>FKKE01001110.1_pt1 | contig 17299 bp, 13 predicted proteins | sample 1106331 | NCBI WGS metagenome assembly FKKE01 (sample SAMEA3931202, study PRJEB13176) | freshwater metagenome | biome: Drinking water system; feature: drinking water; material: freshwater | place: China | collected 2013-02-06 | reverse complement strand
CCACATGCGACCCGATAAACCCCGCTCCTCCCGTGATCAACACCTTCATCGCTGAACCTCCGTATGGATCAAGTGTCTGAACGAGGCCGCCTGATCGTGAAACGTCTGCTGCCACAGCTCCAGTGACAACAGGCCCCAGATCTTCCGCCCATACTTCGACTCCTTCGTCAATCCTTGCAGGACCTTCCGGTTGTCCACCAGCTCACGCGTCCGCGCCTTCTGAGCGGACAAGACGTCGACCACGAATTCTTGTGCGAAACCGGGCTGCGTCAGCCATTCCTGCAGCGGCACCGGGAAGCCCATTTTGTCTCGACGGTTAAGAATCGACTCCGGCAGGATCTGCTGCGTGGCGTTTTTCAGGACATGCTTCATGCGCCCATTCTTGAACTTCACGTCCGAAGGAATCGTCGCCGCCAATTCGACCAGCGGATGGTCGAGGAACGGCACGCGCGACTCCAATCCATGCGCCATGCTCATCCGATCCTCCACGTGAAGCAGAGCGGGTAGCAGTGTCTTGAAGTCGAAGTGCGTCATACAGTCGAAGTAGGACTCCTTCCGCACGTTGTCCCCTCGGAACACCCGGGTAAACGCATCAAACGGCGAGTACTGCGCGATCGCCGTCCAGTTGACCTCATCGCCGAGGTCCCTGGCCCGGTTGACGAGCCGGAAGTAGCGGCGGTCGAGGTCTTCAAACAAGCCCTTGCGCCAAAATTCCTGGAGCAGCGGTTTATACTCGCGCAGCGAAGACAGGTTTTGGATAATCGATTCGTAGGTCACGATAAAGTTGCCGTTGTACATCGTGCCGTCGATCGCCGCTTTGATGCATTGCTCGAAATAGGCGATCAAATAACGGGCATAGCCGCCGAAGATCTCGTCCCCGCCTTGCCCGCCCAGCACCACTTTCCTGTGGCGGCTGGCCAATCGTGCGACCATGTATTGCGGAAACGCACCCGGGCCCGCCACGGGAACGTCCAAGTGATAGATCACTCTCGGCAACTGCTCGACGAAATCTCTCGCGCCGATCTCCGTCTCGACCAATTCGAACTCACGCCATTTTGCCAACTCGCGGGCGTAGTGGCTCTCATCATAGGACGGGCCGAGTGAAAACTTTCCCGTGAAGGCCATGAATCCGTCGCCCTGCCGCCGGCTGGCGAGGGATGCGACGATGCTGGAGTCCAGGCCGCCGCTCAGGTAGGCGCCGACCGGCACATCGCTGCGGAGGTGACAGGCCACCGACTCCTCCAGCAGGGCGCGGATGCGTTCCTCGAAATATTTCGCCGTGTGATCGAAATCGAGGTCGTAATAGACCTCCCAATATCGCTTGGTCTCCACCGCGCCGTGCTTGGCGATCAGGATATGACCCGGCAACAGATCTTTCACATCCTTGAAGAGGGTCTTGCCGGCCAGACAGAACTGGAACGTCAGATATTCCTTGAACGCCTCCAGGTTCGTGGCCACGTCCGGCAGGAAGGGCAACAACGTCTTCATCTCTGAGGCGAAATACAGGACCCCGTCGGCGACGATGTAATAGAAGGGTTTGATTCCAAACCGGTCGCGGGCGCAGAAGAGGAGTTGTTCTGCCTCGTCCCAAAGGGCGAAGGCGAACATCCCGCGGAAGTGGCTGACACAATCGGTTCCCCACCGACGGTAGGCATGCAGGATGACTTCCGTGTCGGAGTCGGTCTCAAAGAGACCTTCGCCCAACTCCCGTCGCAGCTCCAGGTAATTATAGATTTCGCCGTTATACGTCACCCAATTGTCGCCGGAATCACGCATCGGTTGCCGTCCGGAGGATAAGCCAATGATGCTCAGACGTCGGTGACCGAACCCGACAAAGCCCTTCTGGTGCTCCCACACGCCTTCGCCGTCCGGCCCCCGATGACGTTGCAGGTCGTTCATGACGCGAATCCCACGGTCGAGCCAAGGAACGCGCTCACGAGAGAGGTCTATCATGCCTGCGATTCCACACATCGCCTTCCCCTTCACTTCATCATCGCCGAATTGATCGCACCTCGGCGGACACACTGGGGGCCCCGCTGCGGCCAGCCCAATCCCGCACAGTACGCGTCAGGCGGAATACTCTGTAGATCAATGAGTAGACAGAATCCCGGGTGCTCCGCAACTCGAACACCATAAATTTCGGCCGGTAGAACCAGAGGAGCCAGCGCTCGCGCCTGGGCAGCTCGCTGACCCAGCGAGACCGCTTCAGGAACTCACGATCTGACAAGCCGTTCTCGAAAAAGAGAAAGACCAGAAGGTTATAAAGCCGTCGGGGGATGCGTCCCTGGAGTTTGAACAGAAGTGGTTCATCGAGTGTCGGATAGGTTCCTCGCGCCCGTTTGATGTAGAACCCCTGCCAAAGCTGTGCGAAGGCGTACGCGTTGAAAGTCCGCAAGTGGCTGAACTCATATCTGGATTCGCGGTATGGCTCGATGTTCTCTTCCCACGGTACATGTATGATGAGTCTGGTACCCCGCCGGCAGATCGCTCGCAGCCGGACGATCAGATTTTCCGGCACGAGCACATGTTCCAGGATATCCGAGACGATGATCACGTCGAAGAAGCCGGGTTTGAACGGCAGCGCCTCGGCGTCGCCGCATACGCGCACGAGGTTGTCCGAATTCGTGATCGTATTCAGGTATGGGAAGGCCAGGTCGAACGCCACCTTGAATCCTGCATCGAGCCGACGGAGGTACAGCGCATGACTCGATCCGATGTCGAGGACTTTCTTTCCCCGGACGTTACCGATAAACCTAAGCAGGGCATCATGGCGAGCCTCTCGGTTCACCTCGATCGGCGCATGCAAATCCTCGGCCGCCAACTTCTGATAGCAGGAAAGATACCGATACCGTTTTTGGTCATCCTCGTAGGACGGGAGGAGCATAGGAATACCGTCTCGAACCTCGTAGCGCACCGCGCAGGAGACGCAGCACAGCTGCCCATCGGGCTGCCAAAGTTCGGCCCCGCAGCGGGGACAGAGGCAGAACTCAGCGAACCGATGTGTCATGACGGATCTCTGTGCTCTTGCAGGAGTGGCCGAAGGACTTCCACCGCCGCCTCCGGAGCACGCCGGGCCAACTCGACGAAACTGTCGAACGCGTAAAGGTCGTACTCGCCCACGCCGACAGTGAGGCTGATGCCTGAAGCGATTTGGTATCGCGCGTTCCCCCCCAGTGCAGCGTGGTTCCAAACCATCGTTCGGAGAGAGCCTTCACGCACAAGTACGGCGATGTCCGCCCATCCGTGCTTGGCGGATGTCTCCACGTCCGGCTCAGCTGCCAGGCTCTCGAAGACGAGTCGGCCTTCATCACGGTCAACATGGACGGCGACCTGAAACTGCCCTCGGATCGTGTGTCCGCCCCGCCGGGCCTGCCCTACCACAGCAAGCTTGAGGCTATCTTTCAGTAGAGAAGAGAAGCTGACTCTCTTCCGCAGCGCATGGTCTGCAAGATATGCGGCCAGCATCGCACGGCCACCGGCACTCGCCAGCAGAAGGAGGGACGTGAGCCCGCCCTTGATCAGGGTGAGCGGAAGCCGGAGGATCGGATCCGCGGCCACTCGGATCCGCTGGAGTGCCACGGCGCAGGGTTGCTCCAGTCGAGCCAAGCGGTAGCATACTTTTCGAGAGGTGCTGATCCGCGCGCCGTACCTCGTGATCACATCAGAAAAGTCTCGTGCCAAAGTCCCCTGCGAGCAGCGGCCTGAGGCGACCAAATCCTGATATGCGCGTTCGGTCAGCTCCCGGAGGAAGGGGATGTCCCGCAGCCGTTTCACCACCTCATCCATGTTCGAGTAGTCCTTGGCTAACGGGATGTAGTGCACCCAGGGCTGCACGAGGCCCGAATATTCCCCTGGAAACAGAATCAATGCGGTGCGCAGCGCAGCCGCCTCGAAGATCCGGGGAGAGATGGCCGTAACTCGCGCGTTGTCTTCATATGCCGCCAGGACCTGCCGATGCACCTCGTTAAAATCGGCCGAAGGATGCTCAGCCAGATAGGCCTTCGTGCGCCGCTCCAATGACCCGTTGAAATCGGTGATGCTGGCCCCGCTCTCGGTCCCGAGCGTCGCCTTGCAAGCCATCAGAAATTCGTTCCATCGCTGGCCGTAAATCCGGTCCCCTTCAGCCCACTTGATATCGCAGCGCAACCCGTACCGGTCAGCCCGGGCCAGCACACCCTGTCCGATCCAGACTTTTTCTTGGGCCAGGCGGCCGAGCCAATACGGGAGCGTCCGCCCTCGATACCCGATGTCGACGGGGCGGGTTTCAAGCGGGGGCGTCGGTCGTCCGACCAGGCTGTCCGGTACATAGCCAGCCAGCGTGGGGATTTTAATCACTCCCGGGAGACGAGACTCGGAGTAGACCTTTGGAATCTCCGACGGGGGAAGTAGGGTGAAGAGGACATGGATGCCGATGTGCCGCATCATCGCCGCGATCTCGTCAACCCAGCGGTATTCATCCTGAATAAACTGGACCTTCAGTCCGTGAAACCGTCGAATCTGCTCCCTGAAGGCCGGGGAGAGGTAGTAGTCGGAGATAATCACCAGTGAATAGTGGATCACGATCACATCGAATTCGTTCAAATCCAGATATCGGCTGTGCTTCATCCCGCAGGGATTGAAGACTCGAACGTCGTGCTCGGCGCAGTTAGTGAGAGTCGCAATGTGATCCAACACCGTGTTGGCGTGTCCGCTCTGGTCATCGCACAGGAGCAGCACGGACAGCCGCCGCCGGTCACATGGAGGCAAGGCGGTGTCGGTCGCCACCGCGCTCGCTGGGGTTGTCAGTGTCGCGGTCATTTATTCATTCCCTATTCCCGCAAGCGTCACGATGATACCGAACAGGCCGTGGTCTGCCAGCGGACTGGGTGGCGGACCATTCCCAGATCCATCGACACACCGGCTGGTTGTGTCACGGCGAACGACCGAGACTCGTGCCAGAGCACAGCATGCTGCGGGCTCACGGTGTCCGCCAGATCTAACGACGGATAGATGCCGACCGCCACGGTATACTCCCCTGGTCCCAGCATCAGCGGATCAAAGATCGCCTCGATCGCCGATTCTCCTTGAACCACGGACACGTGCGCCCCATCCATCAAGGAGATTGCATTGCAGGCCGTCACTCCGTCAGATCGGTACACCACAACGGCCACAACTGGATCGTTCAGAGTGACCGATGAGCGATAGACGATCCTGACCCGTAGACCTGCCCCAATGGCGTAGTTCCTGGCCGGGGCTCCCGTGTCGTCCAGGAACTCAATGGCCTTGATTCGCACCGCTTCGCAAGCCCTGAGCACACGCGATTCCCCGAGATCCGCGTCGGGGACAGGCTGCCCCGCCTCGGCCGATCGATCCCTGGCCTCGTAGATGGACCGGTTGTAGACTGCAATTACCTCGAGCGGGCTGCCGTCCGCCACCACCGCGCCACGATCAATCCAGATGCACCTGGAGCACAGCCGCATCATTGTCGCGTGATCATGCGAGACCAGCACGGTGGTTCGTCCCTCTTCCTGAAAGCGGCGGAACCTCCGGAGACACTTCCCGAAGAAGTACGCATCCCCGACCCCCAAAACCTCGTCAATCACCTGGATGTCCGCCGGCACGCTGGTTGCCACCGAAAAAGCCAGACGCATGTACATGCCGCTTGAATAGGTCCGTACCGGTTGATGCAGAAACTCTCCCAACTCTGCAAAGGTCGTAATGTCCGCATAGAGCCCTTCCATCATCTGCCGATCCAGACCCAGGTATAGCCCGCAGGCGAAGATATTCTCATGCCCAGTCAGATCCGGATGGAAACCGGTTCCGAGTTCTAACAGCGACGAAACCCGCCCGTTCAAGTGGACTTCTCCGTGCGTGGGCGCACTCAAACCTGAGATCAGCTTGAGCAGCGTGCTCTTCCCCGCTCCGTTCCCGCCGATCACGCCGACCGTGCTGCCCCTTTGGATGTCCAGCGTGACGTCTTTGAGCGCCCAGAACTCTTCGTAGTACCGATCGGCGCGACCGAGTCGGAGGCCGAAGAAATCCAGGAGACGTCGAGGACCGCTCCGGTGGAGTTTGTACATCTTGGAGAGGCCCCGCACGGAGATGGCGACCTGGTTCATCAGACGTAATCGGGCAACACCCGCCTCAGGCGCGTAAAATAATGATGACCGGCAAGAAGCGACGCAAACGACAGTCCGGCGAAAGCCGCCAGTCCCCAAAGATTCGGCACTTGTCCCGACACCAAGGATTCACGGTATCCCTCAATCAAGTACGCGAGAGGATTCAGTTTGACGATCAGACCCAATTCCACCGGCACCATCTGCTGGCTGTAGGCGATCGGCGACAGAAACATCAACAGCACCATCAGCAGAGAGACGACCTGGGACGTATCGCGATAGAGAATGTTCACACAGGAGAGGACCCACACGATACCAATGCTGAACAGCGTTTGCAGGATCAGCAGCACAGGGAGGAACAACAGTCCCGACCCTAGTTTTCCATTGAGAGCGAGCACCAAGAGGATGAGCGCGGTCCCGCCAAGTTGTCCGACCAGTCCGACGCAGACCGCTGTCACAGGGATCAGCTCCATAGGGAACAGGCGGCTTTTCATGAGATTGCGATGGGCCAACACTGAGCCGGTCCCTCTGGTCACGCCTTCCGAGAATCCGAACCAAGGCAGAAGACCGGCAGCCACCAAGAGCCCGTACTCCGGCATGGCCAATCCAGGGCCTGCACCGACCCGCAGTATCCTCGCGAACAGAGTCAGATATGCGCCCAGAAGCAGAAGCGGCGCGATGAGCATCCACACGAGGCCGAGTTTGGAGCCGGCGTAACGCATCTTGAAGTCCAGCAACGTGAGATTCCAAATCAACCGCCGATTTGCGAACAGTACGCGCAAACAGCTCATGCGCCCGCCCTCATTATTGTATGATCAGCCAACGTGCGTACGATCTCTCGCGACGCCTGTCCGTCGCACCGAGCAATCCTTGATCGAGAACTCGGAACCTCGAAGCCCGCACGTACAGCCGCGACAATGCGGGATCGGTCGGCACCGGCCAGGACATTCCAGCCCGATTCCACGGTCTCCACCCACTCGGTCTCTTCGCGCACCGTCACAGAAGGAATCCCTAGCCAGTAGGCTTCCTTCTGCACGCCGCCCGAGTCTGTGATGATCACCGCGGCGTCCACCTCAAGTCTCAACATGTCCAAGTAGCCCACTGGCTCGATGAGCCGGACGAATGACCCGTCGAGGAGAGAATCAAACCCGAACTGCGCGATGGTTTTTCTGGTTCGCGGATGGCACGGAAACAGCACGGGCCTTTCCAGCGAGATAAGCGCGGAAAGAATCTGCTCCAGATTCTCGCGATTGTCCGTGTTGCCGGCTCGATGCACGGTCGCCAGACAATACTGTTTCGGCCGAAGTGCAAGACGGTCAAGGACGCGGCTCTGTCGCCTGGCGACGGGCAAGCTCAGTTGAAGCGCTTCGGCCATCACATCGCCGACCAGATGCACGCCGTTCACAATGCCTTCACAGCTCAGGTTCTTGACGGCGTGCGCGGTCGGACAAAAGAGTAGGGCCGAGAGATGATCGACCAGCACCCGATTGATCTCCTCGGGCATCGCGCGATTGAAACTGCGAAGTCCCGCCTCCACATGGGCGACGGGAATATGCAGCTTGCCGGCGGCCAACCCGCCGGCCAGGGTGGAATTCGTGTCTCCGTAGACCACGACGCAATCCGGCTTCTCTTTTTCCATGACGCTTTCGAGCGCTTCCAACATGCGCCCGGTCTGCTGGCCGTGCGGACCGGACCCGACTCCCAAGTGATAGGCAGGAGAAGGCAGTTCCAGTTCTTGAAAAAACACATCCGACATCTCGGCATCGTAATGTTGGCCCGTGTGAACCAACACTTCTTGAATCCGACCGCCGTCGCGTCGCTCCGCATTGAACGCGAGAACGGCCCGTGAGACCGTGGCGGCCTTGACGAACTGCGGCCTTGCGCCCACGATCGTCAGCATCTTCATGGACGTTCCACCTCGACGAGGCTCGATCCCGCCCCTCGATAGGCCGCGCCGCAGGACGCGCACCGCACGCGCTGTCTCCCCGGTTTCACATCCAGCCTGAGCTTCACCCCGCACCGACACATCCATCCCTGCTGTCGGCCGGGGTTCCCCACGATCAGCGCAAAGTCCGGCACGTCCTTGGTGACCACCGCCCCGGCGCCCACAAACGCGAAGCGGCCGACCGTGAGCCCGCACAGGATCGTGCAGTTGGCGCCCAAGGTGGCGCCGCGTCGGACGAGCGTCGATCTGAGCTCATGCATGCGCGGGACTTCGCTCCGGGGGTTGAACACGTTCGTGAACACCATGGAAGGTCCGCAGAAGACGGCGTCCTCCAATGTCACGCCTTCATACACCGACACGTTGTTCTGGATCTTGACCCCGTCGCCGATCCTCGCATTGGGTCCGATGACCACGTTCTGGCCGATCTTGCAATTCTTCCCGATCCGGGAACCTTTGAGCACATGCGACACATGCCAGAGGCTGGTTCCCTCGCCGATCTCAACGCCCTCCTCGATGAACGCGGACTCGTGCGCGAAGTACCGCCTCTCGTGAGCCGATACGGCGCCGCTCTTCGCCTGCGCCACGGGGGCCAGCGACTCCTGGCATCGTTGGAGGACCGAGAGGACTCGCAGCCCCTCCTCGCCATCGGTGCGGGGCTGTTTTCTGGTCTTCACGCATTCGAGGAAGTGGAGGCACTCGGCCCGGAGCGGCTCGATCGCCTCGAACGGCACGGGCCGGGCGTCAACCTTATTGGCCACGGGGACGTGATTTTTCCAGTCGATCGAGAGGGGATAGAGGAGCAACTTGTCTTTCTTCTCCAGATCGTTGAAGACCGCCATGTTCCGGTCGCCCACCACGATGAGCTTCTGTTCCTTGAACGGATGGAGCCATGACACGAAGATGTGAGCGCGGACGCCGCTGGGAAACGACAGCAGGCTGACCGTCACGTCGGCGATCTGCTGATGCAGATAATTGCCGCCCTGGGCTTGGACCGCATCGGGCATCTCGCCGAGGAGCCCCAGGATGACCGAAATGTCGTGAGGCGCGAAGGACCAAAGGATGTTCTCCTCACGCCTGATCTTCCCGAGATTGAGACGATTGGAATACACGTACTGAATTCGTCCCAGTTCCCCCTTCAGGATCAACTCCTGCAGCTTCAAGACGGCCGGGTGGTACCAGAGCAGGTGCCCGACCATGAGGATCCTCTGCCGCTGTTGGGCCAAGGCGACCAGTTCAGCGCCCTGCGTGACCGACAAGCACAATGGCTTTTCGACAAACACGTCTTTGCCAGCCAGGAGGGCGTCACGGACGAGTGCGCCGTGCGTTTCCGCCGGGGTGGCGATCACGATCGCGTCGATCTCCGTGTCCGACAGCAGTTCCGCATACGACCGCACCCAGCGGGCATCGGGATACTGCGCTCGGAGGCTTTCAACGGCGTCCTCATTACTGTCGCAGACAACCCTCAAGGTTTTGAGGTCGTGAAAGTTTCTGACCAGATTCTTGCCCCAATATCCAGCTCCGACCACCGCCACGCCGACTGTCGAGGCCTGTTGCATCGTCATGGTCGCTCCCTCATGACTCGAATCACGCCAACGTCCTGGCTTCCTCTGCCCATCAATGCATCGAGCATCGGCTGGAAACAACTCCCCACATGGGAGGAGCAGGCATCGACGCACAGTGATGCCTCCCGGCCGAGCGCCGCTCGAACCGGCCCATTTTCAGACGCGAGAGACCAATGCCCATGATGCCGGACGGGAACGCGCTCAGCAGAGGAAGATACCGGCCTTCGCCGCAGCCGAGTTCAGAGACGGGCAGATCCAGCCGCATGAAGGCATGGCGGAGGGGACGACATTCCGTCACCCCAAGAGAGGCGCCGGACATCTGCTGAGTGGAGCCCCACGGCTTCACGGCCGTGGTCCCCACAGAGCTTCGGCGTAACCCGCCGAAGCATACCGTCTTTCGCGCAGGCGACGGAGGGTGATCCATCCCCCATTCATCCACGGATTGACAGCCGTGGCGCTCCGCGGAGGCGGGTAGAGCTTCCGTTGGTCCGCCCGTTCACGAGAGGCGGCTTGGGGGCGGTGGAAGCGGGGGTTCGCGTCCTCCCGTGTCATCCTCCACCTGATCGCCCTCGGATCCTACAAGGTCACCACGTTGGGCTTGGCTCCTTTCGCCCGCTTGGCGCCGTTCCGCGTGTCGAACACGAACGGGGCGTTTTTGACCACCATGTCCATATCGAAGTCAGAGTGCGCGGTCAAAATCAGCGCGCAATCACTCTTCTTGAGCAAGTCGGCGGTCAACGGAACGGACTTGTATGCCTGCCCGTCCACCTCGAACGTCGGCGCATGGGGATCGCTGTACGTCAGATCGGCGCCCTCATGACGCAGAAGCGACATGACCTTTTCCGCCGGCGTCTCGCGGGGATCCGCCACGTCGGCCTTGTAGGTTACGCCGAGCACCAGGATCTTTGCGCCGTTCAGACACTTGCTTCGCTTGTTCAACAGCCGCTGGAGTTTCTGCACGACGAAGTACGGCATGTTCTCGTTGATTTCTCCAGCCAACTCGATGAAGCGAGTGTGCATGTCGAATTCCTTCGACTTCCAGGCCAAATAGTAGGGATCGAGGGGAATGCAGTGGCCGCCCACTCCCGGCCCCGGATAGAAGGGCATAAAGCCGAAGTTCTTCGTGGAGGCCGCGTCGATCACCTCGTACACGTTGAGCCCCATCCGGTCGCAGAGCATGGCCAACTCGTTGGCCAGCGCGATGTTCACGGAACGGAACACGTTCTCGTAGACCTTGGTCAACTCGGCCACGCGCGGCGAGGATACGGGGAAGATCTTCACGATGGTCTGCTCATAAAACGTCTGCGCATGGGTCAAGCAGGCCTTCGTCACGCCTCCCACCAGCTTGAACGTATTCTGCGTTTTGAAGTTGTGATTGCCCGGATCCACGCGCTCCGGCGAGAAGGCCATGTAGAGATTCTGGCCGACCTTGAGGCCGCCCTCCGTCAGGATGGGCATCATGACTTCTTCGGTCGTCCCGGGATAGGTCGTACTCTCCAGCACCACCAGCATGTCCGGATGGATGTACTTGGCCAATTCCCGCGTGACTTTCAACACAGCCGTCAAATCCGGTTCGCGCTGCTTGGTCAGCGGCGTGGGCACGGCGATCAGCACGATGTCGCACTCGCGGAGGGCGCTGAAGTCGGTGGTCGCCGTCAACTTGCCGGACTTGACGACCTGCTTCAGTTCCTTATCATCAACATCGCCGATGTAGTTTTCCCCGGCATTGAGCTTTTTGACCTTGCCTTGGATTTCATCCACCCCGATGACCCGAAACCCGTTCTTGGCCTGAAGCACGGCCAAGGGGAGTCCCACGTACCCCATGCCGACGACACCCACCACCGCCGAATGCTTCTTGATCTTGTCGAGCAACATCCTTCTCCCCTCCTTGCGAAAGTGCGACACCTCAACCCTTTTTCGGCTCAAAAGTCCCTTCGCTGAAACACAAAACAGGCCCCGGTGACTAGGACGGCCGCGTACAGCAGCCCATAGGCCGTCACGAGGGCCAAATAGGAGGCTCCCATGGCCAGACCGGCGGCCGCCTCCCCTTTAATATTAAGGGCTTCAAGGTTTGGACAGACGTAATAGAGGGCGGTTGTCAGAGTCTTGACGACGGCTTGGGGGCTCTTTTCAGCCAGAGCTTTCAAGTCCGTCGTCAGGTGCCCCACCACGTAGAGCCCCAGCGTCAGCGTCGCGCTCAGGGTCGCCGAGCTGAAGGTCGAGAAAAACAGGGCGATGGCCGTCACCAGGAGCAGCTCGACATAGATCAGCGCGACGGCTTGCAGAAGCCCCGCGTGGATCGAGACCTTGTTCAACCACAGCGTCCCCAGATACGCCGCCAGCATGACGGTCATGTTCAGCAGTAGCGTGAAGGCCAATCCGCCGTACTTACCCAGGATAAACTGGGTCCGACTGATGGGACGCGCCATGATCGTGTAGACGGTCCGCCGTTCGATTTCTTTACTCACGAGTCCGATGCCGACGAAGATCGCGATGATGACCCCGACGAGATTGATGGCGGCCAGGCCGATATCGAGGACGATTTTCTTCTGTTCCATAATGGTGAGCCCCCCCAGCGTCACGGAGGCTCCGATCAACAGCAGCGCAAAGAGGAGGAGGTTGTAGAGAATCTTATCCCGCAGATTCTCACGAAACGTATTCAATGCGATCACCACGATGGGCTTGAGCCTCATGCCGGCACCTCCGGGTTCGGATGAGCCGGCCGCTGCGTCTCAGGCTGGGCGAAGAAGAGCTCCTCCAGTGAGCCCTTTTGCGGGGTGACAGACACCACACGCCCGCCCTTGGCATGAATGGCTCGGATCACGTCATCCACGTGATCGGGACCCGGCAACACCACCAACGCCCGACGCCCCTGCTCGAACACGCGCGTGGCGGAGGCTGCGACGGCGTTGACGGAATGCGGATCGACCCCCTCGAATACGATCTCAACGGTCTGCGTATGGCCGCGGGTCATCAGCTCATCGACCGGTCCGGCCGCCAACAGTCTTCCCTTCACCACTACCCCGACACGATCACAGATCATCTCCACATCCGGAATGATGTGCGTGCTGAAGCAGACCGTCTTGCCCCGATCACGAAGACTCAGAATCAGGTCGCGCACTTGCTTGCGTCCGATCGGGTCTAACCCGGACATCGGTTCGTCCAATACCACCAGCTCCGGATCATGAATCAGCGCCTGCGCCAACCCGACACGCTGCAGCATGCCTTTCGAAAACTTCCGAAGCTGGCGATGACGGGCTTGGGTCATTCCCACTAATTCTAGGAGCTCTACGATGCGCTCGCGGAGTTTTACACCGTCAAGACCGGCGAGCTGCCCGTAGAATCGCAGAAACTCTTCCGCGGTCAGATAGTCGTAGAAATAGGGGGCCTCCGGCAAGAACCCGATCAGGCCGCGGGTCAAGACATCCCCGGCCGGCTTGCCGAAGACTTCCGCACGCCCGTCCGTGGGCCGCATCAAACCCATCAGTATCTTGAGCGTCGTGGTCTTGCCCGCGCCGTTCGGGCCAAGAAAGCCGAAAATCTCTCCCCGCTTGACGGAGAAGGAGAGTCCGTCCAACGCCGTTACGTGCGGTTGGCCAGGCCACCCGGGCTTGAATACCTTCCTGAGTTCTTCAACCACGATCGCATCCATACGGCGTCACCCCAAAACGACAGGGCCGCAGAATCCAGCAAATCGGCATTCTGGCGACCGTGCCTCGCTCCGATCGTCATCCCCGGTTCCCGTTCATGTGAATTCTTCCAGGGAACGAAGGCTCAGCCGTTCACCGCCTCCAGAGATCCGATCCTTCTCCGGGGATAGGATCGTAAAACCCGGAGCCAGGACGACCACGGCATGGTCCGGTATATCCTTATGCACCACGGCATTCGCTCCGATTTTCACGTGATGACCCACGATGATCTTCCCGAAGAGACGGGCACCCGGCGCGATGTAGACATGGTCTCCAATCACCGGCACCCCCATCCGATCGCCTTTTCCCGCAACGCCGATGGTGATGTTTTGAGAAAGATTGCAGTTCTTGCCGATCACGGCCTCCGATGAAATCGTGATGCCTCCAAAATGGCCGATATACAGACCCGGTCCGACCTTCGCCGAGCGCGGCAGCTCAATGCCCCACGCCATTTGAATCCAGAGGTTCGAGACAAAATAGACTGGCTCGAAGAGCATCCGAATAATGAACGACCGCTTCCGAACCCATTGCCCAAATCTGAAAACGATGACAGCTTGCACGCCGGGGGCGCGCAGGCAATTCACCAGCTTGCGGAACCGCCCCCCCTCAAGCAATTCATAAGTCCTGAGAACGTCTGCTCGCAGGACTGCGAACAGGCCGGTCATGCCGCAAGCTTCCATCGTCGTGCCGTTCCACTCTCTCAACTGTGCCGATGGACCCGCAGCCGTTCCTTGAGTCCGGCGCTGGTGACTTTTCCCGTGTCTGCATTCAGCATATACCGGCCACCCCAGGGGTCCACAGGTACTTCCGAGATGATGCCGCGGACGACCAAGTCTTCCAGGGTCTTCGGCAATCTCTTCATGTGTTTCTGGTAGAGGCGCACGGCTTCTTCCAGGCGGTGCATGTCTCTCTCGGCTTGAACCTCCATCATGCGACGCTGCAGCCCTTCGCGGAGCCGGTCATCTTTCGTTTGCGCATACAAACGCCGCAAAAACTCCAGAGCTGCATCGAGATCCCCGGCCTCCACGCTCATGCGCGCCGCAAGTCTCGGGAGATAGTCAGGAGAACCTGGGAGTTCCGAAGCGAGACGAAAGTAGCGCGCGGCTTCGAGCGGCTGGTGAAGCAAGTAGAAATAAGCGTACCCCGTATAGAACGGGAGCTCCCACGCCGTGGGGTTGTGTTGAATCCCCTTGGTCAGGATCGCGATGCTCTCCTTCGGCCGTTCGGCCCAGACCCCGAGCACCGTTCCCACCGCTTGGTACGCGAACACGAACTTCGGGTCCAGATCGGTCAGCACATCCGCTGCGTGGTAAGCCCACAAGTAACTTTGGATGCTGGGATTGCGTTCCCCCAATTGTTGAACGGCTTTGAGCCAGATCAAGTCCGCGACAGCCTGCCGATAGCCCAACACCGCCACTTTGAGATACTCGCCCTTCGGCAGATAGGCCAATTCCGCGGCGCGCCGTTCGCCCGGCCGCTGCGCTTCCACGAGAGAGAGCACGCCGACCATCATCAGACCCAGTGCGAGCAGAAGACTTCCCTGCCACAGCCCAGTGATCAGTGAACCCCTCGCGGCGTAGGCCATCATAGGCGCGTGACCTCCAAGCCAACTTCCGCCGCAAGACGCACTGTATCGACGTCGAGGTATTGCCGCTCAAGCGAATCCTTCGTCCGCTGAGCAAACCGCTGTTGCCGAGCCACAATGTCGCGACACAGGTCACGAGCCGCTTGATCACGCCCTTGAGCCATCAGCACCTCCGCGAGGAGTGCCCGACCGGGAAGAAAGTTCGGCTCCAAGGCCAACAGCTCACGAAGCCATGTCTCTGCCCTTATGTAATCCTGTTCAGCAACGTGCAGCCGAGCCACCTCAAGCCGATAGAAGGGGCTATAGGGCTCACGCTTCAGCGCCTCCCCATACGCGACGATCGCAGCCTGTCTCCACGCCGCTTGATCCTTCGGTAACGCCGAGCCCCCTTCCGCGGTGGGAGTCCCCCCCGACCCCTGTGTCTTCGCGATTGTCGCGCAGAGGTTTCCAAGCAGCGCCGGCAGGCGGCCATCAAGTGGGTTCAGCGCTATAGCCGTCTTCAGCTCGGCAAGTGCTCGCTCCACCTCACTCGATTGCCCCGTCCGAACAAATGTTTGATAGTGCGCGGCGCCCAGAGAACTGTGATACAAGGCCTTGCCAGGATCCCAGGCGATGGCCCGTTCATAGCCTTCCACGGCTCGTGGGTAGTCCTGCCGGGCCGCAGCCTGCGACCCCGCCTCATGGGCGCCCCAGGCAACCCCGATTCCTGTGACACTGAATCCCACCATGCCGATGAGACCGATCCCAGCCACCCCCATCGCCAGCCGGTGGTTCGGAAATGAGAGAGTCCACGTCGCCCACGGACGAGTACACCCGTTTGTCCATTGGCGCGCGGATAGCAGCAGGGCAACAAGCAGCGCGAGGAGAATCGCCAGTGCCGGCTCGTGCAAGTTCGCATCGACCCCCGCATGGACCAGCAACGAGACAGTGGCGCCGAAGGCGCCGATCACCACTCCGCGATGCCGCCGCCGGAGTCGCTGCCGCAGGAGCGTGACAGTCTCGCGTCCGATCAAGACGATCCCCCAGAGGAACATCAGCAATCCCGGCCAGCCCAGTTCCACTCCGATTTGGAGATATTCATTATGCGCATTCTGCGCCATCCGCCCATAGCGGGCGATCTGCCCTTCCATGTCGGCCGGATGGAGCGGATAGACATATTGATAGAGCCCCAGCCCGACTCCCATCGGATGCTCCAGCATTGTTTGAACACTCCCCGCCCAGATCTGGGCTCTGGCATAGCTGAGCGCATTCGCCCGATGCTCAGCTTGCAGGCGTTCGATCAGCGGGTTCGGCACCATCAGCAGGCAGAGGATCAAAGCCCCGGCCGCCAGCGCCCCGCGAGTCCGGTCGCGGAGCACGAACACCACCAGTATTCCCGCCGCGAGGGCCAGCATCGCCCCTCGAGATCCGGCCATCAGGCAGGCGGCGGTCAGCAGGCTGAGCACGGCGGCTCCGCCAATCCATAGGATTGGCGCGCGTCGGACGCGATGCGCACAAACCCACCCCACCAGAAAGACCGCGACCGCCGTGAGATAGCCTGCGAGGAAATTGGGATTAAAGAAAGTCCCATTCGCCCGAGCGACACCTCTCCAGAGGTACTGGCTGACGCCCAGGCCGGCCTCTACCATCCCCAGCAGCAGCACCACGACACAAATTCTACGTACATGTTCCCATGTAGTGAGGAAGGAAACAAGCAAATAGAGCAAGACCGCATACGTGCAGAGGACGATCAGCCACTGGGTGCTCTGGTGCCGATAGGAGGAAGAGAGCGTCGAAACCAGCGCTACTCCCAGGAACGACCAGACCACCGGAGCAACCGGCAGAGACGGTATGGCCACTTGTCCCGTGCGACAGGCCATGACCCACGTCCAGGCCAAACAGCCCAGCACGATCAGGCGAATCACCGTGACTGCAGTATGGGTCGTCCCTCCTTCGATCAGCGGGGAAAATACGACTAGGCCGATGAGAAGCCACCACCCGAGGGAGAGTCCTCGGACAGGGGAGTCATTGCCAGGGTCCGTTTGGAACGGCTCAAGAGTCCAGCTCATCGCCACTTGAATACCGCACAAATAAGTACTCCCTGGAGAAGCATCCTGCCTCCCCAGGGAGCCTGCTTGCCCTGGGCCGAGTCCGCAAGGCCCGGCCCACGCCCCGTTAACCTAATTAACTCGTGACATCGTTTATGTCCGGGTTCTGGAGATTTTGTTTGACGTCGTTCACGTGCCAACTATCGATAGCCCCGTCGTTGTCCAGGTTGCCGACTGCCGTCGCCGTGAACCCGGTGCCGCTTGACGTCGCCGCCAGCACCGTATTGTCCGGCGCAATCACCCCAATACCGGCGTTGATGGTTTGCACCACCCCTGCGCTGACGACACCGGCCGCAACCGTCGTCGACATTGCCCGATAGGTGTACCGGTTCGAGG
>FKKE01005244.1_pt1 | contig 17303 bp, 16 predicted proteins | sample 1106331 | NCBI WGS metagenome assembly FKKE01 (sample SAMEA3931202, study PRJEB13176) | freshwater metagenome | biome: Drinking water system; feature: drinking water; material: freshwater | place: China | collected 2013-02-06 | reverse complement strand
TGCGGTCGCCGGTCCAGTTGTGAAAATACTCGTGCGCGATGATCGCTTCGATATTCTCGTAGTCGACGTCGGTCGCGGTTTCCGGAGAGGCGAGGACATACTTGTCGTTGAAGATGTTCAGCCCCTTGTTTTCCATCGCGCCCATGTTGAAGTCGGAAACGGCGACGATATGGAAAACGTCGAGATCGTATTCGCAACCGAACACTTTCTCGTCCCAGCGCATCGAGCGCTTGAGCGCATCCATCGCGTAGTGCGCGAGTTGCGTCTTATCGGGCTCCACGAAAATGCGGAGCATGACATTGCGGCCTGATACGGTCTTGAACGGCTCCTCGATGTAGTCAAGCTTGCCGCCGACCAGCGCGAACAGATAGGCCGGCTTCGGGTGCGGGTCGTGCCAGACCGCGTAATGGCGGTTCGTGCCTTTGATGCCGAAGGCTTCTACAGGATTTCCGTTCGAGAGCAGGAACGGCGCTTCGTCGCGATCCGCCTCAATGCGCACGGTGTAGACGGCAAGGACATCGGGCCGGTCGGGGAAGTAGGTGATGCGGCGGAAGCCTTCGGCCTCGCACTGCGTGCAGTAGATCCTGTTCGAGCGGAACAGGCCCATCAGCTTGGTGTTCGCCGACGGATTGACGACGGTTTCGATTTCCAGCGTGAGCTTGCCGCGCGGCGGGTTCTTGATCGTCAGGGATGAAGCGCTCGCTTCGTATTCGTTCGTGGCCAGAGCGCGGCCGTCGAGCTTCACGGATATGAGCGTCAGTTCGTCGCCGTCGAGCGCGATCGGCGCACTATCGCGGCCTTTCGGGTTCGGCCGCATCGCAAGCTTCGCGCGCACGCGCGTGGCCGAGGGATCTAGCTGGAAGTCGAGATCGACCGTATCCACCAGCCAGTCATAGGGCCGGTATTCGCTTAAGTGTACGGCGGCATCTGCTTCGCGGAACATCGTGCTTCTCCTTGCGGAAAAAGCTTTAGTCCGCGGCGGTCTGCGAGGAAAGCGCGAAATCCGCGCAGGATTACTGCGGGACGCGCAGGCGTGTCAGGCGCTTTCGGCGAGCCGCACGGTGTCGCGCAACTCGCGCTTGAGCACCTTGCCGATGGCGCTCCGCGGCAGGTTCGGCACCACCTCGACGAGTGCGAGGCGCTGCGTTTTGCCGACGCGCTCGTTGGTCCACTGCTGAATCTCGCTGCCGCTTGCCGCGGCACCCGGTTTCAGGACGACGAAAGCGACCGGCGTTTCACCCCATTTGAGCGAAGGCACGCCGACCACGGCTGCCTCCAGCACGGCAGGGTGCTGCGTCATCAGCGCTTCGATGTCGCTCGGATAAATGTTGAAGCCGCCGGAGATGATCATGTCCTTCTTGCGGTCCATCAGCGTCAGGAAGCCGTCCTCGTCGAAGCGGCCGACGTCGCCGGTGCGGATGAAGCGCTTGCCGGTCTTGTCGAACCACTCCGCCTCGCGGCTTTTCTCCGGGTTGTTGTGATAGCCGTTCATCATGATCGGCGAATGGCCGACGACTTCACCGATCTCGCCTGCGGCCACTTCCTCGCCGTTCTCGTCGATGAGCCGCATGTCGTGGCCGGGCAGCGGCTGGCCTACGGTGTGCAGCTTGTCCGGGAACAGTTCGGCGGCCAACATGCAGGTGCCGCCGCCTTCGGTGAGGCCGTAATATTCGCGTAAGCCGCCCGGCCAGCGTTTCACGACGTCGGCTTTCACGTCGGCTGCGAACGGCGCGCTGGTCGAGAATTTCATCTTGTAGGACGTAAGATCGAATTTATCGAACGACGGATGCGCCATGATGCGGCGATATTGCACCGGCACCAGCATCGCGTGGCTCGCACGATGCTTCTCCGAAAGCTGCAAGAATTTCTCGACGTCGAACTTCGCCTGCATCACGAGCGTGCCGCCCATCGCGAGCGTCGGAAACACGCTGACCAGCGTCGTGTTCGAGTAAAGCGGCGTCGAAACCATCGTCACCGCATCGGGCGCGTAGCCGATGATGGACGCGCGCTGCACCTGGCCCCAGCGCATGGCATGCGACTGCACAATGCCTTTCGGAGTGCCGGTGGTGCCGGATGAATAGATGATGTTGAAGGCGGAAGCAGGCTCGACGGTAACGGGCGCGGGCCGCGCGCTTTCCGACGCGAGCCATTTCGAAAAAGGTCCGCCGGCATCGGAGTCGTCGAGCGAAATGCGCTTCGCCTTGATCGAGCCGGCGACCTTCGCGATTTCGCCGGAAACGCCTTTGTCCAGGAAGAACAGTTTCGAGCTTGAATCCGAGATCATGGTCGCGATGGTCTCGGGCGTGGAGGAGGGCGCGAGCGGCGCGACCGCGATGCCGCAGCGGAGTGCCGCGAGAAATACCGCGAGGTACTCGATGGAGGTCGAAGCGCAGATCGCAATCGCGTCTTTCGCTTTCAGGCCGTCGCGCTGCAAGGTCGCGGCGATCCGGTCCATGTATTTGTCGAGCGCCGCGTAGTCGAGCTTGCGTTCGTCCTGGATCACAGCCGGATGGCTGCTGCGCTCTTTTGCGTGGTCGCGGATCAGGTCGGACAGCGTGAGGAAAGGAATATCGAGCCAGGCTTCGGGTTTCATTGCACTTACTCTTAGTTTACTGCGCGGCAATCGCCGCGCGCTCGTCCGCGAGTTCTTCGATCGCTTCGCGGTATTCCTCGATCAGCCGCGCGCACAGTTCCGCCGTTGACGGCACGTCGTCGATGGAGCCGACGCCCTGTCCGGCGGACCAGACGTCTTTCCACGCGCGTTCTTCATGCTGGCCGACCTGCATCTTGTGCGACGCGTTCAGGTCGATCGGCTTGCCGGTCGCGGCGATCGACGGCATCAGGAAATTGCCGTGCACGCCCGAGATCGCGGCGGTGTAGACGATGTCGGATGCGTTGGTGCCGACGATCATGTCCTTGAACTTTTCCTGCGCCATGCTCTCTTTGGTCGCGATGAAGCGGGTGCCGAGATAGGCGAGGTCCGCGCCGATCATGCGCGCTGCTGCGATATGGCGGCCCGTGGACAGCACGCCGGAAAGCAAAATCGTCTTCGGAAAGAATTTCCTGATTTCCGGAATCAGCGCGAAGGGCGATAGCAGACCCGCGTGCCCGCCCGCGCCCGCGCAGACGCCGATCAGGCCGTCGACATTCGCTTCCGCGGCCTTGCGCGCGTGCCGGAGGTTGATGACGTCGTGGAATACGAGCCCGCCGTAACCCTGCACCGCGCCGACCAGTTCTTTCACCGCGCCGAGCGAGGTGATGATGAGCGGCACTTTATGTTTGCGCGAAATCTCGAGATCCGGCTCCACGCGCGGGTTGCTCTTGTGAACGATCAGGTTCACGCCGAAGGGCGCCGTTTTCCTGCCGGTGTCGCGCTCATGTTTTGCGAGACGCTCGTTGATCTCCACGAGCCACTCCTCGTAGCCCGCGCTGGTGCGCTGGTTCAGCGCCGGGAAGGTGCCGACGATGCCTGCCTTGCAGCACTCGACCACGAGATCGGGGTTGGAGACGAGGAACATGGGCGCCGCGACCGCGGGGATCGTCAGGCGGCCTTGAAACTGAACAGGAATGGGCACTGGCGTTTCCTTTGCTCGCCGCTCGGCGGCGGCTTCGGAAACGACATTTTCCCGCTATCGCAGGGGCGTCAAGAGCGGCCCCCGCGGGGCCGCCCTTCAACGCATGCGTTCCGCCTAGTGGGCGCGCAGCAGCGCTTCCTTGTTCGCGGAGAAGAATTGCTTCAGCGAGCGCGGCGTGCGGCCGGTGAGCTTCTGAACCGCGCCGGAAGCTATCGCGATGTTGCCCGCGCGCGTATTCGTGTCGAAGCTCGCGAAGACCGGCGCGAGGAACGCGGGCAGGCCCGCTGCGATCATGCCCTGCGTCAATTGCTCGTCGGTGACGTTGACGACTTCGATCGGCTTGCCGGTCGCTTCTGCCGCGAGCTTTGCGATTTCCCTGGTGGTGAGAAGTTCCGCGCCGGTTATGTCGTAGCGCGCATTGCCCTTCGGTTGCGCGGCAAGTGCTGCTGCCGCGGCATGGGCAGCGTCTTCGCGCGAGACGTGCGCGACCTTGCCGTCGCCGGCCGCCGAGAACCATTTGCCGGATGCCAGCACCTGCGGCAGCGAGTGGAAGAGATTTTCCTGGTACCAGGAGTTGCGGAGCACGGTCCATCCGATGCCGCTTTCGGCAAGCGCCTGCTCGGTGCCGTAGTGGTCCGGCGCGAACGGGATCGGCGAGCCCGGCTCCGGCTTCGGCATCGACGTATAGACGATGTGCTTCACGCCGGCCTTCTTCGCGGCCTCGATCGCTGCCTTGTGCTGCGTGAGCCGCTTGCCCGGCGTATCGAGCGCGTCGGTCGAAATCAGGAGCAGGCGGTCCACGCCCTTGAATGCATCGCTAAGCGCCGGATCTTCGAAATCGACCTTGCGGATTTCCGCGCCCTTGGCTGCGAGATCGGCGACCTTCGAGGGATCCCGCGTGCCGGCGATTACCTTGCCGGCCTTGGTTTCGAGAAGGATTTCGGCTGCGCGCCGGCCGAGCTGGCCGCTTGCGCCGGTGACGAGGAGGGTGGGTTCGTTTGCCATTGTCGTGCTTCCCATGTACATTTTTGCGATATGGTCTCTTTTTGAGACCATATCTGCATGCGAGATCGACGGGCGGCCGTAAAGAAGGCAGGTTTGCGGACGCTGGTTACTTCGCAGGAACCATCCAGAGAAGCGCTAAAAGAGAACCACCATGAAACGGCCGGCAAAATCTTCGCGACAAATTCAGGATGTGCTGCGCGAGCAGAACATCTCGGGTCAGAGCCTCGGCGATTGTCCCGTGCGGCAGGTGCTCGACCAGATCGGCGACAAGTGGAGCACGCTGATGCTGCTCGCGCTCTCCGAGAAGGCCTATCGCTTCGGCGAATTGCGCCGGCTCATTCCCGATATCTCGCAGCGCATGCTGACGCAGACGCTTCGTGACCTGCAACGCAACGGCCTGATTTCGCGCACCGTGTTTCCGACGCAGCCGCCGAGCGTGGAGTATCGTCTGACGGCGCTCGGTCAGTCGCTGATGGAACCGGTGGGCTTGCTGGTGCGCTGGGCCGAAAAGCACTATGGAAGAATTCTTTCCGCGCGCGAGCATTTCGATAAGAAAGCCGACGCCGCGTAACAGGACGACGAATTGAATCACCATTCGCCATACCGCTTTTCTGTCGCCCCTATGATGGAATGGACCGACCGGCATTGCCGGTTCTTCCATCGGCTGCTGACGCGCCGGGCGCGGCTCTATACGGAAATGATTGCGACTGGCGCGGTGCTGCATGGCGACCGCGCGCGGTTGCTCGGCTACAACGCCGAGGAGCATCCGGTTGCGATCCAACTCGGCGGTTCGGATGCGAAGGACCTCGCCGCGAGCGCGAAGATCGCGGAAGACCTCGGTTATGACGAAGTCAATCTCAATTGCGGCTGTCCTTCGGATCGTGTGAAGAACGGCCACTTCGGCGCCTGCCTCATGGCGGAGCCAGCGCGGGTCGCCGATGGCGTCGCCGCGATGAAGGCTGCGGTGAAAATTCCCGTGACCGTGAAGTGCCGCATCGGCATCGACGACCAGGACGAGGAAGAAGCACTCGACCGGTTTGCCGGCGCAATGATCGCGGCGGGCGCGGACGCGCTGGTCGTACACGCGCGCAAGGCATGGCTACAGGGCTTGAGCCCGCGCGAGAACCGCGAGGTGCCGCCATTGAACTATGATCGCGTGTTTCGCCTGAAGAAGCGTCTGGGTGCGTACCCTGTCATTCTGAATGGCGGCATCGTTTCCCTTGCGGATGCCAAACAACATCTCGCGCATGTCGATGGCGTGATGCTCGGCCGCGCGGCCTATGACACGCCCGAACTTCTGCTCGGTGTCGATCCGGAATTGTTCGGTGAGAAATCGCTGGCCGGCACGATCGAAGAAGCGTTCGAGAAGCTCATTCCCTATATCGAGCGCGAAGTCGCTGGCGGTGTAAGGCTTCACGACGTGACGAAGCACCTGCTGGGTGCGTTCCGCGGCAGGCCCGGCGCGCGGCTCTACCGCCGCCATCTCTCGACCGAAGCCGTAAAGCCCGGCGCAAATGCATGGGTACTGCGCGAGGCGCTTGCTTTCCTTTCTCCGGAATCCCCGGCACAAAGCGCCGCATGACAATTCTCGGAATACCCGCGGGCGAGTTCGCGGTTCTCGTTGCGGCTATCGTTATCGCAGGCACGCTTACCGGCATTTTCGCAGGTCTTCTCGGTATCGGCGGCGCGGCAATCTCCGTCCCGGTGATGTACGAAGTATTCAAGGCGCTCGGCGTCGCGGATGAGATCCGCATGCAGCTTTGCGTCGGCACCGCGCTTGCGCTGATCGTTCCTACTTCGATCCGCTCCTATTTCGCGCATCGCGCGAAGGGCGCAGTCGACGATGATATTCTGAAAATCTGGGCGCTGCCGATCATCGGCGGTGTCGCCATCGGCGCCTTTATCGCATACTTCGCAAGCGCGACCTTCTTCAAGCTACTGTTTGTCGTCTTCGCAAGCTTGATGGCACTGAAGCTGCTCTTCGGCCGGGAAAGCTGGCGCATCGCAAACAAGCTTCCGGGCACCGGTCTGACGGCCGCTGTCGGCCTTGCGATCGGTGTGATCTCCGCACTCATGGGGATCGGGGGCGGTGCCTATTCCGTGATGTTCTTGACGCTCTACGGCGTATCCATTCATCGCGCGGTCGCGACCTCATCGGGTGTTGGCGTATTGATCTCGCTGCCGGGTATTGTCGGTTACATGATCGCGGGCTGGCCGCAGCAGGCGCTGATGCCGCCGCTTTCGGTCGGCTATGTTTCGTTTCTTGCGGTTCTTCTGTTCGCGCCGACCAGCGTGCTTGCGGCTCCTTATGGTGCGAAGCTCGCACACTCGTGGCCTCGCCGCAGGCTTGAAGTCGCCTTCGCAATCTTCCTGCTGATCGTTGCAGTACGATTTTTCGCGAGCCTGATGAACTGGTTTTGAACGCTAATTCTGCCCGTCTTCGAGCGCGACCTGCTCGCGCTTCCGCCGCAGGAACGGGATCAGCGGCATCAAGAGCATGATCGCCGCGACGCCGAGACATGCCGCCGAGATCGGTTTTGTAAAGAAGGTCGTCAAGTCGCCGGCTGAAAGGATCAGCGCCGTACGCAGCTTGTTCTCCATGATCGCTCCAAGCACGAAGGCGAGAACGAGGGGCGCCGCCTCGTAGCCGAGCTTTCTCGTCAGATAGCCGAATATGCCAAAGGCGATCATCACGTAGAGATCGAACACATTGTTGCTGCTGGCGAAAACGCCGATCACGGTGAATAACAGGATCAGGGGGAACAGGATGTTGTAGGGCAGCCGCAGCAACTGCACCCACATGCCGATCAGCGGAAGATTCAGCACCAGCAGCATGACGTTGCCGATATACATGCTGGTAATCACGCCCCAGAACAGATCGGGGCGCTGCGTCATCAGCAGCGGGCCAGGCTGGATGTTGTGGATGATGAAGGCACCGAGCAGCAGCGCCATCACGACATTCGGCGGAATGCCGAGCGTGAGGAGTGGAATGAACGCGCCGCCTGCCGCCGAATTATTCGCGGCCTCCGGCCCCGCAACGCCTTCGATCGCGCCCTTGCCGAAGCGCTCCGGGGTTTTGGAGACGCGCTTCTCTAGCGCATAGGAAGCGAAGGACGCGATCACGGCGCCGCCACCCGGAATGATGCCAAGAAAGAACCCGAGCGCCGTGCCGCGGCCGATCGGTCCCGCGCTTCGCCGCCAGTCTTCCTTATTGGGCAGCAGGTTCCTGATCTTGGTTTCAGAGACCGTGCGCTTGATACCCTGTTCGATATTGGTGAGCACTTCCGCGACACCGAACAGACCCATGACAACCGGAATGAGGCCGATGCCGTCGTAAAGTTCGATGCGGCCGAAGGTTAGGCGCGGCTGCGCGGTGATGCTGTCGAGCCCGATGAGTCCGAGCACGACACCCATGCTCGCCATAAGCAGCGACTTCAGCATCGAGCCCTGGGTGAGGAAGGTGACGATCACGAGCCCGAGGATCATGAGGCTGAACATTTCCGCCGGCCCGAACGCGACCGCGAAACGGGCGAGATAGGGTGCGACGATCATCAGGCCTACTACCGCGATAGAGCCCGCAATAAACGAGCCGATCGCGGCAATGCCGAGCGCAGGGCCGGCGCGGCCCTGCTTTGCCATTTCATGCCCGTCGAGACAGGTGACGACGGAAGTCGCTTCGCCCGGAATGTTGACGAGGATCGACGTCGTCGAGCCGCCATACATCGAGCCGTAGTAGATCCCCGCCATCATGATGATGCCGGATTCCGGCGTGCCGGATAGCGTGACCGGCAGCAGGAGCGACATCGCGGAGATCGGCCCGATGCCGGGTAGCACGCCGACTAGCGTGCCGATGAATACACCGATGAAGCAGTAAAGCAGGTTGACCGGCGAAAGTGCGACGGAAAAGCCGTGAGCGACTTGCGAAAGCAGATCCATCGTCTAGCCGATCTCGAACCAGCCGGACGGCAACTGAATTTGCAGCAGAGATTTCAGCACCCACCAGACCAGAAATGGTGCGCCGATGGAAATGGGCAGTGCGGTTCTCCACGGCACGGGATCGATCGCGCGCAGAAGCACCAGCATCAACGGAATCGTGGAAAGAATGAATCCGAGGCGGGTGAACGCGATGGAATAGACGACAAAGGTGACAATGACGATGAGCGTCTTCTGCCATCGTGTTCCGATCCAGAGTGCGCGAACCGAAGGACCTTCGTTCTGTACTGCCTGCACCGCGATCGCAAGCGATATGGCCGCCATCGTAAGTCCGAGCCAGAACATCATGAAGCCCATACCGGGCTCGTTGATCGTGCCGAGTTCGAGACGGCGGCCGTGTTCGATCACGAACAGGCTCACGGCAAACCAGATCGCACCGCCCCATAGTTCGGCGTTGTTAATGCGGACTCCGGAACTCTTCATTGCGGATTCAATCATGCATCGAAGATCGGCTCCGCCTGTTGTGGCGGAGCCGACGCTGTTCGGCGTTTACTTCTTCTTGAGGCCGAGCATTTCCACCACCTTGCGCTCCGTCTCGGTGACTTCCTTGACGAACTTCACGTAGTCAGAGGTGCTCTTGTAGTTCACGACCATGTCGTATTTGGCGAGTGTCGCCTGCGTTGCAGGATCGTCGATCGCTTTCTTGAACGCATCGTGAATAGCCGCGACGATCTTCGGGTCCATGCCCTTCGGGCCGGCAATACCGAACGGCGAGTCGAATACGAACGGATAGCCGAGCTGTTGCAACGTTGGGACGCCCGGATAGTTCTTCGACGGGCTGCCGGTCCAGATCATCAGAAGGCGAAGCTGGCCGGAGTCGACAAGAGCTTTCCAGCCGCTCGAATCCGCTTGCAGCATGGTGTGACCGCCGAGTACGGCCGCGTTGCTTTCGGCGTTTCCTTTGAACGGAACGTGCGTGAGCTTGATGCCCGCGCGCGCAGCGATCTGTTCCATGCCGATATGGAGGGACGTGCCGGCACCAGGCGTACCATAGGTTACCTTGCCCGGGTTAGCCTTTGCGAACTTCACCACGTCATCCCAGGTCTTGAATTGGGAATCGGCCTTTGTCGTTACCCCGAAGGTGTAGCCGGTGAGATGGACGATATAGGTGAAGTCCTTGTCGGCATCCCAAGTGGTCTGCTGCATAAGCGGCAGACGGAAAACCGTGATCGGAATCTGCGCGATGGTGTAACCGTCCGGTTTCGCGGTCGCCGCCATCTGTGCCGGCCCGACGGTTCCCGAACCGCCGGCGCGGTTGTCGACGATGATGGGCTGGCCGAGGTGCTTGCTCGCCGCTTCTGCGATTGCGCGCATGGCGATGTCCGTGGAGCCGCCGGCCGGCCACGGCACGATAAGCGTTACAGGCTTGCTCGGAAAGTTCTGCGCTGCGGCGGACGCGACCGAAGCCGCGATGATCGCAGTAGACAGTAGTGTGAGCGCGGTGCGCTTCATGATTGTTCTCCCCAGTGTTTCGTCGTTATTGCCAGCAGCATGTTTGCTGCAAATCGTCGTTGCGATTTCCCGCGGGCGCGTTCGCGCCGCGGTAGAGAGATCACTGCAACATCATGCGGACGCAGCGTCAACCGAGCGGCACAAGTTTCCGCATTGCGGAACGGTGTGTTCCGCAATGTGAAACTGCATTAGAGGCGTGAAATTGTTCAGCGTCTTCCGCGCAGCACCATCTGCTGGCCGCGCAACTCGAACGACTCGAGCCGCTGCAAAAAACTCATGCCCAGCAGGCTGACGGTGAGGTCGCCGCGTCTCACGATGAGCGCAGGCACGCGCCGCTCGACGATGTTGCCGATCCGGATCTGGTCGAGCACCACTGCGGCAGCGTGGCTTCGCCCCTTCGCGGTCTGAATCGTGATGTCATATTTGAGGAGGTCGACGGGCAGGCCGGCTGCGCGTGCAGCATCGAGTGTCAGCACGACGCTCGATGCGCCGGTGTCGATCAGCATGGGTAGCGGTGCACCGTTCACCTGAACGCGCACGTTGAAATCGCCGCTTGGGGTGCGGTCGACCCAAACATGGTTGGGTATGCTCGCGGTGATGTCCTGATCGGGCGTTACGATCGAGAACATGCGGTCGACGATATGCACGATCGTGCCGCGATAGTTATAGGCGGCGACGAGCAAGGCGACGATGCCGAGCCAGATTCCAGCCGATTTCAGCTTCTCCTGAAAGCGGCCGTAGAACACCGAATAGAATCCGCCGCCGACAAGAAGCAGCAGCGCGGAGAAATAGATCAGGCTCGCGAAGGAATTCGTGTCCATCGTGCCGAAGCTGCCTTCGTCGTGGCGCAAAATCAGCACGACCACGGCCGCGACGAGGCCGAAGATCACGAGCCAGAGAAACTTGTCGTTGCGGAACATTTTTTCTTATGGGGTCCTGACGATTGCGAGCACGGCAAGCAGGGTGGCGACTTCGGCGGCTTTTCCCGCCGCTGCGGCGCAGTCCGGAACGTCGTCTTTATGCTGGTGCCTCGCGACCGCGACGACGGCGACGAATGCCGAAAGTGCGCCGACAAAAGCCGCAGCCGTCGTGCCGATCCTGAACACGGGCAGGAGAATTGCCGTGCCGATCACGACGGTCACCAGCGTCAGGCCTTGCAGCGCGGCGCTTTGCGAGACGCGGGATGTGTCTCCGATTTCGTCGATCGGCCGCGCAGGCTGGGTCAGGCGAAACACGATCGACGCAGTCGAGCCGAAGACGGCGGCGACGATCAATACGAGTGCCGCGCTGGGCGCGTGAAAGGCGATCAGCCCTTCGAGCGCCGCGACTTCCACGAGCATGAGAAACAGAAGCGAAACGGTGCCGATACCGGATTGTCCGTACAACCGGTCGCCCGCGCGCACGGTGCCGCTCTCGAGCCGCGCGCCGCGAATGGCGGCAAGGCAAAGAAGCGTCACAGCCGCGACTGCAAAAGGCGGCAGGCCGATATTCCAGAACAGCAAGAGGATGCCGGCTCCGCCCGCTCCTGCGAGTGCCGCGGCAACCGGCGCCGCGTAGGCTCCCGCGCCGGGATTGACGGCTGCCTGTTCGGCTTCTTCATCCGAGACGATGGTGCCGCCAAACGGAAAGACCGTTTCGTTGCGGAGCCATTTCAGCGTGTCATGGACGAAAGGCGGTAACATCGGCGGGTTCCGGCGCAGCTTGGCTGACAGCGATTCGACGAGAGCGAAATTTATCACGCGCGGGCGGTCGAGGTCTGCTTGTCCTTTGCGGGCAGCTTGGGTTGCAGCGATCCGGCGTCGGCGACCGGGGCCAGCGCCGCCATCACACGCTCGGGCGGAAGGGTGACGATCACTTCAGTGCCCTCGCGAAGCTTGGAGCGCAGCGTGAAGGTGCCGCCGTGAAGATCGATCAGCCCCTTGACGATCGGAAGGCCCAGGCCTGCGCCCTGTTCGGCGCTCTTGATCGAGTTGGAACCCTGCCCGAACGAGGCCATGACGATGGGGATTTCCTCTTCGGGAATGCCGGGTCCGGTGTCGCGCACCGAGAGGTACTGGCCGCCGGACGCGGTCCAGCCGACCTTCGTGAATACCTCGCCGCCCTGCGGCGTGAACTTGATGGCATTCGAAAGCAGGTTAAGAGCGACCTGGCGGATTGCGCGCTCGTCGGCCCATACCTTCGGCAGGCTGGATTCGAACAGCGTGTGAAGGGTGATGCCGCGATTGGTCGCGCGCATCTTCATCAGATAGGTGCAGTCGTCCGCGATGCCGACGAGGCTCACGGGCTCCTCGTTCAGCTCGTAGCGCCCGGCTTCGATGCGCGAGAGGTCGAGAATTTCGTTGATTAGATTGAGCAGATGCTCGCCGGACTGATGGATGTCCGCTGCATATTCCTTGTAGGCAGGAACCGCGTGTCCGCCGAGCACTTCGTTCTTCATGACTTCCGAGAAGCCGAGGATCGCGTTCAGCGGCGTCCGCAATTCGTGGGACATTTGCGCGAGGAAGCGCGATTTCGCGAGGTTCGCGGCTTCGGCAAGCCGTGCGGCCTCGTCCGACTTAGCCTTGGACTGCTCAAGCTCGCCGATCAGCGTGTCGAGCTGTCCGCGGGCCTCCAGTGCGGAGACTGCCGCGATGTGCAGCCGTCCGGCGACCATCACGAAATAGGCTTCCGCGCCGATCGTCAGAATCGCAAGCACGACGTCCTGCGGGGTGCCGCGCAGAAGATAATGCAGTGAGACGACGGCTGCGACGGGAATGGTTGCGGCATAGACCGCGCTCGGAATGCTCGCGGCCAACATCGAGAACACGGCAACGACCAGAAGCATGGCGAACAGCGAGAAGTCGCCGGAGCCCTGCGCGCCGAGGCCCACGAGCACGTTCACGATCAGAACCCAAGACACGCCGAAGATCAGGTCGAATAGCGTAAAGAGAATACGATAGCGCTGCATCAGCGCCGGGCTCGCGGGTGCGGCGAGGAAGCGGCGGCATGCGGCCACGTTCAGCGAATGGATCGTGAGCGCGATCAGCGTCCAGAGCACTGCGCCGAGCCCGCCGGTCCACAGTGAGGAGGCGATACCGACGAGAGAGATCAGCATGAACAGCGCGACGGACGCGCCGATGCGATGCTCCGCGTAAAGGCGAAGCAGTTCGTAATTAAATGCGGGCTTTACGCCGGAGCTCGAAGTGAGCACGTCGCGCGCTTCGCGCACGCTTCGATTGAGCATGAGCCGACGCTCATGCGCGGCACGGGCGGCATCGGCCGCCGTTTCGTCCCCGCGGGCGCTATAGCTCGTCATTACGCAATACCGTTCCCGATCGCCCGCCGTTCACCCCGCGCTCCATGCGAAGCGCAGGCCGGCCGCGAGTCCCTTCGCGCCAGCCGCCGCCAGCATCGCGCGCGGGTGGTTAATGCCGGGCTGATTCTTATGGTTAATGAAGCGTAAATACCGGCGCATTGACGCGAATAGCTTAGTCTTTTCGGCAGCTTGATAGGTTCCCGCTCGCATGGTCCGATAGCGCACGGAGGCAACGCCAAATGAAGCTCTATGACATGGGCCGCGCGCCCAACCCGCGCCGCGTGCGCATTTTTCTTGCTGAGAAAGGCATCGAGGTTCCGAAGCAGGAAGTCGATCTTGGCGCGCTCGAGCAGCGCAGCGATCGATTTACCGCCCTCAACCCGATGCAGCGCGTGCCGGTTCTGGTTCTGGACGACGGGACGGTAATTTCGGAGTCGATGGCGATCTGTCTTTATTTCGAGAAGCTGCACCCGGAGCCGAACCTGTTCGGAAGGGATGCGCTCGAAAGCGCCTTGATCGAAATGTGGAACAGACGGCTGGAACTACATTTCTATGGGCCGGTGTCCCAATCATTCCGCCACACCAGCCCCGGCATGGCGCAGCGCGAGAAAGTGCAGGTGGCCGAGTGGGGCGCCGTCTGCCGCGATCAGGCGGCGGACTTTCTGAATTTCCTCGAAACCGAACTGGGCAAGCGCGAATTTGTGGCCGGCAACCGGTTCACGGTTGCCGACATCAACGCGCTTTGCACGATCGATTTCATGCGCGTGATCAAGCTTTCCGTTACACCGGAGATGAAGAATCTCTCGCGCTGGCACGCTGCCGTGTCGGCCCGCCCAAGTGCAAAGGCGTGATCCATGAAGTACGAGCACATCAAGCTTGATATCTCGGGTTCGGTCGCGACCCTTTCGCTCGCGCGGCCCGAGCGGCTCAACGCAATCGGCGCGGCAACGCATCCGGAATTGCGCGATGCGCTCGACAGGATCGAAGCCGACAAGAATGTGCGCTGTCTCGTCCTCACCGGCGAGGGCCGCGCCTTCTGTTCCGGCCAGGACCTGACCGAACGCAATATCGCGAATTCCGGAAAGCTCGATCTCGGCGCCTCGCTCGACGCAAACTACAATCCGCTCGTTCGCAGGCTTGCCGCGTTTCCGATTCCGACCATCGCGGCCGTGAACGGCCCCGCCGCCGGCGCGGGCGCGAACATCGCGCTGGCCTGCGACATCGTGCTGATGGCCCGTTCCGCCTACTTGCAGCAGGCGTTCGCGCGCATCGGGCTGGTGCCTGACGCAGGCGGCACCTGGTTTCTGCCGCGGCTCGTCGGTCTCAAGCGCGCACTTGCGATGTGCCTGTTCGCCGACCGGATCCCGGCAGAAGACTGCGAACGCATGGGCATCGCGTGGAAGATTTTCGATGACGATATCTTCGCTGCGGAAGTCTCGAAGCATGCGGCGATCCTCGCCGCCGGCCCGACGCTCGCCTACCGGCTTGCGAAGCACGCCTTGATGGCGAGCGGGGCGAACGATCTTTCCGCGCAACTCGATCTCGAACGCGACAGCCAGCGCGAGGCGGGCAGTTCCCGGGACTTCATCGAAGGCGTGATGGCGTTCCGCGAAAAGCGCCTGCCGCGCTTTCAGGGCGAATAGCCGCGAGGAATGTTTCCGCCGGAAGTGCTATGAAGGTGGCGGGAGAAAAGAAGAATGACCGCCACCTCCGCTACCATCACCGAAGCGCTCAAATCCGTTAAGGGCCCCGACGGCAAGGATATCGTCTCGTCCGGCAAGCTGTCCGGCGTCGTCGTAACCGGCGGAAAAGTCTTCTGCTCGCTAACGGTGGACGCCGCCGAAGCGCAGGCTTGGGAAAGCGTGCGCAAGCATGCCGAAGAGGTCATCAAGGCGACGCCGGGTGTGGCGTCGGTGCTGATCGCCCTGACGGCCGAGAAGAGGCCCGGCGCTCCTTCCGCCGCGCCGCAGGCAGCATCGCAGGGCGGTCCCGGCGGTCAGCCGGCGGCCAAGGCAGCGCCTGGCGTTCCCGGCGTGAAGGCCATCATCGCCGTCGCTTCGGGCAAGGGCGGCGTCGGCAAGTCGACCACTGCGGTCAACCTCGCCACGGCGCTCGCCGAACGCGGGCTCACCGTCGGCGTTCTCGACGCCGACATCTACGGCCACTCGGTTCCCCGCATGCTCGGGAGCGACGCCAAACCCACGCAGGTCGAGCGCATGATCATGCCGCCGAGCAACCACGGCGTCCGCTTCATCTCGATCGGACAGTTCACCGACGGCAACACGCCGGTGACCTGGCGCGGTCCCATGCTGCACCGAGCCCTGCAGCAGTTCCTCGCGGATGTCTACTGGGGCGATCTCGACGTCTTGCTCCTCGACCTGCCGCCGGGCACCGGTGACGTCGCGATCTCGATCGCGCAGCTCATCCCGGGCGCGGAGATCCTGGTGGTGACGACACCCCAGCAGGCCGCGGCCGAGGTCGCCGAGCGCGCCGGGGCCATCGCCCTGCAGACGCGGCAGAAGATCCTCGGCGTCGTCGAAAACATGTCGTGGCTGGAACTGCCCGACGGCAGCCGCATGGAACCGTTCGGGTCCGGCGGCGGCGAGCAGGTGGCGCAACGCCTGACGCGCGCGGTGGGCGCCCAGGTCGACCTGCTGGGTCAGGTACCGCTCGAGACGGCCTTACGCGAAGGCGGCGACGCCGGTGTCCCGGTGGTGCTGTCGGCACCCGAATCGGCGTCCGGTTCCGCCCTGCGCGCCATCGCGGGCAAGCTCGCGGCGCGTAAGCGCGGCCTGGCGGGTATGAGTCTGGGACTCGACACCATCCGGAATTCCTGACCGGTCAGGTCGCGTCCCAGTCGGCCGCTGCGGGACGCGACCCCGACCGCGACGGGCGGTCCGACGCCGCGGACCCCGCTTGGCCGGCGGAGTCCGGATTCCCGGTCTCCTGCTTCTCGAACGACAGGGGCGCCGACACGGGCTTGATCTCCGGCGCCGCCGGGGTGGTCTTCCGGTCGACCGTGGTGGCGCTCTCGTTCAGCCGGAACAGTGAATCATCGCCGTCGAGAAGGTGTTTCGTGACGATGGACCGCGGCGTCATACCCCGCAGTTCGTTGAGGTCGGCGAGCGGCTTGCGCAGGTCGTCGAATTCGGGACCCAGCTCGTCCTTCAGCTGATTGCTCGCACCGGTCGCGTAATCACGGACCTTCTTGGCCGACTGCATCGTCCAGGAGACGGCACCGGGGAGACGTTCGGGGCCGAGGATGACGAGTGCCGCGACCACCAGGATCGCTATCTCGCCCCATCCGATGCTGCTGAACATGTGCCTCGTCCTGACCTGTGCGGTGGTGTGGTTAGTCGCTCGCCGGAGTGATGGTACCGCTGAACGTGCGCCCCGCCCGCCAGTACTGGAACGGGACCGACTCGCCGATGCTCGCGGTCCGGATCGCGACGTTCAGCTCGTCGGCGCTCTCGATCGGGCGATTGTTGAACGAGGTGATCACGTCGTTCTCCCGGATGCCCGCGCGTTCGGCGGGGCTGCCGGCGACGACGTTGCGGACCTGTGCGCCCAGCACGCGCTCGTTGCGCACCGAACTGGCGTTGACGCCGATCTGCGGGTGGTTCACGCGGCCGTCGCGGATCAGCGCCTCCGCGATGGGCTTGGCCTCGTCGATGGGAATCGCGAATCCGAGACCGATGTTGCCGCCCCCGGCGCCGAGGCGCCCGGCGGTGTTGATGCCGACCACCTGGGCCTCGCCGTTGACCAGCGGACCGCCCGAGTTGCCCGGGTTGATCGCGGCATCGGTCTGGATGGCGTCGATCACCGCGTCGGTGTCGGACTCCGCGTCGGGGGTCAGCGCCACGGCACGGTCGGTCGCGCTGACGATGCCGCTGGTCACGGTTCGGTTGAGCCCCAATGGAGATCCGAAGGCGACCACCTCTTCGCCGATCTGCCGGTCGCCCGAGCTACCGAGCACCGAGACC
>FKKE01007156.1_pt1 | contig 17312 bp, 17 predicted proteins | sample 1106331 | NCBI WGS metagenome assembly FKKE01 (sample SAMEA3931202, study PRJEB13176) | freshwater metagenome | biome: Drinking water system; feature: drinking water; material: freshwater | place: China | collected 2013-02-06 | reverse complement strand
CGGGAGCTACTCCTTGATTTTGAAGGTTCGGATCTCCGCAATCTTGCTTTCTTTTATAGCGGCTTTGGTGCAAAAGAAGAAATTTATCCAGGCATTAAGATAAATAAGCTGCCCTGGTATGTTCGCTTATTAAAAAAGTGATCAGTAATTTACTTTCAGAATAAATTTATCGGTTTCACTTACAGCCAAAGTAGCTGCCGCCGCATCACTGATGCGGATATCTACTCCCTGGTTCTCTCTTATTTTATCCATTGAATACAGAACCTTAGCAAAAACTATTTTGTTGTTTGATGGATTCGTGATCCTGACTATTGTACCGGGTTCAACACCATTAATAAGCAAATAATATTTACCGTCATGCCAGCCTGTAGTTGTTTTAAATATTGATGACGTAACGGTTTGATCTTTTGTTACCGGATAAAGTTTTACCTGCTGATAAAAATTATTTTTAAAATAACCGGTACCGTTACTGTTATCAGTTTCTGTTTGTTTAACCACAACGGGTTCCGATTTTTTTGGTTCCTCTTTTACAATGGGAGGGGTTTCTTTCTTTACATCCGGCTCCACATTCTTTGGATCTTCTTTTTTAACTTCCGGCTGTTTGGCTACATCGGTAACTTTCTGTTTTTGTTCCTCCATTTTTTTTACATCCGATACAGATTCTTCAACTGTTGGATCCATAGGGGTTGTAATGGTTAGTACTTTATCTTTTAATTCATTGGTGATCAAAAAACCAATAATAAGTTTTGAATTTGCTGCCACACTATTCTCATTTACTTTATTCCAACTCCTTAAATAATTCATCGGTGCTTTGAACTTTGTACTAATATTTGCTAACGATTCTTTATTTGCAGCTGTATAATAAACCGGTACACCGGAATTTACCGCTTGCTTAAAATTTGTATCGGTAAGTGGTATATTTATTTCTTGTCCTATTGCCAAACCCTTGTTGAAATCAATGCCATTATAATTGGCGATATGGCGTGGATGAACATTATACATTCTTCCCAGGGGAAAAAGTCCTTCTTTAGGTGCTACTTTATGTACAAGAAAAAACCCTTTGGAACCCGTTTTTATCTCCAGGTCCTGGCCGGGAGAAAAAACAGAAAGGAACAATGGCAACGATACTGTCAGCAGTTTTTTCATCGGGATATATTTTTACAAAGATGCAGAATTTTAACTGTTCTGATCCTTAAGAATCCGTAACTCTTTTGGATAATAATTGTTAATTCGATTCGGAAGAATATTGATCCAACCCAGCCCCTGTCCCTGGCAGGTAACAACAGCCCAGCCTTTCCTTTCAGTTATCAATTCCGGGTCTTTCTTTTTTAAATATTGAATAGCCTGGTCGTAATTCAAGTCCATTCTCAAAACTTCATCACTTAAAATAGTACTCACTGCTAATGCATGCTCAGGAACCAGTTTATCCTTTATTATTTCCCCTATTTCTGTTCCGCAACTTACAATCCGGAGCTTTGTTGAGACCATCGCTATATCTGCGATCAAACTTTCCGGTATTGCTTTAATCATTTTGCCATGCCGAAGAAAGGTGATGTCATTAGTTTTTACATATTTTTTTAAAACATCCATCTCTTGTTTTGAAAATGCATACGGTTTTACTTTCGGCAGGTCAATTTTATCATCCCCTGTTTTTTTCCTGAAACAGGCAAGAAAAAAACCCTCACCTTTTATTTTATCCGGCCAAAACCGATATCCGCCACCACTTTCGGTTATGTGCCACGCTGAATTAATTAGTAATTCTTCATTTGCTATTTTTAAATCATTTTTTATCCATTCACAAATCTTTTCATCCTCTTCTATAGAATACGAACAAGTAGAATAGATCAGCACTCCGCCAGTTTTTAATGCAGGTAAAACATCAGCCAGGATTCTTTGTTGCCGCTGGCTACACATGATCACATTCTGTTCACTCCATTCTTCAATGGCTGCCGGGTCACGCCGGAATAAACCACTTCCGCTGCAGGGAGCATCTACAATAATTACATCAAAATAATTTTTTAGTTGCTGAAAATCTTTTGGATCATTGTTTGTAACAACAATATTGCTGCAGCCCCACTTAATAATATTGTCATTCAGAATTGTTGCTCTTGATCGTATCACTTCATTGCTTACAAGCAAACTATCTTTTGAAAGCAATGAAAGCAGGTGTGTTGATTTGCCTCCCGGCGCTGCAGAAAGATCAAGCACTTTTAAATTTTGTGACAGGTCAACAGTTTGCTTTAGTGCTTGTTCCAAAAACATACTGCTTGCTTCCTGCACATAATAGCAACCGGCATGAAAAAGCGGGTCGAATGTAAAAGAGGGACGGGAAGCAAGGTAATAGCCATCATCTGTCCAGGGGATTTTTTCCTGCAATATAAGACGTGAGACGTGAAATGAAATCTGGTTTGACGTTTCTCCGACAGAGTCCTTTCGGACACTTTTTACGTTTAAAAGCTTAAAAGGATTTATCCTGATTGAAGTCACCTGCTCCCCGGATTCATGCACTTTTACAAAAGCTTCTTTACTGAAACCTTTTATTCCTTCCAGGGAGTTCAAAAATTCAATGGGTAAATGCACAGGCAATTATTTAATAATCCAGACCGTATCCTTCAAAGGCCTAAAACCTTCTTTGCTGGCTTCGAATACATAATAACTATCCGTTCCAGATAAAATTTTTATGTGCAATGGGGATGCAGCGGATAATTCAAACACTGTTTGTTTTACATCCTTTTTTGAAACTTCTTTTGGCGTTGTGTAATTGAATGACAATTCATATTCACATTCGTTTATCCACTTCAATTTTAAAATAGTTATATCACCTTTGTCATCCGTTTCTATTTGCAGCGAATCTTTTCTTTCGATATAAATTTTTTTTCCTTCCGTTTTATTATAGATAAAAAATCTGCCTAGTTTATACATCGCACAATTCTGCCCGTTCTTATGCTCATAAGATGATAAAACGATAAAGGCCACGGCCACTGTAAAGAATATAGATATGCCCCTTTTCAATTCCTATTTTTTTGTGTAGCCAGCTAATTTACTACTATTAAGCATTCGTTGCGTTGCAGCGGAAAGCAATCAGCTCCTGTGTGCCTGGTTCCTTTTTTATCTATAAAAGAAGAATATTGATGAAGATCTGCGGCAAATGATTTGATTTACCTAAAACCGGATCACAAAATGCTGCTTTTCCTTAAACTCTTTCCTGAACAGAACAACACCAATAAAAAAAAGGTCAATAGTACATCTCACTGCTTCATGCCTTTTTATAGTTTTCCAGGCCGCTTCCATTTCTTTGCTCCAGTGAATATCATCAAACACAAGAATGGAATCATTATTGATCTTAGAAAGCAATTGTTGAAAATATCTTTCGGTAGGTTCTTGCCGGTGATTACCATCTATAAAAGCAAAGTCCACGGTCGATAGACTACGGACGACAGACGATAATGTGTCGTCGAAATTTCCTTCCATCAACTCAATATTTTTCAAATCTAAGTTTTTGAAATTTTGTTGGGCGGTAGCTGCAATTTCTTTCGACCCCTCCATGGTTATTATTCTTGCCTGTGGATTTGCAAGAGAAAGATATGAGCTTGTAATACCCAGGGAAGTTCCCAGCTCAATAATAGTTGATGGCTGATAAAACTTTATTATTCTAAAAAGCAACTGTGCAAGTTTCTTTGGCTTTGCTGCATTCCTCGCTATTGAAGAAACGGTCCTCTGATCAGTTTTTGAAACCGAAGAGCCGGCCCCAAGATCTGCAATATTTAAAACAAACTTGTCTTCTAAAAGTTGCTTTCTTAACTTTTCAACCCTTGTATACGCAGGATAATTTATTGAATCATTCAGCACTTTGGTAATGAACTCAAATACAAAAGGAGAATGTATGCCATGTCCTTTACTATTCGACGCAGTTAAATAATAATTGAGGTATTTAAAAAATAATTGAGACTTTGAATACATGAAATATCAGCACATTAGCTATTAGCAAATTGGCACATTACTTCCTTTCCCACAATTGAAATGAAAAGGGATACGCATGTTTTTCATCTGCAGCATTATCAACATTACTCACCAGGCGCCAATCATTTTTTTCTATCACAGGAAAATACGTGTCACCTTCCAGTTCTGCATGCACTCTGGTCATATAGATCTTAATGGCCTTTTCGAATGCGATCATATAGATTTCCCCGCCACCAATTACAAACATTTCTTTATAGCTTAATTCATGAGCCAATGCCACAGCCGCATCAACACTATTTACTACAACAACACCCGCGGCCGTCCACCCTTGCTTTCTTGTAATTACTATATTCTTTCTTCCACTCAATGGTTTGCTCCCTATTGATTCAAATGTTTTTCTTCCCATTACCACAGGCATACCCCAGGTAACATTCTTAAAAAACTTCATATCCTTTGGTAAATGCCAAAGCAACTGGTTGTTTTTACCAATTACATTGTTCTCGGAAGCTGCAACTACTAAACTTATAGTCATTTTAAATTTTAAAATCCAAAATTGCTCATTTAAACAGCAACGGGAGCTTTTATAGCCGGGTGACTTTGATAGTTCTCCAAAGTAAAATCTTCAAATTTAAAATCAAATATATTTTTTACAGCCGGGTTCAATTTCATTACCGGCAATGGATATGGTGTTCTGCTTAACTGCAATTTTACCTGCTCAATATGATTATTATAAATATGCACATCGCCAAATGTGTGAATGAATTCTCCTGCTTCAAGATCACAAACCTGGGCTATCATCATTGTCAATAAAGCATATGAAGCGATATTAAACGGAACACCCAGGAAAACATCAGCGCTTCTTTGATAAAGCTGGCAACTTAATTTTCTATTTGCAATATAAAATTGAAACAAGGTATGACATGGCATTAAAGCCATTTCAGGAAGATCGGTCACATTCCATGCACTTACAATTAATCGGCGGCTATCCGGGTTATTCTTAATTTGTTTTACCAGGTCAGAGATCTGGTCAACAACTTTATTGTCTTTTCCTTCCCAACTGCGCCATTGCTTTCCATATACGGGTCCCAGCTCACCATGCTGGTCAGCCCATTCATTCCAAATGCTTACATTATTTTCTTTCAGATATTTAATATTCGTTTCCCCCTTTAAAAACCAAAGCAATTCATGAATAATGCTTTTTGTATGCACTTTTTTGGTTGTCACCAGCGGAAACCCTTTCTGAAGATCAAATCTCATTTGATAGCCAAAACAACTGATAGTACCCGTGCCGGTACGGTCATGCTTTTGTACTCCTGTTTCAAGTATATGTGTCAGAAGATCGAGGTATTGCTGCATGGCCCGCAATTTAAGAGAAAGCGGCGAGCTATTCGCTACGGGAAATAAGCTGTGGGAAACTTAATGGAATTGTGATCAGATAGCCGTTTCACTTAGCTCTTCCATTTCCGTTGCATATGTTTTCATTACTATCACCGGCGATTCTGCTTTTTGCCTAAGCTCGGCGATCGTGGCTTGCAATGCAGCAATAGTATTTACCTGGTGAAAAACCAGCGTTGTTCTTGATGATAAGATATCTTTCAAAAAATTTATCTCGTTCTCTTTGTCACGCAATCTTGCCTGCAGTTCTTTTATTGTTTGATTACCCAATTCTAATTGTTCTTTTGTATCGATCAGTGTGAGTTCTAAGGTGCAGACATTTTTCTCTGTTCCCTGCTGAGTTAGGTGTTCCATACTAAAAATTTAATTTTATCTAAATGAGTCGTGTTTACCCTTCAAGAATAATACCAGCCGCCTGATAACAGGTATCAGGGAAAAGCATGGGCATTTTTTCCACAAAAAATACGAGTTCGGAAACACAGTACCACGAATAGGGTATTTCTGACCGATCAGGAGAACTATACCTTTGGTATACAAAACCTGCTGCTATGACTGAATTTACCAACTCTGATATTGGCGTTAAATTCCCCCTCAACGGTTTACAGATTGTTAACGAGAACGAAGGCTGGGTTGTACTTAAAAAAGACGTGAAAGACAATGCATTTCTTAGTGTTTTATTTACTCATCATTTCTTTTCTTCTCAGGATGAAGCGGTGGCCTATATTCAAAATGAAATACAAAAAGTAGCCGATGCCAATGATCTGTACCATTCAACAGGTATAAATAAAAAAGGTGATGATATCGTGACAGCTGTGTGGTCGCAGTATATTAATAATGTAACTCACCTGGTGTATATTGGTATAAAGATCTTAGCGGGTCATAAAGGGTACTACTATATGGCTGTTACCAATAATGATGAGCTGGCTGGATTTGGTGAATCCATTTTTTTGCATACTGTACTAATAACAAGAACGGGCTTAGGCTCTATAGATAAAACAACGGAAAAAAAACTGGCTTCTCACACATTAAAATACATGCATGGATATAGTTCGCATTGGGGAAGCGGCGGTGGTACCAGCACAGAAAGATCGTATACACTTCATCCTGATAATTCCTTCCGTTATTCTTACTCCAGTGTAGTAAGTTTTGGTAGCATGGGCGGTAGCACAAGCGAGGATGAGGGTTGGGGTATGTGGGAAGTTCAAAAAAATAATAATATAGTTTTTCTGCTATTGCGATGGCATTTAAAACCCGTTACTGCTTACCAGCTTGAATGGGGAGAGCCCGGTATTGTTTTTCTTGGAGGGGAAAAATTTTTGATTGCCTGATCTACTATTTAATGTTCCATTTATACTCATTTATCCAATCATAAAGCCCACGGATCCTGGTGCCATTCTGATCGATCCAGGCATTAACCTGTTCTGTATCTGATTGTATTGATGCCAGGTAGCATGCCGTTACTAAATGGTCTTTCTTTTTCATCTCGGTTAAAAACGGAGTATAAAAATCCCAGAAAAATCCTTTTCCTTTTTCCTTTTCACTGAACATGCTGACCAGATTACTCATCTTTCTTTCCAATTTCTCAGCTGCATTCTGATCTCTGAATTTCTCATCTTTATCCAGTGCAGCGGAAAGACTAAGCATAAGATCCAGTGCTGAAAAATCATTCTCTGCCTTTTTATTTTTCTTATCCGGCAGCAGTGATTCAATTCCTATTACCGTGGCGCCTTTTCCATCCTGTGAAATACCTTTCATGATCTGCTTATCAAGAAGTTCATAATTTGGTTTGGCTCTTTCCCCTTCGGGCTCCATGATAAGAAAAGTAAAAAGAGATAAAATAGCCGCTATGCGATTATTATCATCGATCATTAGCCGTCCCAAAAACTGGTGTGAAGAAGCATGAACAGGTTTTTGATAAAGGGCATTTTGAAAATCTACCATGCTTTCTTTATCCCTTTCGAGTTTGTAATAGGTAATTCCCCTGTTAAAATGAAGAAGATATGAATTCGGAAAAAGGCCGATCCCTTTTGTAAAAGTTTTAATGGCTTCCTCCACATCTCCTTTATCGTCCTGTGCCGAACCAAGATTTATATAAACAGCATGCGCATTAATGTTATTTGGATCAAGTTCAAGAAGAAATTTACTGATGCCTATAGTCTCATCATATTTTTTCAGAATAAGCAAAGTGTATGATTTTTCATAGTTAGCCAGGTAATGAGCTTTGTCAATAGCAAGTGCAGAATCATATTTTTTTAATGCCTCATCATACCTGGCCTCATCATGCAGCCTGATACCATCTTTTACCAACCTGTCTACTTCAGTTTGTGAAACAGCAACCAGGCATATACTGAATGCAGCTATGCAAGAAAGAAGTTTTCTCATAAATTTATTCTTATGATGAAAAAATAAAGGATTTACATAAATCCCTGGTTATTGTTTCGTCTCCACATCTGTATCGCCCAGCAACAGCTTACCATTGATACGTAAATAAGCCAGTGTAATTATTTTATCTCCACAATCCATTGGCCATACGATCCATACTCCTTCGGATTCTCTTTCGGTTACGAAATTGCCGGTTTTATAATTGCTGCAGTTCTCTAATCCTTTATTCAGTCTTTGCATCAATTGGGCAGCCTGCTGTTTTTCTACCGAATCACTCATATTAACAGCCGTTCTCCATTTTTTATTTTCATCATCGCCACGGTAAACCAAATGCTGTCCAAATTCGTCCAGGTTGTTTGCTTTCGCTGCAGCGGTAAGTTTATTGGAAAGTGATTCAATTTCTTTTTTAAATTCCGGTTTGTTCATTTCTATCCATGTTTTGGCCTCATTGGTGGCTCTCAGTTCCTTATCGGTCATTGAAAAAGCCCTTGTAGGGTTGGGTATTTCAAGCAAAAGTATTTTACCGGTTTTCCTGGAAACAATGAATTGCAGATCGTCCCACACATTCCCTTTGTATTCATAATTGATGATCATTCCTTCGGAGGTTTCATCATTAGGGAATGGATCATGATAAAAAATTTCTTTGATCATTACCTTGTTAATATCAATTTTATTTTCCGCAGCATTGAAATAAGTATTTTGCCAGGCATTCTTTATGCGTTCATGACTTTGCTGTAAAAATTCATCAATTTCTTTGTCTGTTCTTTTTGGCATTTTTTCCGAAACAACATTATAAAATTTTTTATCTGGTAAAAAATCATTCAACAGGCTAAAGTCATTTTTTTGCAGGGAAAGAATAAAGACATCTTCCAGGTTCCCGGGTTTACTATCACTACAGGAAATAAAAAATAGAACGATCGCTGGCATAAGCAGTTTAAGCATACAGTATAAATTGAAGTTTAAAAATCATATTCCTCTTCTTTTCATTTCTTTTTTTATCAACCCCAGCTCACGGCCGGTTTGTCCGCCAATAGAAGTATTTTCCTGAGCACGCCGCATCAGGTAAGGTATTACATCTTTGATAGGCCCAAAAGGAAGATACTTGCTAACACTGCAGCCGGCTTTTGCCAAATTAAAAGTGATGTTATCACTCATTCCATACAATTGACTCCAATGCACATGCGGATGTTTTAATGACAAACCTTTTTGTTGCAGCAATTCTGCTGCCAGCATATTACTTTGTTCATTATGCGAAGCCACTACTAATGAAACTTTATCAAGATGCTCTATGCAAAATCTTACCCCCTCATCAAAATCGCGGTCTGTACTTTCTTTATCAGGTTGGATCGGATCATTATACCCTAATTCAGCAGCTCTTTTTCTCTCTTTTTCCATGTATGCCCCCCGTACCAGCTTGGCTCCAAGGATGAATTTTCTTTGCACGGCAGCTTCAAAAGAATCTTTTAAAAATTGCAACCGATCATGACGATAATGCTGTGTAGTATTATAAACAATGCATTTTTCTTTGTTATATGAATCCATCATTAGAATGGTAAGTGCATCAACAGGATCCTGTATCCATGTTTCTTCAGCATCTACAAATACACCTACATTTCCTTTTGCGGCAGTTTCACAAATGCCAAGCATTCTTCTTCTTACTCTATGCCATTCTTCTTTTTCATTTGTCGGAAGATCGTCTACTGCATTTAAATACTTTTTCATCAGGGTACCCTGCTGCAGCTTCATCATTGTATCAAGCTTTTCCAATAAGCCAAAGCGGGCAAAGCCGGTAACCTTAACACTCATGAATGGAATATTCGGCTGTGTAGAGGCATAATTTATCACTCGGATAAATTCTTCACAGGCATGATCAAAATTTTCTTCGCCTTCCTTTCCCTCTACTCCATAATCAAGGATGACCTGCACACCATATTTTTCCAGCTTATCGGCAACTACTACATTCTGTTCCAGGGTTTCACCCCCTACAAATTGCTTAAAAATGGTATTGCGGAGAATTGATTTTACAAAGGGGAAATTCCATTTTACTAAGGGTGGCGTCAACCGGGTGCCGGCCTTTACCAACCATTGCTTACCCATTAATGAAAAAAGGAAATGAGCTTGTTTTAATTCTTTATCTGATTTATAAGCGAAAGCAAATTCTGTATTGTCGAAACTAATTACGGGCTTTACATCCATAGCAATCTGTTGAATCTTTGAGAATGGGCCGGCCGGATGAATTTATTTTTTTTACTAAAAACTTTTAAGACTTCCGTTCGGACGGGCAAAAGTAAGGAGGAAGGGCCAAGGCACAAGGGACATGGATCAAGACCAAAGCTGATATGGATTCCTGCACCTTGTCACTTGCACACTAAACCTTGTGCCTTGTGCCCGTTCCCTGTATCTTTATACTATGGAAACAAAAAAAGCTGCTGATAGCCTCGTTGTAATGACAGAATTGGTTTTGCCAAATGATACAAACACATTTGGAAATTTAATGGGTGGCCGCTTAATGTATTGGATGGATATTGCTGCAGCACTTTCAGCAATGAAACATTGCGGGTCGCCGGTTGTTACAGCTTCTGTTGATAATATTTCTTTTGAAGCACCCATAAAACTGGCAAACGTTGTTCATATTGAAGCACAGGTTTCAAGAGCATTTAATACTTCCATGGAAGTGCATCTTAAAGTTTGGGGAGAAGATGTTCTTCATCAATACAAATACAAAAGCAATGAAGCCTACTATACTTTTGTTGCCCTTGATCCCAACGGTAAACCAAGGACGGTTCCTGCCATGACCCCCGGCACAGAACAAGAAAAAAAGTTGTTTGAAGGTGCCTTAAGAAGAAGACAGGTAAGATTGATACTGGGAGGAAAAATGAAACCAGGAGAAGCAACAGAGCTGAAAGCATTATTTGAAAATCAATAATGGCTATTTATGAATGCTCCTCCAATGATGAGCACCTTGCATCATGAACTTTTTACTTTGCTCTATGGCATCCATTATTTTGCTTAAAATATCTTCAGCCGGGGCATCGTAATCTAATTGCAATGGCTCCTTAAAAGTTACAGAAAGAACCGAGCCTTTCTTTTTAAATTTTAATCCCTTTTTATTGAATGCCCTCCAAAAGCCACTGATGACAACAGGAATAACAATTGGTTTGTTTCGTTTGATGATCAAAGCAGTGCCTTTGCGACCCGGTGCAAATGGCTTGGTGGTTCCTTGTGGAAATGTAATGACCCAATTATCATTTAATGCTCTTTCAATTTTTCTTGTATCGGAAGGATCCAACCCTTTTCTGACTTCCGTTCCTTCTGTACGCCATGTCCTTTTTACTGTTAGTGCACCAGCCAATGCAAATAGCCTGCTGATCCAGCTGCCACGCATAGTTTCTTCGGCGGCTACATAATTTACTCTTGTAAATGGATTGAGTAAATAATAGGGAATACCCAGCTTGTTCTTCTTGCCCCATTTTACAGCACAAAAAATATGGAGAAATGTGATAACATCAGCAAAATAGGTTTGATGGTTGCTCACAAAAAGAACATTGTACTTTGGCAGTTTACTGATATGCTCGGTGCCGGATATCTTTAATTTGTTTACAAAAACAAGCCCCGGGTAAGATACAACGCCAACTACTGCATAGATAATTGATCGCAGTGGTTTAAAGTGCTTAAGTCTTTGAATAAATCCTGCCATCTTACTAAAATAAATGATACCTCAAATTAAGCATTTGTGTATAAACCATTCATGATGCAAAATTAACAGCCTGCATCCATAACAACATGGCTTAAATTTTGCAGTCAGATCTTCAAAAATAATTAGCTTCTATGAGAGCCGGAGTCCAGGATAAGACGACAATTCGATTTAAAATGCTTTTAGCGCTATCATTCGGCATACTTGCAATCGTAATTGCATTAGGAGAAATGGGAATTATCTGATCGGATAACTTATTTATGGACAAAAAAGAAAGTCCTCCGGTAAACCAGAGGACTTTTTTTATTCCTTACTACGAAAGAAGTAATTACTCACTCTTTGCAGCTTCATCGCCACTTTTTTCTTCTTCTTTCAACTTTGCTTTTATTTCGGCTAATGCTCCCAGATCGCCCAGTGTTGCTTTTTCAACCTTCGCCTGTACATTCTTTACAGCTTTACGGGTTTTATCAGCTTCTACTTTTGCTTCTTTGCGGGCAGCTTCTTTTTCTTCTGCTTTTACCTGCTCCCATGTACGTGTATGAGAAAGAACAATTCTTTTTTCATTACGATCGAATTCTATCACCATGAATTGAATTGTTTCATCAGCACCTACTGATTTGCCATCTTCTTTTGCCAAATGACGGTTAGGAGCAAAACCCTCTAATCCGTAAGACAATTGAACAACGGCGCCTTTATCATCCCGGCGGATAACAGTTCCCTCATGTATACTACCGATAGCAAAAGTTTCCTGCAGGCTGTTCCATGGATCTTCTTCCAGTTGTTTATGTCCGAGCTGGAGCTTACGATTGTCTTTATCTATGCTTAAGATAATAACATCAATATGTTCGCCAACCTTAGTGTATTCACTTGGATGATTGAAACGCTTTAACCAGCTAAGGTCGCTGATATGGATCATACCACCGATGCCAGGTGCCAGCTCAACAAACACTCCATATGGTGTGATGTTTTTCACTAAACCTTTATGACGGCTTTCGACAGGGAATTTAGTTTCAATATCATTCCAGGGATCGGGTGAAAGCTGCTTGATTGAAAGACTCATCTTACGGTTTGCCTTATCCAGTGTTACGATCTTAGCTTCATGTTCATCACCCAGCTTAAAGAATTCTTTAGCATTGATCGGCGTATTAGCCCATGTAATTTCACTTACGTGAACAAGACCTTCAACACCCGGCTGAATTTCCAGGAAAGCACCGTAATCTTCAATATTTACCACTTTCCCTTTTACAATATTACCTTCAGCAATATTTTCAGGTAATACATCCCATGGATGCGGAGTCAATTGTTTTAATCCAAGACTGATACGCTTTTTCTCATCATCAAAATCAAGTACCACAACGTTGATCTTCTGATCAAGCTTTAATACTTCAGTAGGATGAGAGATACGACCCCATGAAATATCAGTGATGTACAACAGACCATCAAGACCACCCAAATCCATGAAGGCGCCAAAGTCAGTGATATTTTTCACTGTTCCTTCAAGCACCTGGCCTTTCTCCAGCTTACTCATGATCTCAGCACGTTGAGCTTCGATATCACTTTCAATTAGGGCTTTGTGCGATACAACGGCATTCTTAATGGCTTCATTAATTTTCACCACTTTGAACTCCATTGTTTTTCCCACAAACTGATCATAATCGGTTACCGGTTTCACATCAATCTGAGAGCCCGGTAAAAATGTTTCCATTCCAAATACATCAACGATCAATCCACCTTTTGTTTTGTTAGTAACCAAACCTGTAATAACCTCCCCGGTTTTGTGCACTTCCACAATACGTTCCCAAGCACGGGTAATGCGTGCCTGGCGGCGGCTTAGATTCAGATGACCTTCCCGGTCCTCTTTTTCTACAACCATTACTTCCACTTCATCACCTACTTTCAAACCCTGCAGGTCGCGGAATTCGTTTAATGATACAAGACCATCACTTTTAAATCCGATGTTCAGCACTACATCAGTTTTTGTAACACCAACCACCGTTCCTTTGATCATTTCACCATCAGTGATCTGTACAAATGTGTTGTCATACACTTTTTCATACTTCTCTTTTTCTTCCTGGCTGTAAGAAGTTACATTACGTTTGTCAACACTCCAATCGAAATCATCATGAGCCGATGGAGCCACAGGTGCATTTGTTATCGCTGTAGCTGCTTCGGCGCCATCGCCACCAGCAGACTCCTGTACATCAGCGTTTAGTTGTTTAAAAATTTGTTTGAAAAACATGATTAAATATCTCCGGTGTTTTTCCTGATTGCTATCAGGACCGAAGGGCGGCAAAGATAGGGCAATTAGTTAGGAGTTTTTAGTTCGTAGCCGGGAGAATTTTACTTCTGAATGCCACTATAAGGCCTTGATTAGGAAATTTTTGCATATCAGCCGAGAGTACCCTGCTTTAGATGCTTACCATGCTTTTCATCTATACAGTAGCAGTCATGCCACGGCTCTGTACTCAAAAGAAAAAAATATTCTAAGCAGAATTTCTTCCGGCATTTATGATGCCGAACGAACAACGCATGACTAGTTTTTCATATGTCCTTTTTATCGGAGGATTGATCAAGGCTTCTTCCATTTCTCTTACACGGATCATAGCATATTGCTGTATTGTTAATAAAGGCAATACAATTCTTTCCCGCATTTGAATGGATTGTTGCTCGATAGGATAATCAGCCATCAATTCCGATTTACCGGTAACACGAAATAAATATTGCCTTGTTAATTCATATTCTTCATAAATGATCCGCCATATCTCGCCAAATCGGGGATGATCCGCAAGATGAGCGGTCAAAGGAAAAAAATTTTTTACCATTGACATTTCGCAATTGTCAAGCAGGGTTTTAAAAAATAATGATTCTTCATAAAGTTTTTTGATTGCCTGGAGTTTTCCCTGCTGTTCTAATTTTTGCAATGCAGTACCTACTCCAAAATAGCCTGTTACGTTTTGCTTTAACTGGCTCCAGGCACCAACAAATGGAATAGCTCTTAAACTTTTTAATGTAAACTTAGAGGATGCACCCCGTTTTGCCGGCCGGCTACCAATATTTGTATCGCTATAAAATCTTAAAGGACTTGCATGAACGAGGTATTCAACAAAATCAGGATGATCTTTTAAATGAGTATAAACGTCAAAACTGATATCAGCTAATTGTTGAATTAGCTTTTCTTCTTCATCATCAAGACTGGTTTCTTTATTAGCCAATATTTCATTTGAAATGCCGGCGTGGATCAATTGCTCAATATTATACTGGGCAGAATCTATTGTTCCGAAATTAGAACTAACTGTTTGTCCTTGTATAGTTAATTGAATTTCTTTGCTGGAAATGTTTTTTCCCAGTGAAGCATAAAATTTATGCGTCTTTCCTCCTCCCCTTGCCGGTGGTCCGCCGCGGCCATCAAAGAACACAACATCAATTCCATATTCTTTCGAAATGGCGGTAAGTTCTTCTTTCGCTTTATAAATACTCCAATTCGCCATCAGGTAGCCACCATCTTTTGTGCCATCGCTAAAGCCAACCATGATCACCTGTTGATTATTTCTTCTTTGCAAATGTTGTTTATATTCTTCATGGGTATAAAGTTTTTTCATTATCTCCGCAGCACCTTTCAGGTCTCCGATGGTTTCAAATAATGGAACAATATCAATGTTCAATTCTTCTTTTTTCCAGCCACCCAATAAAAACAATCCATATACTTCCATTGCGTTTAAGGCACTGTTACATTGACTGATGATATACCGGTTGCAACCCAGGACCCCATTAAATTTTTGAATCTGTTTTACAGCTTGTACAGATTCAATTGTATCCTTTTGAATAGCATCATCTTTTAAAACTGATGGATCAATAGGGGGAAGATCAGAAAGCACTTTTATCTTCTCATCTTCCGGCATGGAGGAGTAATTCTCCGGCAACTCTTTTACCTTACCTGCCAGTGACTCAATGACCGTTCCGTGTACAGAACTCTCCTGCCTTATATCTAATGAAGCAAAGTGCAATCCGAATATTTGAACTTTATTGATGAGGTTATTGACAAGATGAAGGAAAAGACCATTGTGTTTATAAATTAAAATATCCCTGATATCATGGAGAGTTTTGAGAATCTCTTCTTGTGTGATATCTGTCTTTTGCCCCGGTACAAATAAATTATTGTAAAGTTTCTTTTCAAGGTCGGCCAAAAGAACATCCACACCCTGGAAAGTCAATCTCCTTTTCAATCTTCTTATCTCCAGGTAATAACATTTAATTATTCCTCCCCGCAAAGCTTCTGCAACCTGTAAAGTTGTAGCAGCATTTACAAAAGGGTTTCCATCCCTGTCTCCACCGGGCCAAAAGCCAAGTCTCACCACTGAATGCCCGTTAGGTAAAGCATCAGAAAAATGATTTTTAAAGAAGGAAGCAATTCTACCTGCAGCTGCATAAAAAACATTTTCCAAATACCAGATCAAACTTACGGCCTCATCATAGGGTGTTGGCTTTTGCTGTTTGAAGAAAGGTGTTTTGCCTAATTGCTGTAATAAAACATTTACCTGGCTGGCATTATTTTCTGCCAACGCTTTTGAAAGATCATTGATGATACCAAGAACAGGGCCCGGATAAAATTGCGTAGGATGCGCTGTTAATACCAGCCGTACATTAAAGTCTTTTAATTTTGCGGCCAGTTCCTTTTCAAGTTTTTCCTGCACTACTTCTGACTCTAGATGCTTTAACGTACCTACACCATTCATATCATTGACATCTTTAAATGCCGCATCTTCCAGTGCATCAAACAATACAACTTGTCTTTCTGCATATTGAACAAACCGAAATAACAGGTCAAGCTTATCTTCTTCATTTAGTGCTGAAGTATGCTTAGCGAAAAATTCTTCAATAATTTGTTTAGGGCTTAATTTCTTTTTGAAACCCTCTTCGCATACAGAAAGAAATAAGGAAAGAAGTATTCCCGTCTTTTCAATTCGATGAAAAGGCAAAGAGGTAAAAAGGCTATTGTAGAGTTGAAATTTAACGCCAACAAGATTCCTGAATCTTTCCAATGCTGCCGATGATGTGTTACTCATTTGATCAATTCCATTTATTTTTTTTTAATGCGGCAAGCACTGTTCCAAAATTAAATCAATTTACGTTCTTATTTGTATTTCGTAGAGACGGGGCATACATTGTATCATTTAATTTATTCTTCGTAGAGACAGGGCATGCCCTGTCTCTACCCAAAGATTAATTATAACAAATTCCGGGTGTGATTCGAATTTGTATTAAGCAGAATAGAATTACAGAACGATGAACGGAGCGTCGCAAGTAAAGCTCAATCGGAGTCACTGAAGTTCGTATTAAAAAAATCCTATTCACTACTCACCACTCACCATTCACAATCTTTATCTTCGCCAAAATTTTTCCAGTATGAATCTCCACGAATACCAGGCCAAAGAACTTTTAAAAAAATATGGTGTACCGGTGCAGGAAGGCATTGCCTGCGGTACAGTGCATGAAGCGGAAGATGCTTATCGCCAGATCAAAACTCAATTTGGAAGTCCGTTTGCCGTAGTGAAAGCACAGATACATGCGGGTGGTCGTGGAAAAGGAAAAATAAAAGAGAATGGAACCAATGGTGTGAAAGTGGGAAAAGGTTTGGAAGAAGTAGTTGATTATGCACAAAAAATTTTAGGAGGAACATTGGTGACATTGCAAACGGGTCCTGCCGGTAAAGTGGTGCATAAAATTTTAGTGGCGCAGGATATGTATTATGATGGGCCGAGTGAGAGAAAAGAATTTTATTTATCCATATTGCTTGATCGCAGCAAGGGACAAAATGTGATCATGTACAGCACTGAAGGCGGCATGAACATTGAAGAAGTGGCGCATAATACTCCTGATAAAA
>FKKE01000433.1_pt2 | contig 17337 bp, 12 predicted proteins | sample 1106331 | NCBI WGS metagenome assembly FKKE01 (sample SAMEA3931202, study PRJEB13176) | freshwater metagenome | biome: Drinking water system; feature: drinking water; material: freshwater | place: China | collected 2013-02-06 | reverse complement strand
CCTCGACGCGATCGTCGAGCACATTCCGAACATGATCTTCCTCAAGGACGCGACGGATCTGCGCTTCGCCCGGTTCAATCGCGCCGGCGAAGCCCTGCTGGGGTATCCCCGGGAAGCCCTGTTGGGCAAGAACGACTACGACTTCTTCCCGAGGGATGAAGCCGACTTTTTCATCGCCAAGGACCGCGAGGTGCTGGCCGGCGCCGACATGCTGGAGATTCCGGAGGAGCCGATCCGGACGAAGTCGGGAGAGGTCCGGTATCTCCATACGAAAAAAGTCGCGCTCCGGGATGAACTGGGCCGGCCCCGCTATCTGCTGGGGATTTCCGAGGACATTACCGATCGCAAACGGGCGGACGAGGCGCTGCGCAGGAGCGAAGCGGCGATTCGCGAGCTGCAGGCCGTCACGTCCAACGCGTCGCTCTCGTTCGATCAGCGGGTGGAGGCGCTGCTGCAGCTGGGCTGCAAGCGGTTCGGCCAGCCGATCGGAGTCGTCACGAAGACCGAGGGCCAAGATCTGCGGCTCACCCACGTCTGGGCCCCGGGGACGGCCTTCGCCCGGGGCCAGGCGGTTCCGCTCTGCGAGACCTATTGCCAGGAGACGCTCCGCCGGGGCGCGCCGGTGGCCTTCGCGCACGCCGCCGCATCCCGCGAATGGGCGGAGCATCCCGGCTACGCGGCGCTGGGACTGGAAAGCTATCTCGGCGCGCCGATTCTGTCGCGGCGCGGCGCGGAAGGCACTCTCTGTTTCATGGGAACCGATCCCCGCGCGGCTGAGTTTTCGGAGGCCGATACGGATTTCCTCCTGCTCATGACGCGCTGGCTCGGGGGAGAATTGGATCGCCGGCTCGATGACGCCGCGCTGCGCGAAAGCGAGGAGCGCTATCGGACGCTGGTGGAGCACGCGGGCGCCGTGATCCTCAGCCTCTCGAAGGAAGGCGTCATTCGCAGTTGGAATCCCGCCGCCGAGGCCGTCTACGGCTATGCGTCGGAGGAGGCGCTCGGGAAGAATTACTTTACGGAGTTCCTGTCCGCCTCGGCGCGGGCGGCGGTGTTCGAGGACTTCCGGAAGGTCCTGGCCGGGGTGCCGACCAAGGGGTTTGAGAACGCGGTCCTCACGAAGGAGGGGCGCGAGCGGATTCTGCTCTGGGACGTGGTGCGTGTTCTGAACGAACGGGGCGAGCCCGCCGGGGCCATCGCGGTGGGACAGGACATCACGGCCCGGCGGCAGGCGGAAGCGTCGCTCCGCGAGAGCGAAGCGCGATTCCAGGCCGCCACGGGGGCCGCGGCGGTGGCCGCCTGGGCCTGGGACGTGCCGCGCGACGAGATCGTCTTTTCCGAGAGCCTGTACCCCTTGCTCGGACGTCCGGCCGACCACTCCCTCCGGTTCTCCCTGCGGACCTACTTGGAGCTGGTGCATCCGGACGACCGCGAGTGGCTGCTCGGCGAATCGAATCGGCTGGTGGAGGAGGGCCAGGACTACGCGCTGGAGTATCGCCTGCTGCGGACCGACGGCGTCGCGATCTGGGTGTCCGACCGGGGGACGACGGAGCGCGATGCGCGGGGCGCCGCCGTCCGCATGACCGGGGTGATCGTGGACATCACCGCCCGGAAACGGGCGGAGGCGCAGGTCGAATCGCTGCTGGAGGCGGCCCCGGACGCGACCGTGACCATCGATCGGGCCGGGCGCATCGCCCGGATCAACCGGCAGGCGGAGACGCTGTTCGGCTATCGGCCGGAGGAATTGATCGGACAGCCGGTCGAGATGCTGATCCCCGCGCGTTTCCACGGGGCGCATGAGGCGAGCCGCGCGGGCTTCATGGCGGCGCCTCGGCCGCGGGCGATGGGCGAGGGCCGGGCGCTCTTCGCCCGGCGAAAAGACGGGTCCGAGGTCCCGGTGGAGATCAGCCTGAGTCCGATGGAGGGCGACGGGGGGCCGCTCGTCATCGCGGCGGTGCGCGACATCAGCGCCCGCAAACAGGCCGAGGCGGCGCTGCGGGAGAGCGAACGCCGGCTGGCGGCGTTTCTGGATCACACGCCGGGCTTCGCCTGGATCAAAGACGCGGCGGGCCGCTACGTCTACATCAATTCCCCGTTCGATCGACTGTTGCTGAACCACGCGGCCTGGCAGGGCAAGACCGACGCCGAGTTGTGGCCGCCCGACATCGCCGCCGAGTTCGAGTCCAATGACCGGCGGGTGCTCGCCGCCGGCGAGCCGGTGCAAACGTTCGAGGCCTTCGTCCAGGACGGGGAGCGGCGGCAGGCCTTCGTCAGCAAATTTCTGATCGAGCGGGAGCCGGACGAGCCGAAGCTGGTGGGCGGCATCGCCATCGACGTCACCGAGGCCAAGCGGGCCGAGACGGCGCTGCGGGAGAGCGAAGAGCGCCTCCGGCTCTTTATCGAGCACAGCCCGGTCGCGCTGGCCATGTTCGATCGGGACATGCGGTATGTGGCCGCGAGCCGGCGCTGGGTAACGGATTTTCGTCTCGGCGAGACGCCGCCCATCGGCCGCAGCCATTATGAGGTCTTCCCGGACATTCCGGAGCGCTGGAAGGCCGTTCACCGGCGTTGTCTGGACGGCGCGATCGAGCGCTGCGACGAGGACCCCTTCGTCCGCAGCGACGGCCGCACGGATTGGCTGCGCTGGGAAGTCCGCCCCTGGCTGGCGGCCGACGGGGCCGTCGGGGGCATCGTCATCTTTTCGGAAGACATCAGCGCGCGCAAGCAGGCGGAATCCGCGTTGCAGGCGACGGAGGCGCGGCTGGCGTTCGTGGCGGACCACGCGCCGGTGCTGATCGCCCAGCTCGACCAGGAGGGGCGCTATCGGTTCGTCAATCGTCCCTATGCCGCGCTCTTCGGTCTGGCGCCGGCCCAGGTGCTTGGGCGGCCTGCGCGGGACGTGCTCGGCGAGGAGGCCTTCGCCCAGGCGTCGCCCCATCTGGACGAGGCGCTGCACGGTCGGGCCGTGGAGTTCGACATCGAGCTATCCCGCACGGCGGCGGGGCCGCGCAGGCTGCGCGCCCACTACGCGCCGCAGTTCGACGCGGCCGGGTCGGTCAGCGGCATCATCGCCGCCATCACCGACGTGACCGATCGCGCACAGGCGGAAGAAACTCAGCGCCGGCTGGCGGCCATCGTGGAGTCGTCGGAGGACGCGATCGTCAGCAAGACGACCGAGGGCCTCGTGACCAGTTGGAATCGCGGCGCGGAGCGGCTCTTCGGGTATCGGGCGGAGGAGATGCTGGGCCGGCCGATCACGACGCTTTTTCCGCCGGACCGGCTGGAGGAGGAGCCGCATCTGCTCGAACGGATGCGCCGGGGCGAGTCGATCGCGCATTTCGAGACGGTGCGGCGCCGGAAGGACGGGCGGCTGGTCGACGTGTCGCTGACGCTCTCGCCGATGCGAAATCCGGAGGGGGCGATCGTCGGGATTTCCAAGATCGTGCGGGACATCTCCGCGCGGCGGCGGGCCGAGGCGGCGCTGCGGGACAGCAACGAGCGCTTTCGCTCGGCGTTCGAGGGGTCGCCGATCGGGGTGGCGCTCTGCACGCCGGAGGGCCGGTTTCTCCGCCTCAATCGGGAGTGCTGCCGGATGCTCGGCGCGCGCGACGAGGAGATGATGGAGCGTCATCTCGCCGACGTCATCCACTCGGAGGACCGGCCGAGGTTCCAGGCGGGGCGGTCGGCCCTGTTCGCCGGCGCGCGCGCCGTGTACGTGGACGAGCACCGCTATCTGGCCGGCGATCAACGGACCTTGACCGCGCTGCTGACCCTGTCGACGATTCGGGACGAGGCGGGCCGGCCCCTGTATCTGCTCGCGCAGCTTCAGGACTTGACCCAGCTCCGGCAGACCGAGGCCGAGCTGCGGCGGACGCTGCAACTGGCGGCCGAGCAGGGGCGCTTCCGAGCGCTGCTGTCCGCCTTGCCCGATCTGGTTTTCGTCGTCGATGGCGAGGGCCGTTGCCTGGAGGCGCTCGCCGGCGGCGACCGCGAGCCGGCGCCTCCCGCCCAGGACCTCGTGGGGCGGACCTTCCAGGACCTGTATCCGCGGGAGCTGGCGGATCGATTCCAGACCTTCGTGGGCGACACGCTCGCCACAGGGCGCGGGCAGACGCTCCAGTACGCCCTGTCGAGGCCGGAGGGGCCGCGGTGGTACGAGGCCAAGAGCGCGCCGCCGATCGCCGGCCGCAGCGGCCCTCCGGCCGTGCTCTGCGTCGTGCGAGACGTGACCGAACGGGTGCGCGGCCAGCACCTGGAGGCCCGGGAGCAGCTCGGCCGGGATCTCCACGACCACCTGCTCCAATCGCTGTATGCGACTCGCCTGGCGCTGGAGACCAGCCGGGAACTCTGGAACCAGGATCTTGGGGAAGCCCAGCGATTCCAGGAGCAGGCCGTGGGCCAGCTCAACGAGGTCATGCGCGACGTCCGGCAGTTTATCGAGGGCCTGGAGGACAGGGGCGCTGCGAGCGGGGACTGGGAGGCCGACGTGCGCCGCGTGGTGGAGGCCCAGGCCGGGTCGTATGGCGTGCAGAGCCATCTGGCGCTGGACCCGGAGGCCGTCGCCCTGCTGCCGGCGCGCGCGCGCACGGCGCTGCTGAGCATCCTGCGCGAGGCGCTCAGCAACGGCTTGCGCCACGGGCGGCCCACCACGATCCACGTCTCCCTGGCGAAGGACGGCGCGGCCTTTCGATTCCGGGTGATGGACGACGGGTGCGGCTTCCATCCGACGTCGGTCGGCGCGGGCGGCCGCGGGCTGCGCAACATGAAGACGCGGGCCGACGACCTGGGCGCCCGATTCCACGTCGTCTCCGAGCTGGGGCACGGCACGGAGGTGGTGATCGACATGCCGAGACAGGAGGTATCCGACCATGTCCGCATCCGAAACTAAACCGATCCGCCTGCTGCTCGTGGACGATCACGAAATGGTGCGCGTCGGGCTCCGCACCCTGCTCGCCTACCGGCCGGAGGTCGAAGTGGTGGGCGAGGCCGGGACCGCGGCCGAGGCCCTGGCGGCGGCCGCGCGCTTGCGGCCCGATGTCGTGTTGATGGATATCCGCTTGCCGGACGGCAACGGCGCGACGGCCGCCCGGGACATCCGCGCGCTGGATGACCGCATCCGCGTCCTGTGCCTCACCTCCTATGCGGACGACCAAACCTTGCTGACCGCGATGCTCGCCGGCGTGCAGGGGTTCGTGCTGAAGCAGATCAGCGCGGATGAACTCGTGAGCACGATCCGGCAGGTGATGGCGGGGCGCACGATCTTCGACCAGGAGATCACGTCCCGGGTGCAGGCCTATCTGCAGGGATTCCGCAGTCTCGCCGAGCCGGGCAAGCCCACCTCGGCGCTGTCTCCGCAGGAGCAGCGCGTCGTGGTCCTCGTCGGCGAGGGCAAGACGAACAAGGAGATCGGCCTGGCGCTCGATCTCAGCGAGAAAACCGTGAAGAATTACCTGGCCAATATCTTCGACAAGCTCAACCTCACGCGCCGGTCTCAGCTCGCCGTGATGGTGGCCAAGCAAGGCGCGCCGCCTGAGTGACGCGGGCGGCGGCGACCGCCGGGCGTCGGCTTCCGCACGGGGCGATGTGTCGCTCCCGGGTTACCCACTACCGTTGCAGGTCGGCCGATTCCGATGTGGACGCGCTTCAAGTTTGGGGGCGAAAGGCATGCTCACGCGGTCGGCAGTCTGAACAGCCGCCTGGCGTTGTCGCTGGTGAGGCGGCCGAGGTCCTCGGCGGTGCGGCCCGGCGTGAGGGCGGCGAGCTGCTGCGCCACGAGGCTCACGTAGGCCGGCTCGTTGCGCTTGCCGCGATGCGGGGCGGGGGTGAGGTAGGGGCAGTCGGTCTCCGTGAGCAGCCGGTCCAGCGGCACCGTGCGCGCGATGTCCCGCAACATGGTCGCGTTCTGAAAGGTGATGATCCCGGAAAACGAGAGATAGAACCCGAGGTCCAGGGCTTCCTTGGCCAGCCAGGGATCGCCGGAAAAGCAGTGAAAGACCCCGCCGACGTCTGAAGCCTTCTCCTCCTGCAAGATCCGTACGGTATCCTCTTGCGCTTCCCGCGTGTGGATCACGATGGGGAGGCGTAACTCTTTGGCCAGGCTGACCTGCTCGCGAAATCGCTCCCGCTGATCCTTGGGCGGGGAGTGGTTGTAGTGATAGTCGAGGCCGATTTCCCCAAACGCCACGACTTTCTTGTGGGCGGCCAGGCGACGCAGCTCGGGGTACCAGTCGTCCCCGATATGCCGGGCCTCATGGGGATGCACTCCGACCGACGCGTAGACGAAGGGATACCGGTCGGCGAGCTGCACGGCGGCGCGGCTGGTGGCCAGATCGCAGCCGATCGTAATGAAGGTGTCGATGCCGGCCTGGCGGGCCCGCTGAATCGTGGCCTCGCGATCCTCATTGAAGCGCGGATCGTCGAGGTGGGTGTGGGTATCGATGAGCATGGGGAAGGCGAGGGGCTAGGGGCTAGAGGCAATGGGTGTGGAGTGGAGGGATCGATCGGGGACAGAGGAGACTGACTTCGAGCAGGGCGTCTTTACGTTCCTCACGCCCATGGCCTCTCGCCCATTGCCTGCCTCATGCCGTCTTACACGTCAGCGACTCGGCCAGCTCGTAGAGCAGCGCTTCCGTCTCGTCCCAGCCCAGGCAGGCGTCGGTGATCGAGACACCGTACGCGAGCGGCTTGCCCTGCTGCCAGGTCTGCTTGCCGGGCTTGAGGTTGCTCTCCAGCATGAGACCCATGAGGCTCTGGCGGCCTTCGGTGAATTGGCGCAGGACCTCTCGCGCCACGTCGGCCTGACGCCGGTGATCCTTGCAGGAATTGTCGTGCGAGCAGTCCACCATGAGGGGCCGCGCAATCGATTCGCACGCCACCGCGGCTTCCGCCTGGCGCACTTCGGCCTGGCCGTAGTTGGTCCGCCCCCCGCCGCCCCGCAGGACGACGTGGCGGTCCGGGTTGCCGGCGGTCTTGATGATGGACGTCAGCCCGTCGTTGTTGATGCCGACAAAATGGTGCGGCTGGCGCGCGGCGATCATGGCGTTGACGGCGGTCTGAATCGAGCCGTCCGTCCCGTTCTTGAAGCCGACCGGCATGGAGAGGCCGCTGGCCATCTCGCGGTGCCGCTGGCTCTCGGTGGTGCGGGCGCCGATGGCGGCCCAGCTCCACAGATCGGCGATGTATTGGGGCGTGACCGGGTCCAAGGCTTCGCAGGCGCAGGGCAGCCCGCGTTCGTTGATGGTCAAGAGAATCGTGCGCGCCAGCTCGATGCCGGCTCCGATGTCGCAGGAGCCGTCCAGGTGCGGATCGTTGATCAGCCCCTTCCAGCCGACGGTGGTGCGAGGCTTCTCGAAATAGGTGCGCATCACGATCAGCAGGCGGTCCTTGGTGGCCTCGGCCACTTTCACCAAGTGGTCGGCATATTCATAGGCGGCGCCGGGATCGTGGATCGAACAGGGGCCGACGATGACTACCAGCCGGTCGCGGTCCGTGCCGTGCAGGATATCGCGAATCGCCTGGCGTGATTCGAAGACAAGATCGGAGATGGAATCGGTGATCGGCAGCCTGGTCTTGACCTCGCGCGGTGAGACCAACGGCTTGATTTCATAGACGTGTTGGTTGTCGATGGGGCGCATCATGATCGGTGACCTTCCTTAGCGACAGACTCCGCCGGACTCTCCTCCCTGGAACCCAAGGTAGGGTACCACACCAGCTCTGGAGCCCGAGGGGCGGCCATTATGGGCGAAAATGGCCTCAAAGTGCAAGTTCTGAGAGGGGGCTTGCCTTCACCGGTGATGTTTTGGTAAAGAAGCTCCGCGCATGAATCACCAGCTCCTTCAACCGTGGCGTGTGACGAGGTTCGGCGGGCTGCTCGCCCTTGCGCTCTGCGCCATCCTCTTGGCGCTGGCGCCCTTTGCGGCGGCGCTGGAAGTCCATCACGAACTCGCCGCGGCCGATCACGACGGCCATCAGCACTCCGACACCGATCTCTGCCAATGGGTTCAGCACCATACGGGCTCCTCCCTCTCTTTGACGCCGCCGGCCCTCTCGGCCGCGGCGGTGATCGAGCGGTTGGATTGGCCGACGATTGCCGAACTCGTCTCCACGCAACTCTTTCCTGACGGTCCCTCTCGCGCGCCACCTCAGCTCTAATCGGTCAGTCTCAAAAGCGTGCCGTGATCGGTGCGGGGCATCGCTCCACCGCCGGTCGCGGAGTCTACGGCCTTTTGGTCTTTCACGATTGGAGGCGTGCATGGTTCGCATGGCTAGGGGTATGGCCCACACGAGCGGGTTTGCTTGCGCAGGTTCATTGCTGGCAATGATCGTCTGGGCTGGGTTGGGATGGGCGGCTGATGGCGCCGCGCGAGTGGTCGGGGGGATCGTACAGAATCAAGATCTCAGGCGAGTGCCGCAGGCGGTGGTGCAGGTGCGGGACCAAGAAGGGACGGTTGTCGCCACGGGGATCACGAATGACGGCGGAGAGTTCGCGGTGTCCGTGCCGCACGAGGGGACCGTCTCGGTCAGCGCGGTCCAGGACACCTATCGGAGCGAATACGTCGTGATCAAGATCGGGGCGGAGCGGCCTGCCACGGTCACGCTGACCTTGGCGCTGACCCAGGAGATTGCGCTGGAGGTGCGGTCGCCGTTGCCGCCGATCAACACCAAGGCCTCCAGCGAGACCTACTCGGTGAGTCGGAAAGATATCGAGGCGCTCCCGCGAGGGAACAACAGCGAACTCCACGACGTCTTGATGACGATCCCGAGCGCGGCCTACGGCTCGCTGAAACAGTTGCACATTCGCCAGGAGCACGCCCAGTTGCAATTCCGCATCGACGGCGTGCCGATTCCCGATACGGTGTCGTCGACCTTCTCCGATGTGATTACACCTCGTGCCTGGGAACGGGCGGATATCCTGCTGGGCGGACTTGAGGCACAATACGGGAACAAGACCGCGGCGGTGATCGACATTACCAGCAAGAGCGGCACCCGCCCGGCCTTCGGGTCGTTGCAGACCTTCGGCGGGTCGAATCAGACCTTCAATCCCTCGTTCGAATATGGGGGCATGATCGGCGAAAAGTTCCGTTACTATGCCTTGAATTCCTACACCACCACGAACCGAGGGATTGAGCCGCAGGACTTGAAAGAGGCGCTGCACGCGCAAAGCGAGCGCAATCAGACCTATCTGCGGGGCGATTACCAGGCCGACAACAGCAACAATGTGACCTGGCTCTTCTTGAACTCGGTCGCCAAGTATCAGGTTCCAACCGCTCGGGGATTGGAGGCCAATGCCGATATCGTCGCCTTGATCGGGGCGCCGACCGCAGCCTCGCAGGATCTCGATGAGAAGCAGTACGAGAACAACCAATACGGGCACATGGTCTGGCGGCATGATCTGAACGCCAATAATTTCTTCAGTCTGGCCGGCTATTTCCGCCACACGCGGGCGACCTTCAGGACCGATCCCCTGAATGTGTTGCGGTACGTGGAGGATCCCGATGAGCCGTTCTCCGCGGCCTCTCAGGATCGCAACGCCTATTCCGGCGGAGTAAGGCTGGATTACACCTACGTGCCGAACAAGGAGCACTTGGTCAAGACCGGCTTGCAGGTGGATCGGACACAGGCGGTGAACAAGACGCGGATCTTTGCCTTCAACCGCGATCCCGGCACGGGCGATCCGACGGGCGGGGTGCTTGGGATCGATGCCGACAATCGCCTGATCGGCTGGCGTGAGGAGTTCTGGCTCCAAGATCAATGGACGCCCAACCAGCACTGGACCTTCAATCTCGGGTTGCGCTACGAGCAGATTCAGTTCCTTGCAAGCGAGGGGCAGTTGAGTCCTCGGCTGGGCGCGACCTACAAGCCGGATCGGTCGAACGCCTTCCACTTCTTCTACGGGCGGCTGTTTCAAGCGCCCAACTTGGAATCCATCTCCTTTGCCAAGCTCAATACCGTGGGCACGACGGCGGAGCCGGAGAACCTGACGAACAACCAGGTGCGGGCCGAGCGGGCGCATTATTTCCAGGCGGGGAGCCAGCATGCGTTGCTGAACGACCGCCTGACGCTGGAGTTCACGGGCTACTACAAGATCGCGCGGTTTTTGTCCGACGCCGGGCAGTTCGGCACGACGCCGCTCTTGAACTACTTTGCCTTCGAGCGTGGGTGGACGCGCGGACTGGATGCGGCGGTGAAGGCCCAACTGGCGGATGATCTGGCCTTCCGCGGGAATGCGGCCTGGGGCCAGTGCAAGGGCTATGGGTTGCAGTCCGGCCACTTCTTGCTGGAGCAAGCGGAAATCGACGACATCAATTCGCGAGGCGGGGTCTTCTGCGACCATTCCCAGTTCGTCACCAGCTCGGCGGTCTTGAGCTACCGGTTCTTGGAGCGGACGACGGTCAGCGCGCAAATGTTGTACGCTTCGGGATTGCGTACGGCGGAGACGGGCGCCAAGACCAACTCGACGCACGAAGATTCGTACACGACCTACAATCTGTCGGTGACGCACACGTTCCCGCTGGAACATGGACAAAAGTTCCTGCTTGGATTCGATGCGGTCAATCTGTTAAACGAGAGATATTTCATCAACCGCGGCGAGGGCAGCATCGGCTTGGGCGCGGCCCACGTCGGCATGCCGCAGTCGTTCTTCGTCCGCGGCCAATGGTTCTTTTGAAGAAGGTTGAGGCTAAGGTTGAGGTTTAGGGAAAGAGGCAAGATGAGTCCCGTGCGCAGACCTGCCAGGCTCGTATGTCTGATAGGTTTCCTTAGCCTTAGCCTCAACCTCAACCTAAACCTCTGTCTGGCCGTACAAGGCGATGAGGCCACGCATCAGTCGGATCACGCGGAGGACCAGGATATCCTGGTCCTCCCGGAAGTCCACGTGCATGGGCTGGCCTTGAACAAGGACCGGCTGCGTGGTCCGGTCGCCACCTCGACGCCCTGGCCGGCCATTCCTCCGTCGCTGGAAGGCAAAGAGCTGGACGACTGGATGAAGGCTCGCATCCTCGTCAGCAAAGATGCGGAGATCACCGTGCTGGTGCTGGAGCCGGCCCAACATCGCGAATTGACGCAGGTCAGCCTGGCCGCGCTCAAGAAATGGAAGTTCGATCCGCAGCTGAGCTCAAGCGGTGAGCGGTCGATTGACGGGGAACTGACCGTGCGGATACATTTCCATACGCGATAGCTCGGGCAAGGCGAGAGGCAAGGGGCGAGTGGCTATGGGCAGGCAGACTCGTGATGTTCGATCCACCTCTCGCCTTTCGCCTCTTGCCCATCGCCGGGTTCTATGCCCATGAACTGGGACATCGAGCTGTTTCGCGCGATCAACGGCCTCGCCGGACGCTCAGATTTCCTCGATGGGGCCATGACCGCCATTGGGAATCCGCTGACCGCGGCATTCCCCGGTCTTCTCGCAAGTGTCTGCTGGTGCTGGGCGCGCCGCCGTGAGGCGCTGTTGGGGCTTGGCGCGCTGGTGCTGCTCTTCGTCGTCGGTGATTTCCTCGGGGCCCGCATCAAGGACGTCGTCGAACGGGAGCGACCCTGCGTGGCGCTGCAAGGAGTCACCCAGCTCACCGGTTGCGGAAAAACCTACAGCTTCCCTTCCAACCATGCGCTCAACACGGCCGGTATCGCCGCCTTTTTGGCGGTGCTCTATCCGTCCACCGGCTGGGTCAGTCTGCCCCTGGTCGGGCTCATCGGCTTCGCGCGGGTCTACGGCGGCGGGCACTATGCGACAGATGTGCTGGGCGGCTGGCTTTTAGGTGCGGCCTTTGGCGTCGGCGCCGCCCTGCTGTTCGAGCGGTTCGTCTTGGCGAGGCGGCCAGGCGACCCATCTGGGCGCAGTCGCCAGTGAGGCGCAGCCGGTTGGCATGGGCGGATTGAAGTGCATCAGAAAAGGGTTGTCAGTCATCAGTCGTCAGTAATCAGTATTCGGACTCCGAAACTGAATACTGCTCACTGTGAACCTCGCTGTACTCGTCACTGATCACTGATTACCCATTTTCACCCGTCACTATCCCCCATGCCTCTCGCGCCGGCCGGGTGCGCGGCGGTTCCCTTCAGACTGTGCAAGTCGCAATGCAGGAGATCCGGATGTCGGCACTGGGTCTCGAGCTGTATGGTCATGTGCGTGATGCCGAACTCCGCCACAATCTTGCCTCGAATCTGATCCAACAGCCCATTCGTCAAGTGTGAGTCATCGCCGTCCACGAGGACGTGGCAGGTGAGCATCACCAGCCGCGGCTCTACGGCCCAGATGTGCAGGTCGTGGACATTCTTCACGCCGGGTAGGCGCTCGACTGTCGCGACCACCTGCGCCGGACTGATGTGCGGCGGGGTGGCTTCCAAGAGCACTTCCAGAGACTGACGACAGAGCGGCCAGGCGCCTTTGACGATCACGCCCATGATGACCAGGCTCACCAAGGGATCGAGCCAGGTCCAGCCGGTCAACAGCATGGCGCCGCCGCTGGCCACGACGCCGAGTGACACCCAGGCGTCGGCGAGCATGTGCCAGAAGGCGCTGCGGATGTTGAGGTCGTCGCGCGCGCCGTGCTGGAGCAAGAGGGCGATGCTCAGGTTGGCGGCGAAGCTGCCCAGCGCGATCAGCATCACCAACCCGCCAGGCACGGAGACCGGTTCCCAGAGCCGCTTGACGGCGAGGCAGCCGATCACGACGGCTGTGAGCAGCAGCACCAGCCCATTCACAAAGGCCGCCACGGTGCCGGCTCGGTGCAATCCGAACGTACGGGTGTCGCTCGCGGGACGGGCTGCGAGTATGTGCGCGTAGAGGGCGAGAAAGAGCGAGCCCTGATCGACGAAATTGTGGCCGGCGTCGCTCATGAGCCCCACGCTGTCGATCCAAATTCCGCCGACGAACTCGGCCAGGATGATGATCCCGTTCAGCGCGAGCGACAGGTGGAGGCGGTGCTTGAGTTGGTCGAAGCTGGGGATCGGTTCGGTCATGCGCTAGTCTCGCACGGGGAAGGGGATGAGGCAAGCGAGTTGGTTATCGCGCGCTGTGCTGGTCTCAGTGAGTCAGTGGCGGCTCAGGCCTCGCTATATAATGGATGCGTGAACGACGAAACAAATCGAACCTTGCGGGTAGAAAGCGACAGCGGCCGAGAGGGAACGTCGCGATTGGGCAGCGAGACCGTGCGGCAACGGGCATCAATCGGCAGGAAGCATCAGGAGTAAGGAAGTCTCGCGCCGGCGCTGGGGGAGAGCCGCTCCGACCGGATCGTTAGTTCTTCCGAGGCCGGAGGCGTTCGCTCAGGACAGGGTACTTGGCTTCCGTCATGCCGAAGTTGCTGCCGGTCTCATCGGCGGCGATGACCCGAAGGGTAAACCCGTCCGGCGCGTCGGCCGGCGTCGGCACGAAGAAGGGCGCTTCGAAGGTGCCCTTGGCGCCGGCGTAAAACATCTGCAGCCGTTCCTTGATCGCGCCGTTGATCAACAGTTCCGCGTAGATCTTGATCTTGCGCGAATCGAAGTCACTGTAGGGCCGCAGCGGCGCGCCGGAGAGTGTGCGCACGGAGGCGCGGAGCCGCACGTCTTCTTTCGCAATCAGGGATTCGCTGGCCGTCGGGTGTTCGATCTGTACGATGAACCCGTGCAGCAGCATCACGATGCCGTCGCCGATGATGTCGCGACCCGGGATTAACAGAATGGTTTTGCTCACCCGTTGGATGGCGCTGGGATGCGCCAAGGGGCCTTGCACGGTGATGTCCACTTGCGTGGGCCGTTCCAAGGGGAGTGTCGTTCGAAAGGCCGCGGCGGGCTTCGTCGAATAGTGCGGCTCTTCCATCAGGCGGGGCGTGCGCATGATGTGGGTCTGGTCACCGGCCTCTCCTTGCTGAAGACCCGTGGCCAGAATCGCACCGGTGGCCGTCTCGGTGATGGTGACGCGCGCGCCGCCCACCTCGTCGCCGATCACCATCCCCTTATGCGCCACCACCCGCACAGTGATCTGCGTAGGAATCGGCCCGGACAGCGGCTCGGTCGGCGGCGCCGGCGCTTGCGCCCCTCCTGTTCCACCCAGGCTGGCGACGAATGCAAACAGCACGACGAACAAATGCGCGCCTGGATTCACCCAAGATGGCATGGTCATGCTGGCTGTCTCGATGAAGGGCTCATCTGATCAGGCGAGGTTGCTGGGGTGGGCTTCACTGCGCGCGTCGAGGGAGGCCCGCCGGTCTTTACGCTTTTTTAAGGCGGGCGCGGCCTCCGCGAGCAAGAAGGCCACTCCGGCAACCTCGCCCTATTTCTTTCATTCTCCGAGGTCGCGCGTTTCTACTTCACTTTCGTGCCCGGCTCGACGTCCTCGAGAATCGTCACCAACCCACCCACCTCTTTGTCGCCCGCCGCCAGCACCATCCCCTGCGATTCGATCCCCATCAGCTTGGCCGGCTTGAGGTTGGCCACGATCACGATCGTCTTGCCGAGCAACTGCTCCGGCTCGTACTTCTTCCCGATCCCGGCCACGATCTGACGCTGCTCCGTGCCTAAGTCCACCTGGAGCTTGATGAGCTTCTCCGACTTCGGGACGCGCTCCGCGGTCAGGATCTTCGCGACTTTGAGCTGCACCTTCACGAAGTCGTCGATGGTGATCTGGGACGGGGGAGAGGCTGGTGGCAAGGGGCTAGGGGCAATAGGGGGCGATGCAGGAACAGCGAGGGTCGGCTGAGGAGTTGCGGGTGAATCGCTCACGGGTATAGCTCCTTGTGCTGGCGATGGTTTCGTGAGATCGATCCGTGGAAACAGCGAGGGGCCCTTGGCGACCTTCGTGCCGGGGACCAGCGCGCCCCATGCGGGCGTGTGGAGTGTCGCCGCCGGGGACTCTAGACCCAGCTGTCGCGCCATGGCCTCCGCGGTCTGCGGCATGAAAGGGGTGATAGCGCGACAGAGGATGCGCAGCGTCTCCGCCGCATGGTAGAGCACCGTCTGCAGGCGCGGCTTGGTTTCCGGCTTCTTCGCCAAGGTCCAGGGCGCGGTCTTGTCGATGTATTGATCGGCTTGCTGGATGAGCGCGCCGATGGCTTCCAAGGCGCGGTTGAATTCCAGCTTGTCGGCGCTGAAAAACTGCGCCAGCTTGCCGGGAAGGGCTTCGGCTGTGGCTCGCAGTTCCTTCTCCAGGTCGGTCGCCTCCGATGCAACCGCCTCCGGCACCATCCCGCCACAGTTCCGCTCGATGACGGTGAGGGTGCGGCTCAAGAGATTCCCCAGTCCATTGGCCAATTCGCTGTTGATCCGGCCGATCATCGCCTCGCGCGAGTAGTCGCCGTCGTGCCCGAACGGCACTTCCCGCAGCACGAAGTAGCGAAAGACATCGACGCCGAATTCGTCGACCACCGCGTAGGGATCGACCACGTTGCCGCGGCTCTTCGACATCTTCTCGCCGTTCACGGTCCACCAGCCGTGCGCGAAGATGGTGGCGGGAAGGGGGCGCCCTAAGGCCATCAAGATCGTGGACCAGTAGACAGCGTGAGTCGTCAAGATGTCTTTCCCGACCAGATGCAGGGAAGCAGGCCAGTAGCGAATCGAATGCGGGTCTGTGCCCAAGTACGTCGGGCCCGAGAGATAGTTCACCAGGGCGTCGAACCAGACATAGGTCACGTAGTCGCGGTCGAAGGGTAACTCGATGCCCCAGGAGAGTCGGGACTTCGGGCGTGAGATGGACAAGTCCTCCAGCGGCTTCTGTAGGAAGCCCAGCACCTCGTTGCAGCGTGACTGCGGCCGGATGAACTCGGGATGCGCGTGAATGTGGGCAATGAGCCGGTCTTGATACTGGCTCATCTTGAAGAAGTAGTTGCGCTCGCTGAGCCGTTCGACCGGTCGCCGACAATCGGGGCAAAGGCCTTTTTCTAAGTCCTTTTCCGTCCAGAACCGCTCGTCGAAGGTGCAATACCACCCGCTGTATTCGGCGGAATAGATCAGTTTCTGATCGTAGAGGGTTTGCAGGGCTTGCTGAACGTAGGCCTTGTGGGGGGGCTGCGTGGTGCGAATGAAGCCATCGTTCGAGATGTTGAGCTTGGTCCAGAGTTGCTGAAACTGCGGGGCCAAGCGGTCGCAATGCGCCTGAGGCTCCACCCCGGCCTTGGCCGCCGCCTGCTGGACCTTTTGTCCGTGTTCATCAAGCCCGGTGAGGAAGTAGACCTCATCGCCGATCAGCCGGTGGTAGCGCGCCAGCACATCGGCGGCGATGGTCGTGTACGCGTGCCCGATGTGCGGCACGTCGTTGACGTAGTAAATGGGCGTGGTGAGAACGAATCGGCCGGCCATGATATCGAGCGGAAAGATATCAGGTTGGGTATGCGAATGCCAGACAGGCGAGACCGTGGTCAGGCCGCAAGTCGATCCATTCCAGTTGCTCGTTCTTCAGGTGTCTAGTAGACTCGGCGTATGTCTGGCATGCCCGAACTGCCGAAAACTCTTGATAGTCTCGCCCAGGCTCGGATTGCCGAGAACCTCCGTCGGACGGTGGAGTTGACGGAGCTGGGTCTGGCGTTGCGGGCAGCGGTCATCCGCCGGCACGATCCGAACTGCGACGCGATGAAGCGGGTCATGCACGAGATTCGACTCGCGAAAGAGCAGGCATGGCGAGTGAATCCTTCCTAGCCGACTCGCTCGCCGATCTCGCCGCAGAGTTCAATCGTCGCCGAGTGGAGTACGCGTTGGCCGGGGGATGGGCCTACAGCGCGCTCGTGGAACCTCGCGCCACGACGGACATCGATCTCCTCATTCTTGTTGAAGCTCCCTCTCGCGACTCTATTCAGTCGCTGCTCTCGCCCATCTTCAGCAGCCTCGTGGTTCATCCCGCTCCCATGCGATTTCGCGGAGTCTCGATCTGGCGGGCGGTCGGGATACGGCATGACCGCGAGGTCGTCGTCGACTTGCTATTGGCGGATTCGCCGTTTCTTCGCGCGGCCCTGAATCGGCGGCAGACCGTGACATTCGGAGCTTTCCAAGTGTCGATTCTCACCCTGGAGGATCTGATGTTGCTGAAGATGATGGCCGGGCGCCTCCAAGATCGCGCGGATCTGGAAAAGATCGACGCGCGCAGATCCGAACTCTCCGTGGATTGGGCCTATGTCGAAGGCTGGAAAGCGAAACTCGGCCTCGGAGATCAGTAGAACTGCAATGTTCTCTGATCTTGGCTTCAGGATCTCCACATGCTGCAAGCCCGCGGCATCCATCCCTTCCGGTGGGGCCGCCTTCTAGATGAGTTTTCTACTGGCTTTCCTGAAAACGACCTTGAAAGGGAGTTTATAGGTGAAGAGCTAGCCCGCATTATTCACGAATGCTTCTACTGCAACCGCCGAGACGCCGCTACGACAAGCCTGACGGCGG
>FKKE01004067.1_pt2 | contig 17345 bp, 17 predicted proteins | sample 1106331 | NCBI WGS metagenome assembly FKKE01 (sample SAMEA3931202, study PRJEB13176) | freshwater metagenome | biome: Drinking water system; feature: drinking water; material: freshwater | place: China | collected 2013-02-06 | reverse complement strand
GACGGGCACCAATCCCTGCTCGCCACCCGCATGCGGACCGAGGACATGCTCCCGATCGCGCAGAAGCTCGACGCGGTCGGCTACTGGTCGCTCGAAGTCTGGGGCGGCGCCACCTTCGACACCTGCCTGCGATTTTTGAAAGAAGATCCCTGGGAGCGATTGCGGGCACTGCGGGCGGCGCTGCCGAATACCCGCCTCCAGATGTTGCTGCGGGGCCAAAACGTCGTAGGCTATCGCCATTACGCCGACGACGTCGTCGACAAGTTCATCGAGCGCTCCGCCCACCACGGCATCGACGTCTTCCGCATCTTCGACGCGCTCAACGACATACGGAACATGGAGCGCTCGATCCAGGTGGTGAAGGGCTGCGGCAAGCATGTCGAGGCGTCGATCAGCTACACCGTCAGCCCCGTCCACACGCTGGATCGGTTCGTCGACCTGGCGAAGCGGCTGGAGGATCTGGGCACCGACACGCTCTGCATCAAGGACATGGCCGGCCTCCTCGCGCCCTTCGACGCCTATTCCTTGGTGAAGAAACTGAAGGCCGCCGTGCGCGTGCCGATCCATCTTCACTCGCACTACACCTCGGGCATGGCCTCCACCTCGGCGATGATGGCCATTCTCGGCGGGCTCGACATGTTGGATACGTCGATCTCGCCCTTCGCCGGCGGCACCTCGCACCCGCCCACGGAAACCTTCGTGGCGGAACTCAAGGGCAGCGGCTACGACACGGGCCTCGATCTCGACAGCTTCGCGCCGATCGCCGAGCATTTCCGGGCCGTGCGGAAAAAGTATCACCAATTCGAGAGCGATTATAACGGCGTGGACGCGGAAATCCTCCGATCGCAGATCCCCGGCGGCATGCTCTCCAACCTGGCGGCGCAGCTCGCCGAGCAGAACGCCCTCGACAAGATGAAGCTGGTCATGGAGGAAGTGCCGCGCGTGCGCAAGGACATGGGCTATCCCCCGCTCGTCACGCCCAGCAGCCAGATCGTCGGCACGCAGGCGACGCTCAACGTCCTCACCGGCGAACGGTACAAGGTCATCACGAACGAGACCAAGAATTACTTCAAGGGCCTCTACGGCACCCCGCCGGGCCAGCTGAATCGCGAGGTCAGGACCCGCGCCATCGGCGACGAAGAACCGATCAAGGGCCGGCCCGCCGATCTGCTGGAACCGGAGATGGAGAAGGCCCGGACCGAGGTGGGCGACAAGGCTTCCTCCATCGAAGACGTGCTCTCCTACGTCCTCTTCCCGAACATCGCGCGGGACTTCCTCGAGGAACGGCAACGCGGCGACCTGAAGCCCGAGCAGTTGGCCCCGCCGCTCGAGAAGGGCCCGGCCGTTGCCCATGAGATGCACTTGGCGCCGGTGGAATTTCACGTCACGGTCCACGGCGAGACCTACCACGTGCGCGTGTCGGGCGCCGGCCGCAAGAAAGACGGCCGCAAGCCCTACTACATTCGTGTCAACGACAAGCTGGAAGAGGTCTACCTCGAACCCATTCAAGAAGTCTTGGCCGGCGTGCCGGAAGCGCCCGAGGCGGGCGGCGGCGGCAAGGCCAAGCGGCCGAAGCCGTCCAAGCCCGGCGACGTCGCCTCCCCCATGCCGGGCCGTGTCGTGAAGGTCCTCGTGCAAAAAGGCGCGCGGGTCGCGCAAGGCGATCCTGTCTTGGTCATCGAGGCCATGAAGATGGAAAGCCGTGTCCCCGCTCCCATCGACGGCACCGTGCAGCAAGTCTTGGTGACCGAGGGCGAGGACATCAAGACGGACGAGACCCTCGTGCAGCTCGAATAGCCACGCTGGCTTCGCGCCGCCATTGCTCGTGCGAGTCTCCTCCTTTTTCCCAGCCTTGCTCGTCGTTGCCGCTGGATGCGCCTTCTCCGCGCCGGATCGCCCCGAGCGGGCGGATTCGTTTCATCAGCTTCCCATCCGCACGGTGCAGGTCCGAGGCGTGACCTTGGCCTATCTCGATGTCGGGCAGGGGCCGCCGCTGCTCCTGTTGCATGGCCTGGGCGGCTCCATGTGGCAATGGGAGTATCAACAACTGCCGCTCTCGGCCTCCCATCGCGTCATCACCCTGGACCAAGTGGGCTCCGGCCTCTCCGATAAACCCGACATCGCCTACTCACCCACGGAGATGGTGGACTTTGTGAAGGGCTTCATGGATGCGCTGGGGCTCGATCGCGCCACGATCGTCGGCCAATCGATGGGCGCCGGTGTGGCCATCGGCTTGGCGCTCACCTATCCGGAGCGGGTGGATCGGCTCATTTTGATCAGCGGATTTCCCGACCACGTGCGCGAGAATCTCCAGAGCGGCACGTTGAAAGAGGCCCTCGACACCTGGGCGCCGGTCTGGCTCGCCCAGTTCGCCAACTGGGTCAGCGGACGCGGGCCGACGCAACGCGTGCTGGAAGAAATCATCCACGACCACTCCCTCCTGACACCCGACGTCCTCGAACGATCGTACCGGAACCGCAAGCGCGGCGGCGTCATCCCGCCGCTGTTTGGACTCATGCGAGCCCTCCCGCTCTGGGAATCGGGCTTTGCCACCCGATTCGGCGAGATTCGCCACCCGACGCTGGTGCTCTGGGGAACCGAAGACCGCGTGTTTGCCGCAAACGTGGGCGAAGACGTGTCGAAGAAGATTCCCGGCGCGCGCTTCGCCCCCATCCCCAAGACATCCCACCTGCCCCAATGGGAAAGTCCGGACGCGGTCAATAATCTGATCCTGGACTTTGTCCGCCCTTGACAGTGGCCAGCAATCTCCGCAAGCTGTCGAGACACCCATGCTCCGCTTGGCAAGGAGGACCACCATGAACCGCCACCGATATAGACACATGGCTCTGCTTGGGGCAGTCGGTCTCGTCGCCTACACAGGGTGCGCCGAGATGGACCACCACCACGCAGGGGGCTTTACCTATCAACAGTTTCCCACCGCCACCGGCAGCGCGGCCGCCGGCGACGGACAATCCGTCACGTTTAAAGGCAAGCCCCTGGCCCTGGCGGGTGCAGGCATCAAGGTCGGCGATAGTCTGCGCGATGTGAAGGTCGCCAAGACCGACCTCTCGCTCGTCAGCCTGAGCGAGACCAAAGGCAAGGTGCGGATCATCAGCATCGTCCCGTCGCTCGACACAAAGGTCTGCGAACAACAGACCCACTATCTGAGCGAAAAGAACAGCGGCCTGGATCGGGCGGTGGAATTGGTGACGGTCAGCGTCGACACGCCCTTTGCCCAAAACCGCTTCGCCAAAGAAGCGCATATCGAGAACATCACCTTCCTGTCGGACTACCGCGGCGGGGACTTCGGCAAGACCTACGGCCTGCTGGTGAAAGACGTGCACATCCTGGCCCGAACCGTGATGGTGGTCGACAAGGACAACGTCATTCGCTATCTCCAGATCACGCCGGAATTGGCCCAGATGCCCGACATGGAAGCGGCCTTCAAAGCGGCGAGAGGGTTGGAGTGAGCAGGCTAAGGTTCAGGTTGAGGTTGAGGGGAAGAAGGACCGCTCTATTGCCTTTTTCCCCCCTCAGCCTCAACCTCAGCCTTAACCTTCTTTGAGCCTCACGATGCCCCACTACGATCTCCTCGTCATCGGCAGCGGCCCCGCCGGCCAAAAAGCGGCGGTCCAAGCGGCGAAGCTCGGCAAGACGGTCGGCGTCGTCGAGCGCAAGGAAGTGGTCGGCGGCGTCTGCACCAATACCGGCACGATTCCCAGTAAGTCCCTGCGCGAAGCGGTCCTCTACCTCTCCGGGTTTCACCAGCGCAATTTGTACGGCGCCGGGTATCGCGTGAAGCAAGACATCACGATGGCCGACCTGACCTTTCGGGCCAATCACGTCATCAAGCGCGAGATCGAGGTCATCCAGAACCAGCTCGCGCGGAACGGGGTCGAGATCATCCCTGGGACCGCTCGGCTGCTCGATCCACACCGAATCATCGTCACGCATGGTCGGGACACGCAAGAGCTGACGGCCTCGTATGTCGTCATCGCCACAGGGACCGTTCCGGCGAGACCCTCGCACATTCCCTTCGACGACCGGACGATCATCGACACCGATCGGCTGCTGTCGCTCACCGAAGTCCCCAAGTCGATCGCGATCATCGGCGGCGGCGTCATCGGCGCCGAGTACGCCTCGATCCTCGCCGCCATGGGCGTCCAAGTGGTCTTGATCGAACGTCGCCCCCGCCTCTTGGAGTTTGTCGACACGGAAATCATCGAAGCGCTGCAGTACCACATGCGCAGCACCGGCGTGACGCTCCGGCTGAACGAGGAAGTGGTCATCGTTGAGAAAGAACCGGACGGCACGGCCGTGATCAAGCTCAAGAGCGGGAAGGTCGTCCACGCCGCGCTGCTCATGTATTCCGTCGGCCGCATGGGCGCGACCGACGGGCTCAATCTCGAGGCCGTCGGCATTCAGCCCGATTCCCGCGGCCGGCTGACGGTCAACGAGCATTTCCAGACGGCGGTTCCGCACATCTACGCCGTCGGCGACATCATCGGCTTTCCGGCCCTGGCCTCCACCTCCATGCAGCAGGGCCGCCATGCAGCCTGCCATGCCTTTGGCGTCCCCTGCCACACCGACAGCACCTTGCTGCCCTACGGCATCTATTCCATTCCGGAGATTTCCATGGTGGGGTGGAATGAGGATCAATTGTCCCAAGCCGGCATCGCCTATGAAGTCGGGATCGCCCGCTATCGGGAAATCGCGCGGGGCCAGTTGATCGGGGATGAGACGGGTATGCTCAAGCTGCTGTTCAATCCCGAGACTCGCGAGGTGCTGGGCGTCCACGCCATCGGCGATGGCGCCACGGAGTTGATCCATATCGGCCAGGCCGTCATGGCCTTCGGCGGCAAGATCGATTATTTTGTCGATACGGTCTTCAACTATCCGACCCTGGCGGAGTGCTACAAGGTCGCGGCCCTGGCGGGAATCAATCGCCTGCCCAAAGTCTGAGGCCGCCGCGCCACCCGGACGCGGCACGGCCCCGGACCTTGCTCAATCAGCACGTTGGGGCTCACGACACCCGACGGGCCTTTCATACAAGGAGGGACGACATGGCAGTCCAGCCCTTTGTCTTGATGCCAGATCAGTACGATCCGGCCCTGAACGTGCTCGGCACGCAGGTGACCATCCTCGCATCGAACGCCAAGACGCAATCCTATGGGATGACCCTGCAGCAGGGTGACGAAGGAACGGGCCCACCGCCGCACAGTCACGACTGGGACGAATCCTTCTACGTGTTGAAAGGCGAAATTGAATTTCTCTGTGGCGGGGCTGTCCATCTGTGCAAGCCCGGCAGCCTGGTGCATATACCCCGGGGAACGGTGCATGGGTTTCGCTATGGGAGGGGCGGTGGCCAGCTGTTCGAAGTCACCGGACAAGGCTCCTTGGCCGCTCAGATGTTCACCGCCGTCAACGATGAGATTCCTGCCGGCCCCCCGGATATTCCAAAGGTCCTGGAGGTGCTCACACGAAACGGGGTTACCGTTGCAGCATGAATAGGGACGCCATGTCATTCAGCAACCATCTCCGGAAGTTGGCGCACCCGATCTGGACGGCGCAGCTCGCCCATCCCTTCGTCGTGGCGCTGGGCAAGGGCACGCTCCCCGAACGCAAGTTCAAGTACTACATCCTGCAGGATGCTCGGTTCCTGGGAGACCTGTATCGGGTCTTTTCCGCTGCCGCCCAGAAAGCGCCGGACTCGGAATCGGCCCTCCGCTTCACCAAGCTGGCAGAGGAAACCATCGTGGTCGAGCGCAGCTTGCACGAAGGGTATGGGAAGCGCTGGAAGATGACGGCGGCGCAGATGACTGCGGTGCCGATGGCGCCCACCAATTTCGCCTACACGCGACACATGCTCGCGGTCGCCGCCACCGGCTCCTGTTGCGAAGCGGCGGTCGTGGCTCTGCCCTGCGCATGGATTTATTGCGTGGTGGGGCAGCATCTCTTGCGGGAGGGGCCTCCCCCCAAGTCTCACCCCTACCGCGACTGGCTCATGCTCTATGCTTCGCCCGAATTCGCCGAAGTCCAGCAATGGATGCGCAAGAAAGTGGATCAGTGGGCCAAGACGGCGGGGCGGGAAGAACGGCGGCGGATGGAAGAGGCCTTTGTCATCAGCTCGCGGTATGAGTGGATGTTTTGGGAGATGGCCTGGAAGGAGGAGGAGTGGCCGGTGTGAAGGCGCGAGGCAAGGGTGGCGGGGTTGCCTCCCGTGCTCGCGCAACGCGCGGTCGAGGACTCCCCTCGTTGGACGCGCGCAGTAGGAGGCAGACCCCGCCACCCTGCTAATTGGGAACACACCGGCAATTTGGTGGGGAGATGTGAAAAAAAACGACGCGGGCTGCTGGGCGCCCACCTCGGCGCCACCCGTGATGCGCTCAGCCACTGGGAAGGGAGCAAAGAAGTAGATAACTCTGAGAAGCGTGGCCGGTGTAAAGACGAATGAGGTGGCTGGCTGAGAATCGCCTGCTCAGACACTTCGGCTCGACCGCACTACGCCTCTCATCTGCTCAGCTGCGGAACTTGTTCCGTTCGCTGTGAACATGAACGGAACTTCGAACAGTCCTCGCCGTCCGCCTTCGCCAAGGCTGCGGCGGAACGCATCTGTTCGGCAAGTGCGGTATCCCGAGCCTCGTGTATTCGCGACGCGACCCTCAGCCACCCATCTTGCAAAGCGATGCACCGACCACTTGAGGATAAGAGAAAGTGAGTAACTGCATCTCCTGGTATCCTCACCTCCGCCATTCGCGACTCGGCTTTGGCCAGCCCACAAATGGAAGACACCGAACCACGAGTGGAGCGAGCGAAGAAGTGGGTGCTCATTGGACGCGCGCAGTAGGGAATCAGCCAGACCACCTCTCCTGAAGGAAACCACGCCCATCTTTCCAGCGGGGGCCTCGCCGGACAGGCCGAGGCGGGGCGAGGCAGACCTGAGGGGTTGGGCGAGCCCCGGCACTCCCGCGGCGCACACACAATTTCCGGGAGAGCCAAACAGTAGATTGTTTCTCTCTTGGTGCCTTATACTTAGACGCTCATGCGCTTGGTGCCTGAGGAGAACGAGAGAATGGAAACAGCCAGTGTTATTCAGGCCTGGGTGGTAGCTGGCGTGAAGGATTTTTACATAAGTTTTGAATTCGAGACAGAAAACAAATGGCATGAATACAGCACATTCTTTTGTCATCAAGGACTTGAAAAGATTTGCAAGGCATACATCCTTGCCCGATCAGCGTCAACATGGGAACATTTGCCCGAGAATGAAGGCTTAGTCCGTGTCAATAAAATGGCAAAGGATTTAGGACACAACTTGAAGACGCTAATAAGCTGTCTGCGATCGAGACATGTCTTGCCGATGCCTTCGCGAACCCAGACATCAAGCAAGAATAAAGGTCATCGTGGTGTTTCTTACTCCGAGGACGAATTGGTAGACATTTTGAAGGCAGCATACATTGAAGCGCGTTATCCGATTCCTAAGTCCGATCAGATACACCGGCGATATCTGCTTTGGCAACATCCGCGTTTGAAAGACATCAAAATGTTTTCTCATCCGATCGGAGAGACGGCCCCGATCAAGTATGCGCGAAAGACTGCCTTGACAGTGCTCAAGAGAATTGAATCCGACTTTTCAATAACGATCCCCCAAGAGAAAAACTCTGTGTCTGGCCGCGTTCCTGATGACAAGTGGAAGAAATTTAGAAGTGTTTTCCTCAAGTGAAGCACAGACGGGGCCAGCAAGGTTTTGCACCGCTCTGGATTTGTGACCGTTTCTCCTCATGGGAATCTTCCAGATGGAAGAACACTTAAAGGAACTGTTGGAGAGCACTCCCAGCAGTCGTATGAAAATCCTGGCAGCCTGGGACGGACTCTCAATTGAAACCCAGATCAAGCTACTCCATGCGCTCGCCAATGGAGGACGTCTCCATCTATCGTTCCATCGTGACATCATCGCCAAAGCTCTCAAGAGCCCGAATGAGTACATTCGGTATCTGGTGGCACGTAGCCCAGATTTAGCTGAGGACTCAGAAATGCTTGAGCAGGTTGCGACTGATGAGAGTCCGCTTGTGCGGTATGCTCAGGAAGAAGTCAAGCGCCATAGTGTTCCCTCGATATTCACGCTCGGATGGCCAGAAGGGTTTTTCGAGTTCCCAAGGGCAAAGCAACTCGCCATTGCTGGGGCACAGGACCCCCCATCAAGCAGTTCCTTTGCGAAATTTCTCATGTTTGCCGTTCAGGCCAATGGTACCCCTCCTGGGGAGCTATCGGAAGTGCTCTCGGAGTATCTGAACAATCCGGAAGTCAAGAGGAAGAGGTTGGGTCATGAGGATCTCTGGGAAATTGTTCCGCAAATGCCGAAAGGCGAAGCCTTAAAACTGGTAATGGATCTTTCCGCTGAATCCGGCATCGACATGGTTATTCCCTACACTGTTCTGGATTGGTTGCGGGGCGACCTGCTAATAGCTTTTCTCTGCCGAGTAGATGTTGAGCTAACAGAGTTTAGAAGGGAAGTCTTTCTCTCCAGCGAAGAGAAATACACTATTGCTGAAAGGATCGCTGCGGCTGGCAGGCACTTTAGACTATTTGATGACGAGTTCCATCGCCTACTAAAGGAACGCTCCCCTCGGCTGGAGATGTTGTGTTGGACGGAAAAGTTTTTTGACGAAGCCTTGATGTATCTGCTTTCGATGTACCGGTGCCCTCTGCCTTTGCATAATCTCAGACTTAGCCATCTCGAGTGCCTTAAAGACTATTTCGTCTGCCAAGAACAAGTGGGACAAGGCGATTCGGAGCCTCACCGTTATACGCGCTCGATGTTTGAGCACAAGCTTGAGCAACTTCAGGAGAAATTGCCTGGCAAATTGTCCTATCAAGACAAAGAAGAGTTACTACGGCTAAAAATCTACCGATTGGCGAGAACGGTGATGACTTGGACAGGCAATAAGTATGCAAAGGAATTGCGTGGACCGCTAAAGTTTCTGGCTGATAAGATTGTGGAAGGGGACACGTGGGCTACTTTTATGGCGTTTAATAAGGAGCTCACGAGGGGTGTTTATCCCGTGGAAAGGTCGTATTGGTATTATCACTACCTTCCCGTTCTCGAAGAATTGGGAGAAATCGATCCCAAAGTCACACCTGGAGTAGACAACCTAGAAACTTTATTCGGGATAAAGCTCGCCAGAGTTGGCATATCTCGTGAAAGCAAATCTATTGCTACTCCTGCATCCGAATGGCTTGATTGGTCGGCAAGGGTTCTGCGTCGCCTGTTTCGCTAATTTGAAATTTACAGGGAACCTTCATTTAGGTTGCTCGGAGATCAAACAAAAGGGTCGGGAGTCGTTGTCTGATCAGATCACATCCGCGTGATCGATGATTCCGGAGAAGACTACCTCTACCCTCAAAGCCTCTTCCTGCCCATCACCGTTCCCGCTTCACTCGCAAGATCATCCTGAAAGCCCATAAGAGGATCGATCTCGCCGTCTCCCGGTACGTGGGGACCGAGTGTAGATGAGGGACGCCTATTTGCAGGCCTATTGCAGGGGAGTATACTGGGGCTGGTCGGACACAAAGGAACTCGAATGCAGCTCGTGATTGACCAGAAAGATCTCGACCGGCTGCCGATTACAATCGATCCGGAGATCGTCAGCGGCGCCCCCGTGTTTCGTGGAACGCGTGTGCCGGTGGAAGCCTTGATCAGCAATCTCGAGGCCGGGCTCACCCTCGATGAGTTCCTCGACAACTTCCCGACTGTGGCCCGCGAGCAAGCACTGCGAATCCTCGAATTTGCCAGGATGAGCCCCTCACGTCCGCAAGATTGCCCTTGAGCAGACCTCGCTTCTAAATAGCCAGAATTCTGCTATACTAGCCAGCCTGAATGTCCTATCGTATTGAGTTTACGAGGCAGGTGCTAAAAGATCTGAAGTCTCTGCGGAAGACCGATCAAGTCACGATCCTTGACCACATTGAGCAACACCTTGCTCATGAACCGACGTTCCAGAGTAAGAGTCGTATCAAGTCACTCCGCCCTGGGACCTTCCCGCCTTATCGTCTCCGGGTCGGCGAGTTTCGCGTTTACTACGATGTGGACGAGACTGAAGAGGTCGTGATTGTGTTCGGGGTCGTACTCAAATCCCAGTCTTTTGAGTGGTTGAAGCGGACAAACAAGAAGCAATCCAATGGAGAATCCACATGAAGGTTGTCCCCCTGAATCAGGTCAAGAATCGCTTTTCGGCGTTCTTGGAGATGGCGAAACGCGAGGATATTATCGTCACGAAGAACGGGCATGCTGCGGCCGTCCTGCATGCTGTGACCGATGAGGATCTAGAGGATTACATCTTTGAGTCCGATCCACGATTCATCGCAAGGATTGAACAACTGAGGCGCCAATATCGGCGACATGGCGGTGTCCCGATTGTCAAAGTCAGACAACGCCTCGGACTATCTCGACCATCTGCGAAGCGCGGCCGTTCATCCCGCTGAGCGGGGGTTTTTCAACCATCCAGCCGAGTAGCATGAAACAAGTTCTTACCATTGCTGGATCGGATTCGGGGGCGGGGGCTGGGATTCAAGCGGATCTCAAGGCCATGGCGGCCAATGGGGTCTACGGCCTTTCGGTCATCACCTCGATCACCGCCCAGAACACGAAGGGCGTCACGGCGGTCCACGATGTCCCCGCCTCCGTCGTTGAGGCGCAGATCGACGCCGTCTTCGATGACTTCGAGATCGCCGCGGTGAAGACCGGTATGCTCTCGTCCGTCGACATCGTCGAGGCGGTCAGCAAGAAGCTCAATCAGTACAAGGTGGCGCTGTTGGTGGTTGATCCGGTGATGGTCTCGAAGAGTGGCCATGCGCTGCTTCAACCGAATGCCGTCGAGGCGCTGAAGTCGGCGCTGATTCCTCAAGCCCTGGTCGTCACGCCCAATGTGCCGGAAGCGCACCAGCTCTCCGGGATCGAGATCAAGTCATTGGCCGATGCCCGCCAAGCGGCGAAAGCCATTCACAAGCTGGGCTGCAGGCACGTGTTGATCAAAGGCGGCCACTTGCTGGCCGAGAAGGGCCTCGACCTGCTTTTCGACGGAAAATTCTTCAGCGTCTTCAAGACCGAATATATCCAAAGCCCGCATACCCACGGCACAGGTTGCAGCTATGCCTCAGCCATTGCCGCGCAGTTGGCGAAAGGCAAATCACTACCTGACGCCATCCAGACGGCGAAGACCTACCTGACCGAAGCGATTCGCCATGGGCTGGCGATCGGCCACGGAACCGGTCCCACCAATCATTTTTATTTTCTGAAGGACTGATAGGTCCACTTCCATGTGGCGTCCGCCCCTCTTCATGATCACCGGTTTTGCCTGGTTGGTGCTGTCCGCCGGACTCGGCGTGGCGCTCTGGCTGGGCATGATCCTCGGCTGGACCCTGCCTCACGGCCTTCGCCTCGTCCATGTCCACGGGGCGCTGGTCGGCGGTGTCGCGCAGATCATTCTGGGAGCCATGCTGTCGTTCATTCCTACCCTGCTCATGACGGGTAAGGATCGATCGGAAAGTCACCCCGTGCTGTACCTCATGATCAACGGCGGCGCCCTCGGCCTCATCGGCGGATTCTGGCTCAAGGACATGGCCCTGGTCGCGGCGGCCGGGACGGTGGTCTTCTTGGCTTTTCTGAACGTCTTGAGCGGCGCGATTGGCCAGGCCCGACAGAGCTTGAATTCCCCGCCGCTGAACCTGCTCTTCTACGGACTGGCCATCCTGGCCTTGCTGGGCGGCATCGGTATGGGACTGGCCATAGCCCTGCACTGGGTGCCGGTCACCATGCAAGGACAAGGACGGCTCGCGCACATCCACCTCAACATCCTTGGCTTCGTGACCCTCACGATCATCGGCACCATGCACAATCTCTTTCCCACCGTGCTGAATGCGCCGCTCTACAGCGCGGCGCTCGCGCGCGTGACCTTTGTCGCCTTGCCGATCGGGATTGCGGGGCTCGTCGCCGGATTTGTGACCTCACAACTCTGGATCGAGATCGGCTCCGGCGTGCTGCTCCTGGGCGGGGCCGGCGCCTATGCCTTCAATATGCTCCAGACCTGGCTGAAGGCCGGGCGTCCCCATTCCACGACCACCGACCACTTTCTGCTGGCCACATTCTTCCTGGTGCTGGCCATCGTGACCGGTCTCGCCGTGACCGTGAACGCACTCTGGGACCCACCGGCCTTGCCCTTCGGCCAGCTTCATCTCGTTGCCTACACGCACCTGGCCATGGTCGGGTTTGTCTTCCAGACCATCATCGGCGCCCTGTCGCACCTCTTGCCCATCATCGTGGCCCTCGCCCGTGTGCCCAGCAATAAGAAACGCGGACCTTACCTGGCCCACTTGCACGGGATCATCGAACAGTGGCGCTCCATCCAGATCGGCACGTTGAGCCTCGGCACGATTGGCCTGCTGCTCGTCGCCGCCCTGGTCTGGCAGTACTCGCTGAACTCGACCTTCGTACGCGCCACCGCCTGGTCCAGCGCCACACTCCTGACCGTGGGTGTACTGCTCGTTGCCGTCAAAGTCGTCCGTCTGCTGATCACCCAGCCGACCGTGGACCATCCCCCTCATCGTGTCGAATAGAGCCTTGCATGTCGCTCCCCGAACAGCCGCTCACGTTTTCCGACGCAGCCGGACATCAGATTTCCGCCATCCTGACCGAACCGCCGGGGCATACCGATCGCGCCGTGGTGCTCTGCCATGGCTTTCTATCGTCCAAGAACAGTTCGACCAACAAGGCCCTCACGCGCATGCTCGTGGCGGAGGGTATCGCCACGCTGCGATTCGATTTCTTCGGGCATGGCGAAAGCGACGAGCCTTTCGAACGGCTGACGACCACCCTCGCCATCGGCCAGGCCATGGCGGCCATCGATCTGCTCAAGGCCAGGGGGATCGCGCGGCTCGGACTTGTGGGGTCGAGCTTCGGCGGGCTGGTGAGCATCCTGACCGGCGCGCAGCGACGCGACCTCCGCTGTCTCGCGCTCAAGTGTCCGGTCGTCGACTTCGGCGAGGAACTCCGCTTGGAATTCGGAGAGGCGGAGCTAACGCGATGGCGGGACAGCGACACGATCCCGAACATCCTCGGCGGTACCGAGCGCGTGAAGCTCTCGTTCGCCTTTTACGAAGACTGCCTCACACAGATCGCCTACGAGCCGGCGACGCGCATCATCGCACCGACGCTCATCGTGCAGGGCGACAAGGATGAGCACGTGCCCCTGCACCAGAGCCGGCGTCTCTTCGAGGCCATTCCGGCGCACAAACAGTTGGAAATGATTCCCGGCGCCGACCATCAGTTCACGAAGGGGGAGGACTTTAAGACGATGACGACGCTGATCACGAACTGGCTGGGGATGTTTGTGTGAGGGGCTCCCCTGAAGAATTTTCAGTTTGCAATGATCAGTTCTCAATTCTGGAAGCGGATAACTAAGTACTGAGAACTGTGAACTCGCCCAAGGTTGTCAGTTTACAGTGATCAGTTCTCGGTTCCGGAAACTGACAACTGAACACTGAGAACTGTAGACCTTTTCCAAAAGTCATCAGTTCACATAAACAGTCTTCCGTTCCGAACATTGAAAATTGAGAATTGCAGACTGAACACTCATCTATCGTCCCCATGTCGCCTGACGATCGCCAGCCCCTGCTCCACCTCCTCTACCCCTGGTACAAGGAAGAGGTCTTTCGGCGGCGGGCGCAGATGACGTGGCTGACCGCCTGCGCGGTGTCGGGGCTCTTCCTGCTGCTCGCCTGGGTGACACTCTCGCCTCCCTCATTGGAAACCTCCGGACGGCGTGGCTTCCTCATCGCAAGCGTGCTCCTCTTCTCAGGCCTCTTCGCCTATCTCATTCTTCAGCAACGCGATCGGCACCGACAGGCCAAGCAAGTGCTCATCGTGCTGGAGGAGGAACTCAAGCTGTTCGACGGCGCACCGAGCGCGAGCGGAACACCGCTGTATCCGGCAGAGTGGCGATCCGCCTGGCGGCAGGATCACAGCGTAGCGGTCTATCTCACCACGATCGGAGGCATGACCGCACTGGTTGTTGCCGCGCTCATTGCAGGAGAACAGTGATGGTTCCTGTACCGGATGCCCTGTGACGCAGATCTTCGTCCCCTCACCTACTCCGCTCCCCCTCCGCGGGGGAGAGGGAAGGGTGAGGGGATGGCAGCGATCTGGCACAACGAAACCCGACATAGCTGTTCCGCGTGGAAGGATCGAGCTTGAAGCGCCCGTAGGTCAGGAGATATTTCGGCAACTCCGACCATGAGCCGCCCCGCAACACTTTAAGCTGGCCGGACTCCGGCCCTTGAGGATTGCGAGTCGGACTTTTCTCGTAATAGCCGCCCTCATACCAGTCCGACACCCATTCCCAGACATTGCCGGCCATGTCTGCCAGACCGTAGGGGCTTTGCCCCTGTTCATAGCGCCCGACCGGCGTTAAGGCCTGGCCATAGCTGAAGCGGACACCCAAGCCGAAATTCGCCAGGTCAGGAGTCGGCGCCTGATTGCCCCAGGGGTAGGCACGGCCATCGGTCCCACGGGCGGCCTTTTCCCACTCCGCTTCGGTCGGCAGGCGCTTCCCGCTCCATCGGCAGAAGGCTTCGGCATCCTCCCACGAGACGCCGATCACCGGTCGATCGCCGTGCTCGGCTATCTTGACGGTCTCCCATTGCCAGGGCTTCTCCCGTCCCATCGCCGCCAGAAAGGCGGCGTACTGTCTGGTGGTCACCTCATGCCGATCCATCTCATAGGCATCGAGCCAGATGCGGTGACGCGGCCGTTCGTCCTCCAGCCCGATCGTCCCATCCACCCCCATCCAAAACTCCCCGGCCGGAATCTCAGCCATCGGCGACGGCGCCACCTGCACCGCTTCGCTGTCACGCTTGAACTTCTTGAGACGCTCGACCTGGGCCTCGCTGAAAGAGGACAGCTCCATCAGGAACACAATCAACACCAGACCGCCCGCTTGCCACCTCGTTGTTTTCACGCTTCACGCTTCACGTTAGTAGATTCGCCCTGCCACCACCCAATGCCGGTCGTCGATCACATCGATGACCAGACGGCTCAGGTTCAACTCGGCCAGGTGCGCGGCCACTTCGTCCTCGGTAAAGGCGGCCAGCAGGGAATTGTAAAAATCCCGCTTCAAAATGGCGGGCGCGTCCGCGGCATAGCGATCGACGATCGCCTGCGCCGCTTCGGGCGACTCGGGGCGAAGCAGGTCCATGACCAGGACGGCGCCGCCCGACTTGGTCAGTTGCTTCACGCGATACCAGAACTGCAAGGGGTTGGGGATGTGATGGACCAGACTATTGGAGAGGGTGGCGTCCGCCGGTTCGTCCAGCGCCAGCGCCTGAAACCGCTCACACCGTAAGTCGATCTGCCGGGTCATTCCAGCGGTGCGAACCGCTTCGCTCGCGAGCCGGAGCATCGGCTCGGAGGCATCGACCGCCGTGACCCGGCAGCCGGGTAGCGCTCTCACGAGCCGGATGGGAATGTCGGCTGGACCACAGCCCAGGTCCAGCACATGGCCGGATTGGAAGTCCGGATTCGCCTCGATAAATTGTTCAACGAATAGTTGATTTTCTTGTGAGAAGTCAGTGTGAGCATAGGCCAGTGCCTGCTCAGGATCATCCATCAACTCGGGCTCAAGGACACGATGCATGATCAGCCACAGGCAAGAGGCGCGAGGCTATAGGCGAGAGGTCGGAAGCGGTCAGAAACCGAGTCACTCTCCCGCCCATAGCCCATCGCCTCTAGCCCCTCGCCCTCTCCACCACCACCACATCCCCTGTCCGCACAACCCCCTCCTCCAGGACGCGGGCATAGAGGCGGCTCCAGCCAGGATGGCGCTTCTGGTTGATTCGGTTGAAGTTCCCTTCCTTGAACCACTGGGCATTGAACCGGCAGGGCTCGGTATAGCTGGTGAGTTCCAGGGTCACCGAGGCCCCGATCCGCACCTGATCGCCCAGCTTCAATTGATCCCAATCGAGCCCCGCCAGCGTCAGATTCTCTCCGCTGGACCCTGCGCCGATAGAATGGCCTTCGGCCTGCAACGCTTGAATGCGTTCCCATGAGAAGAGGCACACCGCGCGATCCGCCCCGCCATGCACCGTCAGGTTCCGCTGACGATCGCCTGCGACCCCCTTCGCCGTCACCTTCGCTTCGGCAATCGGCAACTTCGGCACCCCTCCGTCCGAGATATTGATCTGATGCACATGCGGCCGGGCGAGCGTTGGCTGTTCTCGCGCCATCAATCAGTCCCCTCGCACGAATCCACTTTAAGTACCTCCATCGCCAGCCAGCCGTCCCGCTCGCGGACCTCGCGGACGGCCGCTCCAACATCGGCATAGGCGGCAGCGATCTCGCCTTGATCAGCAGCCAGCAGACCGGACATCAAGAGCCGCGCCCCGCGGTTAAGCCATCCCGACAGAGGCTTCGCCGATTCCAACAGGGTCCGTCGATCCAAGTTCGCGAGAATGAGATCGACCGTCAACAGATCCTGTTCGCCTAGCCAATCAAGGTCGCCGACATGTAGCGCACATTCCGCTCCAAAGCCATTCTGACGCGCGTAGCCCCGTGCGCACTCGATCGCCACCGGATCATGGTCGATCCCGATCGCCGACACTGCGCCTAGCCGCAGCGCCACCATCGCCAAGAGCCCGCTGCCGGTCCCCACATCCAGGACCCGCTCGTGACCCTGAATCTTGTCTTCGAGCCATTCCACCAAGAGCTGCGTGGTCGCATGGTGTCCTGTCCCGAACGCTTGCTTGGGGTCCAACACTAACTCGATATCACCCTCGGCTTTTTCGACTACAGTCCAACTGGGCCGCACTAAGATTCGGCGTCCGATCCGAATAGGCGTGACCGATTTCGCCCACTCGGTATTCCAATCTTGCGCGGGCACGGTCTGCACGCGGACCGGAGGCACGATGCCGTCCGCAACAGACAACAGGGCGCGCAGCCGCGCCAGCACGTCGCCATTCCAGCGGTCCGCCGGCCAATAGAGCCGGACACCCTGGTCCTGCTCCCAGGCGCCGGTGACATGCGGGTCCTCCAGCCGGCTGAGCAGCTCGCCGGCATCGACCGGAGCTTCAATATCGACGGCAATCCATTCCGGGGTCATGACGGTTGACGACTACGTGGCTATACGGGTAAGGTCCCTAACAGGATGTTGAAAAAGGCCTCCAGCCGGGGAAACGCTGAAGTAGGAACGATGAGCGATGAACGTGAAACGTGGAACGAGTGAGGGGAGAGGGTGGAGGGCCGAGGCAGTTTCTTCAACCCTCGATCCTCAAACCTCAGGCCATTCAGCGTTCCGCGTTCA
>FKKE01006603.1_pt1 | contig 17350 bp, 17 predicted proteins | sample 1106331 | NCBI WGS metagenome assembly FKKE01 (sample SAMEA3931202, study PRJEB13176) | freshwater metagenome | biome: Drinking water system; feature: drinking water; material: freshwater | place: China | collected 2013-02-06 | reverse complement strand
CGGCGGAGGCGGCGGAGGTGGCGGCGCAGGCGCCGCGAACTGATACCGCAGACCGACCGTCAAAGCTTGGTGTTCGACGTCCTGATCGAACGTCGCTCCCGGCGGAATCCGATCAATCTCCGCGTCGTTAGCGACAAAGTAGCGATACCCAACATCGAGGTCCCATTGCTCGCCGAGGCCGACAGCAAAGCCAACCAAACCTTGATAGGCGAGAACGGTATCTTCGCCGTCAAGTTTGATCGCCGGAACGACCGTATCGACCTGCGTGTTCAAGCGCGCGGCGCCGACGCCAATACCGATGTACGGCTCAAGCCGGCCGCCGCGATTGAAATCATAGAACAGGTTGGCCATTCCTGACCAAATGTGCGTATCCCCGCCGATCAGACCACCCGAACCCGGCCCAGAGAAATCATTGAGCTGATTGAAGCGGTGCCCGAGTTCGCCTTCGAGACGGAACCCGTTCGAGAACGCGTAGCCCATGCCGAGATGCTGGGTCCAGTCGTGCTCCATGTTGGTGGAGAAATTGCCCGCAGGACCGAAGCTAGCGTCGAATTCGGACTCAGCGTCCCACGACCAACCCACGTCGGCGCGGCCGTACCAGCCTTCCGTGGCGTTCGCCACGCCCGTGGCGCCAGCCATCAAAGCCGCAAGCGCCACTGTTTTGGTGATGCGCGATTTCATTTTCACCCCTCTCAGATGATCCCCTGCGCTCGCACGCAGTCCTCCGCGCAATGCGCGCCCGCGACCCCGTACAAGCCCCAAGCCGCAACACCTTGGGTTGCGCCTCGGGCCCTATCCGTAGCCGTTGCCTGCAATCTAGGCGGCTGGCCCCTTGAGAGTCCATCAAACACAGGCATTTGGCGCGCGCTTTTTTGGGGGACCGTTGATTTTCTGCCGCTCCTTTCGCCTCACCAACGAAAAGTGCTGAGCAACTGCAAAAAATAGTGGGGCCGCGCTCGGCGTCCGGCGCGGCCCCATCCCCTCTACGCCCCTGTGCGCACCTGCGAACTCGCGCGTCCGCAGGCTCCCCCGCCTAACTTTGTCCGCGGTCAGCTTTATTCACGGCTTGAGCAAGGACCAGCGCCGGCGGCGCCCATTGGGGATATTTCCGACGCTTTGTGGCCCCGCTGTCACATAAGTGGGCCACAGCGGTTGGGCCTCAGCCCTCGATCTTCGAAAAATCCGCGACTTGGGAGAGCGCTTCGCGCAGCCGCGAGAGCAGCAGAAGTCTGTTGCGGCGCAGCATCGGATCGTCGGCGTTGACCAGGACTTTCTCGAAAAAATCGTCCACCGGCGCGCGCAGGCCCGCGAGCGCCTTCATGGCGGCGGCGAAGTCTTCCCTCTCCACCACGGCGCGCGCGGCAGGCAGCGCTTTTTCCAGCGCCGCGTAGAGCGATTTTTCGGCGGGCTCGGCGAGTTTGGTTGGATCAACGGTACCGCCGCTCTCCTCGGCGCTCCATTTGCCCTTCTTTTCTTCGGCGCTGAGAATGTTCGCCGCGCGCTTGTAGCCGGCGAGCAGATTGGCGCCGTCTTCGGTCTTCAGAAACACATCGAGCGCTTCGACACGCGCAACGATGCGAACGAGATCGTCGTCGCCCAACGCAAACACCGCGTCGACGAGATCGTGCCGCTTGCCTTGGTCGCGGAGCTGGACTTTGAGCCGATCGGCGAGGAAGGCGAGGAGATCGGTGCTCACTTTGAAATTCAGCGGCACCTCGTTCAAATTCATCGACAGAAATTTTTCAACCGCCGCGTGGCGCTTGTAATCTTGAAGCATCGCGACCTTGGGATTCTTGCGGAGCTGCTCTTCCCACTCCTGGTGTTCATACATTTCTTCGCGAAGGCTTCGTGCTTCCGGTGACTGGTTGTGAAGTTCCACCCATGCCTCATCCATGTGGTTGAGGAGGCCCTGGCGTTTCCGGCGATCTCCGAAGCGAATGCGATTTTCGAGAACAACGCGAACGAAACCGAGGGCAGCTCGGCGTAGCGCAAACGGATCGGATGAACCGGTCGGCTTCTCATCAATCGCCCAGAACGCAACAAGCGTATCGAGTTTGTCCGCAAGCGCGAGCGTCACCGCGACGGGATCGCTTGGCACGCGATCGTTCGGTCCGAGCGGACGGTAGTGATCTTCGATGGCCGACGCTACCGACTCCCCGCCCCCTTGCGGGGCGGGGTTGGGGGTGGGGGTAACGGCGGTGTTCTTTCTTGATGAGACGACGCCCGCACCCCCCACCCCGCCCTCCCCCGCAAGGGGGGAGGGAGAAGTGAGTGCATAAAGCTGTCTTCCCACCTGCCCTTGCAGTTCGGGGAATTCGCCCACGGTTTCGGTGACCAAATCCATCTTGCAGAGATTGGCCGCTTCGCGAACGAGCTTCGGATCGGCGCCAGTGACGGCGCAGAGTTCTTCGGCCAGCGCACGCACGCGCTCGACCTTATCCCAGACGCTGCCGAGCTTCTGGTGGAAGACGATCTTCTTCAGTTTCTCGCGGCGCTCGTCGGTGTAGAGCGGCGTCTTCCTGTCCGCATCCCAGAAGAAGCGCGCATCGTTCAAACGCGCCGAGAGCACGCGCGCATTGCCCGTCGCGATGGCCTTGCCGCCATCCTTGGCGTCGACGTTGGCCACGGTGACGAAATGCGGCGCGAGGCGTTGGGTCTTGGGGTCAAGTGTGGCGAAATATTTCTGGTGCGTACGCATCGAGAGCCGGATGACTTCGCCGGGCAGATCGAGGAAGGCCGGATCCATGTCGCCCAACAGCACCACCGGCCATTCGACCAGCCCGCATACTTCTTCGAGCAGACTTGCGTCTTCGACCAGTTCCAGACTCTTGGCGGCGCAAAGCTTCCTGGCTTGTTCGAGAATGATTTGCTTGCGCTCGTCGCGCTCGATCAGCACTTTAGCGCCGCGCAGCTTCGACGCATGATCGGCGGCGCCGGTCACCGGCAGTTTTTCCGGCGCGTGGAAGCGATGGCCCCAAGTGGCGGCTTCCGAGCCCACGCCTTCGACCGCGATCTTCACCGCCTTGCCGTCGAACACGCAGCAAATATTGTGCAGCGGGCGCACCCATTGCAGATCGCTCACGCCGGAGCGCATCGATTTCGGCCAAGGAAACGCGCGGATGATCTCTGGCGCAATCTCCTGCACGATCTCGGGCGTCGCGCGGCCGGCGCGCTCGATGCGCGCGACGTAGAACGCGCCTTTCTTGTCGTCGACCACTTGCGCTTGATCGATCGACGCGAGGCCAGCGCTTTTCAAAAAACCCTGGATCGCCTGCTCCGGCGCGCCGACGCGCGGGCCTTTCTTCTCTTCGCTCACGTCCGCGGCCTTCGCCGGCAGATCGTCGATGAAGAGGCCCAGGCGGCGCGGGCCGGAGAAGGTCTTCACCTTGCGCTCGCCGAGCCCAGCGGCCTTCAATTTCTCACCGAATAGACGCGCCAGATCTTCCTCGGCGCGCTTCTGCATCCGCGCCGGAATTTCTTCGGAGAAGAGTTCGATGAGGAGTTGGGGCATGGCTCTGATCTATTCCCCTCCCCCTTGTGGGGAGGGGCTAGGGGTGGGGGGCGAGGAAGGCAAAGCGCATCTTCCTGCGCGCCCCCCCTCCCTACCCTCCCCCACAAGGGGGGAGGGTGCGTTAGAATTCTCGAGGGCGTCGCGAACCTGCTCGATCGCCCAGGACGCGCGGCCAATCACCTCTGCGTTGGTCAAGCGCAAGACTCGAAATCCGTTCTTTCTCGCGTGCGCCTCCTTCAAAGCATCGCGCTTGGATACCTCCGGATCGTCGTGGGCTCTGCCATCGATCTCGATGAGTAACCGCGCGCGGTAATCGCCGAAATCGAAAACGTAGTGAGCTAGAGCCAACTGGCGACGAAAGTGCGCGCCTTCACGATTGAGCAGGCGCAGGAGCTTCCACATGGCCTCTTCAGCGGGAGTGGGCTCGCGGCGCATCTCTCGCGCCCGCTCGTTGCTCCGCGAAAAGTCCTTCTGGCGTTTTTCGCCAAATTCAGGCGCCCAGCCGTGGCCGCGCCTTTCGACGCGCTTGATTGCGGGCGGCGCGACTGTTTCACGCCCTTCACCCCCTGCCCCCTCTCCGCAGGGGAGAGGGGGACGCGTATCGTCGTTCGGAGTCATTGCTGGCTCTCCGCCCAAGCGCTGGCGCACCCCTTCGCCAGATCGCGCACGCGGGCGATGAAGCTTTGGCGTTCGGTGGGCGAGACCACGCCGCGCGCGTCGAGCAGATTGAACAGGTGCGAGGCCTTCAGCGTGTAATCGAACGCCGGCAGCACACAGTTTGCCTCCAGCAGACGCTTGGCTTGGCCCTCGGCGTCGCCAAACCAGCGCAGCACCATCTCGTTGTCGGAGAGTTCGAAATTGAAGCGCGATTGCTGCTTCTCGTTTTCGAGGAACACATCGCCGTAGCTGAGCGGCGTGGCGCTATCGGGATCGTTGAACGGCAGATCGAACACACGGTCGACGCCGAACACGTACATGGCCAAGCGTTCGAGCCCATAGGTGAGTTCGCCCGACACCGGGCGCACATCCAAGCCGCCGACTTGCTGGAAGTACGTGTACTGGCTCACCTCCATGCCGTCGCACCACACTTCCCAGCCCAAGCCCCAGGCGCCGACAGTCGGATTCTCCCAATCGTCCTCGACGAAGCGGATGTCGTGCAGCAGCGGATCGATGCCGATGCGCGCCAGCGAGTTGAGATAGAGTTGTTGCAGGTCCGGCGGGTTCGGCTTCAGGATCACCTGATACTGATAATAGTGCTGCAGCCGGTTCGGGTTTTCGCCATAGCGTCCGTCCTTCGGGCGCCGCGACGGCTGCACGTAAGCCGCGCGCCACGGCTTCGGCCCCAATGCCCGCAACGTCGTCGCCGGATGCAGCGTGCCGGCGCCGACCTGCTCGTCATAAGGCTGCAAAATCGCGCAACCCTGCTCAGCCCAGTAGTTCTGGAGCGTCAGGATCACGTCCTGGAAGCAGCGAAGCGGTTTGGCGGCCATTGTGCACCCGCGTAATGGCCGCCGCCGCACTTATCAAGCCGGGGCGGAGCTCACGGCTGCCAGCCCATGCGATAGGCTCTGACCACGAGGCCGTGATGGACGATCTCGGCGGCGACGATCGCCAGAATGGCGCCGTGCACGATGTCCCAGCCTTGCTTGTTGAAAGGCATGAAGCAGCCGACCAGGATCATGCCCGCCATCAGCACGTAATAGGCCGCGTTGGTGGCGCGATGTTCGATGGCGCGGTCGCGCTCGTCGAGTGTGCGGCGCACGCCGGGATCGCGCATACGCACAAAGATGCTGCCGGCCGCGAGCATGATCACTTGCGCCAGCGCCGCGCCTGAGAGCAGCGCAAATTCCGTCATCATCGGAATCTCGCCGCGCGATTGCAGCACCGCGATGGTGGTGAAATAGACGCCGTAGGTCAGCACCAGCGCCGTCAGCCAGACCCACGAAAAATGTTCACGAATAGCCACTTCCGTTTCTCTCCTTTGTTCGTTTCGTCAGCGCCGACGCAGCCAATAGGCCGCCCACCACCCGCTGAAGCCAAGCACCATCAGCACCGGCGCGACCATCAAGCCTGTCAAGAAACCCGTTGCTGCGTCGGCTTCACCGAGCCAACGGATCATCGCCGCTTCCGCCAATTCAGGAGCCTCTTTGGTCAACGCGAACAACACATTGACGGCGACGATAACACTCATCGCCAGCAAGCTGCCCCAATACCAAGCGACGTAGTGCGCCTGCTTGGCTACCTCATCGAGTGAGTTGAATTGCAGAAGGGCCAACAGGCCAATTCCAACCAGAATCACAGACGCTATCGCGCCGGTGGGGACGCTAAAGACGCGCCCAGCTACAACCGCTAGCACCAATAGCCCCATCGCTGCGGTCATCAAATTCCAATAGAGCGCGCGCCGCTGATTTTGAGTAGTTGGCAGAACCGACATGCGTTTCTCCTATTCCGCAGCTTGCGCGACATCCTCGGCGCTGAAAATTTGTTCGATCGCCAGTCCGAAGACGGCTGCAATCTTGAAGGCGAGCGGCAGCGACGGATCGTACTTGCCGGTCTCGATGGCGTTGACGCTCTGGCGCGACACGTCGAGCTTGTCGGCGAGATCGGCCTGACTCCAATTGCGCTCGGCGCGCAGGACCTTGAGGCGGTTTCTCATTTGTAGCGCCGCGTGACGAAGACTTGTGCTAGCGCCATGGCGAAGCAGAATACCGGGAAGGTCAGGTAGAGCGGAAAGCGCGGAACCTGCGCGAACTCCTCCATGAAGCCCCAGACGCTGGTGAAACTGAGCGTCAGCCCCAGCGCCCACAGCATCGATTGCGCCAGGATCGTGCGCCGGAATTCGTCGGCTTCGTCGGCAAGGTAGGCGCCCATCGACCAGATCGTCGCCAGGATCGGCAGCGACGGCGCCAGCGCCAACGCATAGCGCCAAGGCCCGTTCGCGAGCTGGCTGCCTTCGATGTTCTCCAGCGTCAGAACGCTGCCGATCAGCAGCACCGCATAGGCGATCATGCTGACAGTGAAGCGCTTCAAGTATCGGCCCCTGGCGTTGCTGCGGTGTGCGGTCATTGCCTCTCTCCTCAGAGCTTCAGCGTCACGGCGACGTCGCCGCGCGTGACGTGGAGCGCGAGCCCGTCGGCCTCGACCGCGAACGTCACTTCCGTGGGCGCTTGCGCCCGCGGCGCGCCCGATGGCGGGCCGGCGGCCAGCGCCACGGCGACCGCGACGGCGATCGCTGCCAGGACTCCCAAATTCCAGCGCCGGTGCATCTGAGCCTCCTTCAAGCGAGCTTGTCTGTTTGATAAGCTTACTTGACACAACGCGAGCGCTTGTCAAGCGACCTTAGCAAAAAGCCAGCTTCACTGGCGTTTGCGCCCGCCCAGGAATCCGCATCATCCTGTTCCATGGGCATTTGCGGGATCGATGAGGCCGGGCGCGGCCCCTGGGCGGGGCCCGTTGTGGCGGCCGCCGTCATCCTGCCGGCCAAGAAGCGGCCCAGAGGACTGGCGGATTCCAAGCAGCTGAGTCCGGAGGCGCGCGAAGAACTGGCGCAAGCCATCCGCGCCTGCGCGGCGGTGAGCGTCGGCATGGCCGGCCCGGACGAAATCGACCGGATCAACATTTTGCAGGCCACCTATCTGGCGATGCGCCGTGCCTTCGAAGGCCTGCCCGAGCGGCCGGTCGCGGCGCTGATCGACGGCAATTCCGCGCCCGACCTGCCCTGCGCCATCGAGACAATTATCGATGGCGACGCTTACGTCGCCTCGATCTCGGCGGCGTCGATTATCGCCAAGGTCGAGCGCGACCGTTTGATGGTTGCATATTGCGAACTTTATCCGGGCTACGGCTTCTCCAAGCACAAGGGCTACGGCACGCCCGAGCACCAGAAAGCGCTGGCCGAACTCGGCCCCTGCCCGATCCATCGCCTGAGCTTCAAGCCGGTGCGCGGCGCCGCCGGCCTCGCCGCGTAGGCAAAGCGGCGTTTACATGCGGAGCGGCGGCACTATGTTCCGCGCCATGACTGGGGACGCAAATCAAGCCGCGCGCGGCGACATTTCCGCGCTCGCCGTGTGGGGCGTGTGCGCGGCGCTCTACGTGCTGTTCATGTGGTTTGCGTTCACGGACCCAAGCGTGCTCAGCGGCGAACTCGGGCTATTGGAGAACACCCAGGTCCTGTTTCTGCTGGTGTCGCTCGTCCTCGCCGTCGCGCTTGTCGTGCGCAAGAACGAGAAGTGGCTGCGCTGGTGGCTCGTCGCCATCTGCTTGGGCGTCTTCTATCTGCTCACCGAGGAGACCAGCTGGGGTCAGCATTATTTCGGCTGGGAGATGCACGGCCTCTTCGAAATCTTCAACGATCAGGGCGAGAACAACATCCACAATTCCAGTTCGTGGTTCGATCAAAAGCCGCGGGCCGTGCTGCTGTTCGGCATGATCCTCGGCACGATCGTGCATCCGCTGCTGAAGCGCTTCCGCGGCCGCGGCCTGTTCGACAATCCCTGGTGGCTGGCGCCGACGCTTGTCTGCCTCGGGCCGGTGGTGTTTTCCCAGATCGGCGCCATCCCCGAACGCATCGACGACCTGAACCTGTTCAGCTTCTCGGCGCAGGCGTTCACCGGCGGCTATCGCTCGAGCGAGATGGAAGAGGTTTTCATGTATCTCTTCTTCGTCGTCTATTTGCTGTCGCTCGGGCGCCGGCTGAGAGCGGCCCCCGCAGCCTGAAAAATAAACATGGTTAACGGCGCCGGACTCTTGATTCGCCGAGTCCGTCAAGCGAGGATTCCTCCCTCTCGGGGGACACATGGCGCGCCACTTCAAGGACCGGATCGTCGAAGGCGATTGCATCGAGGAGATGCGCAAACTCGCTGACGGCAGCGTCGATCTCGTCTTCGCCGATCCCCCCTATTTCATGCAGCTCGGCGGCGCGCTGACGCGGCCCGATCAATCCAACGTCGATGGCGTCGACGACGAGTGGGACAAGTTCGAGGACTTCGCCGCCTACGATGCGTTCACGCGCGCCTGGCTCACCGAAGCCCGCCGGGTGCTGAAGCCCAACGGCGCCATCTGGGTGATCGGCTCCTACCACAACGTCTTCCGCCTCGGCAGCGCCATGCAGGATCTGGGCTTCTGGATTCTGAACGACATCGTCTGGCGCAAGACCAATCCGATGCCCAACTTCAAGGGCACGCGCTTCACCAATGCGCACGAAACCCTGATCTGGGCGGCGCGCTCGAAAGAGACAAAGTACACGTTCCACTACGATGCGCTGAAGACGCTCAATGACGATCTGCAAATGCGATCGGATTGGACGTTGCCGATCTGCACCGGCGCCGAGCGGCTGAAGAACCGCGACGGCCGCAAGCTGCATTCGACGCAGAAGCCGGAGGCGCTGCTGCATCGCGTCATCCTGGCCACCACCAAGCCCGGCGAAGTGATCCTCGATCCGTTCTTCGGCACCGGCACCACCGGCGCCGCCGCCAAGCGTCTCGGACGCCATTACATCGGCATTGAGCGCGACGCCGATTACGCCGAAGCCGCGCGCGCGCGGCTGAAGCGGGTGAAGCCGGCTTCGCCCGAAGACCTGGAAGTAACGAAGTCCAAGAAGGAAGAGCCGCGCGTGCCATTCGGCCAGGTCATCGAAGCGGGCTTCATTCATCCAGGCAGCTGGCTGGTGGCGCCCAACGGCAAGCGTGCGCGCGTGCGCGCGGATGGCTCGCTGGCTTTGGGCGATGCGACAGGCTCGATTCACCGCATCGGCGCACTCGCCTGCGACGCGCCCGCCTGCAACGGCTGGACGTTCTGGAGCTTGGAGACCAAGCAGGGCCCGAAACCGATCGACCTCTTCCGCCGCGAAATTCGCCGGCAAATGGCGATGTCGCCTGGGGCTTAAGTGCGCGCCTGAGCGCTCATCCGGCAAGGCCGCGCTAGCGTTACCCACGAGAACCGTCGGCCGTCGCAATCCGACATGCTTGACGCGAAGGGCCGGCGGGCGGACACAGGCGCACCGAGGGACGCTGTAGGGAGGGGATCGATGCGATTCCTATTTGCTCTTGCGGGTGCGCTTTTCGTCGCCCTCGCAACACCCGCCGCCGCGCAGCAATTGCCGCGAGGGCCTGTCACCCAACCGCCTATCATCCGTCCGGGGGGACCGATCGCGGTTTGCGCCGCCACGCCTGCGACGCTCGCCGACGGCCTCTATTCCATCCGCCTGGGCAACGGCAAATCGCTCGACGCCAGCAATGGCGGAACGTTCACAGAAAACGCCGCTGTCATTGGCTGGGATCACAACGGCAATCCCAATCAACGCTGGCTGATCACAAGCGTCTCCCCTGGCCGCTATCTTCTACGCAACGCCTCCAACGCCATGGCGGCGCGGGCCAATCCCCTCTGCGCTGCACGCAACAATTGCATGGTCGGCACCACGCGCGCCACCCGCGGCGCAGAGCAGCAATGGATCATCGAGCAAATCAGCGGCGGCAGCTCCTATCGCATTCGCGACGCGCGCACCGGCAAGCAATTGCAGATTTCGGGCGACATCGCCGCCAATGGCGGCGCGGCCGAGGTCTCGCCCACGCAAGGGTGCGGCGCTCACCAGACCTTCAACATTGCGCCCATCGGCGCCTATCGCGAACTTTCCCGCGAAGACGGCATCGGGCGGTTGATGGCGATCAATCTTCGGCTCAACACCTATACGCCGACACGCAATCAATTCGATCCTTCAGGCGAGCGCGCCTATTTCCGACCAAACGATTCGAACCTCTCCTTCCAAGTCGGAGACACCACTCACGGGCCGTTCCCCATCGACATTCCGGTGCTCGAACTGGGTCCGGATCGTATGTACAAAACCTATGTCAATGACTGGAACACCACGGCCACGCGGCTCAGCACTGACCGCCGCGGCGCCATTATCGCGCAGGTGAATTTCGAGGACGCCGGCGTCGAAATCATCACCAATTGCTACAACAATCTGAACTGCCACATGGGCGAACCGCGCTTCGATTTGCGAGATGCGGTAGTGACGGTGACGCTTCGTCCGCGCTTCGATGCGCCCACAAATCGCTTCACCTTCGATGCAGCGACCGATTTTCGTTTTGCGATGAGCGAATCCGGTCCCTGCATCAACAATTTCTGGGCCTTCATTTGCGATCTGGCGCTGCCGGACCGCGCCAGTCTGCTTCGGACCAACGTGATCGATCAGCTGAACTACAACCTCACGGAACCCGGCAGCATCGGGCGCATTGGTCTCGAACTGGTGCTCAACGGCTATGCGGGCGACGGCGGCTTCCGGAACGTGACCGTGGGACCCAACGGCGAACTGATCTTCTATTGATCGGCCTGCCAAGCGCGGAGCGTTGACGAGGCAAGGTTTGCCCGCCAATGCTCCGCTCATGGCGGACAAGCAGGACCTCCTGAACGTCGAAGCGGCGCTGGCGAAGGCCGAACTGATGGCCGCGCTTTCCGACGCCACGCGCGCGCGGCTGGCCAAGCAGGGCGTCCCCTGCACGCTCGACACCGGCAAGCTCCTGTTCGCCAAGGGCGACAAGGGCGACGCGCTCTACGTGCTGCTCGAAGGCGAGGTGGAGGTGCGCTCGTCGACCGAGGCCGGCAAGGATGTGCGCATCGCCGCACTGAAACCCTACGCGCTGATCGGCGAAATGGCGGTGCTCGACGGCGGCGTGCGTTCGGCCGACATCGCCGCCATCCGCAAATCGCGCCTCTTGCGCATCCATCGCGATCATGCGCTCGCCGCGCTCGAAAGCGAGCCGAAGGCGCTGTTGAAGCTGCTCGCCGAACTCTCGCGCCGCTTGCGCCATGCCGACGCGGCGATTGAGGACGCGCACACGCTCGATCTCGGCGGGCGTCTGGCGCAGCGTCTGCTCGAAGAAGCCGGCGACGGCGCCAGCGTGACGCTGACGCAAACCGAGATCGCGCGCCGCATCGGCGCCAGCCGCGAAAAGGTCAATCGCAAGCTGCACGAATGGGCCGACGAAGGCTGGATCAGCATGGGCCGCGCGGGAATCAAATTGGTCGCGCGCGACCAACTCCAAGCGCTGATCCAGGAAGCGCGGGCGCATTAGAATTTTCAAGTATCGGGGGACCCAACACATGATCGAACGGCGCACTTTGCTCGCGGCGGGGGCAGCCCTTCCCGCGCTTTCCGCTTGCGCGACCACCGGCGGCGACATCCGCGCTTCGATGCCGCCCTTGCCGCACGATCCCCATTCCTACGCCAAGCCGGAGGAAGCGCGCGTCCTCCACGTTTCGCTCGATCTCCGCGCCGATTTCGAGCGCAAGGCGCTCTCGGGCGTGTGCCGCCTCACCATCGCCGCGCGCGACGATGCGCGCGAGATCGTGCTCGACAGCAAGGGCCTCAGCATCGGTTCGGTCAGCGGCAATGGTCGCGAGCTTCCCTTCACCATCGGTGAAAACACCGAAGAACTCGGCGCGCCGCTCACCATCCAGCTCAACGGCGCCCGCGAAATCGCAATCGCTTATGAGAGCGCCCCCAACGCCGATGCGCTGCAATGGCTGACGCCGGAGCAGACGGCGAGCGGCAAACCGTTCCTGTTCAGCCAGGGGCAAGCGATCCTCACCCGCACCTGGGCGCCGACGCAGGACAGCCCCGGCATTCGCCAGACCTATGACGTGCGCCTCGTCGTGCCAGAAGGCTTGAAGGCGGTGATGAGCGCCGAGATGCTGACGCCCGATGGCGAACCGGCCGAAGGCGGGCGCGCCTTCCGCTTCCGCATGCGCAACCCGGTGCCGATCTATCTGATGTCGCTCGCGGTCGGCGATCTGGCGTTCGGGTCCGTCGGCCCGCGCACCGGCGTCTGGGCCGAGCCCAGCGTGCTTGAACGCGGGCTCTACGAATGCGCCGACATGGAAGCGATGGTGCGCGCGGCCGAAGCGCTTTACGGGCCCTATCGCTGGGGCCGCTACGATGTGCTGATCCTGCCGCCGTCGTTTCCTTATGGCGGCATGGAAAATCCGCGCCTCACTTTCCTCACGCCCACCTTCCTCGCCGGCGACCGCAGTCTGGTGTCGCTGATCGCGCACGAACTGGCGCATTCCTGGTCGGGCAATCTGGTCACCAACGCGGTGTGGGCCGATAGCTGGCTGAACGAGGGCTTCACCACCTATTTCGAAGGCCGCATTACCGAAGCGCTCTACGGCGTCGAGCGCGCCAACATGCAGAACGTTCTGGCCTGGGCGGAAATCCAGCAGGCCGTGCGCGAGGCCCCAGCCGACGCGCAGCGCCTGCATCTGGTCGGCGAACGCAATGCCGAGGAGAATAACTCCGCCATCGTTTACGAGAAAGGCGCGCTCTTCCTGCGCACCATCGAGCGCATCATGGGGCGCGCGCGCTTCGACGCCTATCTGCGTTCCTATTTCGACCGCTACGCCTTCCAGCCGATGACGACCCAGCAATTCCTGGCCGACTTCCGCGAGCGCGGCGTGCGCGGCGATGCGGCGCTCGAAGCGCAATTGCAGCTCGACGCCTGGGCCTACGAGCCTAGCTTACCCTCGAACGCCGAAGAGCCGCACGCCGAAACCTTCAATCAAGTCGATCACTTCGTGCGCGATTTCCTCTCTGGCAGCCCGCCGGCGGCGGCGCCGTGGGAGAATTGGGGCACGTACGAGCGGCAGCGTTATCTGCAAACCCTGCCGCGCGAACTCACGCCCGCGCAAATGAATGCGCTCGAAACCGCGTTCGGCTTGAACGCCCTCGGCAACAACGAAGTCTTGTTTAACTGGCTCGAACTGGTGGTCGCCAATCGCTATGAGCCGGGCGTCGCTTCGCTCGAGAGCTTCCTCACCCGCCAGGGCCGCGGCAAGTTCATCCGCCCGCTCTATCGCGCGCTGATGGCCGAGGACGCCTGGGGCCGCGACCTGGCGCGGCGCATCTATGCGCGCGCCCGGCCCGGCTATCACAATCTGGTCTCGGGCGCGGTCGACCGCATCCTGGCGGGGTGATGCGCTACTAAACCGTCGTCACACGGCCCACGAACAGGCGCACGCCGCTCTGCTTATGGTGCAGCACGATGAAGAACGGGTGATCGGCCTTGAATTCGATCGGCGGCGGCGGCGGCGGGCCCATCGGCGCGGCGGTGGCGACCATGTCGATGGCGGTGACTGCGGCGGCTTCCGTGCCCTCTTCGTCGATGGCGAGGAACGTCTTGTGGATCACCTGGCTGATCGCCAGCCGCTCCGCCTCGGTGACGCCGGAGAAATCCGCGGCGCCGGTGAACGCCAGACGCAAGCCAAGCGCCTGCAGCGTTTCCCCGAGTTCGTATTCGGCTTCCATCTCCACCTTCGGCAGGGTCACGTCGAGCCGTTGGCGCTGCGCATCGGCGAGGCGCCGTAGCCAAAGATCCAGATCGGCGCCGCTCACCAGCGTGCGCTCGAAGGCTTCTAAGCCCGTGCGCTGGCGCGGCAGGAACACCGCCAGCGCGAACGCGCCGCCGTCATAATCGAACTCGGCCGCCTGCACGCCATCGGCCTCAGCGTAGCGCGCATGCGTGATTTGCCGCATCAGCCGCGCCGGCACGCGCGTTTCGGCGCCGGTGAAGAAATCGCCGTCGCGGGTTGCGCTGGCGGAGAATTGATCGGCCCATTTGCCTTTGAAATAGACGGCGTTGGTCAGCACCAGGCGGCGATCTGGATTCGGTTCGCGAATGATGTCGCGGATGCGCTCGCGGGTCTCGCGCGCGGCCCAGGCATTGATGCGCCGCAGCGCTTCGCGCTGATTGGCGATGAAGTCGACGGTCTCGATCGCGCCGCCCATCTCATCGCGCACCATGCGCGCATACTCGGCGCGCAGGCCCATGCTGCGCTCGACCCAGGCGGCGTTGGCTGTAGCGAACTCGCTGCCGCCGGTGTTGGCGGTCAGCGTCTGCGCGGTTGAGCGGGCTTGCGTGGCTTGACGCGCGAAGTCCGGATCAAAGCCGAAAATGATCATGATCTCGCGGGCGGTGTCGCCGCGCGCGCCCGGATAGAGCAGCGCGAACGCGCTGGCGATGCTGTAGGGTGAGACGAACTGATTGCCGCCAAGCGCGGCGACGGCGCGATAAAGCGCGATGTCGAAACTGCGGAGCGGCGGCGTCAAGGGCGGCGGTACGGGGTCGGGGCGGACCGGCTCAGGCGGCGCATCGGGCGCCGCGGGCGCGGCGCACGCCGCCAGGGCGGCCGACGCCGCCGATGCCAACAAAGCTCTCCGATGCATGCCTCAACTCCCGCGCCTCGCGGGCGCATTGGCGCGCAGAGATGCGGCAAAGCCAAGGCGCCCTACCCCTTCCGCCGCCAGGTGCTGCCACTGGCGCTATCCATCACCTCGACGCCACGCGCCGCCAGCTCGTCGCGCAGGCGATCGGAGGTGGCGTAATCCTTGGCCGCGCGCGCCGCCACGCGTTCGGCGACCAGCGCGTCGATGGCGGCGGCATCTTCGCCGAAGCTCGCCCGGAACCAGCGTTCGGGATCGTCCTGCAACACGCCGAACAATTTCGCCGCCGCCAGCAACTCGGCTTTCGCCCTTGCCAACTCGGCCGGCTTCTTGGCGATGTTGGCGGCGGTCGCAAGCGCCGAGAGTTCGGCGATCGCCGCCGGCGTGTTGAGGTCGTCGGCGAGCGCCGCGACGAACGCCGCCGGCGCCGCCGCCTCCGCCGCCGGCGTATCCTTCAGACGCAGCAGCGCGCCATAAAGTCGATCCAAGCTCGCCTGCGCCTGCCGCAGCAGATCGTCGCTCCAGTCGAGCGGCGCGCGATAATGCGCCGAGAGCAGCGCCCAGCGTATGGTCTCGCCCTGCCAGCCTTGTTCCAGCAATTCGCGCGGCGTGATGATGTTGCCGATGGACTTCGACATCTTCTCGCGGTCCATGGTGAGGAAGCCGTTGTGCATCCACACCCGCGCCAGCGCATGGCCATGGGCGCTTTCGCTTTGTGCGATTTCGTTTTCGTGGTGCGGGAAGATGAGATCGACGCCGCCGCCGTGGATGTCGATCGGCGAACCCAGTTCTTCCTCGATCATGGCCGAGCATTCGATGTGCCAGCCCGGCCGCCCTGCGCCGAACGGCGCCGCCCACGACGGCTCGCCCGGCTTCGCGGTCTTCCAGAGCGCGAAATCGGAGGGATGGCGCTTATCGTCCTCGCCCTCGACGCGCGCGCCTGCCTTCAACTCATCCTGCGCCCGGCCGGAAAGTTTGCCGTAATCGGCGTCGGCGGCGACGGAGAAATAAACACCGCTCGGCACGACGTAAGCCACACCCTTGGCGATCAGCTGCTCGATAACCCGCACCATCGCAGGGACATTCTCGGTCGCGCGCGGCCGCCGCGTCGGCGTGAGCACGTTGAGCGCGGCCATGTCGGCATCGTACTGACGTTCGACATCGCGGGTGATCGCGTCGATGGCAACCCCACGCGCGATCGAGGCGGCGATGATCTTGTCGTCGATGTCGGTGTAGTTGCGCGCATAGATGACGGCGCTCTCGCCATAGACATGGCGCAGGAGCCGGAACAGCACGTCGAACACGACCGGCGGGCGGGCGTTGCCGATATGGGCGAAATTGTAGACCGTCGGCCCGCAGACATACATGGTCACCCGGCCGGGGTCGGCGGGTTCGAACGGCTCTTTTCGTCGCGTCAACGTGTTGGTCAGCTGAATGTTCATTGCCGCTGGGTTCTAGCGGCAGGGCGTGCTACACTCCATATCCGTTCGGGGCCGCGTGTATCGGTCCTATCGCCTGAGGTGAAAATCGGGCGGGCGTTAAGTCCGGGTGTCCAGCTGGTGCGTATACGGCAAGGAACCCTCCCGGCTCGACCTCCGTCCCTCAGACCAAGGACTTGATCTCCTCCCATGAGTGAAATTCTGAAATGGCGCTCGCCCACCGAGGCGCAAGCGAAACGGCCCTCGCGCGACGCGGCCATGGAAGCGGTGAAGACGCTGATCGCCTGGGCCGGCGACGATCCCGAACGCGAGGGCCTCAAAGACACCCCCAAGCGCGTCGTCGACGCCTACCGCGAATGGTTCGGCGGCTATGACGAGAACCCGGCGGACGAACTCTCGCGCGTGTTCGAAGAGGTCGGCGGCTATGACGATATCGTCATGTTGAAGAACATCGACGTCGAGAGCCATTGCGAACACCACATGGCGCCGTTCCTGGGCAAAGCCTTCGTTGCCTATCTGCCGACCGAGTCGGTGGTCGGCATTTCGAAGATCGCCCGCGTCGTCGAGATTTTCGCGAAGCGCCTGCAGACGCAGGAAACCATGACCGCGCAGATCGCCGAAGCCATGAACGACACGCTGAAACCGCGCGGCGTCGCCGTGCTGATCGACGCCGAGCATCAATGCATGTCGACGCGCGGCGTCCACCATAAGGACGTAACGACGGTGACGACGCAATTCACCGGCGCGTTCAAGGACGACGCCGAACTGCGCGCGCGTTTCTTGAAACTCGCCGGATATGGGTGAGTCGTAGATACCGGACGATACCGGGTGACACACGATGCCGGGTGACACACACGCACTGCGCAAGCCGCGCCAGGTTCGCGCGAGCGATCGGGGTGCGTGTGTGTCACCCCTCGGAACCCCTCGGATCGCCGGCGCTCTCGCCGGCACGGCGCTATCTCTACAAAGTGGAGCGCGCGACCTCCGGTCGCGCATGCGTCGCCGGAGGCGCCGCGCTCCATACCGGTGTCTACCGGGTGACACACACGCATCGAGGAAGCCGCGCCGAGTTCGCGCGAGCGATAGGAGTGCGTGTGTGTCACCCCTGAAGCTGAAGCGCCAATCGTGGATAGGCGCCCCCGCTATCCCCCCATTCGCGTTTTGAAAAGTCCGCGCTTTCAGCGT
>FKKE01000176.1_pt1 | contig 17374 bp, 17 predicted proteins | sample 1106331 | NCBI WGS metagenome assembly FKKE01 (sample SAMEA3931202, study PRJEB13176) | freshwater metagenome | biome: Drinking water system; feature: drinking water; material: freshwater | place: China | collected 2013-02-06 | reverse complement strand
CACCTTCCCCATGACAATACCGACATCTTCAACGGTGTGATGTTCATCGATATCCAGATCCCCCTTCGCCTGCACCGTGAGATCGAAAAAACCGTGCTTGGCGAGAAGCTCCAACATATGGTCAAAAAATCGAATGCCGGTACTGATCTTGCTCTGCCCGCTCCCATCCAGGGTCCACTCGACGCGGATATCGGTTTCTTTGGTCGCTCGATGAACACTCGCCTGTCGTGGTGCTGATCCGTTCTTCTTCATGAAAACCTGCTCTGAGCCGACTTCGCGTGTGCATCAAACCCTTCGATCTGCGCGAGCCGGATCAAAGGATCTTTGACTTTGGCCAAAGCCTGCTTCGTATAGTGGACGATGTTGCTGACTTTCACATAGTCGTTGACAGACAGCGGGGAAAAGAACCGGGCGGTTCCGCCGGTCGGTAACACATGGTTCGGTCCGGCGATATAATCGGCCACCGACGGGGGGGTATAGCGCCCCAGAAACAACGCACCGGCGTGACGAATCTGCTCTAAATAATCGAATGGATTGTCGACGGAAAGCGTGAGGTGTTCCGCCGCGATCTCATTAGCCACCGCAATCGCCTCGTCCATCGTCGGAACAACAAAGGCCACTGCGTGTTGTGTAATCGCCTTTGAAGCGATCTTCTCCCGCTGAAGCCCTTTTAGTTGAATCTCGATCAGCCTCGAGACATCCTTCGCCAATCGCTCCGATGTGGTCACCAGAAACACCTGCGCGTCTTCATCATGCTCTGCTTCACAGAGCAGATCGGCGGCAACATGCGCCGGTTTCGCCTCATTATCAGCCACTACGAGGAGCTCGCTGGGGCCGGCGACCATGTCGATTCCGACCGTGCCATAGAGTAACCGCTTGGCCGTCGCCACATAGATATTCCCCGGCCCAACAATCTTATCAACCTTCCCGATGGTTTTCGTTCCATAGGCAAGTGCGGCAATGGCTTGAACGCCGCCCACACGATAAATTTCCGTGACCCCCGCGATATCAGCCGCAACCAGCAGGTAGGGATTAATTCCCTCTTTTTGTGGCGGCGTGACCATCACGATACGCGAGACGCCGGCTACTTTGGCGGGAATGGCACACATCAAGACAGAAGACGGGTAGACGGCTTTTCCACCAGGCACATAGACCCCAACCGCATCAACCGGTCCAATGACCTGCCCTAGCGTGGCATCTCCGTCTTGATACATCCAGGTCTTCATCCGTTGCCGCTCATGAAAAGCGGTTACCCGCTCAGCAGCCAGCCGCAGCGCATCGCCTTCATCCTTTCTGATATGGAAGTAGGCGTTCTTGATCTCCTCCGATGTAACCCGCACCCTATCGGGCTTCAGTGTCACCTTATCGAATTGTGCCGTGTAGCGGAAAACAGCCCTATCGCCACCTCGCTCAACTGCTTGCAAGATGGCACGTACGGTCTTTTCAACGGCAGCCCCGGCGGTCCTTCCTCGCTGCGAAGCCTTTTTCAAGGCTGGAAGAAAGTTTCGATCAGCTTGGGTGACGATTTTCATGAACGAGCCATCTTTTTCTTGTGCGTCCGTTGGGCCATCGGCCGACTGGAACCAGCCGGTGGTTGCTGACTTGGGACCACGGCACGAAGTCTCCGAATCAACGTCATCAGGGGTTCTTGTTTCAGGCGCAGACTCGCCCGATTGACGATAAAACGAGCAGTCGATTTGGCAATCACTTCAACTTCCACCAGATCATGGGCCTTGAGCGTGCTGCCGGTTTCAACCAAATCAACAATCCGATCGGCCAATCCTACGACCGGCGCCAGTTCAATCGATCCATAGAGTTTGATGATCTCGACAGGAACCCCTCGCGCATTAAAATACCGTTCACTGATCCTGGGGTATTTCGTCGCAATCCGAACTTTTGACGACAGCCGAGCACCAGCTCCTTCCCCCTGAAGGGCCGCGACGGCGATTCTACACGCTCCGAATCCCAAATCCAATGGTTCGTATACATCACTTTCCTGCTCCATCAGCACGTCTTTCCCGACAATGCCGGCATCCGCCCCCCCGTACTCCACGTAGGTCGGCACGTCGCTCGGACGAACGATCAGAAAAGTCATATCGTTCTCTGGACTTATGAAGATCAGCCGCCGGCTCTCGGCGGAAAGTCCGGCAATCGTGTACCCGGCACGTCGAAAGAGGTCCAACGCAGATTCGATGAGCTTTCCTTTTGACAACGCAATCGTCAACATCGACTACCTCTAATGTGTCTTGGTCATCATCGGTCGGCGCCGGATGTCGGCACCTAAGGCCCTAAATTTCTCTTCAAGCCGTTCGTATCCACGATCAAGATGATAGACACGTTGAACCTGCGTGAGCCCCTCAGCAGCCAACCCCGCCACAATGAGGCCGGCACTGGCGCGGAGATCGGATGCCATCACCGGTGCACCGGTCAACGTCTTGCGCCCAGTCACCACAAGTCGGTTGCCTTCCACTCGAATATCAGCCCCCATCCGGCGTAACTCCTCTACATGCATAAATCGACTCTCAAACACGGTCTCCGTGATGACACTTGTTCCCTCTGCAAGACTCATCAACGCTACCATCTGCGCCTGCATATCGGTTGGAAACCCCGGGAACGGCAATGTCCTCACATCCGTCCCTCTTAAGAAACCCGGTATAGCCAGATGCACCATGTCTCTTTCTTCCTGCACATCAGCTCCCGCCTCCCGAAGCTTCATCAGGACTGCCTCAAGGTGACTGGGGCAACAGTGTGTCACCGTGACCTCCCCGCGCGTCATGGCTCCTGCAGCAAGGTACGTTCCCGCTTCGATACGATCAGGAATGACATCATGATCACCACCATGAAGTTGCGGTACTCCTTCTATCGTGATCACGTCGGTTCCCGCCCCATGAATGCGCGCACCACGCTTGACAAGGAATTGAGCCAGATCCACGATCTCCGGTTCCTTCGCCGCATTCTCAATCATCGTGACGCCGTCAGCGAGTGACGCCGCCATCATGAGATTTTCCGTTCCGGTTACCGTCGGGGTATCGCAGTAAATACGTGCACCTTTTAGCCGTTTCGCTTTGGCCGTGATATAGCCATGTTCGATGGAAATCTCAGCGCCTAACTTTGCCAATCCCGCCAAGTGCAGGTTCACCGGCCTGGAGCCGATCGCGCAACCGCCCGGCAGCGAAACCTTTGCCTCCCCGCACCGTGCCACCAACGGCCCTAATACCAGTACCGAGGCTCGCATAGTCTTGACAAGATCGTACGGTGCTTCGGTTGACGCAATCATGGCGGCTTGAATCACCGCTCGATTCCCCTCATGCGAGACCTTCGCACCGAGGATCCCCAGCAGCTTTCCCATCGTCAGTACGTCAACAACCCTCGGCAGGTTGGTGATGACACATTCCCCATCGCTGAGAATGGTTGAGGCTAAGATCGGGAGTGCCGAATTTTTCGCCCCACTGATACGGACCTCCCCAATAAGGCGATTGCCCCCACTGATTAGGATCTCATCCATGACGCGGCTCCCCATCTGCCCGCCGCGCGATCAGCACACGTTCAATACCGGCTTCGTCCGTGACGGTTTGAAGCCCTGTATACCCTCCCGCCTCCACTGCCATCCGTTGCACAACAGGCAATTGCCCCTGACCAACTTCCATCACCAGCAACCCGCCAGGAGCAAGGAATTCTTTAGAGTCATGGATCAGCCGTTCATGGAACTCAATCCCTTTCGGCCCTGCCAGCAACGCGCTTCGCGGCTCATACGCCCGCACCTCCGGCTGCAAATCTGCCCATTCTGATTCAGCTATGTATGGAGGATTAGAAATGATCGCATCCACAGCTCCGGCGACTGAATATTCCATCAACGGAGAAAGGAGATCCCCTTCCAGCCAAATAATCTTATCGATGACTCCATGTCGTTCCGCGTTCTTCCTTGCAACCTTCAAGGCATCTTGCGAGCAGTCCAGTGCAAAAATTCGCATGCCACCGAGGATGGTCGCCAGCGTTACTGCCACACAACCTGAACCTGTCCCTACATCCACCAACACAGCGCCCTCCTCAAATCCCCCCTCTCTCAGCGTTTCCTGAACAAGAAGCTCCGTTTCCGGACGCGGGATCAACACAGCCGGAGTCACAGAAAAATCGAGCCCACAAAACTCTTGCGAGCCTAAAATATACTGAAGCGGTTCCCGTGCTTCCCGTCTCTGTAGGACCGAGAGAACACGCGTAAGTTGTTCAGCTGTTACCGGCTGTTCAGACCGACTGACCAGCTCATGATGCTTCATCTCTAAGGCAAAGGCCAGCAACCATCTCGCCTCCTGTGCAGCATTCGCAATCCCCGCGCATTCCAGCGTTTGCTGTGCGCTGGCAAGCAGCTTACCGATAGCCTGTGCCTCTGACATTGCAGGACTTGTTACTCCTTAGACTTTCGCCGTTTCAGTTTGCTGCTGTTGGGCCTTCAAGGCCAGCACAATATCTTCGAGATCACCTTCCATCACCAATTCCAACTTGTGAAGCGTCAAACCAACCCGATGATCCGTCACTCGATTTTGCGGAAAATTATAGGTTCGAATCTTCTCGCTCCGTTCTCCACTCCCAACCTGTGACTTCCGATTCTGTGCGATCTCTGCTTCTTGCTTTTCCCGTTCGGCTTCCACAATCCTGGCACGTAACGTCCGCATTGCCTTCGTCCGATTCTTGAGCTGTGATCGCTCATCTTGGCAAGAGACCACAACCCCCGTCGGCAGATGAGTAATGCGAACAGCCGAGTATGTGGTATTCACACTCTGTCCACCAGCGCCAGACGAGCAAAACGTGTCGATCCGCAAATCCTTTGGGTCAATCTGCACGTCAACTTCATCAACTTCGGGCATAACGGCCACCGTCACCGTGGATGTATGGATACGACCACTCGCTTCAGTCACAGGCACTCGCTGCACTCGATGCACGCCAGCCTCATATTTAAACTGGCTATAGGCCCCTTTCCCTTCAATCAGGGCAACAATGTTCTTATATCCACCGATACCCGTTTCGGATGCCTCAACCGTATCAACCTTGAACCCCTTCTTCTCCGCAAACCTGGTGTAGAGCCGAAAGAGCTCGCCGGCAAAGAGCGCCGCTTCATCACCACCGGTCCCAGCTCGAACCTCGAGTACCAGACTCTTCTCATCCCGTGGATCCTTCGGAATCAAAAACTCCAGGACCTGCCCCTCGATTTCGCTCTGCCGCCGCTCCAACTCTGTCCGCTCCTCGAATGCCATTTTTTGCAACTCGCCCCCTGCCGATGGGTCACCGAGAATCTGCAAGGCGTCCTCGAGTTGTTTGGCATTCTCGTGATAGACGTCAAAGAGCGCGACCACTGGTTCGAGCTCCGTCCGCTCTTTGCTCAATTTACGCAAGAGTGTCGGTTGACTAATGACGGATGGATCCATGAGCTGGTCCGTCAGCTCATGAAATCGAGCGGCAAGACTCTCCCACTTCTTGAGTAAGACGACTTCCATTTATCTAGCCTATTTCCCAGCTGACCACAAAAAAAGGACCCTGCTTCAGACACGAAGCAGGGTCCTTTTTACAACCAAGGGGCGTGCTACTTACCCTTCTTCGCGTACTTCTTCTTAAATCGCTCCACTCGTCCTTCCGTATCGACGATTTTCTGTGTTCCGGTGAAGAACGGATGGCAATTAGAGCAAATATCGACGCTGATGTCACCGATCGTCGTCCGAGTCTTGAACGAATTACCGCACGCACAGTGAATGGTCGCTTCTCGATAGACTGGATGAATACCCTTCTGCATGACCTGCGACTCCTTACCGAAAAAATTACTAATCTTTTAAGCCAATGCCAAGGCGCCACACTTTATCTGAAGATCGTACCAGATACAAGCGCATCCTTAACGATTCATGGACTGCAGAAACTCTTGGTTGTTTTTCGTTCCGCCAATCTTATCCATCAGAAACTCCATCGCTTCCATCGTTCCCAATGGACTTAGAACCTTGCGCAGAATCCACATCTTGTTCAGCCGATCTTTGTCCACCAACAACTCTTCTTTCCTCGTCCCGGACTGACTAATATCAATCGCCGGGAAGAGCCGTTTATCAGCCAAACGACGATCCAAATGCACTTCCATGTTGCCGGTTCCTTTAAACTCCTCGAAAATGACGTCATCCATACGGCTGCCCGTATCGACCAACGCCGTTGCCATGATCGTCAAACTGCCACCATTCTCGATATTTCGAGCCGCGCCAAAAAAACGTTTCGGCCTCTGCAATGCATTGGAATCCAACCCTCCGGAGAGCACCTTCCCGCTGGGAGGCGCAATGGTATTGTAGGCACGAGCAAGCCGTGTGATGCTATCCAGCAAAATAACGACGTCTTTCTTGTGTTCGACCAGACGTTTGGCCTTCTCCAGCACCATTTCAGCAACCTGGGCATGCCGCTGAGCCGGCTCATCAAACGTGGAGCTGATGACCTCAGCCTTAACCTGGCGCTGCCAATCAGTCACTTCTTCCGGACGTTCATCGATTAAAAGCACAATCAGCGTTACTTCCTTGTGATTCTTGAGGATCGCACGGGCAATGGCCTGCAGCAACATTGTCTTTCCGGTACGAGGAGCGGCTACGATCAACCCACGTTGGCCCTTGCCGATCGGAGTCGTCAGATCCATTACACGCGTGCAGTATTCCTCTCGGTCAAACTCCAGATTGATCCGCTCCTCCGGGTATAGCGGAGTCAGGTTATCGAACAAGATCTTGTCGCGTGCAACTTCCGGGTCTTCATAATTGACCTTTTCAACCTTGAGCAAGGCAAAATACCGCTCGCTCTCCTTAGGGGGACGGATTTGCCCCGAAACGATGTCGCCGGTGCGAAGATTAAACCGTCGAATCTGCGACGGAGAGATGTATATGTCGTCAGGCCCTGGCAGGTAATTAGAGTCGGGCGCCCGAAGAAAACCGAACCCATCAGGTAATGTTTCTAATACTCCCTCTCCAAAGACCACTCCGTTTTTTTCAGTTTGGGCCTGAAGGATTGCAAAAATGAGCTCCTGCTTTCTTAGATTGGCAGCTCCTTCAATCTTCAGTTCTCTCGCCACATCATTCAGATCGGCAATGGATTTCTGCTTCAGTTCGGCAAGATGCATTACTTCCCCCCTAGCTACTGACATACGACTCCTCTCGAGCCTTGGCTCGGTTATCGTTTATAGAAGAATTCGCGCAACCTGATTTGGCCATGCAAACGTGCTTTTGTCTCTTGTGATCTACTCTGAGTCTTGAGTCTGTTTTGGGTGGAAAAACTTGAGGAAGTCGGCTCGTTACTCGCGATGGAAGAATTCCGTCGTTATTGTTCTATAATACAACCTAAACACTATTGCTTTGAACTGCGTACCTGAACTCCACTGCACCGAATGACGCTTAGGATTTAAATCGAGACAGGTTCCGGGATTGAATTATCCGATGGAGAGGGTCAGCCCAACCCAATGCTAGTGTGATGATACCTATGCACCCTCCACTTGTCAACCGGCATCTGGAATTTTGTGGACGGATGCGCGCGTCAGCATAATTAAGATACGCCATCCGACCCGGGTTGTTCATAAGATGAGAAGTATGTTACACAGAAAATACGACTACCTTATGGCACATGGGGAAAACGAGATAACTCCGGAACGGGTCTTCTCCCTCTCAGAGGCGAATCACCTCATCCCTCAACTTCAGAAACACCTCTCGACCGTTCAAGAAGGGAAAGAAGTGCTCGTAAGAACCCGAGAGGAAGTGAGCAGGGCCTCTGCCAACGCCGCCTTTGGAGGCGGCACAGCGATGGGGAAACCCTATGTAAAAAGCCTTCTGGATATCAGTACTCATCTTCAGGCTATCCACGAGCTGGGCGTCGTTGTAAAGGACATTGATCTCGGACTATGCGACTTCCCGCATATCCGGGAAGGTCGAGTTGTCTACTTGTGCTGGAAGCTGGGTGAAAAAGAAATCCGCTGGTGGCACGAGGTTACCACCGGGTACAAAGATCGGTGCCCCATCGAAGAAGGACCTTCCGAAATCTGAATTCGTTTCCACTCTCCTGACCATTATTATGAAATTCGTCATCATTGGGCACGATGGGCCAGACGGAGAAGCAAGGCGGAAAGTGCATCGTGCCGCCCATCTCCGCAACCTTGAACAGCTTGATAAGCAAAGGCGTGTGATCCTCGCTGGTCCTCTGACCGATAAGACGGGAAGCTTGCTCGTCTTAGAATTCGACTCAAGAGAGGATGCCGAGGAGTTTACGCGCCAGGACCCTTATACCATTCACGGTGTCTTCGAACGCGTTGACATTCATCCATTTACGCAGGTTTTCCCAACCCCTCACGAATAATCCTCCCTAGCAGAATACTTTCAAAATTGACCCCGGCCTTCCCCTTTTGGGTGCATTGTCTGGCCGCACAGTCAAGCTGTATAGTTTGTGCATGAATCTCCATCGGATACCGTGCCTACCTTTTCTCATCACCATCTTCCTGCTGGCGTGGCCCCATCCCGCATCCGCCTTGGAAACCGCTGTCATAGCCGAAGCACACTATGTGATGGGAGATGGCGATACCCTTGCTGAAGCAGAGGAGCAGGTACTCCAACGGGCCCAACGTAAGGCCGTGGAGGAAGCTGGGCTGTACATTGAATCTACTTTCCTGGACAGGGAAAAAACCGAGGCCGGCACGAGCCTCCAGATAAGCTCGTTGGAGGTCAGAACTATCGCCGGAGCGCTCACAAAGACTGAAATTCTTGAGTCTCGTCGCACCTTCGCAAATGACCGTCCTAACTTTTATGTCCGAATCCGTGCAATCGTCGATCTGGATAGCTTAAAGGCAGCGGTTCGAAAATGGCACTCGGAACAGCGACTCGCCGAACACTATCGTCGGCTTCAAAAAGAGAATGCGTCGCTTAAGACCCAGCTTGAAACCCTCAGGGTCCCACCATCGGGGGTGCGAACCCTCATGATCGAACCGGTCAACCGCAACAATAATTCTCAAGCACAAGCTCGCACTTTGCTTGAAAAAGCGATTGTGACTCAAGACCTCCCGCTGAAACTCGATTTGACATCTCAAGCGACTGTACTAGCCCCCCAATTTATCGACCCACTTATCCTCCGCGGTCAGACCTACCTGAGCCTCGCATCCGTTGCCTATTCGAACAAGAAGCGGCCAAGCGACTATTCTGAGTACATCGATAGCGCTCGAATGGATTTTGACCGCGCACTCCTTATTGACCCCCACAACATCTGGGCTCTACTTGGAAAAGGTGATGTCGATACTTGGCTGAATCGCCCTCAGGAGGCCGCACTGTCGTTCGAGCAAGCCTTAAAATTGGCCCCTTTCTTTGATCTCGCACGGCTCCGGCTGATCACCTTATATACTGCTGAGGCAAAAAAACTAGTGGATCTTGAACAATGGGCCCCCGCCCTTTCCATGTTGCAAAAAATCCTCCCACCCCACCTGCACGAGAGCTGGATTCCCCACCAAAAGGAATCATATCTCCTCAGAAGCACGATCTATCAGCAGTTGAAACAACCAGCCCTTGCGATCGAGGACCTAAACATCATCCTAAGGCTTGACCCATCAGACAAACGCGCCTTACAGGCAAGAGCCCAACTCTACCAAGGTGCGTTGCCGGGGAATTCTGACAAAACCAACTCTCCTCAGGCCTGCAAATTTGGGTCGATGGTGGCCTGTGCTCAACTGCCATAGAGGATATGCCAGGGGCGAATCATTCTTCATTCTCGGAGTACAGCCCCTTCGCGCTCTCGTCGAGCCTTCGTTGACAATCTAAATGATCGACACCTATAATGAACTGCCCTCACTAATGATATTGTGCCCTCCGAATTTGTGACTATAAGGGGCAAAAGGCCTAAATTATCTAATTCTGTAGTGCTCCGAAATCTCCTCTGCGTGGGGCTTCTGTGGTCTTGCAGCGGATTAAGAAAGAGCTTAAAGTGCTTAAACGAACTACGTGCATAAAAACGGTGTTTTTTCATAAACCTTTATTTTTATTCGGAGTGTAGGTTGTGATGAGTGACTATCGTGTGCTTCCAGGCCCCGAACACTTTCTTCCCCCGGCTGCTGCAAGTATGGGAATTAGCTTGCCCAATCCAGGAGAAGCTCATATTAACGGTGTCATCACTTCGGAAGATAAGGCCTATGAAGAGGCTGCTCGCCAATTTTTGATGGCCAAGGTTCCAACTATCTTCCCAGGACCGCTCGTTCTATGGGCCTGGAATGAGAAGGCGGCCAAGAAAGCCACGGCTGTTCGTCATCTCTTCAATACCCTGAAGGAATGCGTTCAGCCCGGGCAAAAACCGATGCTGATTCCTATGCCCGACTATCGTCCCAAATATCCCAAGATCAATCCCGAGGTTGAGATCAACCCGAATCACCCGAATTTGACGATCTGGCATAATAAAATCGATTGTTGCATGTTCATCGGCGTTCATTGCCACCAGGCCAATCTATCGTTGAAAATCATTCGTGGAGGCACCTCCTGCTATACCATCGCCATGTGTGCTCAGGCAGGTCATGAAGACGCAATGCTCTCATTCCGCGATGCCTCGGTCGAGAAGATTATGAGATTAGCCGATACTGTAAAACGATTGAAAGGGACCGTCCAACCACGGCTGACATCAGCCAAGAATGGGGCTTCAAGTTAACTGCTTGCCCCTGAGAACGCATGAATAAGGAGGCTGAACTTATGGCGGATACACACTCAATCATAGGCACCAAGAATAAAAAAGGCCAAACCTATACAGATACCTGGAAAATGATGAATGAAGCGCCGCGGACGCCTTCCTTCTACACCGGCAGCGAGGTCATCAAAGAAGCAATCCGCCGGGCAAGCTGCGATGTCATGATCGCCTACCCGATCACGCCGCAGAGTGAAGCCGCCGCGTTAATCGGCGAGTTATTCGCCGAAGGCTATATCGGTGACTACTTCCGTGGAGAAAGCGAGTTTGCCGTGATGTCGCAATGTGCAGGGGCGTCATTCGGTGGAGCCCGCGTGTTTACGACAACAGCAGGCCCTGGCACCATGCGAGCCATGGAAAATTTTCCGATGTGGGCTGGCGCCCGATTGCCGATTCAGATGATCGTGACCTGTCGAGGGATCAACTCACCGCTTTCGATTCAACCGGACACTCTCGAAATTGCGTATCTTCTGAATACCGGTATGTTGGTGTGGCATGCAGAAACTGCTCAAGACTTTTTTGATTGGATTCTGAAAGGGTACATCGTGTCTGAAGAGCCTGATGTGCACCTCCCGCTCGCACTGTGTTGTGACGGTTTTTTTGTCACGCATACAAAGGACGTGGTGAACCTCACACCGGCCGACATGTGCCTTCCCCCCTATGACCCCTATCGATCGCCTGTCCCATGCATGGATATGGAATGTCCCCCCGTACGCATGATGCGTGATCCGTTCGTCATGAAGAGCAACTACATCAGCTACGCAACGCATGCTAGCTGGCAACAGGAGATCTGGGCTGCTGTTGAACGTTCACGCAAGCACACGATCCATTGGCTGAATGGTCTGGTCGATACGGAGAATACGGACGCAGACATCGTGATTGTGGCTTCAGGTACGGCTGTTTCACAGGGGCGTGAAGCCATCCGCATGCTGGAAGACGAAGGCGTGCGATGCGGTCTTGTGAAGGTGAAAGCACTCCGCCCATGGCCAGAGGAAGAGATTCGACAGGCGACCAAGAACGCAAAGCATATCTTTGTACCGGAGTTCAATGTGACCGGATGGCTGGCTAAAGAAATTCGAGCCACAGTCCCGAACTCCCAGCGTGTCCATGCCGGCCCGCACGTCTGCGGCGGAATGACCATGCCGCCTGAGATTATCGTGTCGGAAATCAAGACCGCCCTAGGGATGAAAACCTTCTCCATGGCTGGTCGTGGAAGCTGAAACTGTTGGACCTCAAACCTGTGCGCCCTAACAAGCGATACTGAGGAGGATATATGAGCAAAGAACGCATACAAATCTCCGAAGCCCTATATGACATCATGCCGTCGGACTATCAAGACCTTGTGAAGAGTGCAACCTACGGCAAAGAAGATCGCGGGTGGAAAGATATCGGAACCTCAAAGGAACTGATTGAACAACATTCACTATGTGCCGGCTGTCCCGAATCAATGGCCTTCCGGTACATTTTAGCGTCCTTGCCGAACCCGGAAGATACGGTAATGGTCGGGTCTACCGGCTGTACAAGCTTGGTCTTCCCGATGGTTGCCGTCCATAATATCCATTCGCTGTTCGGCAATCAAAACGCAATCGCATCTGGTCTGAAACGAGCACTCAGCGTTCGATTCCCTGGCAGAGTGAAGGATGTCGTGGTCCTTGCTGGTGACGGAGCGACGGTCGACATCGGATTGGATATGACCTTACAGGCCTGGTTCCGCCAGGAAAAGTTCACCACCATCTGCTTCGATAACGAACTCTACGCTAACACTGGTGGCCAGGAAAGTGGACTCATGCAGAAGGGGTTCGTGGCCAAGATGGCACCGGTTGGCAAGTTGTTCGATAAGGTACGGCTGCCGGAGATCGCCCGTGAGTCCGGCTGCCATTATGTCGTCAATTGCACAGTCAGCAAGCCATCCCTCGTTGAAAAGGTCATCCGCAACGCCGTGCATGTTGCCCGAGAAATCGGCCCGACCTATCTCCAGCTTTATACGCCATGCATTCTTGAAATCGGCAAGAACAGCATGGAGGGTTTGCAGGAAATGCGCGATTCGGAAAAGCCAACTGAACGGTTTGCCTACAAGGAATATATCAGCGAGCCAGCCAAACAATTGTTGGCAGAGTTGGCAGCTAAAGATAAAGAACGGAAAGCAGCCGCCAAGCAGCTAGCAGGACAAGCGTCGGCATAGTTTATACCGGAGGCAGACATGATTAAGAGACGATTGAATATCCGGATGTCAGGATTGGGCGGACAGGGTGCGGTTACCGCAGCTCATGTCTTGGCCATGGCTGCCAACCGAGATGGTAAGTTCTCAATCTCCAACCCGTTTTTCGGTGCCGAGAAGCGCATGGCTCCGGCAGAGAGCTATTGCCGCATTGGCATTGAGAGAATCTATGACCGTGGCGAGTTGGTGTTTCCCGATGTCATTCAGGTTTTTCATCCTCAAGTGATTACCATGGGAAAGAGTTACACCATGCCGTTTTATTCAGGTGTAAAGGAAGGCGGCGTCGTCATCATCAATTCCGCGCAGCCGTTACTGTCCGCTGAGGATGTCGATCGACTCAAGGACTTGAATGTCGCGGTGTTTTACATCGCCGGTACCGAATTAGCCATCCAAGTGGCTGGTACCGAGCTGTCGACGAATATGGCGATGATCGGTTCTGTCTCGGGCATCACTAGATGTGTCTCAATGGAGGCCCTCGACGGTGCGCTTCAAGAGCGGTTTGGAAAGAAATTTGTGGCTTCCGGAGGAACCGCATCCTTGGATGAAGCCATTAAAAAGAAATTTGCCAAGAAGGAAATGCTGCTAGCTAAGAATTTGGCCACTGTGAAGGCAGCTTATGAAATCGCTGGTGAATGGGCTGACAAGAACAAGATCGAGCTGCGCGTCGGCAATCCGGCCGTTGCAGCGTAAGAGAAGGAATTACATTGCATGTATAACGTCGCGCAAGTCATCGATGAAAAGTGCACAGCGAAGAAGGGTTGCCGGCTGTGTATCATGTACTGTCCCGAGGCAAACTGTCTGGACTTAAACACCAACAAGATGGTTGCGGAAGTCGTCATCGACCGCTGTAAAGGGTGTGAACTCTGCGTCATCGTATGTGATGCAGCCAAGCATTTCGCCATCACCATGCAAGCCGTCAGTGCTACCGGCCAACTGATGACCAAAAAAGGTGAATCAGCGGCGTTAGGACAAGCCTACCAGGGCTGAACGATATCGGGTTGAATTCAAAAGCCCCATAGCGTCAGTGCTATGGGGCTTTTTCTTGGCGACCCGCAAGGTACCGACATGGAACATGAAGATAACGTCATCAACGAACTCCTGCGAGAGATTGCCGGATTGATTAATGAGTACCCTCGAGCCATTGAGCGTCGAGCAGCAGTGATTGACGCGACAGGTAAAGACCCCGATCTCGTCGAAAAGCTAGTCAAGGCAGCTGACACCATGCGCGACAGTGGAAATCTCTACCTCACGTGGGCAAAACACTATGCTGCATTGGCAGAGGGCAATACAGATGCCTCCTCAGATGAAGACGAGACCGAGGACTTTGACATTTAAAAAATCTCCCTATTCCACAAAAAGTTTTGCTAGAATACGCCTCTCATTGAATAGCACTTCTGTTCCCCGGTAGCTCAGTTGGTAGAGCAGCCGGCTGTTAACCGGCTGGTCGCAGGTTCGAGTCCTGCCCGGGGAGCCATTACACGGTCATTGCTATATCCTTCTCAACATTCTTAGCAATGAACTCCGTTCTGGAGTGCCTTTCCGGTTCAAGAGGCTACATCTCCTCTCCTGCAACGCCATCTGGTTGACCAGTATAGGTGCCGTATCGAACTATTCCTGAATATGACCTACCTGGAGGAAGTGATCTACAAAAGCCGGCATTCCCGCTTTTCATGCAATGTTGCCATCTCCTGAGAGAGTCTACCCTCTCTCATAGCAACGTCTCATGACATCCCCTGTAGCCGTCAGCATAATCCCTCCGTTAGAATATGTGGCGGGGCCACCCATGCCTTACTTGTTGACACCATAATAAGTTGACACTAAGGCTCTCCACACCTCATCCGCATCAGAAAGGAGGCGTACCATACTTGATCCTATGACGAACCCTACCGTGCTTGAGCTGGCATTGTCCTTTCAGCCTCCGCTGCCCCTCAAAAATACTCATCTCATGACCGTCATACCCCGCTATGTGCCGCGAGAGACCTCTCTGGCGAACTTGCCTCAGGAGTCGCGATACTTTTCCGTTGAGCCACAATCACAGCTTCATGGATTCTGCCATTGGCAAGATGATCGCAAGGTTTTTCCGACCGTCATTCTGATCCATGGCTTAGAAGGCTCCAGCGAATCGCGATACATGCGGGGAATCGCAGCCAAAGCCTTCCGTTCTGGATTCAACGTCATCCGCCTGAACCAGCGGACCTGTGGTGGGACCGAACACCTGTCGCCAACGCTCTACAACAGTGGACTTAGCAGTGATTACCGGGCGATCGTCAAGGAGCTTGTTCACCGTGATGGTCTCGATCGAATCTGGATGGTCGGCTATTCTATGGGTGGCAACCTTGTGCTCAAAGCGGCTGGCGAACTAGGACAGACCGAAGTGGCTTTGGCCGGAGTGGCCGCCGTATGTCCGAACATCAACCCGACCATCTGCGCCCGTGCCCTAGAAGCACCACGTAATTGGATTTATCACCGTCATTTTGTCACGAGACTAAAAGCGCGCTTACGACGAAAGGCCTCCTTATTCCCGGGGAAATGGGACCTCTCCATGCTTGGCCACATCACCACCATCAGCGAATTTGATGACTGCTATACCGCCCGTGACGGCGGCTATCGAGACGGCGCCGACTATTACGATCGGGCTGGATCGCGACACGTGCTCGATAAGATCGCGGTACCGACTCTTATCATCACGGCACAAGATGATCCATTCATTCCCTACACAATGTTCACCGAAGCGAAGATTCAGGAGCACCCTCAGATCGCGGTGGTTGCGCCCCAGCATGGAGGACATTGCGGCTTCTACCAGGGCCGACGCCAAGGCGAAGATCCCTATTGGGCGGAGAATCGAATCGTGGATTTCTTGCATGGAATGCGGCCAAAGCGATCATGAGGCGCGTCTCGCGCAAGTTGCGCGGGGAGGAACTGCGCTCTTCCTAACCTCATCCGCATAGGAAAAACCCCACGCCATGAATGACAAGGAACGTTTGACCGGACTGTTTAGGCAATACTGGGTTCAAGATGCGCCCGCACATCGTCCAGGTAGGTTTTGAACGGATCCGGCATGGGGAAAGGGGCATGACCTCGGATTTGGAAAATTGACCAATTGATCACATAGGCAGGAAATAGCCCATCAGGGGATGCCGATCGCTCGGGATCCGCAGGAGCTCTGCCTTCCAAGAGGTGCCTGACCAACGCACTGCGCCCATAGGCGCGTGTATTCTTGGGAGCCTCATCCGTCGCAATCTGAATCAACGCATCTGTCGTCATGCGCGGGACTCGTCCTTCCTCCAGAAGCCCATGGTAGAGTCCTTTTGCCGAATTCAAGTTGTGATACTCCAAATCCAAACTCTTGAGCAGAGGATCGCTCCAGTCCACTCGTTCGGCTTCTCTGAAACATTCCAGCAGCCAAAGCTTTGAGGCCCAATCCACACGGCCAATCAGCTTCTGATAATCCCCGCGCAGATCATTGAGGACCGAAGCCCATTGCGCAATGACCCAATCAGTTTCCTGATCCTGTCCCTGACAATGCCTGATGGCACAATCAAGAAACTGTTCCTGAATATCAATCGCCGATATTGTTCGCTGAGACTGAAGCCGAACGACCCAGTTCCGCTCTTGGTCCTGGGAGATTTCTTGTAGTGCCTCCACCGGTTCATCGATCTCCAAATGCTGAGGGGCATGCCCTTCTTCAATCAGCTGCAAGACCAATCCGGTCACACCAAGTTTCAATGCCGTCGCATACTCAGCCATATTGGAATCGCCCAAGAGCAAATGAATCCGACGAAATTCGTTGGGATCGGCCAACGGTTCATCTCTCGTGTTCACAATCGCCCGATTGTGCTGCACCCACTCGAAGAAATCATTGACGATGTAGTCGCTCCGTTGAGAAATTTGAAACGGCAGGTTCGAACCACCTCGGGCACCGACGGCCGCGCGTGGAACAATCAATCGATCCACCTGGATCCAGGCATCCTGCGGACTGGCTGCACCGATGCGCCCGGCTCCCGTAAAGATCTGCCTGGTGACCAGAAACGTCACGAACGGTGCCAGTCCACGCCTTGAAAACGGAAATCGACGAGAGACAAGATAATTTTCATGTGAGCCAAAGGTCGCGTCCGTCTCATGGTCGATGTTGTTCTTGATCAGCGATACGTGCCCGGACAAACCAAGATCTTCGATCGCCCGCTGCAGCAAGAGATCTCCGGCACGGTCAGACGCCACAACATCCGTGAGGGAGTGACATTCGGGAGATGCATACTCTAAATGTCCCATATCCAGGTAGATCCGGCCGCCGTTCGTGATAAATCCCCCATTTCCAGGCGGCTCATCATGGCCGCGATGGTGGAGATCCAGCACGCCTCGACGCTGCACCTGGAACAGATGATTTCTGATGTGATGGGCAAACCAGGTTGGGGAATGGTCAGGCCGGTCCTCGTGGATCAAGAGCCCGTACTCGGT
>FKKE01000950.1_pt3 | contig 17406 bp, 20 predicted proteins | sample 1106331 | NCBI WGS metagenome assembly FKKE01 (sample SAMEA3931202, study PRJEB13176) | freshwater metagenome | biome: Drinking water system; feature: drinking water; material: freshwater | place: China | collected 2013-02-06 | reverse complement strand
GCTCGCCGACCTGTTTGCCGATGATGAACGACGCGTCCTGGTCCGCGTCTCCGCCGATCTCGGCGAAGGCGTTATAGGTGACCGCACGCGGGTCGATCTTGCGGAACAGCTTCACACTGACGTGCTCTGCCTGCTCCAGCTTGCCGTCGGTAAGGCCCGCGTTGGACGTTACGTCCTGACGTGAAACACCGCCGGAACCGATCGACTTCCAGAATGCTTCCTTCTTGTAGAAGCCGAGCATGTCGTCGGTGACCATTCGGATGGTCCCGCCCGAGGCCTCGTTAAAGACCTCGGCGTTCTGCGTCAACGACTCGATCATTCCGCCCTGGAACTCTTCGTCGTAAATTTTGAAATCAGAGAGATTCGATATAGCCATTGTTGTGGGAGTTGTGGCTCTCTTGTGTGAGAGATTTTTCTAAAATGAAGAACTTCGGTCCGGTCTACTTGAACGGCAGCTCCTCGTACGCCGGGTTAGCACCCTTACGCTGTTTGAGCCCGTTTTCCCGGATGTACTTGGCCTTCTCCGTGTCGCTCATCGTCGAACGCTTTAGGTTCGCCGCGTTTACGTCGCCCGGAGTTGCCGTGTTTGGCCTTGAACCGCCTCCCGCAGCCACATCAGCCTGAAAAAAGATACCGTACTCGTCCGTCGACCTTAGGTTGGTGACCAGCTCCTCGATCGACGACCCCAGCCCGTTCTTTACTTTCGGGATAAAATCGTCGTCCGCGGCCTCCAGCTCGACGAACTTGCTTGCGAGCTCTGTGAACGTTCCTACCGATTTCGGAAAGGCGTTCTGTCTCGCGGCCTCGGAACTGATCGCGTTCTCGATCAGGACCTGGCGTAATTTTGTTTCGGTCCGGCTCAACTTCGTGCCGAGCTCGGTCCTGACGGCGTTGATGCCGTCCTCTTTCTCTTGTGCGAGCTTGCTTTTCAGCGTTTCGAACTCGCCGGCCTCTTCCAGCCGCCTGTTCTCGATCTCTTCGAGCAGTGCCGCGTCGGCACGTGCCTTGTCCGGATCGATGTCCTTGTACTTCTTCACGTCGGCGGCCAGTGCTTTCGCACGCTCACGTTCCTTCTGAAGTGCCGATTTCAATCCCGCCACGTCCTCGACCACAATATCGGTATCCAGCCGATAGCCGTCGCCTTCCGGTGTGTAGTGTTCCTGAATTGTTTCGGGTAACGAGGCAAACTCGTCCCCTGTGAGAGATGCTTTGAGAGCCATTAGTGTTTCGTGAAAGTCCCTTTCTTGAAAAGGTCTGGTTCTAAGGTGGGTAGCTTCCCGTTCTGTCCCTCACAGCCATTCTTTGGGTTGGCCGGAAAGGCCCGGGTTACCCCAAGCCTTATCCGTGTGGGAGGAGAAGGAAAGAACAGAGCACAGCCTTTCGGTATGTCCGCTCAATTCTTAGTATAACATATTTTTCATAAATAAGCGAGTGGTTTGACTACGAAACACGTTCGAATTGCTCCTCGGCGTCCATCGCCGTCGCTGTCGACCACACGCGTCGTCGGCAGTCTGTGTACCGGCATCGTATCTCGTAACGGAAGATCAGGTCAGGGTCGTCTATGTGCGAGACCTCGTTGCGAACGTACAAGCTGCCTCCGCAGCCCCCGCACGTGAGCAGCCTGTTCACCTCACACAGCAGGGGAAGCAAGGTCACCGGGAACAAATACTTGTCCTCCTTATTCCAGAACTTAAGTTTCCTTAGTGCGGTCCGAAGCATTTAGTTTCGTTCGCTGCTTCATCGGATCCCGGTCGGCCTTGGCCGTCGCTTTGGGTCCGACGACCTTTCCGGGCGTTTGGCTCGCTCCTGTGGCCTTGTCCACCAGTTGCGGCCCTGTCGTTGTCGATTTCATCTCGAATCTAGACACCCTTACGCGGTTCTCCGCCTTGAGCCTTTTGACCTCTTCGATAGGGTCTATGTACGACGGCAGCACGCCGTATTTGGCCGCGGCCTCTAGGAACGTCGCCGTCGACAGGAAGTCTTCCTTCGCCATCTCCAGCAGGACCTGCATGTGGTCGGCCGAACGCACGATCTCCGTCCAGTCCAGACCCAACGCCACTTCGAACGCGTCCTCTTCGCCCGACGGGAGTGTTTCCTTCATCCACTCGGCGTGGATCTCAAAGGCCTGGTGCATCGCCATGATGAACGACGCCTGTATGGCCATCAGTTGGTTCGATTGCTGCACCGAGTCCAGCAGACGCTCGGTAGCCGTGATGTTCGCGTCGGCCCTTTCGGCGATCAGCGACAGGCCAAGCACACCCATCTCACGCTTGATGTCCTCGAGTGCGGTCCGTTTGTTCGGAAGTGCCTGGCCGTTAGCCTCGACGAACGAAAAATCTTCGTCCTCGTCTATGACCATCAACTGGTCCCAGCCGAATATCTTCTTGATCTCGTCGTCGTCGCGTTTCGATTTGAGTGTTGGCACCGCCAGGCCTGCTACCGACAGCCCCTTCTTATAGTCGCTGTCGATCTGCATGTGCTCTATGTTCTTTAGTGCCAGGTCGAGCAGCGGCGGTTTCGATTCCAGTACGCGGCCTTCGTGCTGGTCGCCGTATATGACGACCACCGGTATGCGGGACAGGTGTGTGTCGTCTCCGCCGATCTTGACGTAGATCCTCACCTGCTTTTTCCCTTTGCCGTGTGTCTCTTCGCGGTACCTGGCCCACGACACGACACGCTTGCCGGTCTCCTCGTCGGTGCGTATGTACCAACGCATGAACTGCGTTTCCACCGCTTCGCCGAACTGTCCGTTAGGTATCGTGACGTCCTCGCGGAACGTTATCTGGCTCAGTACGGTCTTGCCGTTGTGTATCTCGGTACGCCAGTTGTATATCGTCTCGGCCGGTTTGTGTATCCAGTAAGGGCGAAGGTCCGATTTCCGGGCTTCCACCGCGTTGCCCGGCATAACTACCTCGGACGCGGCCGGCATGTCTATCAGTATCGCGTGGTGTCCGACAAAAGCTTTTCGAAGCCCCTCTCGGGCAAACACCTCGAATTCCGTTCCGGCGTTGTCGATGTTCTTGATGTGCTTCTGCAGCTTAGCCGGCAGGTTCTTCAGCTTTATGCCGGACCCGACCACCAGCCCGACCATTGCGTCGACCGTCCGGGCGTACGCGTTCATCAGCGTCACCACCAGGCACCGGGCTTCGTACTTATTGTCCGATTCAAGGGCGAACTTCGGAAGGTAGATTTCCTTCTTCTCACGCATCCTCAGCGTGCCTTCGTAAACGTCGTTCACGACGTCCCACATCGGACGCATGCGTGCGTACGCCGCGTTGACGTAGCTGGGTTGGTCCTGCTGTTCGGTTGGTTCGCTCGGCAGCGAATACTCGGTGTCTTTTCTGTCTACGAATTGGGTAAGCATTGTGGGAGCTTTCTGGTTGTTCTACTATTCCGCGTATTCGTTTTCCAGCGATTCGATCTCGCGGATCATCTCTTCTCTTTGCGGCCACGGTTCGGCACGCACGCCGGTCACGTTGAGGTGGCAGATCGAAGCTGCTTCGGCACACGCTATGTCTACCGCGTCCATCCTGATAGGTGGTTTGGTCAACAGCCGCTCGCCGGTTATGTCGTAGTACCGGCCGTTTATTTTTGTCACCACGTGCGACGTCGAATCCAGGTAAGGCTCGGCTTCTGGAAAGATGACGTGCAGCAGCTCGTACAGCCGATAACACGCACCGTTCGTATAGATCGTACGCATCGCCGGGCTCGATGTGTTCAATATCCCGATGATCCTGAGGATCTGGAAGTTTAGTCGCTGTCCGTCCATCTCTTACTTTATCGCCAGCTCTATCATTCGTGCCCGGCCGCCGCGGAGGACGTTCTTCAGCATCAACGCCCGGGCGATCACGATGTCGTCGTGGCCTCCGGACGGTGCCGAGTACCGTATGTTCCCCGAGGTCGGGCTCACCTTCGCTTCGTACGACAGGAACTCGTTCTTGCCTGCCACACTAGGCAGGAACTTGAATTGTTCCTTCTCCAGGCTCAACGCCAGGTCCTGAACCAGCTTCGGTTTGGATTCCGACGTCAAACGCATGAGTCTGACGCGAACGTGGTTCTTGTTAGCCGTGACGATCGATTCGCGTATCAGCTCTTCGTAGTTCGGTTTGCCGATCGAGTTTTCCTCGACGTAAACGTCGCTCACGTTCCACCGCTTCCATTCTTCGACCAGCCTGCGACGCTGCACGTGAAACTCGATCTGGTTGAACCTGTCCAGGAACAGTTCCGTTTTACAAGTGGAACAGCCGATCGAGTTGACCGTAAAGTCCTTTATCTGTGCCCAGTCCACACCGGCCACTATCTTGTGGCCCGCGTGTCCCGACGGCTCCGCGTTCTCCGTGGCGATCAGGTTCGCCTCGACGTTGCGGAACACCTTTCCTTCGTCCCGCAGAAATTCCGCAAGGTACTCCTGCCGGTACGATTGGTCGTCGATCTCTTCTTTTGCTCGCTCGACCTCGGCCGGGTCGATGTACGGATTGTCCGTGGTGGGTAGCTGCCAGCTCATCCAGTCCGGGTAGTTCGGGTCCTCGCCCCTCTCGTACAGCGTCCTGAAAAAGTTGTAACCGTTAGGTGTGGATATGAAAAAGGCCTCGCCCTTGTAATCGGTGAGAGTCGGGCCGATGACCTTTTCCCAAACTGACTGTAGATCGCACGTGACGTGTGCGGCTTCGTCTACTACAATTCTAGCATATTTTCGGCCTCTGAGGGTCGGTGCAGCTTCCAGCGACCAGAAGTCTATCTTGCCGCCGTTCTTCAGCTCGATACGCCCCTTCTGACGGTTCGAGCTCTCTATGTTCTCCTTACCGATCAGGTTCACTACGTCCGAGAAAACTTCCTCGACCATCTTGAATGTCGGTGCGAACCACGCTACGGGAAGGCCACGCCGGGTCGCTGGCTCGACCACCCAGTCGACGCACATGTGTGTCTTTCCAAAACGCCGGCCGCATGACGCGGTGTTGAAGCGTTTCATCTCAGACAGCACGCGTGCCTGTGCCGGATGCGGTTCCCGGTGGTAAACGTGTATCGACCTTGCGTCCGGTGCGAAACCCGCACCCACCAGGTAGGGAATTATGCTTTGAGCGGCGTCCATGTGAACCATCCCGAGCTCAACAGGTAGCAGGGCTTGCCTCCCCATTTCTCGTAACCACGCGGGGTGGTCGTCTCCTTGATGACTGCTAGTTTTTCCGTCGGGATCACCGTGAATTGCGGGAACGGCGTGCCCCAGCCGTTTACCATCAGCACGCACGCACGCTGCTCGATGCACCTGTCGACCTGAGACGCTTTTAGGCGAAATTCGTTAGCCAGTGCGTTGATCGACCTGACCTCGGTGCGTTGTCCGTTCACCACGAACCCGTCTTTCGTCTCCGCTACTTCCGGTGACCTTCCTGTCCACCGACGCATGTGGTCGCTGAACAACCTCAGGATCTCGGTCGGGCTCGCTTCGTGGGAGGTTGACATTTTTCCTGTGCTTCTATCTGCCTCCGCCGTCGCGTGGCGTCAGCTTCAGGTCCTTAAGCTGCATCTTCGGTGCGTTCTTGCACCAGACCTTGAGTGCCATTCCGCCAAAACTCTTCTCGGGGAACACCATCATCTCGGACGCCGGCTCGATCTCTTTGATCATCTCTCCCGAACGGTCGAACATTCTGACGACGGTCTGCTTGCCCGATCCCTTCATACAATCGACTTCCCAGGTCGTCAGGACGTAATACCCCACCATCTCTCCTGTGACCAGTGCGTTGCGGGTGACGCCTGTGGTCTTTCCGGCAGTCACTTCGCTCGAGCCTTTGTCCAGGACCTCATAGGTCACCCCGTTCATCTCGCCTAGCATCAGCCATTTGTTCGCCGGCTGCTGTCCGTACACTGTCGCTGCAAGCACCGAAAGGATCAGTGCGACGCGTCCTATAGCTCTCATCTCTTGTTGTCCGTCCTTATGTGGGATTTTTGTGAGGTGTGTGGGTTACGTTCTTCGTTTGTTCTAGCGGAAAAGAACCCACAACAAAAGACCGCTCTGTTGCACGGGTCTTAGCCCGGATCTTGTTTCGTCTTCTGACGTTCCAGGAGACGCATTATCATGTATGTCAGGTCCTGGTTGACGCCTTCCACTGCACGTGCGATCGACGCAGACGCCACTTTGTAAGCCAGGACCCTATTGATGTCCTCGTCGTCCTCCCTGTCATGGTACAGCGTGTTCAACTGATCCATGGCCGCATCACCGACCGGAGCATTGAAGTTGTGCATGATCTCGTGAACGAGCGTTTCCGTCTGCTGCCAGTCCGACAGTTCGAGAAACGCTGGGCATATTCGTATCGTGCAGCGTCTGTATTCCTTGTCGGCCGTCATATAAGCGACGTTGTCCTTGTCCTCCGGGTCGAACCGGACCCGAACGGTCTGCATCCACAACGGGAACAATATCCCCAGCTCGTCCAGCATGCCTCCTACGCCCCGCCTAAGTACGTCCGGGAACTTCTTATCGAACTCGAACCGTAGTTTTACGATACGGCCTCCTCCACCATCGGCGAGGTGATCGCTGCTTCTGTTTCCGCCAAACGCCGCCGGTTCTCCGCCTTCGTCATCAGGTCTCTCAGCATCTCTTCGACCAGGTTCGCAGGTACGTGCTGCTTGAACATCTCCGCACGCTTGTCGTCCGGTATGTCCGGGTGGTCCAGCCTGTGCTGCTCGAACGCCTTCGCCAGCTTCTCGATCTGGTCCTTCACGCCGGCCGTGTTTATCTTCAACAGGTTGTTCAGAGCCGTCAGCTTCGCGCGCATCATCGTGTCGAACTTCTTGGCCTCCGCGTTCGCGTTCATCGAGTCCAGGTCCGGGGCGTTCTCTTCCGCCTCGTGGTCCCACCGGGCCATTCGTGCCAGCTCGGCCAGGATCTCGCCCTGTGTCATCTCCACTGCGTTCACTTTCTCGGTTATCATTTCCTGCACTATCGGGTGGCTCAGTATCTGTGCGGCAAGGTTCGTCAGGCTCCTGCGGTTCTTTGCTGTGTAGCCGGCCATCTCGGCCGCGGCTGTCGCGTTGAATCGTGCCTCTCCAAGGTAGTACGCCGCAAAAAGGCGGTACCTTGCGGTGTTGTCCTTCGACATAATTTCGATTACGGCGTCGGGATCGGGTCGTCGACCACGGTGAGCGTAACCTTGTCCGCCTGGAACCATGAATCGTCGATCTTGAACTCGACAAATATCTTCAAGCTGCCAACAAAATCAATGTCCGTTGGAGTAATTAAAATCTTGACTTTTGGCGGACTCGAGTTCACCACGGCGATTTCTCCGTACTCCGCCGCCTTAAGCACTGTGTTACCGTTCGGCTTCACGAGCGTGGCCTTGAGTTTTCCGCTGGCCGAGCCGCCGGCCTTCTGCCAGAAATACCCGACGTCTATGTCGTCCGAAACGTCTATGATCCGGAACCCGAGCGTCTTCGACTGCATCAAATCAGCATTTTCTGGTAATGTGTTATATGTAGGCATCTGTTTCTATGTCAATCCGTCCATCGTCTTCACGCTGGCAATAGCCAGACCGTTCACCGTCTTAACGCTCGACTTCGCCAGCCCGTTCACCGTCTTAAGGTTCGTCGGGCCCGCCGACCCCGCCGTGTAGGTGGCGTAAAAGGAATACTTCGTGCCGCTGTCTGTGCCATCGACGTTGAACGACGCACCAAATGTGGTATCCGTGGAATTAAAGCGACCGGGTGGCGAGCCAGTATCATAAAAAACGTTGATGCCATTCGCTACTGCGTTCACCGATGAATAAGCCACACAGTATTCACTCCCCGCATTTAGCCCGACAGACACACCTTCTCCACTGCTCACCCACCCCAACGTGGCTTCAAATGTGTTGTAAGGAATATTGTGTAAGGCAGAGGGCTCCCCACCTGACACTGTGTATAGAGCCAGCTTCGGGGCCTCGGTTCCGTCGCCGCTGGCATAGATAGTGAACTGAGTAACGGTGTCGCCAGACGCAGCGATACGGGTAGTCGCCATGGTCGCAATGTTGGCGGTCGCCCCGCTAAAGGTAAAAAATGCATTGGCTCCTGCCGTCGTATACCCGAACGTCGGATCAACAACCACCGGATAAGCCGCAGAATCAAGAAACGCCTGCGGAATGACCACCCGCCATTTGACCGGATTGACGATGACAAGATCGCACCATACTCGTTGACCATTGGCATCAACGGCTTCTGGCCTTAAGACGTGACCAAACTTACCCGCCCCGTATGCCATCCCCGCGGCATCGACAAGCCCGCCTTTTGATTCGTGGTACAGGGCTATCGAGCCTATGACGTTCTCAGGCCGCGTGCCGCCCTCAATAGGTTCCACGGTCGTTCCGCCGGCCTGCTGAAAGAGCTTCAAACCCTTGTGCTGAACCGAAAGGTTTAGAAAGTTTCGGGCGGGTCTTGAAAACAACACCCACTCGAACTCGAACGCGCCGAATTGGTCAAAATCCGCACGGTCGTACATGTGGACTTCGTAGTCGTTGCCCTTCCACCGTATCTTTCCGCCCGCATCGCCGATCACAGACCCGATGCCGGTAGCGCGTATCGACAGATTGCACTCGTTCTCGGCCTCACTCGCACCCCAACGGCACAACTTCATCTGCGGGTGAAACCGAGAAGCGTCTTTCAGATCGCCAACCTCGACCGACACGCGATCGCGGGAATCGTTCTTGACGACGTGCCTGTATCCGTTTTCTACAGAACGCATGAAAAGGTAGTTCTTAGTTACAGCCGCGAGTAGAGGATCCGAAGAATGTTGCGACGCGACCCGGCGACATGCTTCATCACGCGTGAAGGTGTTGCGAAAGGATCGCCTTCCAGGTATAAGGCAGCAACGCCCGCTGCGTGTGGCGAGGCCATCGACGTTCCTGACTTGGGACCGTATCCGCCAGTTGCCAGTGTCGACACCACATTCCCGCCGGGAGCATAAATGTCGACACAATACCCGAAGTTCGAGAAGTACGAACGGCTGTCGTCCTCGTCGGTAGACCCGACCGTCAATACGTCGGGAATGAACGCCGGCGAGTACAGGCAAGCGTCGTCCGTGCTGTTGCCGGCCGCCACGGCGTACACCGCACCGAGCGAGATCGAAACTTCTATTGCCCGCTTCAATGCTGTCGATTGTCCGTACCCGGCCAGGCTCATGTTCACGACCGCCGGGAATTTCGGCCGAGACGAGATCTGCCGATTTATCCAATCCACACCGGCAATAATGTCCGACATCATGGCCGACGGAGCACACGAAAAAACCCGGACCGACACCAAGGATACGTCTTTCGCAACACCCGAGGTCATTCCGCCGATGATCCCGGCCACGTGCGTTCCGTGCCCAAGGCAGTCGACACCGCCCTGGTTAAAAAGATCAAATCCCGAATACGCCCGTCCGCCAAAATCAGGATGGTCGTAATAAATGCCGGAATCGATAACGTATACCGTCACGCCCGAGCCCGTACGGTCATAGGTGTATACACCATCGAGCGGCAACGCCCGCTGGTCGATCCTGTCCAGGCCCCACGGAGTAGATCCCTCTTGCGAAAGCCAAACCTCCGTGTCACGCTCCACCGTGACGCCCGAGCTTCTTAACGCCTTTTCTTCTTCCCGCGTCAATTCCGTCACGTACACCGGCAGGGTTTTGTATTCACGCACGACCTTCCCCGTGCGAGACGAGTCTCCCGGACCGACGGTCACCAGGTAACGTCCCTGTGCATACGTAGACAGTGCGGCCGCTGCCAGGAAAACGAACGCCGCTATTACTTTTTTCATAATGCCTCCTGCCCCTCTTTAGGTCTTCGTTATGTAGTTGCCGACAAAGTTGAAGAACGCACGGCCGGCGTCCAGAGCGAACCCGACCACCTGTATACAGTCGTCGGTTGCCGACGGTTGTGTTTGTGTAAGGCCACCGGCTGTGGTTGACAGATACAGCGTTCCTCCAGCCGTCCAGTTCCACGAGTCGTTTCGCACAACGCCCTTCACAAGAACGATCGCCGCGTTGCCATTCGAATACGCGGCAACCGCCATCCCGTGAGCGGGGAACGAACCGGCCACGTTTGCATCTGCCAGCACCCAGTTGCTCGAGCTGTTCAGACGCACCAGGTCCCACTGTGCGATCGTTGCACCGGCGTTCTTTCCGGCTATCGTCATGCCCTCGTACGTGTTGTTCGTACCGAGACCACCGTTCAGCTCATACTTCTTTGCGGTCAGCGTGCGTTCGGCAGACGGCTCCGCCTCGAACTGGTCGCGGACCGCGTTCTGTGACGGAGCAACATCCGCTACGCCGTCCCACGTGGATGCGTTATACGCGGTGTTCGACACCGGTTTGATCGCCGTGACGGCCGAGCCGTCGTGCGAGAAGTAGACGGCACCATTCGTGGTGTCCACCCCGAACTCGCCGGCCGCAAGTTGGCCGGTCGTAAAGGCACCGGCCTTGCGTTTGTGTTTTATCAGCGTGCCAGCCGGCATGGTTTATATGGATCCGCCGTCGATCGTCAGGTTCGGGTTGTCCACTGTTGCTGTGCCAGACGCGTCCAGTGCGGCGGCCACGTTGGCCGACATGCGGGCCGCCGCGACGTCTCCCGACGTCAGGTTTGCCGCGTTGTCGCACCCGAGATTTGCCCGTGCGGTTACAAAGTTGTTAAGGTCCGCCAGATTGTTCGCCGAGAACAGCTCGCCGGCGATGTTCAGCTTGGCAAAATTGATCGCGGTGGTGTTCAGCGTGCCGCCAAGATTCGCCGTGCAATGAAAAATAGCGTCCGCGTTTACCGTACCTTCCTGTACGTGGATGATCGCACCCGGGTGTTCGTCAAATGTGTCGAACTGGGACGAGCGAGCCGGCACCGCACCTACGACATAAATGCCGTTCTCTTCCGGTGCCGTCTGGTTTTTCACCAGCACCAGGTCGTTTGTCGCGAGCGTTACGCCGTCCAGGACGTTGCCGTTGTTGAGTGCTGTTGAGATCGTTATGTTGCCGGTGGTCGCGGCACGAACAGTAGAACGCTTCTGTATGCCGAGCACTGCCGCCGCGAGCTCGCCCTGTACAAAAGCTGTGGACGCTGCTTTTGTGGAGTTGTCCCCGCCAGCCGCGGTTGGGACCGTCACCGTTCCCGTAAAGGTCGGGTTCGTGAACATCGTCGACTTCGACTCGTTCGTAACGTTCTCCAGCCCGAGATCGGTTTTCGTTTCCGACACCGTTCGGCCTTCGATCGTGTCCGCGTCAGTGAACTTTGCAAATTCACCGGCGGCCGGCGAGTTGGCCGTGTCCACGGTGCCTGAACCGCCTCCGATAGCCTGTACGGTCGATCCGTCTTTTGAGAAGTAACAAACGCCGTTCGATACGTCGACGCCAAATTCGCCTGCGGCCAGCTCGCCGCCTGTGAACGCCCCCGATTTGCGTTTGTGTTTGATTAGTGTTCCTGCAGCCATGTGGGATTAGTTGCTCCTGTAAAGTTAGAAAAAGATTTGGTTGTTAGATCAGCCCGCCGTCTATGGTCGTGCCAGGGTCCTCGATCGCACCCAGTATGTCGTGCCCATTCAGTGTCAGGTTCGCACCGAGAGTCGGTGAAGGATCGTCCTGTAGCGACGTCAGGCCGCCGCCGCCCGCGAGCGGTTGCCCCGAGGCACGCTGGTATACGACGCACCGTACGACCCCTGACGCGTACCCGCGAAAGATCGCAAAATCCCCGGCCGCGGTGACTATGTTCGAGCCGGCGTTCGGCAAGACAAGCGACGCACCGTGGACCAGGGTCAGTGCTCCCGTGAACCGGACCACGCGGCCTCGGCCCTCGGCGAGCGTGATCCCGGATATGGTTGCCGTACCGGTAACGTCGACGATGTCGCCGGTCGCGTTGTCCAGGTTTATCGTCGTGGCCGACGCTATGTCGGAACCCTTTTTACCTTGGCCGTATCTAGGCACGCCGTCCAGCTCCAACTGGCCGGTCGTCGTGTTGTACTTGAGAAGCGAGGCATTCAGCTCGCCCAATGCCCCGTAAATGGGAAAGAAGTTCTCGCTCGGCGAACTAGGTGCTCCCGGCGAAAGACCGATCGGCAGCGACGCGACGACCGTAAAGCTCTCCACGCCGAAAATGACCTCGATACCGCCGGTCGTCTTTACGACCTGGTAGTAGTAGTTTCCTGTCCGGTCAAGGTCCAGCGGCGAGATCGGTACGGCTATCTTCGATTCCGCGTTGTCCGGAAACTCCAGGCTCGTCGTCTTTGTCAGCGTCGTCCCGTCCGGTCGTATGATCACGACCTTCCAGGTGTCGCCCGGTTCGTTTATGCCGGTAGACGTATCACTGCGAAGGTCAGTGAACGACAGCAGCAGCTTGTGGCCGTACGAAAATTGTAGTACCTGATCGGTGGTAAGGATTTCCATCTGTGGGAGATAGGAATGATAGGGCTAGTTTATGGGGGCGGCAGATCTCCCGGCAGGGAAGCGACGACCGTAAAACTCTGCACCGCAAATTTTACGTCGACCGATCCGGTGGTCTTTACAACCTGGTAGTAGTAGATACCCTTGCGGTCAAGGTCCAATGCGTTTATCGGGACGGCGATCGCCGCCACTGAGTTGTTCGGGAACGTCAGACCGGTGGTCTTCTGCATCGTCGAACCGTCCGGCTTTACGATGTCGACACGCCACACGTCGCTTCCGCCGTTTATCGGGGTCGACGTGTCGTGTCTCAGGTCCGTGAACGGCAGCAACAACTTGTAGCCGTGTGAGAACTGCAGGACCGTGTCTGTGGTCAGTGTCTCCACCCTATCTGGTCCCCAGTAAAAGTCCTATGATCGACCCAACAACCACCCCAAACACCGCGGCCTTAAGCCTGCTGTTCGACTTGCGTAATTTCTTCTCGAGATCCTTCACGCGACGCTCCTCGGCCAGCCTGGCATCACGCTCCGACAGCGATACTTTCTGCTCAGCCGTCAAAGCTTCCTTTAACGTGTCGGCCGTCTTCTTATACTTTTCCTTGGCAGCGTCCGTGTCAGCCTGTGATCTTTCCTGGGCGGCTATCACCTCGTCCTTCGCCTTTATCTCGGCGTTCTTCGCCTTGATAGTCTCTTCTTGTGCCTCCACCTTGTCCAGGGCACGAACCAGAGTCTTCTTGATCTCCACGTCCGATGTGTGTACGACGGCAGTCGGGGCCGGCGTCGGTGAAGACACCGGCTTTACCTGGGGTGCGTCGTCGACAGGGAATACATCCTCGTCCTGCCCACAACGCGGACCGTCATCGTCCACCGGGTCATTTCCCGAGGTCGCACCGAATACCGAGACGCCTTGCCCGTAAGCAGAGTTCGTCGTTACTTGGAACGTCGCGGTCAGCAACATCGCGAGCACCGGTAGCACCAGAAACAGCTTCCATGCGGCGGGCCTCTTCGCTTTTCTCTTCAGCATTTTTCTTTTTCTCCTTGACCGTACGCTTCGATCGCTCGGCCGCTTCGTCCAGTCGGTCCGCCTCCCGTCGCGTCTCCTCGGCTACAACGCGTTTTTCGGTCGCGTCCTCCCTGAGCTCGTTTATCCTGTTCACACGCTCTTCGCGTGCCTCGTCCGCTTTTCTGACGCCTCGTTCGAACCACGCAGACGATAGAATCCCGAACGCGACGTACCCGGCCGCGATCGCCGCAAGTGCCAAAAGCGACGCAAACACCGGTTTGGCCAGGGCAAACGCCCCAAGCCTACGAATCGCTGTCTTTATCTTTTCCATTCCTGAGCTCCCGGTAGAGTGCCAGGTAATCCCTAATCATTTTCGGTAGGTTGATCAACAGCAGGACCAGACCCGGGACGACCACGGCCGCGATGCCGGTCGATATAGGATCGGCACCTGATAGAAAGCTCGATGTACCGGTACCAATGGAACCGAGCGTGAATTGTGTTACGTTGTCGCGATTGATAAGGCCTAAAAGAGTGTGTGTCATGGGCAAAACAATAAACGGTCGGCGGCAACTGCCCTCTGGCCGCGTAAACCACGGATTTGTAGTATGCGAAGTACCCAACATAAGCTTGACAGTGCTTGCTGTAGTAAGGTAGGTTTTGCTCCGAGGGAAGCTCCTCACGCCCCTCGAAGTAATTGGCAACAAAAGGTACGACCTGACCGCCGGACCGTGGGAGTGGTCCGGCGTGTGGGAAGCATCAGGCAGTGGGAGATTGTTCACCACGCTCTCTTATTAGCCCTAAGAGAGTTTGTCGTTTCATATAGGCCATCGATACGATGAACAAAATAACGGCTAGGATCATCCACTGGTACCAAGGGATGTTCGCTACCCACGACACGATGAACAAGGAGATTTGGACAATGTTCGTCCAGATGAGGTTGGCCTTCGCCTTGATCGAGTCCGATCGAGGCATCATATCGCTTACCGACTTTCCGGCAACACGTTCTACCTGGCCCTGAAAGCCTATGATCTTGTCAAAGAACGCCGGCAGGCGTTCCAGGAGCGAGGGCGTGTGTGAGACGCCCTCTTCCTGTGCAGAGTTCCCAGTTTGCGACAGAGCGGATTGTTTTCCGTGGACACTGGGTGAAGACAAATCGTTTGGCGGGTTCGTCGCGGCAGGATTATCGCTGTGTGTAGATTGCTCTGTTGTGTGCTCTGCGTAAGCCGACTTGTCGGCGAGTGTTAAGTATCTGTCATCAAGGGACGTATTGTTGAGACCAGTACAATCCGGGTGGCAGTCTGCGGGGAACACCGTTTCGATTGGTGTGGGAGCTGTCGAGGCAAGATCCCCGCAGTTTATCTTTACACGGGCGTGTTTTCGCTCGGCATTCCGTATCTTGACGCCGTATTGGTTTCGCTTGTAATCCTTCCCGTTGTAACCGTACGCGAAACCGTCGGCGTCCTTACGTCTCAGCTCGTCGTCAAGGCCTCGACGCCGCACGAAATACACGAACGCTTCCAGCGAGTTGTCCTCGTCCCGGAACATCGCGTCGACGAACTCCTGCACCGTGCGGTAGCCGCACACGGCGAAATTGTCGCCCAGGATCTGGAACCGCTGCCAACTCGCCGAACGCAACGCAGCCTCTTCGTCCAGCCGCATCGCTTGTTCCAGACGCCGGTACTCGGCGGCTCCGCCCTTGTAGTGAGCTTTGGTCCATTTCGGATAAGAAATGGTTGGGTGCTTTTTCGAGTACTTTCCGCTTGTCAGCTTGTGAAACAAGTGACCCTCGAAAAGCATCGCGGGACGACCGTTAGCCAGGAACCCACGCCCCGCCGACTCTACGTCGTCGACCGCACGGATCATGCTGACCGAACAGCCGAGTAGGTCGGCCGCCAGGCAGTAATCCGTGAGGTCTATCCCGACCTTGCGGTTGGGACGCGGGTCCAGACTAAACGGCATGTGGGAGTACCTCCGTCGTTTGCTGGGGTGCTGCGACCGGGTTGGGAGTAGTAGTTGAGGGCTCGGTCGCGGGATCGACGGAAGTGTCTTGGGGAATCGACGCGGCGTCGCGTTCCGCCATCATCTGCTTGATCTTTGGCAACACTTCCCAGTACTCAGGTTCGAACAGGTACTTGCCAAAGAGCTTTCGTATCGGATAGTTGTGAGGGCTGCGTTTCAAAACGTCTCGCATCTGGCTTCGCTTCGACAAACGGAAGGGAAGGCTCGTAGGCCTGCGATCGCGTCCCGGATTGTTGAAATGTGAGAGCTTCCACTCCAGCTCGCGTCGCTGCCTGCGGTTCAATCCGCGATGCACGAGCAGCACGTTCTTGTCGAGCCAAACATCGTAGGCCTCAGGCGTGCAGTACGCCGGTGACGGAGCCTTTCCCTCGCCGTGTGATCGACGCATCGTGTCGATCGTTTCTCTTACAGAATCAAAAAAAGACATGCGATTTCGCTACCCGAACGGTCTTCTGCCGCGAGCAAAACCACTGTCCTTCTACTGGTAAACCGAACTTTAGTTTCTTAACTCGGTCGGGAAGGGGTCCCGACCCGCACGGACTGCTGGCGTTAAGGAGCTACTATCCTGCGTACCTAAGTTTCGCAACTACGGACAGTTGGTGTTCATCCGACTCGAGCTTCGCAAATAACCCCTGGATAAAGTCGATCTCGAAGCCGGACTGGAGTAACCAGATATTCGTGTGGCCGTCTGCCGCGAAGAAATCTCTCACTTCTTCCTTGACCCGGGACGCGATATGCCTTGTTCGCTGAGACGTCCGTGGGTCGATGAGTTTTTTGTGAGCTTGTGCGTAGTCGATGATCGCCTGGACGATCACACTTCTAGCAATACGCTGCTCTTCGGAGCGGAGGCCGGTCACTTTGCTTTACGAACGTGTGGTTTTGTGGTCTACCGGTGACGGCGTTGACCGTCGGCCGGGGCCGCAGGGAGAATCCGCAGCAACAAATCCATTCTACCATAGATCGTTCGTAAAGGAAAGAGTGAACCTGGGACTCACTCGCCTGAAGCTTCCCGACCTGATCGCACGGTGATCGTTCGGGAAACTGACCGAAGATTAGCAAACGATCAGACCCCTGTCAAGCGAAAGCTTTACACTCGTAAAAAAAAATTTTTCACCGCGGCAGATCGAACGCCCCCGAGGACGCCTCTTCCGTTGGCGAGATCTTCTCTCCGGCTCGATCGTTCTCAAAAACTTGTCTGCTGTGCCGCAACACAACAGAAATTCAACTCTAAAAACACATATTCAAGACTATGTATAAAATCAATCTTGAATTTTGTTTAAAATAACTCTATTTAGATACTTTGTTTATATTGTCCCTGCCCTCACGGCAGGGATGGATACCTGCCCTCAGGGCAGTCTTGGAACATTTTGTGGTGTTTCCCCGCCAACCACAACATATTGTGGTCCCTCGAGCCATACCTGCCCTCACGGCAGGCACGGCGTCAGGGCAGGTATGGACAAAAGCCCACGTGAACAGCCGTTTTTCCCCAAATTTTGCCCGTTTTTCCCCCGAAAACCGTCCCGCTGACGGAGGATCAGAAGCGGGCCGTTAGGCCCCGCGGCTCTCTGCATCTCCGTACCTCCATCCCCCCGCTTCTCGCTCACACAGATCGCTTCGACCCCCGCCAACGGTAGGCGAAACCGTTCAAATCCATCCACCGGCACCTCGAAAAGGCCACCCGAGCACGATTTTTTGCGGACGAGAACCCATGATCGTGGAAAAAGCGGTCGAAATATAGGGGTATAGGGGTATGTTTTTTAGAATCAATAACTTACAGCCACAACGAACGACTAGAAACCTTGCGTCCGATAATAAGGGTTTCGTTCAAGGGCCAGCATCACACGCAGTCTCACACGTGAGACAAAGCACAGGACACACAAAACACGACNNCGACGATGTTCTCCCCCTTTGTATCCCGCATCTCTGACCTTGTATCCTGCCGCCTCGACCCGTGTATCACGGCGGACGTTTCACAAATGGAAACGCGATCTCACTTGTGAAACACGTTGCATAGACGAAACGCTTGT
>FKKE01001377.1_pt2 | contig 17416 bp, 17 predicted proteins | sample 1106331 | NCBI WGS metagenome assembly FKKE01 (sample SAMEA3931202, study PRJEB13176) | freshwater metagenome | biome: Drinking water system; feature: drinking water; material: freshwater | place: China | collected 2013-02-06 | reverse complement strand
CACGGCGCAGGCGGTCACGCGTCGAAAAATACGGGTGCTCGGGCAGGTGGTCGACACCGGGACGGCACAGCCACTCACGCGGGCGAAGGTCAAGGCCGTCGGGCAAGCGGTTGAGAACGCCACAGCGCAGGCGCTCAGCCGGCAGAAAGTCAAAGCGATCGGGCAGCCGGTCGAGGCCGATACCGCGCAGGCGGTGACTCGTGCGGCCAATGCCACCGGGATCAATCAGGTGGTGGAGACGGACACCGCACAGGCGCTCGTCAGGCGAAAAATCAAGACGATCGGGCAGGTGATCGACACGGAGACCGCGCAGCCGCTGACGGCGCAGAAGCGGAAGACGCTCCAGCAGGTCATCGAGTCGAGCCTGGCGCAGCCACTCACGGCCACGAAGATGCGGCAGCTGGGCATCGTGATTGAGTCAGATCTGGCGCAGGCGCTCATCCGGAGCAAACAGCGTACGCTCGGACAGGTCGTCGAGCTTGATCTCGCGCAGCCGGTGACGCTCTCGACTGTGGGTGCGGTGCAGTTCGTCCGGCTCGTGAATATCCGTGGGGCGGTCGGGCGCATGGCGGGGGTGACGGGCCGCGTGACGGCGATGAGCGGCGTGCGCGGCGCGGTGGCGCGGGCGGCCACGGCGGTCGGCGGTGTGCCGTGGGTGAGCCGCGTCGTCGGGCAGCGGGCCGGGATGACCGGGGTGAAAGGGGAGCAGTGATGAAAATCCGACTGCATTGCACGTACTGCAACGACAAGAACGACAAGGTCGGCGAGCCGGGCGATGTGCTCGACTTGCCGCGGGATGAAGCGGCGTTGCTGCTCAACGGCGGCAGTGCCGAGCTGGTGGAGCCGCCGAAGAAAAGCGAGCGTGACTGACTGATCGTCAGCCATGCGGCTGACAGAACCGGACGAAAGGAGCCGACAACATGGGACGCATTCTCTCGAATCGCCAGGTGATCGCCGCCAAAGTGGAGACCACGGAGGGCACGGCCATTGCCTTGGCCGGGGCCGACGCGAACAACCTGATCATGGAGCCGACGTTCGAGGCCGACGTGCCCATGTATGAGCGGTCCTTTTTGGACAACTCGCTCTCGCCGCACAAGGCGATCGCGACGACGCGGTTGGCGCGGCTGGCGTTCAAGGTGGAGTGCAAGGGGTCCGGCACGGCCGGCACGGCACCCGCACTCGGGAAATTGTTACGGGCCTGCGGATTCAATGAGACGGTCGTCGCTTCCACCAGCGTGACGTATGCGCCGACGAGCGCCCTGGCGAACATCCCGACGCTGTCCATGGCGATCTATAAGGACGGCCTGCGCAAGGCGCTGAAGGGCGCGCGCGGCAATGTGAAATACAGCGCCAAGGCCGGTGAGCCCGGCATGTTCGAGTTTGAGTTTACCGGCGTGTTGGATGGCGCGCCGACCGATGTCGCGTTGATCACCCCGTCGGGCGTCGAGACCACGGTGCCGATCAGCCTGCTCTCGGCGACGTTGAGCATCGCGAGCTTCTCCGCCTTTGTCTCGCAGATCACGTTTGATATGGGCAATACGCTGGCGCCACGCGGCGACATCAACCAGGCCTCGGGCTACATCTCCACCTTGCTGACGAAGCGCAACCCGAAAGGGAGCTTCGATCCGGAAGACGAGCTGGTGGCGACGCATGATTTCTACGGGCGGTGGCTGGCCGGGACGACCGGGGCCTTGACCTGGAAGCATCAGGGCTCAGCCGGCAACATCACCACCTTCACCGTGCCGGCCTGTCAATACATGAAGTTCACGGAGGCGGACCGGAACGGCATCGCGATCCTCAATTCAGATTTTCTCATGGCGCGCAACAGCACGGGCGGCGACGACGAGCTGAGCATTGCGTTTACGTAATGCGGGCCTCGTGAAGCGTGAAGCACGGAGAGGGGTGAGGGGAATGCACGAGACAGACGAAATAGACCAGACAGACCACCGCACCTACCGCATCGGCGGCACGCGCTATCTCATGCCTGATGGGCTGTCGTGGCAGCAGAATAAGTGGCTGGGGGAGCAGATCTTCACGGGCATTGATTTGCAGCAGCTCGACTACGGGACGATTCACGATCTGCTGCGGGAGAAAGGCCCGCTGTTGATGGCGATCTGTTTGGTGGAGGAGGGGCAGACGCGGGCGCAGCATTCCCGCTTGCCGTGGGCGACCATCAACCAGCGGGCTGAGCAATTTGCGGCCGAGTTGAGCGGCCAGGAGGTGGCCGTCTTCGGGCCGCATTTTTTTCAGTCCTGTCAGCCGGCTTCCATGGTGATGCTGATGCCGGGGCGGCAGATGCAGGCGGAGTTCGCGGCACTGGCAAAACGGTTGGCTGCCGCTGGGAGCAGTGGGTCGAGCACAGTCTCGTCGCCCTCAGCAACGGCGACCTCACCAAGCTCGGCGCCATCCTCGCCGAGTGGGGACCCGCCGAGTCCGAGCCCTATCTCAAGCGATGCCTCGAGCGACAAGTCGTCGACCGGGCCATCCTGGGGTGGTGCGGCGTCCAGCTCCCCTGGCTGAGCGACAAGCCGGCGGCGAAGCGGGCGCAGCGGATCGGGGAGTTTTGCGGAGGGAGCTGTGTGGAGGACTGCACGTCGTACTTCGGGGATGGGTTGGCGCAGGCCTGCCGGACCTGCCCGCATTGAGGAGGAGCCTATGAGGTGGTCACGGTGTTGGATCGGAATCGTGGTGGCCTGGCTCGCGCTGTGGCCGGGGCTCGGGCTGGCGCAATCGTCCACGTCGTTCACGTTCCACGCGGGCGCGACGGCGGTGGCCAACGGGGCGGTGCTGAGCGCCGCGAATTTCTCGACGATCATCGTGCAGGTCGAGGGCACGTTCGTCGGCACCGTGCAGTTTCAAAAGAAAACCAAGTCCGGCTCGGCCTATGTCGCCGTGCAATGCACGGACGCCAATGATCGCACGATGGTGTCGACGACGGCGGACAGTCCCGGTTATTGGGAATGCCCCGGCGCGGCCTACTCGTTCCGTGCGGCGGTGACGGCGTACACGAGCGGGACGATCGTCGTCACGGGGATGGGGAGCACGGCCGTCACGAGTCGTGGCGGAACCGGCACCGGCGGCGGTGCGAGCACGCTGACTCAGGCGTATCAGGGCGGCAAGGACATCGTGGGGCCCAACAGCTTGGCCACGGCTGTCTGTATTGGCGTGACGCTCAAGCTGTGCACCTACGAGGATGCGACGCTTGGGCCGTTAAGTCGTCCGTCGACCGACTCAAACACGCGCACGTACATCTGGAACGGGTTTACCTGGTGCCTGTACGACATCGAAGCCTCCATCTGTGTGCTGACGGTTGATCCGGATGCGACAGATAATGACAAATACGTATGGGCGGCGGGATACCGCCCCATCAAAACACTCCCGCTCACGGCGGACGCGCTCTACACGCAAGGGGCGGCGGCGCTGGTCACGGACACGGCATTGATCTCAGGCGGTCTAGTGTCTCCATACCTCACGATCACCGACAGCAATAGCGACGGGTTTCATCGATTTGTGGTGATGGATCCGAAATGGGACGGGGGCACGGTGACGGCCACCCTTACGGTCGTCAACACGAACGCCACGCCGGCGAATGCCTTTGAAGTCGATGTTTCCGGCCAATGCTATCCGGCCGGTACGGTCATCGGTACGACGATTTCCACCACGGGTGAGCAGCCGGCGACCATTACGTTTGGCGCGTCCGGCGCGTGCGGCGTGTCTGCGTGCCACCAGAACGATCCGGCCTCGGCGACGACGCCGGCGATCACGCTCAATGGGACGCCGGCAGGGGGGAACGTGTGCGGGTTTCAAGCGCAGGTCGATGCGACGGCGACCACAGAAGCCGTCGCCGGCATCAAAGTGGTGCAACTGGATATTCACTACAAAATAGCCAAGGGGTTCTGATGCGACAGGGGTGTCGGATGCTGGGGTGGGTGCTGTTTCTCGCCTCGCTGCTCTCTCCGGGTATGGGGTGGGCGGCGATTACGTGCACGGGGCAATCGTTCCCGTTCAACGCGCCGACCGATCCGCAAGCGCAAGACTACACGGTGCCATCTGTCACGAACGGCATCACGATCGTCCATGCGGCCGTGCGAAACAGTTTGAGAACCGTCAACGCCATCACGATCGGCGGTAACGCGATGACGCAAATCGGGACGAGGCAAGCCTCGACCGATACCGCGTCGGAAGTGTACTACCGGCTCAACGTCGCCTCCGGGACACAGTCCATCTCTGTTGGGTGGGATGCCACGCCGCTCTCCTATGTGCTCACGGCAGTGACGTGTGGGGATGTCAATCAAACGACGCCGATTGCGGTGAATAACGCCGCCACGGGGACGGGCGGGACGACCGCGACGGTCACATGCACGGGGACGAGCAGCGGGCAAAAGGTATTGGATTTTGTGTCCTTGGACGCGCCCGCCGGCACGCTGACACCGGGCGCAGGGCAAACCAACATCGACAATGATATCGCGGACAATATTTTAGTCGCCGGGATCTCGGAAGAGGCTGGCGGAGGGGATGTTGTGATGTCGCAGACGATTACATCAGGGGACTGGACCACCATCTGTGCCGCGTTAAGCCCGGCGGCAACCGCCCGCCGCCGGATTGCACCATTGGTGAGTCAATGATCAGGATGTGGATCTTCCTGCTCGTATTCTTCAGTACGCCGGCTGCCTGGGCGACGACCTATTGGGCGTCGACTACCGGAGGCTCCACGACCTGCACGGCGATTGATGGCGATACCGATCCGGGCGTCTACGGGCTGCCGGCGTTTGCGATCGGGTGTATGGGCGCAAGCGACACGACCCTGCTTAAAAATGGAATCTATACCACCAGCATCGATTTCAATGCGATTCCTGACGGCACGGCCGGCGCGCCGTCCATTATTCGGTGTGAGACGGATGAAGGGTGCACGCTGCAGTATGACATCGCCTCGCCAGGCACGTTCGGCGTCGTCACGATCGGCTACCCCACCATGCAGGAGTATGTGCGCGTCGGCGGTGAAACCGGGGGGTTTCTCGTGGATGGGGTGAGTTGTTCGCTGTCGAAGTGTAAAGGCATCTTTGTGTATGCCAACAATGCGTCGTCCAATCCACGCGGCATTGAAATCATCGGGAATCGTGTTCGCAATCACCATTCTGACGGCATTCAGTATGCGCGCAACAGCGCCACCAATGCCGCGCCGGTCGACATCGTGGTGAAAGACAACACGGTCGAGCAAGCCGCCGCGCCGATCTGTTGCTCCGGGAATCCTCCCCATGGGATTTACATCAAAACGCACGGGGGCGTCATCAGCCACAACGATGTGACGGCACCGGGGGACAATACCTTCGGCAATAGCTTTGCCATTCAGTGCTACCTGCCCTGCAACAACGCGACGATCAAGCGCAATATCCTGCGCTCGCCTGGTCCTAGTTTGGGCGTCGTGGTTTCGCAAGGCAACGGCAATGTGGTCTCGCGCAACGTCATCAAAAAAACGTCCGGCACGTCCACGATCTGTATCAGTCTCGGGTCTGCCGTCGGCACGATTCCGAACAAGGCGTTTCATAACGTGTGCGACGGATTCACCACATTTCTCTCGAATGCCGTCAATACGGTGGCGCTCAATGAGGCCCGGAACAACGTCTGCGTCACGGGCACCAGTTGCACGATCACCGATTCGAAGGGCGACCTGATCCAGTCCGGCAATGTGACCGGCGTGGCGACGAGCGCGTTTACGAACACGGCGACGCTGGATTACACGCTGGTGTCGGGGTCTGTGCTGATCGATGCCGGGACCGCCATCAGCGGGGAGCCTTACCACGGCAGCAATCCGGATCGTGGCCCGTTTGAAACCCCCGTGTTTGCCGCCTGCGAGGTGCCGAGCGCGGCTACCTCCACCATTGTGGCCACGTTCACCAATGATGTCAGTCCTCCGATGTTGCCCGCCACGGGTGCCACGACGTTTACCGCCAGGAGGAACGGGTCGAATAATGCCCTGACCGGATCCGTCACGCGCGTGGCCGACGGCCAGTTCTCGTTGCCGTTGACGACCGCCTATGTGGGCGGGGATACGGCGGACATCTCGGGGAGCGTGTGGACGATCACCGATTCGTCCCGGCTCGGAGGATCGCTGAATCAGAAATATCTCGGCACCCTCACGAATCAATCGTGCACCAACAATGCCGGCGGAGCGACGTACACCTTCACGCAATCAGCCTACGAAATCCGCGACTGGCTGGGGACGGAATCTGCGCCGACGATTCTCCCGTATGGGTTTGTCTCGACCGGGGCGGCTGAGAATTACATCGGCTACAAGGTCCGCAAGGGGGGCAAGTTCCGCTTGCGGCTCTCGGTGGTGTGTGGCGTGGCCAATTGTCCGCCGACGGCGTTTGCGTTGTATCGCTCGACCGGCGGGGCCTACAGCGCCCTCACCGATTCGTTTGGGGTGTCCGGCGGCTTCAAGTTCTGCGGGGAAGTGAATCCTAGTGTGAGTAACGGCGGGAGCACGACGAGCCAGCTCTCCACGAGTGGGACCTTCGTGCCGGGTGGGATTATGTACACGGCGGCGGCCGTCCCCACGATCAGCGGGCTGAACACCGGATTTAAAACCGAGCTGGAGTACTGCATCGACGTGCGCGACACGGCGTCGAGCGGCAACGTCAGCTTCCGGCTCTATGAGCAAAATGGCACGCCCCTGACCACCTATACCGTGACGCCCACGTTGGCGATTGAAGATAGTGCGGCGGGGTCGCAATAAGAGAAAGGAGATTCGTATGATTCGTATGATTCGCCTGATCGTCATGGCCGCGGCACTCCTCGTTCCGTCACTCGGTATCGCCGGATATCAGAATCCCACCGTGATTGCCAACGACCCGATTGCGGAAGGGGATTCGCGGATCCGGCTCCAATTTACCGGCAATGCCGGTGAGCCCACCGTCCAGCGGACACTGATCATTCCTGACGGGACCACGAACCAGAGCATCCGCAATATGGTCGATGATCTCATCAATCAGCTCGACCGCAAACGCACGGCGGCCACGATGCCGATCTTGCAAGTCGGCAACACCATCAACCGGCTGGCTCCAGCGGTGCCGCCACCGACAGCCAAGGAGGTGTGGCGAGGCAAGCTCAGCCGGTATATGGAGGTGAAGGACTCCGGGATCGCGGCGGCCGCATCGGAACTGGCGGCGATGAAAGCTGACTTGGAGGCGACGTATCAGGCCGGCTTTTGGCGGAGTGATCTGACGGGGTTGGCCTGTTGAGGATGGGCAGGAGTCGAGATGGCGAAGGGCGACACGCTTCGAACGCAGTGGCTGCAGCTGTATTTTCTTGGTCTGCCGATGCCGTCGGTGGCCGACAATGCGGCCTCTGCGCCGTGCGCGAATCATGTGGTGGCGCTCCATACGGCGGATCCTGGTTCGGGCGGCTCGCAGCTCACGCACGAGACGGCCTATACGGGCTATGCCCGGCAGCTCGTCCCGCGCAGCGGGGCCGGCTGGGTGGTGTTCGGCAATACCGTCAGCCCGGCGGTGGCCATCGCCTTTCCGGTGTGCACCGCGTCGCCGGGCGGGGCGATCACGCATTGGAGCGTGTCCCGCGGCGGCGGGGTGATTGATTACAGCGGGCCGGTCGTCGCGCCGATTCTCATGGCCACGCTGGTGCAGCCGGTGCTCAAAACGGACAGCACGATCACAGAGACCTGATGGGAGCGAGAGGGACGGCCATTCTGGATTTCGGGGCGTTTCCCGGCGCGTCGGACGCCTCGGTGGCGGTGACGGGGCAGGCGGGGATTCTGTCGGTGTCGGCGGTGGAGGCCTGGATGCGGCTGGCGGATTCGTCGGATCACTCGGTGGACGAGCATCGGGTGGAGACGATGGCGCTGTCGGCGGGGGCGATCGTGGCCGGCGTGGGCTTTACGATTTACGGGCGGAATACCTCGGAGCTGTCCAGTCACGGGACGGGCACGCGGCTCTATGGGAAGTGGAATGTGAATTGGGTGTGGGACTGAGGAGGGCGCATGGGCATTCAGATGCAACTGGAGAACGGCTCGCTGCTCGGCGGCGGGTTGGCGGCGTTCAAAGGGGCCAATGTCCACGGCAAGCCGCTCGACTACGGCACGCTGGGGCATTACCGGGTCGTCGCCTCGCTGCCGTTGGTGGTTTCGCAAGCGGCCAATTCCAGGCTGTTTGAGCTGCGCAATGCCGGCAGCAATCTGATTGTGCCGACGTTGATCGAGGTGGAGGCCATTGCCTACGGCGATGTGACGCCGGATGCGCTGCTGTGGCTGTCAATGTTCGGCTGTACGAATTTCACGGCGGTCGATAGTGTGAATGTCGCCACGCCGACGGCGATGGTGGTCCGTCCGACCGGGATGACGGGGGCGCCGGGCGGGGCACAAATCCGGAGTGTGGTAGGGACCGGCGCGGCGGCGGGCATGACGGGTGGGACATTGACGAAAGACAGCGGGGCGCACAGCGCGCTGGTGACAATGATCTCGTCGGCCTCGGCGGATCGCCCGTCTCGCGTCAAGCGGTTTGTCTGTCCGATGGAACAGGCGACGCATCCGCCGGTCTACGCGGCCAACCAGGGATTGGTCATCGAACATGTGGGGGTGGGCAGCGTCACGGCGAATGAAATGCTGGTGCTGCTCACGGTGGCCTGGGCGGAAGTGACGGTCTACTGATGTCGCTGCTGTTGGCGAGACTGAGCGCGACGCCGATTCTGCCGATCTTGGCGACGGCGACGGCGGCGGGGCAGGCGGAGGTGGTGGGCGTGGGGAGCAACGGGGCGGCGGTCGATGGCACGACGCATCTGCTGAGAACGAGTTACGCGGTGGATCCGCCGAATCGGTTCTGGCCGGATCCGAGTATTCGTACGTATTAGGAGTCGCACGATGGCCGACAATGAACTCGCAGTCGTCCTCAGGCTGGTCGCCGATCAGTTCAAAAGCGAGCTGCAATCCTCGCGCGGCGCGATCGGGCAGTTCAACGACTTCTTGAAGGATTGGAAGACGCAGCTGGCGGCCGCCGGGGCGGCGCTCTTTGCCGTGGCGAAGAGCACGGCCAATTTCGGCGAAGAGGCGTTGAAGGGAGCGCAAAAGGCCGGCACGACCGTGCAGACCTTCAGTGCGCTGTCGCATGCGGCCAAGATGGCCGATGTCGACAATCAGCAGCTCATCACCGGATTGAAGGCGCTCTCGGTCAATATGGTCGAGGCGCAGCAGCGGACCGGCGACGGCGAGGCGCTCTTCCGGCGGCTGGGTGTCGCGGCGGTGGATGCGACGGGCAAGCTGCGGCCGACGGAAGCGGTGTTGCTCGATCTGGCCGAGGTGTTTGCGACGACCGCGGACGGCGCGGCCAAGACCGAAGCCGTGGTGAAGTTGTTCGGCAAGGCGGGGCTGGAGCTGTTGCCGTTCCTGAATAAAGGCAAGACGGAGATTGCCGCGCTCATGGTGGAGGCGGCGCGGCTCGGGTTGGTGCTCTCGAAAGACGACGCTGAGGCGGCGGACAAATTCAACGACGCGCTCAAGAAGCTCGACGCGCAGGTGAAGGGGTTGACGGTGTCGATCGGGCTGCCGCTCGTGCGCGGGCTGACGGACGTGCTGCAGCTGTTCACCGAGGTCGAGGCGGCGGTGAAGCGGGCCGGCGAGGAGATGGCGGGGTTTTCGAAGCATCTCTCGGAGAACTTCGGGAAGACCGGCGTCGGCCAGGGCCTGATGGATCTCTTCACGCAGCTGGGCTTCGGCCATCGCAAGGGCGAGGCGCCGGGGGCGAACGAGAAGGCGCTGCTGGATGCACTTGGCGTCAAGCCGCGCGGCGGCGGCCGCGAGGTACATGAGGAGATCAAGAAGCCGTTTCCTGGCGGCGCGGGCGGTGGGACACCACCGGCTCCGGTCGATCAGGAGAAGCTCGGCAAGGCGAAGGTCGAAATCTTTCTCATGCAGAACCGGGCGCTGGAGATCCACAACAAACTGATTCGTGAAGAATTGGACCTCCTGTTCCGGCAGGAGCAGCTGACGGACGAAGGCCGCAAGAAACGGGACGAGCAGAATCGCGCGCAGCTCGATGCGGGGCTGGCCAATGCGGAGCGGATGCTGGAGGCCAATGAGCAGGCGCAGCAGAAGGAGCGGGCCGGGTTGGTGACGCTCGCGCAGGCCTGGCTCGACTATGACAATCAGGTTGGGGCCTCGCGGGAGCAGCGGTATACGCATCAGATGGATCTGCTGCGGGCCACGCTCACGAAGGAAACGCAGCTCACGCAGGACGAGGCGGCGCGGCTGGTGCTGGCCTGGCAGAACAATGAGACGCAGCTCGCGCAGGATATTTTGAATCGTACGAATTTGACGGGGCAGGAGCGCGAAATTCTCGAGCGGCAATCGCTCGCCCGGCTGGCGGCGCTGCATCAGGAATCCGCCGACGGGATTTTCGAAGGTTGGAGCCGCGGGCTGGAGAACTATGTGCGGAATACCGATTCCGCCTTCGGCTTCGCCGCGCAGATGGCGCAGCGGACCGCGCAGTTCATGGAGCAGAATTTCCGCACGTTCTTCTTCGATGTGATGGACGGCAACATCAAATCGCTCAACGATCTATTCAAAGGTTTTGCGAATTTCGCCAAGCAGATGATCGCGCAGGTGATGGCGCAGCTGGCCACGATGTTGGCGCTGAAGGCCGCGACGGGGCTCATGAGCGGCGGACTGGGCGGTCTCTTCGGGGGCTTCGGCGGGCTGTTCGGCGGCGGGGGCGGCGCGGCGGCCTTGTCCGGCGGGGTGAATGCCGGCGGGTTGTTCGGCGGGTTGCAGTTTGCGGCAGGCGGTCCGGTGCTGGGTGCGGGCAATAGCGACACGGTGCGCGCGATGCTCACGCCAGGCGAGGGCGTGCTGAATCGGCGCGGCATGGAGGCGCTGGCGCAGTTAAACAGCGGGGCGCTGCCGGCGGAGCGCGATCCGACCATCATCGTCAATGTGCACAATCCGGGGCGGACGGATCAACCGACCGTGAATTTCCGTCGCGAGATGAGGGGCATGATCGTCGACATCTTATACAACGATGCCGATTTGCGGCGCGGCTGGGCGGGGGCATAGATGGCGGCCTATCCCACGATTCCCATCGACCATGCCGGATTTTCCGAGCTGCCGCGCGGCTATGTGACCGTGCGCACGGGGTTCGAGTCCGGCCATGTGCAGACGCGCGCGAAGAGCACGACCGCGCCGCGGCAGTATCAATTCTCCCATCGGGGCTGTTCGGCGGCCGAGGTGACGACGTGGGTGGCCTTTTGGGAGGCGCGGAAGGGCGGCGCGGAGGCGTTTGATTTTACCGATCCCCGGACGGGCGCGGTGATCGCCTGCCGCTTCAAGCATGAGGGCGGCGGTCCGCCGCCGATCACGCCGATCGGTGGGGCCAATATCGGATTTACGATCGGGCCGATCCTGCTCGAGGAAGCCCTGTGAGGCGGTGAGGAGTGTGAAGCGTGAATCGTGAATCGGAGGAGTGCGTGTGAGGTCGATTACCGCCAATCTGATCACCGAGAAGAATAAACTGGCGAGCGCCTCGGCTTGGATCGCGCTGCTGACGGTGGAGATCAACGCCTCGACCACGTTGCGGCTGGCGGCCAATCCCACCAGCGTCGTGTTTCGCGGCGACACCTACAATTCCTTCGGCCTGGAGATCGATGAGGTCACGCAGGACGCGAAAGGCGGGCTGCACGATCTGTCGGTGTCGGTGTCGAATGTCACGCGGGAAATCAGCGCCTATGTGGAGCTGTACGACCTGCGCGGCGCGCGCGTGATGATTCAGTACGTCCACAGCGCCAATCTCGCCGACGATGAGGCGGTGGTGTTGGAGGAGCGGTACGAGATCATGAGCATCCATGTCAAGGGCTCGACGTTCGTCACGTTTCGCTTGGGGCACGATCGCATCAGCCAGCATCAGTTTCCCTCGGGGCGTTTTCTGCGCGACAGCTGCCGGTGGGTCTACAAGAGCGTGCAATGTGGTTACGCGGGCGGGCTGGCTGCGTGCGACAAGATTTTGGAAGGGCCGAACGGCTGCCGGGCGCATGCGAATGTGGCGCGGTTCGGGGCGTTTCCGTTGTTGACGCCGGTGCCGGGGAGGCAGTTGTGATCGAGGTCGTGCAGGATTTGCTGGGGCTGCCCTATCGGCTCGGCGCGCGGCTGCCGGGGCCGGCGACGGATTGCTTCGGCCTGGTGGTGGAATGTTGCCGCCGGATCGGTCGGCCCATCCCCGATCCGTACGCCTCGTCGGAGCAGCCCTGCGATGCGAAGCAGTGGATCGCGGCGCGGTTGGCCGGCTGGCGGCGCTGTGAGGGGCCGGTGGCGGGCGGGGTGGTGGAGTTGATCGGGGTGGAGCAGCCGGCACATGTGGGATTCCTGGTGAGTCCGACGCAGTTTTTGCACAGCCTCAAGAAGACCGGCGCCGTCATCAGTCGTCTCGACCGTGAGCCCTGGCGGGATCGGATTGTGGGATTTTATGTCTACGGCCATTGAGGTCGCACGCTGTTCGGTGACGCTCCTGCGTGATCCGCTCCATCCGGAGCGGGATCGGCAGGAGATCGCCTGCGCGCCGGGGCAGTGGTTGAGCGAGGTCGTGCCGGATTGCTGCACGGTGGGCGAGTGGGTGGCGGTCGACGGCGGGCGGGTGATTCCGCGCGGCGAGTGGCCACGGCATCTCCTCGTGCCGGGCGCGGAGATACTCCTCTATCCTCGGCTGGCCGACAGCACGGTCACCAAGATCGTCACCGGCATCGTCTTCGCGCCGTTGGGCGTCTATTGGGCGCTGCGGGCGGCGGGCATGCCGAGCTGGGCCTCGGGGCTGTTGACCGGCGGGCCTATCGGCATGTCGCTGTTTCCGGCGATCGAGAACATCGTCGCCGGCAAGCCCTCGGCGGCGAATACGCCCAGCTCGAGCAGCGACCTGTCGGCCTCGCCCACGTACGGTTTTACCGGCATTCAAAACAATACCCGCATCGGTGCGCCGATCCCCGTGGTCTACGGCAAGCACCGGGTCGGCGGGCAGATCCTGAATAGTTACGTCGAGACGCGCAACGACAACGATGTGCTGCATGTGCTGCTGGCGGTCTCCGAGGGCGAAGTGTTGAGCATTGAGGCGGTGGAGGTCAACGGCCAGTCCATTTCGAACTATACCGGCGTCTCCTACCAGCAGCGGGCCGGGTTGAACGCGCAAAGCGCCATCGGCCTGTTCGGCGACAAGAGCGCCACGACCTACGCGGCCGACGGCCAGCTGACGACGTCGTTCATCACCTACACGACGCAGGGCACGAACTTGAACGGGTTCGTGGTCAAGCTCACGTTCCCCGGGGGGCTGTTCCGCGTGCACGACTCCGGCTCGCTGGTGATGACGTCGGTCTCGATCGAGGTGGATTACAAGCTGACCAGCTCGGGCACGTGGACGACGGGGCCGCGCCAGACGATCGGCGACAATAAGCGGGCGGTGCTGCGGCGGCAGATCCGGGTGGACGGCCTGGCGGCGGGACAGTACGACATCCGCGTGCGGCGCACGACGGCCGAGTCCACGAGCACGACGACGGTGAACGCGGTGGTGCGGGAGGCCGTCACCGAGCTGGTGAACGACGGCTATACCTATCCGAATACGGCGTTGCTCGCGCTGGAGGCGCTGGCGACGAATCAGCTGAGCGGCGGCATTCCGCGCGTGACGGCGCTGGTGTACGGCGTGAAGCTGAAGAGTTTTGCCTACGATCTCTCCTACACGATCCAGTGGATGAACAATCCCGCCTGGATCGTCTTCGACATGCTGACCAACGAGCGGTATGGCCACGGGCGGTTTACCTGGCGGGTGTTACGCACCGGCACGGGGCTGAACGTGACGAACGGATCCGCCACATTCAGCGGCACGGCGACCGGCTGGACGGCGCAGACGCTGCGGCGCGGAGACGTGCTGCACGATCCGGTGGGGCAAGCGGTGGGGATCGTGAAGACGATCAACTACGGTACGCAGAGCGGTACGTTCGAGCAGACATGGGGCGGGCCGACGGCCTCCAACCGCGCCTATGAGGTGCGGTCGAACGATCTCGACATTCTCAGTTTTGTGCAGTGGGCCGTCTTCTGCAACACGGGCGTGTCGGACGGGAACGGGGGCACGGAGGCGCGGGCGTACTGCGATATGGTGTTCGACGCGGAGCGGGAAGACGTCTGGTCGGCGGTGATGCGCGTGTGCGGCGTGGGGCAGGCCTCGGCGGTGAAAATCGGGAATTATATCCGGATCAAAATCGAGCAGCCGTCCGATCCGGTGCAGCTGTTCACGATGGCCAATATCAAGGCCGATTCCTTCGAGGAGGTGTTTCTGTCCTTGAAGGATCGGTCGAACATCTTTGAAGTGCAATTTTTGAATCGCGAGAACGACTATCAGCAGGACATGGTCGTGCTCGAGGATCCGTTGATTTTCACGAACGCCGAGCAGCCTCGGCGGAAGACGATCAGCGCCTACGGCATCGTGCGCAGCTCGCATGCGGCGCGGCTGGCGCGGTTCAACCAGCGCGTCAACCGGCTGGTGACGCGGACGATCACCTTTGCCGTGGGGCTCGATGCCGTGGCCTGCGAGCCGGGCGATGTCATCCGCTTTCAGCATGACATCCCGCAGTGGGGGTTCGGGGGCCGGGCGGCGTCGGGCTCGACGAGCACCACCATCGTGTTGGATCGGGCCGTCACGCTCGCGGCGGGGAAATCCTACGAGGTTTTGATCCGGCACAACAACGATCTCGTGGAGACGCGCGCGGTCACGACGGGGCCGGGGACCGTGACCACGTTGACGGTCGCCGACGCCTGGGTGCAGACGCCGGCGGCGGGCGAGGTGTGGGCGTTCGGGGAAGTGCTCATCAGCACGAAGCCTTTTCGCGTGATCACGATCGAGCGGACGCAGGATCTCGACGCGCGAATCACGGCGGTGGAATACAGCGCGGCGGTGTACGACGAGACTGGCCTCACGGCCACCAACCAAGTGCAGTACAGCGCGCTCGGCGATCTGACGGGGCCGCCGGGGCAGGTGAAAAATCTGACGCTGCTGGAGATCGACGGGATCGAGCAGTCGGTGTGGGTGTCCTTCACGCCGCCAGGGTCGGCGAATTTCAAGACGGCCAATATCTATCGGGTCGACGACGGCGCGAAAGATTTGCTGGGACAGTCGGCGACCGGCGCGTTTCCGGTGACCGGGTTGCGCGGCGGCGAAGTCTTTACGGTGAAGGTGACGAGCGTGTCGTCGCTGGGCGGCGAAAGCGATTATACGTCGGCGCCGACGGCGGGGCTGACGGTGAGCCAGGTGAATCCGCCGGATGTGCCCTTGCTGGTGCTGGAGGGCGATCGCCTGCGGTGGAATTATCCCACGCCGCCGCGCGATCTCGCGGGCTTTCTCGTGCGCTTTCGTCCCGGCACGTCGAAGGGGTGGGATTCGGCCACGCCGGCGCACGACAACATTCTCCTCACGACCGATTTACAGATCTTCCGCCGGGTGGGGGTGCAGACCTATCTGGTGAAGGCGGTCGATCGATTCGGCAACGAGAGCGTGAATGCCAAGGTGTTGACCGTCAGCTTTGATGCGGCCGAGACGGACAATATCGTGTTCACGCACGATCATGCCGCGCGGGGGTGGCCCGGCGCGATCACGGGCGGCACGATCGTCAGCAACGAGATTCGGGCGGCGGCGCTGGCGCAGTTTTGGAGCAGTGATCCCGCGCTCTTTTGGAGCGGCAATGCTGCGGTGACGATGTGGGCGGCCGTCTACGGCGAGCTGGTCTACGAGTTCACGCTCATGCCGTCCGCCGACGAGCTCGACGCGATGCTGAAATTGCAGATCACGATGCTGGGGGAATGGTCGATCGAGTATCGGCCCGACTCCACGGCGCTGATGTGGGACGCCGACGGCAGCCAGCCGATGTGGAGCACGGACAGTGCCGCGCTGTGGGAGCCGCTCGGCGGCTACACGCAGTGGCCGGGGCAGCTCGACCATCTGCGGCAGCAGCCGTACGCCATCCGGATCACCGGCCATCCCGGCACGGTGCAGGCGGTGCTGCAGCAGCTGACGGTGATCCTCGACGTGCCGGACTTGATCGAGATCCTCGAGGACGTGGCGTTGCTGGCGGGCGGCTCGCGGCTGGCGTTGGCGCGGAGCTACCGCAAGATCGTGGCGGTCCGGACGGTGCTGGTGGACAGCGGCGGGTCGGCGGCCTACGTCAAGGTGATGGATAAATCGTTGGCGGGGCCGTTGCTGCAGGGATTCACCACGGGCGGCGTGGGAACGGCGGCGGTGGTGGATGTGGTGGTGCACGGGTATTGAGCAGAGGGATTGAGGAGGAGTCATTATGGCGACGTTACCGGCAGTCAATTACATCACGGATGGGGCGCGGACGGAGGGCGAAGTCAAATCCTCGCTGGAGGCCTGGCTGTCGGCCACCAAACAAATTCCTGGGGCCGCCCAGGTGGAGTTGACGAATACCATCTCCGGCGGCTCGATCACGCCGGCCGGCGGCGGCGGGGTGGTGGTGATCGATACCGAATCGGCGGCGGCGACGGACGACCTGGCGAATATCGTCACAACCAACTATCCCGACGGGTCCTGTCTCCTGCTTCGCAATAGCAACGCGGCGCGGTTTGTCGTGCTGAAGCACGCGGCCACCGGGGCGGGCCAGCTGTTCCTCGATCGCAATGCCGACTATGTCCTCGATGATACGAAAAAATTCCTTTTTATCCAACGGCGCGGGAATGACTGGTACGAAGTGCTGCGTGGCCCGATCCGCCCGGCGATGCCGGTGGTGGCGAAGAACGTCGATTTCACGGTCCAGAAAGAAGATCTCGGGAAGGTGTTTGTGTGTACCAATAACGTCACCGTCAGCTTTGCGGCTGCCGCATCGTTGGGAAACGGGTTTTTTTGCACCATCATCAACCATAACTACAACACATCAACCAGCGTGGTGCTGGATCCGAACGGCACGGAGACCATCGACGGGAATGCGACGCAGCTCACAATTCTATACAGCGGTCAGGGGAAGCTCGTCGTGTGCGACGGCACCAAGCTCTATTCTCTCAACGACTATGCCGTGCCGCGCAGGGTAATAAAATCGTTCGCGTCTTCGATCACGATCGATGCGACGGACGGCAACTATTTCGAAGTGGGCACGCTGACGGCCAACATCACCACCATGACGGTGCAGAATCTGGGTGTCGGGCAGAAGATCCGCGTGCGCTTCGTGCAAGATGCCACCGGCGGACGCACGGTCGCAAGCCCTGGCGGGGCGAAGATTGCCGGCAGTGTGGCCTCGGCGGCGAATCAAGCCTCGTGGCTTGACCTTATGTATACGTTCGACGGCAATCGAATCGAAGGATCATGGACGCAGATTCCGGTGTGATGGAGTCATCATGCGCTGTCCACGCTGCCACGGGTTGATGGTGTCGCGG
>FKKE01001154.1_pt3 | contig 17419 bp, 17 predicted proteins | sample 1106331 | NCBI WGS metagenome assembly FKKE01 (sample SAMEA3931202, study PRJEB13176) | freshwater metagenome | biome: Drinking water system; feature: drinking water; material: freshwater | place: China | collected 2013-02-06 | reverse complement strand
ATCCGGGTCACCGCCACCAAACCGCACTTCGTGCGTACCGCTGCCTAATCAGGCGCAGCCTTTCTTCATTGTTGGCGGCGGATAGACCCCTCCAGTGGTGTATCTGTCCCGTTACTCGTCCCGCTGCCTTATCGGCGTTTGCCATCCGATATTGATGGCAGCGGATACATACCTCCAGCAATCTCTCAGTCTTGTCGGGCAACCCGGCGCCTCACCAGGCGCAGCCTCTCTTCTATTGACGCACGCTGACACACACCTCTCGCAACTGTTACGAAACGTCGCTTCGTGCGTACCAGCGGCCCTTCGGGCGAAGCCTCTCTTCATCAACGCTGCCGGATAGATACCTCCCAGTGTCTGTTACCAATTCTTGGCTTCGTGCAACCCAGCCCCTCGCAGGAAAATCCCTTCCCATGACTGCATGGAACATGCTGCCGCGAAAGACCACCCTGCAGCAATCCCGCATCTCTCCATTATCTGACCTGCGTTCTCAAGAAAGTGATCTAATCGCTACTTCTCCGTTTGACTATTTCGTCTAGATCAAGTCTGGCTCCGTTCAATCTAGGAGCAATATCAAGCGCTCTTCTCGTAAGATGTTCTGCACTCTCCAAATCATTCAAGAGCATTGACGCGCCACCTAGGCCACTCAGCGCGGCGGGGTCCTCAGGGTCATTCACAATTATGGACTTAAACGTGATCTTCGCCTTAGCAAGCTGCGCACGAAATCCGATTACGTCCTGCTTCTTCCTATAGACGACGGCCCTGTTCTTGTGCATGGAGCCTTTGAAATTGAGCAGCATTGAATCGCCGGGGAATCTCTCTAATTCTTGATCTATCAGATCCTCTTCTTCGCGCAGCAGCCTCTCTGCATCAGGTATAGCGCTGCTCACCAACGCCGCCGATACTCTTCTTTCGAGCATGTCGAGTTTCTTGACTGTTGGGCCTCTCCTCTTAATACGCGTTTCTATCTCATCAGGAGAAGGACGAATCTTGGCAATCCACGTCCTAGTGCTGGTAAATTCTCTCAGCAAAGATTCATCTGATATCTCACGCACTTCTTCGAGCGGGCAATTTTGCTCTTCACCGGCAATCAAGACTGCGGCATACATCGTGTGCGCCAACACATGTTCAGTTTTTCCATCGATCATAGCCTCCAAAAACATGCGGTGAGCCTTTTCTGGTGGTCTCGTGCGCCATGGTGAGCCAGGTACGTTCTTATTTGCGATCCCACAATACGCATCGTGCAGAACTGCCGCTTTCAAGAACTCACGCCTGTGTCGATCATCCGTTATAGTTAGCGCAAGCCTAGGAATGGAAGCGCCGTCGGTCAGTGTGCCTTTTGGAGCTACCCATTCATCTCCCTGTTGATCTTTGAAAACCAGACGTTCATCCTGAAGTTCCATTAGCTGCCCGTCATTCACATGTTCCTTGAGAGTGATCTCAGAGGGAAAGAAAGGTGACTGCTTAGCAGTTTTCCCACTCCCATTATTGCTCTTCTCTTGGCATCCTGTGGTCACCAGAAGAAAAGCGATGACCCATCCGCATGTTCGATTTTTATGTAGCATTAGAATGTCCTCCTCGTATTCGAGCATGAGGGCCTGGAACAAGCGATCGAGCCTGCACCGTAGGCTTAGCGGCTGGGCTGACAAGAATCAGGGAGAGAATTCTTGCGCGCACACGTCTCCGAGTCAAGGGTCCACCAGAATCCCGATAGCAGCGGCGAGTATTGCACTACCCAAGAAAACATCCAGAAATGGGAATGGACCGAGGGTATTCTTGACCATGCCTACCCGGAATAGATCCGTCCCTCTGGTGACTCAAGTGTGATTATGAATCGTATGGCTTCATTTTTGGAAATCCTCTTTACAGAGTTGTCCTCGCTTGATTAGTCCACCTATTGACAGCCCTTCCTGCTCACGTTACACAGGTCCCTGATGCCCTTACATCCCTTCGCAGGAAAGCCTGCCCCGCGATCAAGTCTTATCGATGTTCCGAAACTGCTGAGCGCTTACTCTGCTCTCCAGCCAGACGCGACGATAAGGGATCATCGCATTTCATTTGGTACTTCGGGACATCGCGGGTCATCATTCAAGAGATCCTTTAACGAATCCCATATTCTGGCCGTCGTCCAGGCGGTATGCGAGTATAGGGCCTCGCAACAGACCACCGGCCCGCTCTATCTGGGGAAAGACACCCATGCGCTCTCCCAACCAGCCTGGGAAACTACGCTAGAAGTCCTAGCAGCTAACGCTGTTGATGTCATGATCGACAACCATCACGGCTTTACCCCGACACCGGTCATCTCCCATGCCATTCTGACCTATAACCGAGGGCGAACATCGGCTCCGGCAGATGGAATCGTCATCACCCCGTCGCACAACCCTCCCGACGATGGCGGGATCAAATACAACCCGCCCCAAGGGGGTCCTGCCGATACGAACGTCACCAAGTGGATCGAAGAGCGGGCCAATGCAATGCTCGGTGCCAATCTCCAAGGTGTGAAACGTATTCCACTGCACCAGGCCAGGCAGGCCTCGACGATCCATCTGCACGACTACACCGATGCCTATGTGCGGGACCTCGGCAGCGTGATCGACATGGAAGCCATTAAGAACGCCAAGCTGACACTTGGTGTCGACCCGTTGGGTGGGTCCGGCGTGGCCTATTGGCAGCCGCTCGCGGAGCGCTATGGACTCGACATCGAGAATGTGAACCCCGCGGTCGATCCCGCCTTCGCCTTCATGCCGCTGGATTGGGACGGCAAGATCCGGATGGATTGTTCCTCGCCCTACGCAATGGCCAATCTGATCGCTTTGAAGGACCGATTTGACGTCGCTTTCGGCAACGATGCCGACAACGACCGCCATGGGATCGTGACCAAGACCGCGGGATTGATGAACCCAAACCACTTTTTAGCCGTGTCGATCGCTTACCTCTTCGCCCATCGAGCCGGGTGGAAGCCCAATGCCGGAATCGGCAAGACGTTGGTCAGCAGCAGCCTCATCGATCGCGTTGCGGCGAAGATGAATCGTCGCCTTGTCGAAGTGCCGGTGGGATTTAAGTGGTTCGTGAGCGGCTTGCTGGATGGCTCCCTCGGCTTCGGCGGCGAGGAGAGCGCCGGAGCCTCCTTCCTCAGACAGGATGGCACGGTCTGGTCTACTGACAAGGACGGCATCATCATGGATCTGCTCGCCGCAGAAATGCTGGCCAAGACCGGGAAAGATCCGGCCCAGCTCTATCGTGAATTGACTCGCGAATTGGGGGAGCCAGTGTATGAACGGATCGATTCGCCTGCCACGCCGGAGCAGAAGGCCGTCCTCTCGAAACTCTCTCCTACCCAGGTGAAGGCGACCGAATTGGCCGGCGACAAGATCACTGCCATGCTCACCACCGCGCCAGGCAATGGGGCTGCAATTGGAGGGCTGAAAGTCGTCACCGAGCAGGGCTGGTTCGCCGCTCGCCCATCAGGAACGGAAGATGTGTATAAACTCTATGCGGAAAGCTTTCGCGGGAAAGACCATCTGAAGCGGATACAGGACGAAGCCCGGGCCATGATCGGGCAGGTTCTAGACGGGTGATACAAGGTGGACCTTTAGTAGGCAATCTGCTGATCCGCGTGATAGGAACTTCTAACCAACGGTCCCGATTCCACGTGGGAGAAACCCATCGCAAGCCCTTCCTCCTTAAGGACGGTGAAATCCGAGGGCTCGTAAAAACGTGAGACCGGCAGATGGTCTCTGGTCGGCTGAAGATACTGGCCGACCGTGATGATGTCGCAATCGACTGCCCGTAGATCGCGCATGACCTCGCGAGCCTCGTCGAGCGTCTCCCCCATTCCGAGAATCAGACCCGACTTGGTCGTCATACCCTGCTGCTTGGCCCTGTCGAGCAGTTCGATCGACCGCTGATACTTTCCCTGCGGCCTGATCGCCGGAAATAGCCGAGGAACCGTTTCGATGTTGTGATTCAGGATCTCCGGTTTCTCGCCACAGACGGCGGCGAGGGCTTCTCGATCCCCTGCGAAATCAGGAATCAGGACTTCGATCGTGCAGCCGGAGCTCAGCTGTCTTATCCGTCGAATCGTCTCGACAAAGATCGATGCGCCGCCGTCAGGCAACTCGTCTCGGTTGACTGATGTGATGACTGCGTGCCGCAGTCCCAGGGCCTGAACAGCCTCGGCGACTCGTTGAGGCTCGCCAAAGTCCACGGCAAGCGGCCGCCCTGTTTCAACAGAGCAGTAGTGGCATCGCCTGGTGCAGATGTCTCCGAGGATCAGGAACGTGGCAGTGCGGGCATTCCAACATTCCCAGCGGTTCGGACAGCGGGCCTCCTCGCAAATGGTATGAAGCTTCAGCCGCTCCATCGTCTGTTTGATATCGAGATAGTCCGGTCCCGTCTCCGCGCGGACTTTGAACCAAGCCGGCAATCGGGGGCGTTCGGATCGTCGGGGATCGATTGAGATCAAGCTCACGGATGTTCGTCTCGCACCGCCGTTCGGCTGAACCAGCCGGTCAGCCGGGCCAGCCATCTCTGGGTCGTCGGTTCGGCCGGAGGATCTGGGTACTCGACCCACAGTTCCTGGGAGCCGAGATAAACCCCGCTGCGAAAGGTCAACTGTGTCTTGAGTTGCCTGAAGCCCTGAGTCTGCAACGTATGAATGAGGGCCTGCAGCGCCTCATCGTGACTCGGGAGAATCTCGGTGGAAAGGAGCAGCCGCTCGTATCGTAAGGAGGCACGGCAGCCTTGGTCTCCCCGCTCCAGTTCAATAGGCCTGCTGAATCCACGCTCCCGATCGTCCAGGCCGGCAACTTGGTATTTGTCCGGAGCCGAAAATACCGCCATGGCTTAATCGAGGGCGCGAAACACGGCGACGAGATCGCTCAGTGCCACGGTCTTCGTCTTCAGCACGGCCCGCTCGGGTCTTGCCGTCTGCGCCGGATTTCAAGCAGGAGGCCCCGAGCGCCAGGATCCGGTCGCACTCCTCGGTAAGCTTCTTCTTGACCACAGGATTGACCGAAAGGATCTCCATCAACTGCCGGCGCGTCTCGTTCAGGTGTGTCTGAAGCTCGGCGTCCGGGTAGCTCTTGCGCGCGGCCTCATCGAAGCAGCGGTCAAGATATTGGGAGAGGAAGACATATAATCGGACGAGGGCCGCGGCAACATCGATCTGGACTTGAGCGGAGACAGCCATCGTTCACCTCGCTCCTGAGACGTATCTTGAAAAGAGTTCCATAGTTCCCGCCACAAGGTCCTTGTTTCGTATTACCAGGCTGGGCACCTTATCGCTTGGAACCTGAAGCTTGAATCCTGACAGGCAGCCTACAGCAGCACCTTGATGTCGCTCCCGTCCACCTTCACTTGATAGACCTCGACTTTGGCCGACGGGTTCTTCACGCATTCCCCTGTCTTCACATCGAATTGCCAGCCATGCCAAGGGCAAGATACCACGTTGCCTTCGAGATCGCCTTCTCCCAAGGGCCCGCCCCGATGGACGCAGGTATTGTCGATGACGTGATAAGTCCCATCGACATTGAATACGGCTAAGGTCTTGCCGTTGACTTCGGCCACAATCCCGTGGCCTGGTTTCACGTCGGAAATCCCGGCGATCCGGACATAGTCTGCCATGACTGCTCCTCCGATTAATGCGACGTAAAGGGCTGTTTGATCTTCTTCAACAGACTGTCGATCGAGGGGCCGCTCTGTTGGGAGCCAGTGAGTTCATCGATGATTTTCTTGGCGATGTCCCGGAAGGCCGCCGCCTGAGGAGACGCAGGATCAGCCACGACGATGGGATGGCCTGTATCGCCGCCGTCCCTAATCGCCGGATCGATCGGGATACGCCCCAGGAACGGCACCCCGACTTTGGCCGCTGCCCGCTCTCCTCCCCCATGGGAAAAGATCTCGGTCCGCTCGCCGCAATGGCCGCAGACAAAGTAACTCATGTTCTCGATGATCCCAAGCAGCGGGACGTTCACTTTTTGGAACATCGCCATACCCTTGCGCACGTCGTAGAGGGCGACTTCCTGCGGCGTCGTGACCGTAACGGCGCCCGCCAAGGGAACCATTTGCGAGAGGGACAATTGCACATCGCCGGTTCCAGGGGGCAAATCGATCAACAAATAATCCAGTTCTCCCCAGAGCACATCCCGAAAGAAGGCCTGGAGGTATTGATGGACCATTGGACCGCGCCACACCAGCGGCGCTTCCTCCGGAACGAGAAAGGCCATGGAGATGAGCTTGACTCCGTAGTTCTCGACTGGAAGGATCTTACCGTCTTTCTGCTCCGGCCCCTTTGTGCTGCCCATCATCATGGGAATGTTGGGGCCATAGAGATCGGCATCGAGCAATCCGACTTTCGCGCCGGTCAGGGCAAGCGCACAGGCCAGATTCGCGGCGACCGTCGATTTCCCGACGCCTCCCTTGCCGCTGCTGACGGCGATCACGTGTCTGACGCCCGGAATCAGATTGGGCTGGGGCTGCTGTCCTGCATGAGCATGTTCCTCGGCCATGGAACGATTCCTCCTCACGAGCCGCATTCCACACGCGACCCGCATACGACATAGCTTCATGATAAGCGATGGAGCAGGAGAAAGAAAATGGGCCGGTTGGGCCGGCCTGGCATGGCACGAGTGGGGCAGGAGGCCTCGTCTATTCGGAGAAGACGGTCGAATCGAGCCGGCGCAGATTGGTTGCCAAGCCCAACAGCGACAGCGTGTAGATCAGCCACTTCGACGGATCGAAGTTGTACCACTTGGGACCATTGCGGTAATCCCGGGCGTAGGTGTGGTGATAGTTGTGGTAGCCTTCGCCGAAACTCACGAAGGAAACGAGCCAACTGTCACGGCTGCTGTCCTGCTTCCCGTGCGGCTGAGTGCCGAACATGTGGCAAAGCGAGTTGATTGAAAACGTGGAGTTGAGCACCATGAACATGCGGAACATGCCGGCCAGCATGAAGCATCCGATGGCACCGACGAGGCCACCGTGCAAATATCCCAGGAGAAACGGGAACAGCAAACCGGAAATGACGATGCCCCAGTAGTACTTATGCTGCCACATGATCATCGGGTCTTTGCGCAGCTGCCGCTCGTAGTTCTCCGTCCGATGCGGCGTGTTAAGGAATAACCAGCCGCAGTGGCTGTGCCAAAACCCCTTTTGCGCGTTGTAGGGATCTTCCTCCTGATCGGTCCTAGCGTGATGGCGGATATGATCGGCGCACCAGCGGAGCGCGGAATTCTGGAGCGCCCAGCCACCGGCAATCAGCAGCAGGGCTTTGACCCCCGGATGGCACTCGAAACTGCGGTGCGAGACCAGCCGATGGTACCCAACCGTAATGCCCATGCCGGTCGCGACGTACAGAATGCCGAAGACGATCCAATCGAAGAGGGTATAGCCGTAGAGATAGCCGAAGAGCGGCGTCCCAACCAAGGTCACCACGGCGACAAGGCAAAACAGTATGAAGGTCTTATAGGCAAACGGGGTCGTTCCCACAGCATCCGGCATACGCTACTCCCTATGAGAATGGAACGAAGCCTTCTCGATATCTGGCTGGATCTGAGAAGTCGTATCGGTTCAAATGTACCGAAATACACGAATCTTTTCAAGAAAATGATCGAGCCAACAGCCGGACCCAGCTAGTCCGCTGAAACAGTGGGATCCAGGCGGCGGAGGTTCGAGGCCAAACCAAGCAGGGAAAACGTGAAAATAATCCATTTTGAAGGGTCGAAGTTGTACCACTTGGGCCCGTTCCGGAAGTCCCGCGCATACGTGTGATGGTAGTTGTGATACCCCTCGCCGAAACTGATGAACGAGATCAGCCAACTGTCGCGGCTGCTGTCTTGTGTACCGTGCTGCTGGGTTCCGATCATATGGCACAGCGAATTGATGGTGAAGGTTGAATTCAACACCATGAACAATCGGAACAGCCCGCCCATCAGAAACGCGCTGACGCTTCCCTGCCATCCCCCGTGCCAGAACCCGATAAGGCAAGGCAGGAACAGTCCTGATAGTACGATCGGCCAATAGTAGCGGTGTTGCCACATGACGATGGGATCACGTCGCAAACGAATCTCGTACTTTTCCGTGCGATGCGGCGTCTCGTAAAACAGCCAACCGCAGTGGCTGTGCCAGAAGCCTTTGGTGACGTTGTAAGGATCTTCTTCCTCGTCCGTCCTGGCATGGTGGCGGATGTGGTCTGCACACCAGATCAATGCGGAGTTTTGGAGCGCCCAACCTCCAATGACCAGAAGAAGAGCCTTGACCCAGTTACGGCAATCATAACTTTGGTGGGCGACCAAGCGATGGTAGCCGACCGTAATCCCCATGCCGGTGACGATGTACATCACCAGAAAGAGACCCCAATCAAAGAGGCTGAATCCGACGAAGTACGCGTAGAGAGGGATGCCGATGAGGGTCGAGAGGCCCACCACCCAGAAGAGCATGAAATTGAGCAGGCTGAACCGGTGCTGCACAGACTGATCCGCCATTTCCACCCCATGGCCCGGTGATCGGATGCAGCATGGCACCACCTCACAGGGATGACCAACCGATCCGCATGGTACGAAACTGCCGTTCGTATTTCAACGGGAACCTTCGGGTGTATACTGGCGAAAAGGCAGAGTATTGAGGGGGCGCCGCCATGACTCACCCTGCTTCCCCACTTGAACCGACGGTCCAGGCGATCGGCAACGAACTGGCCCGTCTCTCCGCCGATCGTACGCCGACCCTCTTCGAACGCCGCTGGTGGTCCCAAGCTGCCATCAACCTGGCCGTGCACGACCCCTCATTCAAGACCCAATTGTTCCGGTTCATCGACATGCTCCCGTCGGTCACAAATGATGCACGAGTCGTGGACCTGGCCGACGAATATTTCGGAGAGCGGCTGTCGCATGCCTTCGGCCTTCGGTGGGGGCTCAAAGCACTGGCCGCCACAGGTTTGGGCGCCAAATTGAGCGGCCAGGCCATTCGTGCACAGGTCGAAGAAATGGCTCGCACCTTCATTGCCGGGTCATCCATCGACGACTCCCTACCGGCCTTGCGGGAGTTGTGGCAGGGCGGAAAGGCCTGGTCCGTCGACTTATTGGGCGAAGCGACCACGAGCGAGCGGGAAGCGGACCGTTATGCCGAGCGTTGCTTGGAGACTCTACGAAGCCTGTCGCAGGCAGCGAATTCGTGGCCTGTTTCGCCCTTACTGGAAACCGATCATCTAGGCAAGCTTCCGCGCGTGCAATTGTCGTTGAAGATATCCGCCCTCTCGCCTCATCTCGATCCTATCGATCCTGCCGGCAGCTATGAGTCCATAGCACGGCGCCTCCGACCGATCGTCGATCGGGCCATGACCTTCGGGGCATCATTGATCTTCGACATGGAACAGGCCGAGACGAAAGGACTGCTCATTGAGATGTTCACGAAGTTGTTCAGCGAGCCGTCCTACCGAACCTGGCCCCATGCCGGTCTGGCACTGCAGGCCTACCACCGAGACAGCAGCCAAGATGTTGCCGCCCTCCTCGACTGGGTCCGCTCCCGCGGGACGCCGATCACGATCCGTCTGGTCAAAGGCGCTTATTGGGACAGCGATACGATCCGGTACCGGCAACGAGGTTGGCCGGTTCCTCTCTTCGAACACAAACACGAAACGGACGGGAACTACGAAGCCCTCGCCCGTCGCCTCTTGATAGAACACCAGCTGGTCCGGCCCGCTTTCGGGACGCACAACCTCCGTACACTGGCCTACATCGAAGCTGCCGCGGAATCGTTGGGGCTCACACCAGCCGCCTGGGAATACCAAATGATCTATGGCATGGCGGAACCATTTCAACAAGCCGTCGTCCGGCGCAGACGGCGTCTACGCCTCTATACGCCGGTGGGGGAATTACTGCCCGGTATGGCCTACCTGGTCCGCCGTCTCCTGGAGAACACCTCGAACGAGTCGTTTCTGCGCAAAGAGTACGTCGAGTCGCAGCCACTCAGCGTCCTTCTGGCCCCGCCTTCGGATCATCCGGCGCCTCCACGGCAGTCACCCGTCAACTCGACGCGGGAATTTTCCAATGAGCCGCTTCGAGATTTCTCATTTCCTGCCGTGAGAGAGTCATTTGCTGAAGCCATTCAGGAAGTCAAGACGCAGCTCGGGAAGGAATGGTCTCTCGGCGGAGCGCAGCATTTGCGCTCCGGAGCGAAGCTCGCCTCACACAATCCTGGGCATCCCGATGAAGTTGTCGGCTTCCTTCGAGGGGCTACCGTTGCCGACATCGACCCGGCAATCGTGCGTGCACATGCCGCCTGGCCTGGATGGGCAGGGCAACCGGCCGAGCACCGGGCGGAGGTGCTCAAGACTGCCGCTTCTATCCTGCGATCCAGACGGGATCGAATCGCTGCATGGGAAATCTTCGAATGCGGCAAGCCTTGGCGGGAAGCAGACGCCGATCTGGCCGAGTCGATCGATTTTCTCGAGTTCTACGCAGGGGAAGCCAGGCGCCTGGCTTCCCCTAAACGATTGGGCCGATACCCTGGCGAATCGAACGAACGGTTTTTCGGCCCACGGGGAATCACGGGTGTCATATCGCCTTGGAACTTCCCGCTTGCCATTCCAACCGGCATGGTTGCGGCTGCCCTCGTGACGGGGAATCCCGTTTTGTTCAAACCATCTGAACGATCGCCGCTCATCGGCCATTGGTTGGTGGAGACCCTCTATGAGGCCGGTGTACCAGAAGACCTCTTGGCTTTTCTTCCCGGTGGACCGGAGATCGGCCAAGCGATGGTGCGCCATCCGGCCGTGGCCACGCTGGCCTTCACCGGATCGCGCGCCGTGGGGCTCAATATGATCAAAGAAGCCGCCACCGTTCCAGTAGATCAACGCATGGTCAAGCGTGTGATCGCTGAAATGGGCGGCAAGAATGCGATCATTGTGGACGAGACGGCGGACATGGATGAAGCCGTCACCGGAGTGGTGGCTTCTTTTACCGGATATGCCGGCCAGAAATGTTCCGCCTGCTCCCGTGCCATCGTACACACCGCGGTATTTAATCTCTTTCTCGAACGGCTGAAAGACGCCGTCGAGAGCCTGCATCTCGGCAGCGCCGAGGACCCAGGCACCCAAGTCGGGCCGGTCATCGACGGACGCGCACATGCCAGGATTCTTGACTATATAAAGATCGGCGCAAAAGAAGGACGGATGGTGGTGGAAGGCCGTGTCAAACAGCCTGGCTGGTTCATCGGACCCACGGTCGTTGCGGACGTTGCGCCGACCGCCAGGATCGCACAAGAGGAGATCTTTGGGCCGGTGCTAGCCGTCATGAAAGCCGGATCGTTCGACGAGGCGCTGCAGCTCGCCAATGCTACGGACTATGCGTTGACCGGAGGCGTCTACTCCCGTAGTCCGGTGAACCTCGAACTGGCCAGACAACGATACGACGTGGGAAATCTGTACTTGAACCGGCCTATTACCGGCGCGCTCGTGGGCCGCCAGCCGTTCGGTGGGCATCGGCTTTCAGGAATCGGAGCCAAAGCGGGGGGAGAAGATTACCTGGCCCAGTTTCTGATCACGAGAATCGTCAGCGAGCAGACCCTGCGCCGGGGCTTCGCCCCGACCGAGTGACGCTTTCGGCGGCACGATCTCGTACGACTCCAACTCTTCCATGATCTCCGTGATCACGCCGCGGTCTTCCAACGGCGACAACTCTTGGCGCTCGACATACTTGACCAATCCCACACCCTTCGCAAACCAGGCCGTCATCACATCGGTGCCGGTGACGGTTTTACGGGCTGAAGACAGGCGGATTTTCATCCGCATGCGGGCCTCTACTTTTACCGCGTCGGGAAAGGTCCCGGCGGGAACGGTGACCGGCTCCACCCCCACCACGGTGGAATCCCCTTGCGCGTCGACCTTTTCGTTGACGCCGTCGCGGTCCATATCGCTGCCGAAATCCAGGTCCTTCTTGTCGAACTGCATGAAGGTCGATGACACCTTCATGGGGAATCGGACGATCTGGTAAGGAATCAACTGCTTTTCCAGCGGGGTCCCCGGTTCGGAACCGTAGTAGACGATCCCGGCGGCATCCCGTCGATAGAAACTGTCGGATACCCCGTGGTTGCCGGGATTCGTATCGTGAAATGCCACGACCGGCACTCCTCTCAACGTCTTCGTCCCCGTTACCGTCGACACGTTCGAGAAATTCTTGTGCTCAATGGTTTGCAACGGCCCTTCCGTGATTTGGCCGCGGTATTCCCAATGGCTCCCGATCGTGTCGGGGAAATAGTCTGCGGATTGCGCGATCGTCCCGGTCTCGCCTGAGGCATCCAGACATGAAAACAGGTAGAGACCGGCAACGAAGCCCTTGACGAGGCTATGGACAGGCCCAATACGGGTCAGGAACATGCACTCCTCCACCATTCGACGTTGAGACCGTACCATAGGTATGTTTGACCCAGCAAGCAGACAGCTTGCTGGTCATACCACACTTCCTGGAGTACTTGCCTTCAACGGAAGGGATACCCATAATCACGGCCATGCCGACCGGGCGTACCACGTTGAAGAGCAGTCGCACATCGACGACGCGCAAGGCAATGCCGCCAGCCGTCCTCGTTACCGGAGCTTCCGGAAGCATCGGCCGGGCTATCTGCCTGGCCTTCGCCCAGGCAGGATGGTTCGTCGGTGTCCATTACAACCTCAAGAAACCGGAAGCGGAGAAAACCCTCCGGCTCGTTGAGAAGGAGGGGCGATCGGGCGGGCTGTTTCAGGCCGATATTCGCAGCAGACAGTCGGTCGAGCAGATGGTGGCGGCCTACTGCCGTCACGATGTGGTTCCTCGCGCCTTCGTCTGCAATGCAGGCGCCACCGTCGGTCAGTTGCTGGTGCGCCATCGCGAGACCGACTGGGCCGACGTGATCGAGACGAACCTGACCGGAACGTTTCATTGTCTCCAGGCGATGGCCCCCCCTTTGCTGGCAGAGGGCGGCGGATCGATCGTAGTGATCGGATCACATGCCGGCTTTCATGGCCAACTTGGTCAAGCAGCCTATGCGACATCCAAAGCGGGACTGATCGGTCTCGTCAAGACTGCGGCACAGGAATGGGGGCCACAGAACGTTCGAGTCAACCTTCTCTTGCCCGGCTGGCAGAAGACGGGGCTGAGCAAAGGAGCGATGCCGGAAAGCGGATGGCACGACCATGCTTTACGCCGGTCGCCGTCAATGGAGGAAGTAGCCCGGACGGTAGTACATCTGGCGCAGCTCCAGCACCTGTCCGGTCAAGTGTGGAATTGCGATAGCCGACACCTGTAACAGTGGAGCACGACATGAAGAACGGCAAGGGGATCTTCATCACGGGAACCGATACCGAAGTCGGCAAAACGCTGGTGGCAGCTGCGCTGGCCTACCATCTCAAAGATCGAGGTAAGCGCGTGGGCGTCATGAAGCCGATCGAAACCGGAGTCGTGCGCAGCCGTCAGAACCATTCCGATGCCGCCAGGCTGCGTGCCGTCGTTGGATCAGAGGATACGATCGGAGCAGTCAGCCCCTATCAGTTTCCTCTGCCCCTGTCTCCGCTGGCCGCCTCGCAAGCGGAACGTACCACCATCGATCCTGGCGCTATCCGACAGGTGTACCGGTTACTGGCCCGCGAACACGACATCATGATCGTCGAGGGCATCGGCGGCGTGCACGTGCCGCTTGCCCAAAAGACCGATGTCATGACCCTGATCAAGCGGCTGCATCTGCCCGTCATCGTCGTCGGACGTTCCGGTCTTGGCGGGATCAATCACGCTTTGCTGACCATCGGAGCCTTGCGAAGACAGAAACTGGCGGTCACGGCCTTGGTGCTGAATGCGACAAGACCAGTGAGGTCACAGGAGGCGCGCTTACAAGAGCGGACGACGGTGGAGATTCTCCGGAAACAGGCCGGCGTGCCCGTCATCGGTCCCCTGCCGTACCGGTCGGAAGCCCAAAAACAATTCAAGAAGTCGGTGGTGCGGTTTGCCAAGTCTGCGGCAATCAAGAACCTGGCTGCGTTAGCGAGCCGAGCCGCCCGATAAAGTCCTTGACCGCCTTTGCAACATCCGGCGCGTTCAGAACAGCCGAGACGACGGCAACCCCGTTGGCACCGGCCTGCATGACGCTTTTTGCCTGATCCAACGTGATCCCGCCGATGGCAAAGATGGGCAACGAGGTCAACGAACGAACCGCCCGGAGGCCTTCGAGCCCCACCACCGGAGCATGGTCCGGTTTGGACCCCGGGGGGAAAATCGGTCCAAAACCGATATAGTCTGGCTTGAGCCGGTCGGCTTCTCGCACCTGATCGACATTGTGCGTCGAGAGACCGACCAGATTACCCGGTCCCATCACCTTTCGTGCATCGGTGTAGGGCACGTCGTCCTGCCCTAGATGCACGCCATCCGCACCCACCGCCAGTGCCAGATCACAACGATCGTTCACGATGAACAGGACACCCAGCTGCGCCGCTAGCTTCCTCAGCAGCAATGCCTCCGCATAGGCCTCATTCATCGAGGCGCCCTTGTTGCGGTACTGGAAAAGTCTTGCCCCGCCAGAGACGGCTGCCGTCATCACTTCTGCAAGTGACCGATCGCGCCGAGCCGAGGAATCGAGGATGACGTACAAGCCTGACAAGCGTGGGTGAGCGAGCCCCATGCGCTATTCTAGCCCGGAAGCGCGACGGCGGCTAGCCGGCGAGGAAGCCTTCGAGGAAGCTGGTGGAGACGTGGCCTTTCTGGAAGTCGGGGTCGTTGAGAATACGCTTGTGGAGCGGGATGGTGGTCTTGATGCCTTCGATGATGAATTCGTCCAGCGCACGGCGCATGCGGGCGATGGACTCCTGGCGGTCTCGTCCATGAGTGATGACTTTAGCGATCATAGAATCATAGTGCGGCACGACCGTAAAGTTCGACTCCATGGCCGAGTCCACGCGGACTCCGAATCCGCCCGGCGGGCTGTATTTCGTGATCGTACCCGGTGACGGCGTGAATTTCTCAGGATCTTCGGCGTTGATCCGGCACTCCAGGCTGTGCCCGTTCAGCTTGACATCCTGCTGTTTGAAAGAGAGGGCCTGTCCGTCTGCAAGGCGAATCTGTTCCTTGATCAGATCGATGCCGGTCACCATCTCTGTGATCGGATGCTCCACTTGAATGCGGGTATTCACTTCCATGAAAAAGAAGTTGTGGTCCTTGTCGAGCAGAAACTCGACCGTTCCCACGTTCCGGTAGTGGATCGCCTTGACCGCCTCAACCGCCACGCGCCCGATCTCCCGCCGAAGCTTCTCATCGACGGCTGGCGACGGGGTCTCCTCCACCAGTTTTTGGTGGCGCCGCTGGATCGAGCAGTCGCGCTCGCCCAAATGTACGACATGCCCACGGTGGTCCGCCACGATCTGCACTTCAATGTGACGTGGCTCGAGAAAGTACCGTTCCAGGTAAACGCTGTCATTGCCGAAGGTCGACTTCGCCTCAGCCTGGGCCGCCTGAAACGCGCGCGCCAGATCGTCAGCCTTGTTGACCACCCGCATTCCCCGTCCACCCCCGCCGGCGGCCGCCTTGATGATGACAGGGTATCCGATCTTCGTGGCGGCTTCGAGGGCTTCCTGCTCGCTCTTCAAGCCTCCCGGACTGCCTGGTGTCACGGGGAGACCACGCTTCATGACGATTTCGCGCGCCTTCGCCTTGTCACCCATCAGGGCGATATTTTCCGACGTCGGTCCGATGAACTTCACACCGATGGATTCGCACACTTCCGCAAAATGCGCGTTTTCAGAGAGGAACCCATAGCCGGGGTGGATGGCGTCCGCACCGGTGATTTCTGCGGCGCTCAGGACGTTCGGAATGTTCCGGTAACTCAACGCCGCCTCGGCCGGGCCGACGCAGATCTTCTCATCGGCCGCCCGGACGTGCAGGCTCGTGGCGTCGGCCTCCGAGTGGATGGCGACGGTTTTGATGCCGAGTTCCTTGCAGGCGCGGATGACCCGCAAGGCGATCTCTCCGCGATTGGCTACGAGCACCTTCTTGAACAAGGTCCGGCTCCGATGTGATCCGAGGGGAGGCTACGCCGTCGCTTTGGGATCGATGTGGAAAAGCGCTTGGCCGTATTCGACCGGCTTTGTGCTCTCCGCGAGAATCTTCACCACTTGCCCGTCCACTTCCGATTCGATTTCGTTCATGAGTTTCATCGCTTCCACGATGCAAAGCACCTGCCCCTTCTTCACGAAATCGCCTTCCTCGACGTACGGGTCGGCATCGGGCGAAGGGGAACGGTAGAAGGTGCCGACGATCGGGGACGTGATGGTCACTAAGCCGGCCGTATCCTTCGTCGACGCCTGAGGCGGAGTCCCTGCCTGAGCGGCAGCGGGCGCTGTGGCTGCCGTCTCCGTAACGGTCGCGGCAATGGTCTTCACCCCCACTTCGTACCGGACACGAATCCTCACACCTTCACGCTCCAATTCTAGCTCGGTCAAATTATTGCGCTTGAGCAGATCGACCAGTTCTTGAATGTGTTTCGTCTGGTTGCCGGTCAGGAAAGGGGTCCCCGATCCACCGGCCCCTTCCGCGAGCGACTGCGGAAGCACGATGGTGGTCCCGCGTTTCTTGGACTTGCGAGACTTGCCCCGGCTCACCGGACGCGCTCCACGTAGGTTCTCGTACGAGTATCGATCTTGATCACGGTGCCCACCTCCAGATAGAGAGGAACCTTGATTGTGGCGCCGGTTTCCACGATAGCGGGCTTCGTCCCGCCCGACGCCGTATCTCCCCGAACTCCCGGCTCTGCATCCACCACCTTTAATTCAATGAAGATGGGCAGTTCGACAGCGATCGGTTTGTGCTCATAGATCAGGATCTTGGCGTTCATGTTCTCTTTGAGCAGATCCGCATTCTCCCCCAACGATTTCTTGGGGAACGTCAGCTGTTCGTAGTTGTCCGTATCCATGAACGTATAGTCGTCACCGGTGGCGTACAGGAATTGCATCTCGCGCTCTTCCAGATCAGGCTCTTCGAACCGCTCGCCTGACCGGAAGGTGCGGTCCAGGACGTTGCCGCTGATATAGCTCTTCAGCTTCGTCCGCACGAAGGCTCCGCCTTTCCCCGGTTTCACATGCTGGAACTCGACGATGTAGAACGGCTCTCCGTCAACCATCAACCGTACGCCGCCTCGAAAATCAGTGGTGGAAATCACTCGTTGCTCCCTTTCCCCTTCGTGCTGTGCCCGATGGTGCTCTTAAAAAACGATGCCTGCTATGCCCGCTTCTTCCTGCCGGCTATCCCCCCTGGGACAGCAGTCCTCTTGGGGCGTTTGGCGCCGGCAAGATAATCCCTCAATCCGCGAAGAGCGAGTAGGTACCCCCCTGGGCCTAGACCGGTCACCTGCCCCAGCGCCACGCCGGCGATGAACGACTGATGGCGGAAGGTCTCACGCTGATGGATATTGGACA
>FKKE01000570.1_pt3 | contig 17461 bp, 20 predicted proteins | sample 1106331 | NCBI WGS metagenome assembly FKKE01 (sample SAMEA3931202, study PRJEB13176) | freshwater metagenome | biome: Drinking water system; feature: drinking water; material: freshwater | place: China | collected 2013-02-06 | reverse complement strand
AGCAAATGGTCTTGTCCCCGTCGGAACGCCGAGCCCTCGCCCTCGGAGCGTTCCTACACGATGTGGGGGTTGTCGCCCTTCCAACGAGGCTGTCGCCCTCGCCATGGGCCTTCGAGGAATGGGAAGAGTCCGGCAACGGGCACCATGAGTTGGGCGCCCGCATTGCGATGGCGACCCAGCTCGGCCCGGAAGTAGCCGGCGTGATTCACGGACATCATGAGCGCTTTAATGGAACAGAGCCGGGGCGGATCATTCACAGCGGCGTCGTGACGACGCTCGCTCGGACGGTGGGCCTGTTGGAGACGTTTGACCAGCTCGTCGTGGTACACCCCGATGGAGCCGAGGCGGGCTTTCACAATGCCCTGGAACAGATCAGGTCCCAAGTGGGGACGCGGTTCGATTCGGCGGTCGTTGAGACCGTCACGCGCGCGCTGGTCGGGTACGGTCCGGCCTGTTCCGTCCAAGCCGCTTCCGTCCAGACCGCGACGCTTCCTTCCTAGCTATCGACTTCGCTGCGCCGCCTCAATCATCTCCGCCGCCGTCTCTCGTACCGCTTTTGTAATTTCCGTTCCACCCAGCATTCGCGCCACTTCAGCCTCGTGCCCGGCTGCATCCAGCCGATGAATCCCCGTGACCGTCCGTCCCTTCACGACCTGCTTGCGGACCAGGAGATGGACATCGGCCTGGGAAGCAATCTGAGGCAGGTGGGTGATGCAAAAGACTTGATGGTAGCGGGCCAAGGATTTCAACCGCCGTCCCATGACTGCGGCGACCGCGCCGCCCACACCGGCATCCACCTCGTCGAAGATCAGGACCGGTACATGGTCCGCCTCGGCCAACACGGATTTGATCGCCAGCATCGCCCGGGACAGCTCCCCTCCCGACGCCACCTTCGCCAGCGGCATGGGAGGCTCGCCGGGATTCGCCGAAAAGAGAAATTCGACCCGATCCGGCCCGGTCGGTCCATACGGTTCGTTGCCCTCACAAGGCCCCAGCGTCACTTGAAAACGGGTTTGTCCCATTTTCAGAGCCGCCAGCTCTTCCCCAACTCGGGTCTCCAGTTTCTTCGCGGCCTTCGTCCGCTCTTTGGTCAACTTGTCGGCCACCTTCGCCAGCGCGGCCACATCGCGCTCGACCGCCGCCTGGAGCGCCTGGAGCCGCGTATCACTTTGGTCGAGCCCGTCGAGTTGTTCCCCCAAGGTCTGCTGCCGCTGCAAGAGGGCTTCGACACTGCCTCCATACTTGCGCTTCAAGCACTGCAACAGATCCAGCCTCTGCTCGACCGCCTCCAACCCGGCTCCGTCCTGCTCAAGGCGTTGCGTGTAGTCCTGGACATCACGGGCGAGATCCCGCAGTTCCACGGCGGCCCGTTCACAGATTTCCTCCCAAGGTCGCAAGCTCTCGTCAATCCCGCCCAGCTCGTTCAGGCGCTCCCGGGCGGCTGTGAGCCGCGCCACCGCCGCGCCGTCCTCGCCATAGAGGAGATCGTACACGGCCTGTCCCAGTTCCCCCAATCGATGGGCATGGATCAGCCTTTGCCGATCGGCGGCCAGTTTCTGCTCTTCGTCGATCTGGATCGCCGCTTCCGTGAGTTCCTGATGCTGGAATCTGAGCAGGTCTTCTTGCTGTCGCTGCTGTTCCGTCAGCCGGCGGACCCCTTCCCACTCCGTCCGGCGACCCTGCCAGCGCTCGTAGGCTCGCTCATAGTCCTGCCGCAATTCATCGAGGCGACCGAAGGTATCCAGGATCTCCAGCTGCGCATGGACGGACAACAGGGATTGCTGGTCATGCTGGCCATGAATATCGACCAGAGACCCGGCCAGGGACTGGAGCATCTGGACCGTGCCCAGTTGGCCGTTGACGGCGACACGGTTGCGTCCCGATCGGGACACGACACGGCGCACGACCACGTCCGTATCGTGATCACCCAAGATCCCGGATTCCCTCAGGCGCGGCAGCAGCGGATGGCCGCGAGGAACGGCAAAGACCCCTTCCACCGCGGCCTCGTCCGCGTCGGCCCGAACCTGGTCGAGGGACGCACGGCCGCCGACCAACAGCGCGATGGCGTCGATGATGATGGATTTCCCGGCGCCGGTTTCGCCGGTCAGGATGTGGAATCCGGATCCGCACTCGATACTGAGCTGATCGATCAGGGCGAAGTTTCTGATCCGGAGTTCAGTCAGCATAGTCCCCGAACCCGGGAGGGAGACGGTCACGCATGGGATCCGCGTCGGGAGGAGGATCCGACAGGATCACCCTGGCGACGGAATCCCCTCAGGCGGTCGCGGAGGTTTTGGACAGGAGCGAATCGATCACTTCTTTGAACGCGCGCTTGGGTCTGGCCCCGATCAGCTTCTCGACCACCTGTCCGTTCNNNNTGGGAATGCTCATCACCTGATACCGGCCCGCGATCTCAGGATTCTCGTCGGTATTGAGTTTCATCACACGGACTTTTCCGGCATATTCCGTCGCCAGTTCATCGACGACCGGCGCCACCATCTGACAAGGACCGCACCAGACGGCCCAGAAGTCCACCATGACCAACTCAGAGGCCTTCATCACCTGGGCCTCCCATCCAGCCGAGTCCACCTTGATTGCGTTGCCAGCCACAGACTGCCTCCTTCCTTGCCAAGCCTCAACAAGACCGAGCGGCATCGTAGCGTAGGGCTGGAGCACTGTCAACCTAGGCTGGAAGCCGCTCGAGACCTGAGATAGCGTCGATTCGCGAGACATCAACGGGACCGGAAGACCCAGCGGCAGGTCGATCGGCTCACCACTCCCATTCGTCCGGCACGCCGGCCCACCAGCGGTCAGGTTTGGCCGCGCGCCACGCCGTCTGGATCTTCCAGAGTCGGTTCACCGACTCCTTGTCCAATCGCGCCGCCATCGCAGCCGCCGCATCGGATTGCCGCCTGGCTCCGTCTTGAATCATTTCCTTCGCGATACGAGCCAGAACTTCGGGCGGATCGATGAGATCCTGCGTGCCGGTCAAGGCCAGACTCCGATAGAGCTGCTCGATCAGCACCCACTGGTCGGTTTTCGCCAGATGCTCCACGTAGCCGTCCAAGGCCTGATACACGTAGGTCAAGTACACATACCCGGCCGCGGACGGTGCGTCATCGATCTCCCGTTGGCAGGCCTCCACGGCCCGCCGATAATCGCCGGCCGCCAAGTAGACCTTCGCTCGCCTGAGATGATCGCGTCCGCGGTCGGCCGCCCAGGCAGGCGTTGAACCGAGTCCCGTCAGGATGGCGAGGGCGATCAGCAGGCCACAGGTCCGCAGCCAGGCCCCTCCCCACGGCCATGAATGAATCCGCTCCTCGCCGCCACGACTCCTCATGCTTCGCTCCTCTTGACTACGACTATTCCCTCATGGCATCTGTACACCATCGGCCGCATGCACGTCTCCTCGTTTCCCCTGCGGCAATGGAGGTCGTGATGGACCGCGCCTATGTCCTGATCAACGTCCTCCCCGGGCAGACCAACAATGTGGTCAAATCCCTGTCCGACATCAAGGAAATCAAAACGATCGATCCCTGCTGGGGCAAGCCGGACATTTTCGCCATGGTCGAAGTGCCGGATCAAGACGCCTTGACGGCGCTGGTGCTGGCAAAAATCCACTCCATCGAAGGCGTCGCGCAAACCGACACGCACCTTGTCTATCGACTCAAAAAGTAACCGACGCAGGGCTCACGGGCTGCTGCTCGTGCTGTGCAGTCTCTCGCTCGGCTGCGCCGAGGTGGTGACCAAGCCGGGGCCGGGAACGGCCGAAGCGCTGTATGCCGCGCCGCGCGACCGGGTCAAGCAAGCCGTGATCAAAGTGCTCACCGCCAACGGCTATCGGGTGAATGGCGACGCATCCGGCGGCACGCTCACCACGGGCTATCGGGAAGAGATCGGATCGATCACCAACTGGCTGGTCGTCGCCCGGTTCGGCATCACCCGGAGTCGGGTCCGCGTCGATCTCGCGGACGGCGCGCCGCAGACGACGCTCGTCACACTCGAGGTGCTTCACGATTCGAAGGACGGACTCTTTTCCTCCTGGGGCGCCGGAGACATTCCCCTCCCCCAGTCTCCCGACACGTTTCTCCGGCTCATTCAAAACGAGCTCGGACTGCTGTAGCAATCTCAGCCTCCCGCGGGAGGCTGATCGCCCGGCTCTTCTTCCAGATCGATCCCGAAGCGTTCCGCCATCCGGTACAGCGTGCGTCGGTCGATGCCCAAGATCTTCGCGGCCTTGACCTTGTTACCCGCCGTTTCTTTCAACACCCGAACCAGATGCCGTTTCTCCACCTCGTCCAAGGTCAGACTCGCCGCGTCTTGCGCGTTTGAGTCTCCGCCGCCCGCCCCTTCCGCAGCCGCGCCGACGCGCACCGACTCAGGAAGGTCCTCCGGCATGATCAGCGGCCCATGGGCCAAGGACACGGCGCGCTCGATGACGTTCTCCAGTTCACGCACGTTGCCGGGCCAGCGATAGCGTTCCAGCCGCGCCATCGTCTCCGGCACGAACCCGCCGATCGCAAACCCGTTGGCTTTGGTGAATCGGCGGAGGAAATGATGAGCCAGCATCGGGATATCTTCGCGACGATCGCGCAGCGGCGGCAGCACGATCCGCACGACATTGAGACGGTAATACAGATCCTCACGAAACTTCCCTTCCCTCACCATCTTGGCCAGGTCGCGGTTGGTCGCGGCGATGATCCGGACATTGACCTTCAACGCCGCCGTCCCTCCGACGCGGCGCAGTTCCTGTTCCTGCAGGACGCGCAACAGCTTCACCTGCATCATGGAGCCGATGTCGCCGATCTCATCGAGAAAGATCGTGCCGTCGTCGGCCGTTTCAAACAACCCGGGCTTGGCCCCGACGGCCCCCGTGAAGGCCCCCTTCTCATACCCGAAGAGCTCTGATTCCAGCAGGGTGTCGGGCAAGGCCGCGCAGTTGACCGGGACAAAGGGGCGATCCCGCCGCGGGCTATTGGCGTGAACGGCTCGGGCGATCAACTCTTTCCCGGTCCCGCTCTCCCCTTCCAAGAGCACCGTGCTCCGCCCCTGAGAGACCTTGGCGACCAGCTTGTACACCTCCAGCATGGCCGGACTGCTGCCCACCAGGGGCGAGATGTCCTGCCGATCCCGTAACTCTTCTTTGTAGCGCGCGTTCTCGCGCAACAGACGGCTATGCTCCAAGCTTCTTCGGACGACCAGCTTGATTTCGTCCTTCTTGAACGGCTTGGCCAGGTAATCGTAGGCGCCTTGCCGGATCGCATCGATGGCGCCTTCCATGGAACCGAACGCCGTCAGGAGGACGATGGCCGTGTCCGGACTCCGCTCCCGGAAGGCGCGGAGCACGGCCAGTCCGTCGACCGCTCCCATCCGCATGTCCGTCAGGACCACGTCATAATGTCGCGCTTGCCCCTTGGCAATGGCGTCGTGCCCGCTGGTCACGGCATCAACCTTGTAGCCTTCCTTCTGCAAGACCTCGACGAGGAGGTCGCAGGCCACCGCGTCATCGTCCACCACGAGGATCATCGCCTCACCGCCCATGAGTCGCCTCGACCGACGCCGGAGTCGCCACATAGTTCGGCAAGGTGACCCGGATCGTGGTCCCCTTGCCGACCTCACTTTGAATGTCGAGCGTGCCCCCGTGCGCCGTCACGATTTCCCGACTGAGATACAGGCCAAGCCCCGTACCGTCGCCGCTCGCCTTCGTCGTAAAGAAGGGCTCAAAGGCCCGACGGAGGTGCTCTTCCGGCATGCCTGAACCCGTATCCTGCACCACAAGGGTGACCATCGTTTCGGCGGGCCGCTCCCCCGTCCGCTGACGCGCCGCCGCCTCGTCGCTCGACACCGGACGCTGCCCGGCGATGATCTGCACCTGCTGTCCGGACGACGTGGCCGCCAGCGCGTTGGTGAGCAGATTCATCAGAACCTGCTGCAACTGTTCCGCATCGCCCCAGACGGTCGAGGCTTCCGCGCCGACGTGAACGCGCAACTCGACGCCCTTTCTCCGGAACGACGGTTCCATCAGCGCCGCGACGGAGGTCACGAGCTCCTCGACGGCCAGCGGCGAGCGTGACGGTTTGCGTTGCCGGGTCAGGGACAGGAGATTCTTCACGTTCTTGACTACGCGGTTGATCTCCTGATCGATGATCTGCAGCCGGCGCTTCATGTCTGGCGTCAATTGCGGTTCTTCGGCCAGCGACTGCACATGCCAGGCGATCGAATGCAGCGGCGTCCCGACTTCGTGCGCCACCTCCGCGGCCAACTGCCCCGCCGCGGCCAAGCGCACGGACCGGTTCAACGCGTCTTTCAATTTTTCCAACTGCATGTTCGCTTGCAGGAGTGTTTCGGCCTGGGCCGCCAGAGCGGCACGCGCCTCTTCTTCCCGCGCCTTGCGCTCCTCGCGCGTCATCGCGAAATAGGCCACCCCGACCAACACGCCGACCACCACCGTCCGATTGATGACGGCGGAGACAAACCGGCCCGGCTTGGTGGGCCGCAACAGGCCGACGTACGTCGCGAGCACGCAGGCCAGGAGCGTCAACACCATCAAGCTGCGCTTGCGAACCGTCGCAACGAGCAAAATGGGCACGACAAACCCATAGGCGCCCACGACGTTGGCCGGCGCCAATGATTCGATGATGACGATCAGGACGAACAGGGCGCCCGCGATGAAGAGGACCAGTTGGTCTCGGCTCCGGGCTGACCGTTGTGGAATCGCTGGCTCCATCGGGGATGGCCGGCTTTGCGGCATGCACGCGTCCGTCGGCGGCGATCAGGCCATGCCCCGGACGGCGCGAAAGGCTTCCGTCACCTGACGGATCGAGGCATCGAGTTTCAGCACCTCAAGAGACAAGGGAATCTTTCGAGACCAATTGGGATGGCGCTCCACCGTGCCAGGCACATTCACCTGCGAGACCTGGCCGATCAAGTCTTCCAGGGTCACCAAGGTGAGCCACGAGGGGGTTCTGGCCAGAAAGGCGTGGATCGCGCGGCTGAGTCCCGGCGTCATCTCGCCGGGCGGAGTCGTCTCCTCGGTGCCCGCCTCAGGCCAGAGCCCCTCTGCTCGCAGGGCATCCAGTAGCCGCTGCCGGTCTGCGTGACGGGCCTGCAGTGCATCCTTGCAGGCCCCCTCGTCGGGGAACAGCCCGAGACGCTGGCGGAGATCGATATCCGCACCGCTCCAGAAGGCGGAGAGCGTCGGCAAATCGTGTGTCGTCACGACCGCCATGGATTGTGCCGCATAGTCCGACGGGGCCTTCCAGGCCCCGTCCCACTTGCGTTCGAAGTACAAGACCTTGTACGAGAGCACATGCGCCGCGGTGAGTTTTTCACGGACCCAATCGGGCACGGTGCCCAGATCCTCCCCGACGATCACGGCCTGATGCCGGACGCTCTCCAACGCCAGAATCGCCAGGAGATCCTCCCACGGATACCGCACGTAGGCTCCCGCCGACGCCGGAAGACCGCGTGGAATCCAGAAAAGCCGAAACAGACCCATGACATGATCCAACCGCAGCGCCCCGCCGTACCGGAGGCCCTTCCGGACCATCGCGATGAACATACGATAGCCACCCGCACGCAGCCGAAACGGAATCACGGGGGGCAGGCCCCAATTCTGCCCGTCACGCGCAAAGGCATCGGGTGGACAGCCGCAGTCGGCCCCCAAGGCCAGAATATCCTGGAACATCCAGGCATCGCTGCCCGATCGATCGCTCCCCAGAGCCAGGTCGTGATAGAGCCCCAAGGAGAGTCCTCGACGGCGGGCCCGATCCTCTACCTGATCCAACTCCTCGTGCAACACCCATTGCGCGAACTGATGGAAGCGCACGCGCGACGCATGGGATTCTTTGAAAGCCCCGACGTCCGGCGAGTCCGGGCGGCGATAGGCCACCGGCCAATCCTGCCAATCCCAACAGGAGGGGTCGCGCTCATGGATCTCTTCCTTCAAGGCGAGAAACACCGCGAAGGCTTCGAGCGCTTCCCCTTCGGACTGAATAAATTGGAGGAACGCCTTGCCGCGAGGAGTCTTAAACGTCAGCCCTTCCGGCTGGATACTCAAATGCTTCGATTCGAAATCCGTGAACAAGAGCTCCAGGGCCTGCAGCTTGAGTTGATACACGGCATCATACTCAACCATCTCGCTGGCACGGAGCCGCTCCAAGCGCTCCTGCGTCCGCGGCTCGTAGTACCATTTGCGGGCGGCGATCGATTCACTCCACTCCGGGATTCGTTCCACATCGATATAGAGCGGGTTGAAGTAGAGACGGCTGCTTGGATTGTAGGGACTGATATGGTAGGGCCGCTCATTCCTCAGCGCATGGAGGGGATTGAGGCCGATCACATCGGCGCGCAGGTCCGTGGCCGCCCAATCGACCATCGCGGCCAGGTCGTTCAGGTCGCCGACCCCCCAATTTCTCGCCGACCTCACGGTATAGAGTTGGATGACGAGACCCCAGCCTCGCACACCGGCCTCGAATTGGATGGGCACATAACAGGAGGTCGGCGCCACGATGAGGCGCAGCTGCCCTTCCACCTGGCCGGCGGAGCTGCTGCCCCAGACGAACAGATCGTAGTAGCCGAGGGAGAGCCCGGCTGGAACGGGGATTTCTGTGCGGACGTACCGGCGGCCATCGATCCATCGGGTTTCGGCTACCGGAGCCCCAGGGCCCACCGAGCCTTGTTGCTGCGGACCGCCCCGTTCATCGCGCAACTCCCAGCGGATTCGCAAGTGCCCGTCGTCCTCCTCGACGGCCGGCAGGCGAAGCGACCAGGTCCGCTGCGCCTCGCCGTCTCGGACCACCAAGACCGGCTCACAGGGTTGCAGCCAGGAACGCCTGTCCAGTGCCGTCAGCTCCGCCTGCAAGGCCTCATGATCATGGACCTGTAACCCCATGGCCCGAAGAATTTCCCGCTTCGTCTCCAGACCGATCAGGTGCCGCTGGCCCCAGTTGTCATAATAGTCCGGCGCGACGCCGTAGTGCTCGGCCAGCGCGTCCAGCATGCCCTGTTCGGTTTCGAAATGCATGGACCGTCAGTCTAAACGCCCCCCTCTACGTGATCAAGCCTTATTCATTTTAGAGCGGCTTGCGCAAGAGTCCCCACGGCCTGGCTTCTCCGCTGGAGAGGGATTTCTGGAACCTGCTACAATGGCGCATGCGCTGTCCGTTCTGCAGTACCGAAACGACCTGGGAACGTAACAAGTGGCGGCCCTTCTGTTCGGAGCGATGCCAACTCATCGATCTCGGCTCCTGGGCCGGCGAGCGGTATCGGATCGCCGGTCCCAGCTTGATGGCCCCACCGAGCGACTCCGATTCCTCCGACTCGAGCTCGCCTCCTGAGGAACCCGTTGCCAGGACCTGAATCCATGCTGACTATGTGTGATGCTGGAGACCACCGATGACCTCCGTCCAAGGATATGCCGCCCTCGAAGCCGGTGCCAAGCTCGAGCCCTTTTCCTTCGAACGGCGCGCGCCGGGACCGCATGACGTCACGATTCGTATCGCCTATTGCGGCATCTGCCATTCGGACATTCACCAGGCTCGCGATGAATGGGGTGGCTCGATTTTCCCGATGGTGCCGGGCCATGAGATTGTGGGAACCGTCACCCGTGTCGGAGCGTTGGTCTCGAGATTCCGAGTGGGGGACATGGCAGGTGTCGGGTGTTTCGTGGACTCCTGCCGGACCTGTCCCGCCTGTCGAGAGGGCCACGAGCAATACTGCGACAACGGTATGGTGCTCACCTACAATGGCCGTGATCAGGCCGGCGCGCCCACCTATGGCGGCTATTCAACCCATATCGTCGTAGACGAGCGGTACACCCTCCGCATTCCCCAGGCTCTTTCGCCGGCCGCGGCCGCTCCCCTGCTCTGCGCCGGCATCACCACCTATTCCCCCTTGCGGCATTGGAAGATCGGTCCCGGACACAGGCTGGCCGTCGTCGGGCTTGGCGGATTGGGGCACATGGCCGTCAAGCTCGGACGGGCTTTGGGCGCCGAGGTGACTGTCCTCAGTTCCTCGGAACGAAAGCGCCATGATGCCCGACACTTGGGCGCGACGGACTTTGCCCTTACCTCACAGCCCGAAACCTTCCACACCCTGGCGAAGCATTTCGATTTCATCCTCGATACGGTCTCCGCCCCGCACGACTACAACGCGTACATGAATCTCTTGAAACGGGACGGCACCATGATTCTCGTCGGCGCCCCGGCAAAGCCGACGCCGCTGGACCCCTTCCCCTTGATCCTCCAACGCCGACGGATTGCGGGGTCCGTGATCGGCGGCATCAGGGAAACGCAAGAGATGCTCGACTTTTGCGCGGCGCAGGGGGTTGCGTCCGACGTCGAAGTCATTGCGATCCAGGACGTCAATCAGGCCTACGACCGTGTCATGCGTGGCGACGTCCGCTTCCGCTTCTCCATCGATCTCGGCACGCTCCGATAACTTCGACTCCACGTTCATTCGGAGCCCCATGGCCACTCCGCCGCGTCTCCGGTTCGGAACCAGTTCATGGGCCTACAAGGGATGGCAGGGCCTCGTCTATCAGCGGGACTATCCGAAGAGCCGATTCTCCAAAGACTGCTTGGCGGAGTATGCCGACTACCGGCCGCAAGGCCGCCCCTTGTTTCAGACCGTGGGGATCGACCACACCTTCTATCGGCCCGGCACGGCGGAGCAGTTTGCCCGCTATGCGGCGCAAGTTCCCTCGGACTTCCGCTTCTGCCAGAAGGTCTGGGAAGAAATTACGATTCCCATCTACGCCAAGCATCCCCGCTACGGCCCGAAGGGGGGCACCGCCAATCCTCGCTTTCTCGATGTCATGGCTTTCAAAGATTTGGTCCAGACGCCCTGGCAGTCAGGGCTTGGTGCGCGAGCCGGCCCCTGCATCTTTGAGTTCCAGCGGTATGGTCTGCCTCCATCGGAATTTCTCGCTAAGCTTGATACATTCCTCGGACGACTTCCCCCTGGTCCCGAGTACGGCGTCGAGGTGCGGAATCCCGCCTTGCTCGGTCCGACCTACGCCGCGATCTTGAGGGCTCATCGGGTCGCGCATGTCTACAACCACTGGAGCATCATGCCACCCCTGGCGACTCAACATGAGAAGCTGGGCCGGTCATTTTCCGCAGATTGTGTGCTGTTTCGCCTGCTGACCCCCCTTGGCATCTCCCATTCCGAAGCGGTGGAGCGCTATGCCCCCTATTCCCGTCTCCAACAACCGCTTCCCCAAATGCGGATGGACACCACCCGGCTGGCCAGGCAAGCTCTTGATGAAGGGAAGGCCGTCTACGTGCTGGCCAACAATCGTGTGGAAGGCTGCGCCCCGATCACCGTCCAGTCCCTTGTCGCGGCCCTCGCCGTTCTTCCGTCCGAACCCACCCACCGACCAGCCGATTTGGCCCCTGAGGATGAAATAAGGAGTGGGTGACGCCGTCTCCGTGTTCCTGGCCTCACGACTCCTGAAGGGGCGTTGTTCGGATTTTCTCCCGCATGGTAGGATGCATGCAATGTCATCACACGGCAGGCCGGAGCCCTGACGTCACCAAGGAGGCGAGGCCATGAACGCCATTCGAGTAACCCCACTGACCGCAGCCGTTCTGGGATGTTCCCTGCTCGCCGGACCCTCCGGATGCGTGAGCAGCAGCACCTATGAACTGGCCAAAAGCAACGCCGAGAACGCCAAGCTGCTCTACCAAAACGAGCAGCGGCGCGCGAATGAGTTGGCGGCCGGCACCAAGAAGCTGAAAGAGCGTATCGAGGAGCTTGAGGCGAGTCTTCACGAATCGCGCGAGAAACTGGCGAGGGCGGACCGGGATTGGCGCGAAACGCGGGATGAGCTGCTCAGATTGAAAATCGAGCGGGAGCAGGCCCGCCGCAAAGGCGGAGAACGCTCCCCGGAGTTCGTGATCCACTCCGATGCCGAAAAGTCTTCGTCGGGCATCGAACCCGAGGGGGCCGGCCCCAAGGGAGACCCGCAGGCACGCGATGCGCGGCGTCGACTCCGCGAACTGCTTCAGCAACTGCAGTCGGCACTCGAGCACTTATAGCCACGGCGCGGTCCGCTACGCAGTTGGGGGCTCAGCCCCGTGGGTTCCCAGAGAAGGGGAGCCCCCGGGGCTGAGTGTTCGATCGTGATACCCATCGTCCGAACTCACGGTGCGGTCGCGCTGATCGGCGGGACATTGATCCCGATCCGCTCCAGTCCCATGATGACGGTCAACGCCGTCGGCGAATGCTGCACGATTTCCTTCTGCACTTCGATCCGGCGAAGATCCACGAACTCCGGCGCCGTCAGGCCGAGGTGCTCGCGATAGGCGCGATCGGCGATGCCGCGCTGCCTTTCCGCCTTCTCCCGCGCTTCCTCGGCCTTCTGGAATTCTATCATCGTGATCTTGCGCTGCTCCTGCTTGATGGTCTCGGCGGTCTGCTCCAAGACGCCCTTCGGCGGGAGAATACTGCCGATGACCACGCGGTTGACGCGAACCGGGATCCCCTGTTTCTCGATCAGCTTGGCGCGCACTTCCTGCTCGACCGCATCCTGCAGCTTGGTTCTGGTGGCGGGTTTGGTCGTCAATTCGAACAGTGGATATTTCTGAACCTCCTCGCGGACGAACGTCCGAAACGCCTCTTTGACGTTGTTCTGATACCAGTGCGGTCCGAACCTCTGAACCAACTCCGGCGACTTGCCTTCCATGACATTCGCGATCAGGAAGGCATCGAAGGACACCGGGGCGTTCTCGGCGGAAATGATGTCGAAGTGCTCGGAGTACTGGACAGGCCGGATGTCGACATCGACCACTTCCGTCGTGGGCGCGACCGCCACGCGTCCGGTCGACTGCGGGACCGGTTCGACGCCGCCATGTCCGAAAAAGAAGGGCTTGTAGACCAGCACGCCCTCATGGCCCGCGTCGATCGGATGGAGGACGCAGCCGCTCGCACCCGCGAGCACCATCAGCATTCCGGCCATCAGTAGCGGCATGACCCGTTGTTCAGACATGGCAATTCCCCCCTGGTTATGGGATCACCGGTTCCGGTATCCCGTGGCTGCCCGTTCAACTGTGTGGGTACGACCTGAAGGAATGGATGATGCCGAGGACATAAATCAGCTTATGAAGCGACCACGAAATTGTCAAACGACGAAAAGACACGGTCTTTGTGAAGTGCGGCGAGGGGGGATGCGAAGGGAAGGGAGAACCTGAGAATTCGAGCGCGTGGAACTGATTATTCGATACCTGCCTGGCGCTGCAACCAGCGGACATAACGAATGATCTCGGTCACATCAGCCGGAGTCGCCGCGGTGATTTTGGGCATGTCGCCGAACTGCCAATGGTGGGCGCGGACCCCGTTGGCCGCCGCCCGCTGAAAGGCTTCATCTCCGTGGTGATTCGGCTCGTAGATCTTGTGCACGAGCGGGGGCCCCTGTTGCGTGCCCGTCCCTTCAGGGCCATGGCAGGGCATGCAGTTGGCCTTGAACTTTGCCTCGCCGGCTGAAAGTTCAGCCGGAACCGGGCCGGCTTGACGGCTACCGGTCTCTTGTTTCGGCGGCTCACCACACCCAGTCCCAGCGAGCAAGAAAACCAGGCCGCCCCCGGCCACCAGTTTCCGAGCGATACCGACTCCGCGAGACCGCACTGGCCTTGCCTCTCCCGCCATTCGCGTCCTCCCTACTCCTCTCGGATCACTTTCGTGGCTTGTTTGGCGGTGACGTATCGGTACACCCGAACCGAGATCGGGATGACCACGATCAGCGCGATCGTCAGATACATGAAAAACTCTTCAGGCGACATCGCTCATGTGCACGCGTAGGCGACCGGGTCCGCAACACCCGCGGCCTGGAATCCCTCCAGCCGGATGCGGCAGCTATCGCAACGGCCGCAGGCGGTCCCGTCCGCTCCAGGATCATAGCAGCTATGGGTCAGGTGCAGAGGGGCTCCAAGGGTCAGGCCCAATCGAATGATCTCGGCCTTGGTCATCATGAGCAAGGGGGTCCTGATCTCCACAGGCCGGCCCTCAATGCCCGCCTTGGTTCCGAGGCGGAGGACCTGCTCGACGGCCTTGAGGTATTCAGGCCGGCAATCGGGGTACCCCGAGTAGTCCACCACGTTCGCCCCTATGTAGATCCGGGAAGCCGCGCGGGTCTCGGCATAGGCCGCCGCGAGCGACAGGAAGATCGTGTTGCGCGCCGGCACGTAGGTGAGCGGAATGCCCTGCCGGCGCTCGGACTCAGGACGGTCCTTGGGCACGGCTAGATCGGCCGTGAGCGCGGAGCCTCCGATGGCGCGAAGATCTAGACTCAGCACGAGGTGGTCCGCCGCGTCCAGCGCCCGCGCCACCTGCCTGGCCCGTTCCACTTCGACGTGATGCCGTTGGCCATAGGCAACGGTCAGCAGGTGCAAGCGACAGCCGTCTTGCCTGGCGACGGCGGCCGCGACCGTGGAATCGAGCCCCCCGCTGGCCAGCACCACAGCCGGTCGAGACGCGCCTGCGCTCATGGCAATACCCATGACAAGTAGCTCATCTTCAATCGATCACCTAGCCAATGACTCGGCTGCCCAGGATCGACAACAGGACGATGTGATGGAGGAAAACGGTGTGCGCCGAACAAACGCTGAGAGGAAGCGAACCTGAACCTAATCGCGGTCTTCTTCCCGCTCAATTTTCTCGAGCAACTCTTCTTTCGACTGGCACTCGACGCAGAGTTTGGCAAAGGGAACGGCTTGCAGCCGCTTCTCGCTGATCTCGACACCGCATTCGGCACACATGCCGTACGTTCCCTCATGCAGCCGCATCAAGGCTTCATCGATCGACTGCCGGCGGCGGTTCCGCATCTCCATCAACGAGATACCGAGCTCACGTTCAAGATCCATCAAGGCCTGGTCGCCGACATCACGCGCCGACTCCAGCCGCCGCTGCTGATCCTCCGTCAACGACTGGCCCAAGCTTTCTTCGATTTCCCTGATAATTTCTTGCCGTTTGCCCAACAGCATCCTGTGGAGCACCTCCTGCCGACGCTCTCGCGCCTCTCGCTCCTTCGCCGTTTCCTTGGGTCGCACCGGTTCGGCTACCACAGTCGCGGAGGCGACCTTTGCAGGCATCGTGGCAACGACCGGAGCAGCCTTCTTCTGAACGGTCCGAACTGGCTTGGGCTTATTCACAGATTTTTTCTTCGCTTGCGGTTTCGTCGCCATAAGGATTCGACCCTCTTAGACAGGCCCGCGACGGGAAAAAAGTGCGGCATCTATAACACGGCATCTCGTGTTTGACAAGGGGTGACGGACTAAGGATAGATCACCGTGGAATGCACGTCATAGCCGGCCAGTTTGTCCCGACCGTTCAGAGCCTTGAGCTCCACAAGAAAATCGAGGCCGACGATCTCTCCCCCAAGTTGACGGACAAGATTGACGGTCGCTTCCGCAGTACCGCCTGTGGCCAAGAGATCGTCCACGATCAACACCCGTTCTCCCATCCCTATCGCGTCGCGGTGGATCGCCAACGAATTTGTACCGTACTCCAAGCTGTATTTCACTTCGTAACAATCCGCGGGCAGCTTCCCCGGTTTCCGAACCGGAACGAACCCGGCTCCGAGGCGGGCGGCCAAGATCCCGGCGAAGATAAACCCGCGGGACTCGATCCCCACCACTTTTGCGATCTGCTGCGTGCGATACCGGCCGGCTAACTCATCGGCCAGACTGCGGATCGCGTCGGCGTTCTTCAGCAAGGTGGTGATGTCGTAAAAGAGGATACCGGGCTTGGGAAAGTCCGGGACTTCGCGGATGAGTGATCGGTAGTCGATGGCAGCCACAGAGTTAGAGCAAATCTGCCTGGGTCATGGTCTTTCGCTCGATGGTGTTCCGAAGCCGAACCAGCGCCGTCATTTCAATCTGCCGCACCCGCTCGCGAGTCAATCCCATCTCGCGGCCGATTTCTTCCAGCGTCTTCGCCTCGTCACCATTGAGCCCGAACCGTGACACAATAACAGTTTGTTCTTTCTCAGGCAACTCCTTGACCCAGGCGAGTAGTTCAGCCCGGCGTCGAACCCCATCGGCCGTCTCGTCAGGCGACAGGCCTGCGGGATCTTCGATCACGTCGCGGAGGAACGTATCGGTCCGATCGTTGATCGGACTGTCGAGCGAACAGGTTGTCCGGACCAGTTGTTTGAGGTCCTGCACCTCCTCTTCCGACGTTTTCATTTTCACGGCCACTTCGTGTGCCAGCGGCTCACGCCCTAGCTCCTGCACCAACTGTTCAACCTTGCCAAGGTAGCGATTCAACCGTTCCACAACATGCACGGGCAGACGCACCAGTTTCCCTTGATTGACGATCCCCCGCTCGATGTACTGCCTGATCCACCAGGATGCATAGGTGCTAAACCTGAAGCCGCGCTTGTAGTTGAATTTCTCGACGGCTTTGATCAGCCCGAGATTGCCTTCTTCGACGATATCGGAAAAGGGGAATCCCCGATGCATATACCGCTTGCCGATGCTGATGACGAGACGCAGATTCGACTCGATCATCTGCTGGCGCGCCTGTTCGTCACCGGCCATGACCCGCTTGCCCAACTGCTGTTCTTGTTTGAACGTCAGCAGCGTCGAGCGACGGACTTCCCGCAGATAGCTTTTCAGCGTATCCAACCCCTCGGAACGACCGGATTCCTTGTCGGCCGGTTCGGAGACGCCTTCGGCACCAGCTTCCTCATGGTCATCGACGGTTCGCCGTCGCACACCACTCTCCGCTAGTTGTGCCCCCCGTGCTCGCCCCATTCGCACTTGCTCCCTTTTCACTCCACGCTAGTACCAGATGGACAGACCAGAAAACCGTCCGGTCGCTGGTGTCCATTCAGCCTCGACGCCCGTCACATGAGCGCCAGGCGGACCGACCTTTAAGTCCCGCAACAACGCCTCAATCGCCGTTCTTGCCCCTTCGACGTCCACCTCAACCCGACCATCATCACGATTTCTGACCCCCCCGGACAACCCATGGCGAGTCCCGACTCGAACGACAAAGGCACGGTACCCCACGCCTTGCACACGACCGCTCACGACGATCCGGGCACGAACTGACATCCCTCCTGCCGACTCAGCCATCCGCTTCGCCGCTATCGTTATCCGGATTGTGCCTCAGAGGTCCCTCACGTTCACCGGATATTCTCATACCTCCGCAGATGCGTCACGTCTTTTGCAATTCCGCGCGAATCGCATCACCCCAACTCGAGTGTCACGATTTGAGACTCAGGTTTCTGGCCTTACGATCAAGCTTCGAGGAACACAACCATGGACACACTAATGGATCTTCTCCTCCGGCGCTAAGGAAGAGATGCTGCACCTGAGGAGCCGGCGGTACGAGCAAGCTTGGTTTAGATTTGGCAGAGAAGATACTTGAGGAACTTATCCGCAGGCGACATTCACGGTAAAACGATAAAGAGCCTGCGGACCACACGAAGTGCGGTTTGGTCGGGGCGAGAGGATTT
>FKKE01001504.1_pt3 | contig 17480 bp, 16 predicted proteins | sample 1106331 | NCBI WGS metagenome assembly FKKE01 (sample SAMEA3931202, study PRJEB13176) | freshwater metagenome | biome: Drinking water system; feature: drinking water; material: freshwater | place: China | collected 2013-02-06 | reverse complement strand
CGGGGAATCTCCTCTTGAATCCCTATGGAGGGAATATCGGTATCGGCACCTCTTCTCCCCAGGCACTCCTCGGCATCCAAGGATCTATTGGTGTCAATACCTCCCAGCTCTACTTAGCCTCCTCAGGAAACATAGGAGTAGGCACCACTACCCCCAACTGGAACTTCCAAGTAGCAGGCACCCGTCCTTCCTTTGCCCTCTCTGATGCAGGAGCGTCTGCAAACCTCAAGCACTGGCTCTTCTCCTCTATGGGAGGGAATCTCTATGTGGGCACCACTACTGATGCCTATGCCACCTCGAGTCCTGCAGCCCTCACTATGCTCAATGGAGGTAATGTGGGTATCGGTACCTCTACTCCCGGACAGAAGCTCTCCGTGGCAGGCACCATCTATGCTACCGGAGGCATCCGTCTTTCAGATGGAACCATTACTTCGGCAGCCACACAGTTGCCTAAAGGGTACATAAGTGGATATCGATTGGAGAATTCGGGAGATGATGCCGACAATGACATCATTATTAATCCGGGAACGGCGAGGGATACTGCATTTACGGATGCGTGGTCCGGCACATGTTCAACCTGTTCAACGGGTCTAGTTGGTTATTACAAATTTGAAGAAGCAAAGGGATGCCGACGTGATACCTATAATTGGTATGATGCATGCCCGACGCAGGCAGGACCTGCTTCGCTTGCCGGAAAAGTCGGGAATGCCGTCGATTTGGAGCTGGATAGTTCGCAGAGTCTTCGTATTCCTGCGGCAAATATCAATAATTACCGTTTAGGAAATGTCGATTTTTCGATTGCTGTTTGGATTTATCTCGAAAGTGATACAGCCAGTAACGCTGATGTTATATCGCAAATGGGGGAGGCAAATGCAGCACAGCAATTCCGCCTGTATTATGATACTACTTCTAATAAAATGGTTTTCCGGTGGTGGACAGATTCATCCGGCACAACTGTAGCGGCTACCGCTGATACCCTCGGTGCACTGAGTACGGGCACATGGTACCATATTGTTGCGTATCATGACTCTTCGAATAATACAATTGGTATCTGCGGGAATAATGGGACGTGCGATACCGCATCTGCAACCGGGGGTAATTTAGTGACACAAGAGTGGTGCATCGGATGTAATATGGCTGCGGCCGGCAGTACGCAGGCAAATAATTGGGACGGAAGGTTTGATGAGATGGGTGTTTGGCGTAAAGTTCTCTCTTCGACTGAGCGGAGCAATCTGTATAACTCAGGGAGTGGCATAACACTTACGCGTACATACAGTAATTCTACGAATATCACTCTGACATCAGCGCTTACTAAGCGTCTTGATGCCGCTTGGTCGGTGGGGTCGGGTAGCGGCTGTATGGCGGCGGGAAGCGAGACTGCCTCCACTTGGTACCACGTCTTTGCCATCAAACGCTCCGATACCGGCGTCGTTGATGCTATCTGCTCAGCTACCTCGACCATTCCGACTCTGCCTGCGAGTTACGATACCTATCGCCGCATCGGGTCCATTCGGAATGATGGAAGTAGTAACATAAAAACATTTACGCATAATATTCAGACCGATACCTTTCAGCTTCTGGATCCGGCAAATACCGATGTCAATTCTGCTAATAATCTGACTGCTGCCCTTGCTTATACGGTCACTGTCCCTCAAGGAATACGCACGACGGCGTTGCTTCGTGCTGCATATACGGCAAATAGCAACGCTGCTTCAGTCCTTTTTACGGATTTCAATGAGACTGATAATGGCGCCTCAACGAGCGGTCTTGGTCTTGCTCAAATTCGGGTCAATACTGGCGATTGTTGCGGCGCCGCGGAAATTATAGTAGATGCCTCGCGTAACGGGCAGATTCGTATCCGGGAGTCAGCAAGCGGCGCAAGTAACACGCTGCTCACAAGTGCTTTCGGATGGATTGATAGACGGACACCAGATGAATAATCGCTATATGAAAATTCCCAAGCTCCATTTACTACGGAATATCTTCCTTAAGACTTTTCTCTTAAGTGTCATCTTTCTTGTTCCGTCAACTTCTCATGCTTCGTGGCTAAAATATAACAAGCAAACCGGAGATATAATCGGATGGACACGATATACGCCACCGGGATGTGATTGCGGGCCAACCGGCACTGAAGCTCTAGTTGAACTCCCGGGAGAACAGGAAGTTGACATGCGTCTCCAAAAATACGACCTCTCCTCCAATACTGTGGTCCAAAAGAACGCCGGAGAAGTGGAGAAGTACGATATGAGAGAGAAGCGTCAGAAAAACAGACTCCAATCCCTCTCCTTCACCTCCTCCGTCAGATACAAGGAAAACATCGAGGATACCTCCTTCAACCTCGAGAACTTCATGAAGCTCAAAACCCGCCAGTTCACGTGGAAGGATGATGGTCAATCAGATATGGGCTTCATCGCCGAAGAGGTAGCAGAACTCATCCCCGATCTCGTGGTCAAAAACGAGGACGGCACCATCGAGGGAGTCCGCTATGACCGCATACCCCTCTATCTCTTCGAGGTCGTTAAACAGCATACATCTCGGCTTGATGCCCTGGACGGAGGACTCTCCTCCATTGCCACCTCTACCACAGCAGCAGGCCCTGAGAACGCCTGGAGTGTTGACCAGCAGTCAGGCAAGGTGAACGTCAACTTCTTCGGTGACATCAATATGCAAGGCAACTCCATCAGGGACGTCACCTCCATCTCGGGCATGTTCAACAAGTGGAAGATCGACGGGGATGGGATACTGACGGCGGTGAAGGTGGTGACGGAAAAACTCGAAGCGGAAAACGTGACCGCGCGAAAGGGCGTTACGGTTCTCGATCAGGACTCGAGTTCACCATACTGCATTACCGTACGAGGCGGAGCGGTGATCGCGGCGAGTGGGGAGTGCAGCACTTCGCAGCCATCAGTGACCGTTTCCGAGGGATCCTCGACTGAAGAGTCCGCGGGCGGATCAGCTACTACGACTACTTCTGAATAGAAAAAACGTCCCGCGATGCGGGACGTTTTTTAAGAGTTGATATGATTCATGGCCATCGAAAGTTCTTTCGAAAGACCGATTTCGATTCCTTCGGCAAGCCGTTTCCAGATTTTCTTGAGATCATTCATTTCTGAGGGCTTGAATGGCCGCAGTACCAGGTCCATCGCAGGCACATGCTTTTTCGCAGACGGCTGGATGCCGATGCGCACGCGCCAGAACTTGTCGGTTTTTAAAGCCCGCTTTACCGATTCGACGCCGCGGTGCCCGGCGGAGCTTCGGGCGAATGAAAGTTTCGTCGATCCGAAGACGATATCGGAGTCGTCCTGGAAGACGACGACATGATCCGGTTTTACCTTGTAGAACGATACAAGCGTCGCGACGGCCTTTCCGGAAGCGTTCATCATTGTGCCGGGGAGGGCGAGGATTATCTTTTCTTTCCCGATCTTTCCCTGGGAGACGGCAGCAAAGAATTTTTTCTCATCGGCAAAATCCTCGAAGTCGAATTTTTTTCGCAATGCTTCAAGCGCGAGCCATCCGGCATTATGCCGTGTCTTTGCATATTCCGTTCCGGGATTTCCGAGTCCGATGAAGAGATACATATATATAGAAGGTGGATAGGGGGTTCTTTGTATGTAGAGTATACCGTTCGCGGGTTGCAAAATGCAAAAAAATCAGTATAATTGACAGAATGACTGAAGAAAATACAGGTATTTCGCCCGCTGATACCCCTGAAACGATGACCTGGAAGGAGCGTATCTGGGAGGTGACCAAGGTATTCATCCTTCCCATCGCGGTCGTTCTCCTCGTGCGCGTCTATGTCGCACAGCCGTTCGTGGTGAAGGGTGCGTCCATGGAACCGAATTTCGAGGATCAGGAATATTTGATAATCGACGAGGTCTCACCCGCGGTCCGTCCGATCGAACGGGGAACGGTGGTTGTTTTCCGTTATCCGCTTGATACGTCTGAATTTTTCATCAAACGCGTGATCGGGCTGCCGGGCGAACACATCTCTCTTAAAAATGGATACGTACTCGTGAAACAGGCGGATGGGACAACCATTCAGCTGAAAGAGCCCTATCTTGCCCGCGGTACGATGACCTTGGGTGACGCCGATATCGACGTCCCCGCCGATCATTATTTCGTCCTCGGCGATAACCGCAACTTCAGCTCCGATTCGCGCCGCTGGGGCCTTCTCCCGAAAGATCTCATAACGGGCCGCGCGCTGCTGCGCCTCTGGCCGCCGGAAAAAATGGGCATTATCGAAGCTCCGGCATACTCTCTGTAATCTAATCATCTAAATACATCACCGTATGGCAAAACCGAAAAAGCAGAAAGCGAAGCAATTCCAGCGACCGCGCGGAACGCATGATATTCTTCCCGGAACCCAGCCCTTTTGGGACCGATTGCGCGGGCTTGCGCACGACATATCCTCCTTCTATGAGTTCGGACGGATCGAGACTCCTCATTTCGAAGACACGGAGCTTTTTACCCATGGCGTCGGCAATGCGACGGATATCGTGGAAAAGCAGATGTATTCGTTCAAGACGCGCGGCGGCGACCAGCTGACGCTTCGTCCGGAAGGAACCGCTCCGATCGCGCGCTCATATATTGAAAACGGCATGGTGGCGGAACCGCATCCGGTAAAGCTCTGGTACTTCGGCTCATTTTTCCGCCACGAGTCTCCGCAGCGTGGACGCTTCCGCGAGTTCCATCAATGGGGCCTCGAGTCATTCGGCGAGGAGGGGCCGGTGGTGGAAGCGGAGATCATCCAGGTAATCCACACATTCTTAAAGGAACTTGGTATCCAGGATATCTATGTCGAATTGAACAGCATCGGATGTCCGGAGTGCCGGACGCAGGTGAAGTCGCAGATTCTCGCGTACTATCGTTCGAAATCGAAAAAGCTCTGCGTCGACTGCAAGCGCCGCATGAAAGAGAATTATCTCCGACTGTTTGACTGCAAAGAGGAGAAGTGCGTCCAGATCCGTCAGAATGCGCCGCAGATCATCGAGCACATCTGCGAGAACTGCAAGCATCACTTCAAGCTCCTCTTGGAATTCATGGATGAGGCGCAGGTTCCGTACGTGCTGAATCCGTATCTTGTGCGGGGACTCGACTATTACACGAAAACCGTCTTTGAATTCTTCGTCGGAAAGCCCGATGAGGAAAAAGGAACAGTAGAGGAGGTTGCCGAAGAGAAGGAGGAGAAAAAAGAAGAAGGCGTTCAGCAGCAGCCCCCACCCAAACTTTCATTCGCAGTTGCCGGCGGAGGTCGCTATGACGGACTTGTTGAGCTTTTGGGCGGACGCCCGACGCCCGCTGCGGGCGGAGCAGTCGGCCTTGAACGCCTGATCGAGGTCATGCGCCATCAAAAAATTGAACTTTCGGCAGCGCCCGTAAAGCGGATCTTTCTCGTGCAGCTTGGGGATCTCGCGAAACGGAAGAGCTTGAAGATCATCGAACAGTTCAGGAACGCGAAGATCCCGCTGGGGATGTCCTTGGGGAAGGACAGCATCAAGTCGCAGTTCACCCTTGCCTCGAAGCTTGGCGCGGAATACGTGCTGGTCTTCGGTCAGAAGGAGGCGTTGGATAACGAGGTGATTATCCGCGAGATGACATCCGGCATTCAGGAGACGGTGCCTCTGGAGAAGCTCGTCGACTCGGTAAAACGGCGCCTGAATCTCTAACCAGATGGACGATTGCCTTTTCTGCAAGATCGTCCGAGGCGACCTTCCGTCAGACACGCTGTGGGAAGACGGGGACGTGCGCGTTTTCAAGGATATCCGGCCCAAAGCCCCGGTTCATTATCTGATCGTGCCGAAAAAGCACGTGGAATCCGTGGCGGCGCTCGGCGATGCGGATGTCGATATCCCGCGCGTTCTCATATTCGCGGCGAAAAAGACGGGCGAGATGCTGAAACTCGAAGGATACAAGCTGGTCTTCAATGTCGGCAGGAAGGGCGGGCAGGTTATCGACCATATCCATCTCCATATCCTCGGCGGGTGGAATGCGCCGAGTCCACTTGATATATAGAAGGAAATAGTATAGACTCTGAAAGTTCGAATTCTACATATTATGGAAGTCCACAGACGACATCATGAAACAGTAGGGGCGATGCTTCGCCGATTTTCCCGCAGGATCCAGCAGAGCGGTATTGTGATGCGCGCGCGCAAGCTCCGCTACCACGAAAAACCGGCATCGGTCCGCGCCGAAAAAGAACGGGCAATCCGCCGCATCCGCGTGAAGGCCGAGGCGATCAAGATGGAAAAGCTCGGCAAAACCCCGCAAGAGTAATCAACAATCCAAAAGCCGCTTCCGCGGCTTTTGTTGTATAATGAGGATAGGATTAATTTTTCACACCATATGATGCTCGAAAAAATTTCAGGAGACCTCAAGGAGGCGATGAAAGCGCGGGATGAGAAGCGCTTGTCGGTGCTGCGCATGATCTCATCCGCGCTCCAGGGGAAGCAGATCGAGAAGCGCGCGAAGGTGGGGGATCAGTCGGTGGCACTCACGGACGATGAGGTGCTTGCCGTCTTGAAGCACGAGGCAAAGAAACGGCAGGATGCCATCGCCGAGTTCGGCAAGGCCGGACGCGCGGAGCTGGCAGGCAAGGAGGCAGAAGAGCTTGAGGTGATCAAGGCGTATCTTCCGGCTGAGATGGGGGATGCGGAACTCGAAGCAATTGTCTCGCGCACGCTTTCCGCGATGGGAGAAGTGACGGAAAAGGATTTCGGCAAAGCGATGGGCGCCGTGATGAAAGAGACGAAAGGGCAGGCATCCGGCGACCGCGTTTCCGCGCTTGTGAAAAAGTATCTTGCGAAGTGATGAAAGTATCGTTCATCGCCACATCGGCGCTCTCGGCTCCTGCGCGCAGGAAGATTGAGAAAAAAATAAACGCGCTTCTGCGCGCGCTCCCTTCCGTCGTCATGAAAAAAATGCCCCAGGAGGCTTCGGTCATATTCACCACGCCGGCTGAATCGAAGAAACTGAACGTCATCTATCGGGGGAAACAGAAGCCCGCCAACGTCCTTTCGTTTCCGTACGACAAAACCTACGGGGAGATTTTCGTGACGCCGGCCGTGGTCCGGAAAGAAGCTCTAAAATCAGGTGAAAAAGCCGAGGAAAGACTAGTCAAAATGATAATTCATGGTATGCTTCACCTAAGCGGCCTGGATCATGAGATCTCGGCCAACGATGCGGAAGCGTTTGAGCGCCTTGAAGAGAAATTAATACGTTTGGCTCTGTAGGGAGTGCTTGGTTGGCTTTTTCGGATCGTGAGAAAAAGCGAGAAAGGCACTCATATTATAGGGCGCATATACCGTGGCTCGTATTATCACCGGACTTGATGTCGGCACATCAACCGTTACTACTATTGTCGGGAAAAAGGAGAAGAACGGATCACTGGAAGTGATCGGCGTTGCCGTTGAGCCGGCCGAGGGAATCCGCCGCGGCGTCGTGGTGGACGTCGAAGATGCGACGCGCGCCATCCGCCATTCGGTTCTGGAAGCCTCGCGCGCCGCGCAGGTTCCGATCAAGTCGGCGATTCTTTCCGTCAGCGGTTCCTATATCCATGCCGGATCATCGCGCGGCGTGGTGGCGGTGTCGCGCGCGGACGGGGAAATTTCGGAAGACGATGTGCGACGCGTGTTCGCGGCCGCGGAAACCTTCATCCCGAAAAACCTTAATCGCGATATTCTCCACATCATCCCGAAGGAGTTCAAAGTCGATAACGAAATCGGCATCAAGGATCCGTTGGGCATGAACGGCGTGCGGCTCGAAGTCGATACGCTCGTGCTGGAAACGCAGATGCACACGCTGAAGACTTTGTTCAAGTGCGTGGACACGGCGGGCATTAAGCGCGAAGGCGTGGTGTTCGCTCCGATTGCCGCCGCTGATGCGGTGCTCACGAAACGGCAAAAAGAATTGGGAGTTATTCTCGTCGATATCGGGGCGGGTACGGCGGACTTCGTGGTATTTGAGGAAGGACGTCTCATTCATGCGGGCTCGATTCCCATCGGGGGGAATCTGATCACCAACGATATCGCGATCGGATTCCAGACCATGGTTGATGTTGCCGAGAAGATCAAGCTCGAGCACGGCATCGCGGTGCCGGAGCTCGTGCAGAAGAAGGAGCAGATCCAGCTTGCCGATTTCGCGCTTGATGAGAAGACGATGTTCCCGCGGCGCGATCTCGCCGAGATCATCGAGGCGCGTTTGAAGGATTTGTTTGAGCTTTTGCATCGTGAATTGAAAAAGATCAACCGTTCCCAGCTCCTGCCGGCAGGCGTGGTGCTGGTCGGCGGGGGAGCGCGCATGCCGGGCATCGAGGAGATCGCAAAACGCGAGCTTCATCTGCCCGTGACCATCGGCGTGCCGTCCGGATTTGGTAATCTCCCGTTTGATGATGAGTCCGCCATCCAACTCGCCACATCCCTCGGGCTTTTGCGCTGGGGAGTCGGCGAAAACCACCACAGCACCATGCTCGGAGGGGTGATTCAGGAGTCGCCGACGGTCCTGAAGCGTTTTCTCAAGCTTTTCCTGCCTTAAAAGCTGATTTTTTTCGTCATAACATGTGGATAACGTGCGCACGAAAGTGCGCATTTGCTCTATTTTCCGGTTATTTGTCAATATTGTGAGCCGCATTCCGCACATGCTACCGTGTATTCAATTATTATTCTTCTTCAAAACTTCAAAAGCCTGAATTCGCCGCGGCGAATACAGCCTTTGCATTTTTGTTAGACCCTATGCCTCAAGTAAAACCGGATCTGGAAACGTTTGCGCGCATCAAAGTGGTCGGTGTCGGCGGATCGGGATGTTCAGCGGTAAGCCGTATGGTCGAGCATAAGATTCATGGCGTCGATTTCATCGCCATCAATACCGACTCGCAGGCCCTGCATCATGCGAAAGCCCCGAAGAAAATCCATATCGGAAAAAATCTCACCAAGGGTCTCGGCGCAGGCATGAATCCGGATATCGGGCGTCAGGCGGCGGAAGAGAATCGCGATGAGATCCACGAGGCATTGAAGGGTTCTGACATGGTCTTCGTCACGTGCGGAGAGGGTGGCGGAACTGGATCGTTCGCATCCTCGATTGTTGCGGAAGTCGCGCGGGAAGCCGGAGCGCTGACGGTCGGCGTTGTCACGCGGCCGTTCACCTTCGAAGGACGCGAGCGAGCGCGCATCGCGGAAGAGGGAATCGCAGCGCTCCGCGAACGAGTGGATGCATTGATCACGATCCACAACGACAAACTTTTGAATATCATCGAGAAGGATACGCCCCTCCTAAGCGCGTTCCAAATCTGCGACGACATCTTGCGCCAGGCGGTGCAGGGAATTTCGGACTTGATTACCATCCCGGGCATCGTGAACGTCGATTTTGCCGACGTGCGCGCCGTCATGGGTGATGCGGGTTCGGCATTGATCGGCATCGGCACCGCATCGGGTGAAAATCGCGCGGTTGAAGCGGCGCGCATTGCAGTTTCTTCGCCGCTCTTGGACCTCTCCATCAACGGAGCGCGCGGTGTTTTGTTCAATGTATCGGGGGGGAACGATCTCTCGATGCTCGAGATCAATGAAGCTGCGAAAATCATCACCGAATCGGTAAGTCCGGACGCGAAAATCATCTTCGGCGCCGTCATTGATGACCGCCTGAAGAAAGGAGAGATGAAGATCACGGTCATCGCAACCGGGTTCAGCAACGGCGGACAGAACTCGGAAACGCTGTTCAAGAAGACGACTCCCGTCCAGCTTGAAGAAAAGCAGTCACTTGAGGAGGGAAGCGAGGAGTGGGATGCCGTTCCCGCGTTCCTCCGACGGAAGGCCGCCAAGTAAGAGTTAAAAATCTTGTTTGGACGTCGCTCGGAAAAGATAAAATCCGTCCCGGATTTTATCATTCTCCTCGCTGGTCCAAATAAAAAAATCTCTACAAGTTTTGTCAATAAAAGCACCTTACTTCATTCGTGAAATAAGGTGTTTTTGATTTTTGGATACAATCAAAGTTATCCACAGAGCGCGGCCTAGACCCCTATGGTATGATTTTTTCACGTTTCCATAACATCTTCCAAAGGCACTTTTTAAGACCATCTTTTAAGAAAAAATCCGTTCCCGTATTTTTTCTGAAAGGTGGGATTTTTGTCCTCTGAGAACGTTTTGTCGGAACGTTTAAAAAATTATTCATCTAATCAGTTTCGTGCGAGTCTTTTTCAATATCAATGTCGTATGTTGAAAAAGGAGCGCAGGAAAAATTATTTATGGGGAAGGTCGCGTCGAAGAAAGGAGTCAAAAAAGTCATAGTAGCGAAGAAGGAGCCGGCTCCTTCAATGTTTAAGTCCATCAGGAAGCGTGATGGCCGCGTGGTTCCGTTTGACGGTTCGCGCATTACTAACGCTATTTATCGCGCTATGGAAGCGACCGGCGAGGGAGTTTTGGTACAGGATCCCCAGCGCGTTGCCGAAATGGTCATCAAGGGGCTTTTGAAGAAATTTGAGACGACATATACCCCTTCGATCGAGGAAATCCAGGATGTGGTGGAAGAGACGCTCATCGTTTCCGATTTCCCGAAAACTGCTAAAGCATACATTCTCTACCGCCAGGACCGCTCGAAGGCGCGCGATCAGCAGAGGGCCATCCCTCCGGAGGTGAAGAAACTTGCGGACGAGAGCAAGAAGCATTTCCGCAACCAGCTTTCCGAATACATCTACTACAGCACTTACTCGAAATGGATTCCGGAAAAAAACCGCCGCGAAACGTGGGTGGAGACAGTCGGCCGCTACGTCGACTTCATGAAAGAGAATCTCGGCGATAAGCTTACTGACGCCGAATACAAGGAAGTCGAGTCGTATATTCTTGATATGAAGGCCTTGGGATCCATGCGCCTCTTGTGGGGAGCGGGCAAAGCCGCGCGCAAAAACAATATCGTCGCCTATAACTGCTCCTTCATCGCGCCGACCAAGTGGCAGGATTTTTCCGAGATCATGTACATCTCGATGAGCGGCACGGGCTGCGGCTACTCGGTGGAGCGCCAGTTCGTCGAGCAGTTTCCGGTCATCGAACGGCAGACCGGCGAAAAACTCCCGACATTCGTCATTCCGGACAGCAAGGAGGGATGGTGCGATGCGCTTTCGCATGGTCTCACTGCGTGGAGCCAGGGAAAGGACGTCGAATTTGACTACTCATTGATCCGCCCTGCAGGAGCGAGACTCAATACTATGGGGGGACGGGCAAGCGGTCCGGAGCCCCTGCGCCAGCTTTTGGATTATGCTCGTGAAAAAGCCCTTACCCGCCAAGGACGGCGCCTTACCACACTTGATGTGCATGATTTGGTTTGCAAAATCGGAGAAGTGGTGGTCGCCGGAGGTGTGCGTCGAAGCGCGTTGATTTCGCTCTCCGACCTGGATGATGTACAGATGCGAGAAGCGAAGAACGGGCAATTCTATCTTACAAACCCGGAGCGCGCCATGGCGAATAACTCCGCCGTCTATAATGAGAAGCCTCTTATGCGGCACTTTTTGGATGAATGGGTGAATCTCATCAAGGCGGGTTCGGGTGAGCGCGGGATCTTCAACCGAGGAAGCTTGAAAGAGCAGGTCCCGATCCGACGCTGGAAGATCCTCCAGAATAAACGCTACAAAACTGGGACCAATCCGTGCGGCGAAATCATTCTCCAATCCAAGCAGTTCTGCAATCTCTCCGAAGTCGTCGCGCGCGCGGAAGACACTGAAGAGACACTGATGGAGAAGGTGCGCATCGCGACTATTCTCGGCACCTACCAGGCATCACTCACTAATTTCCCGTACCTTTCGAAGGAGTGGAAAGAAAACTGTGAAGAGGAGGCGCTTCTCGGCGTTTCCATCACGGGGCAGTGGGATTGCCAGGCGCTCCGCAATCCGAAGACATTCCGCCGCCTGCGCGAGATGGCGCTTGAGACGAACCGGAAATACGCCGCGCGCTTCGGCATTAATCCCTCGACCTGCATCACGACCGCCAAGCCCTCCGGAAACGGTTCCCAGCTGTTTGACTCATCGAGCGGCACGCATCCGCGGCATTCGAAATACTACATCCGCCGTATCCGCGTCCAGCAGCACGACCCGATCTTTCAGCTTCTAAAAAATGAGGGTGTTCCATTCCATCCGGAAGTAGGACAGTCCGCCGAGACCGCCACGACGTTCGTTCTCGAATTCCCGGTGCAGGCTCCCGCAGGTTCGGTGTTTAAAGACGATCTTACGGCCCTTCAGCAGCTTGAGTATTGGAAGATGGTGAAGGAAAACTATACCGATCACAATCCTTCGACCACGATTTCCGTCGGCGAGGACGAGTGGCTGTCGGTGGGAAGCTGGGTTATGGATAATTGGGATATCGTCGGCGGACTTTCATTCTTGCCGCGCTCGGAGCACGTGTATCGCTTGGCGCCCTATGAGGCGATTAGTGAGGCGCGCTACAAGGAGCTCGTGAAGAATTTTCCGTCACTCGATTTCGCCAAGCTCGTGCTCTACGAAAAGGAAGATGAAACCAAGAGCGCTAAAGAGCTTGCGTGTGTGAGCGGTGTCTGCGAAATTGATTTTACCGCGGAAGACGCTAAAAACGCTGCAAAGTCGAAGTAACGTTCATCTGATATCTATACAAAAAACGGCAATTGCGCAGGCAGTTGCCGTTTTTGCCAAAAAGAAATGCTCTATATTTTTACCGGAAACGGAAAGGGGAAAACGACATCCGCCTTGGGGCAAGCGCTCCGCTCCGTGGGGGAAGGGAAGAAGGTTCTCATGGTCCAGTTCATCAAGGGGCCGTGGAAGTCGGGCGAGGATGAGGCGTACAAGAAGTTAGCGCCCGATTTCCATCTGGTGAAAATGGGGAAGGGATTCGTCGGCATTCTGAATGACACTCTGCCGCGCGCGGAGCATGAGCAGGCGGCGCGCGCGGCACTTGCATTCGCCAAGCAGGAGATCGAATCGAAGAAATGGAACATCGTGATTCTCGATGAGGTCAATAACGCGGTTGCGCTAAACCTGATTTCGAAAGATGACGTGCTCTCGGTCATTGATGCGGCGTCGCAGAATATCGAGCATCTCATTCTCACCGGCCGAGATGCATTGCAGGAGTTCTGCGACCGAGCGGATCTCGTCACGGAAATGGTGGACCGCAAGCATCCGTACGAGAAGGGGATTAAAGCGAAGAGAGGGCTCGAGTATTGACTTGAATATTTTTTCGTGCGACTGATTGGATAATTCCTCTCCGTATGGATAGGTCGCTTCGCGAAAGCGTCGCAAGGGTGTGGAGCTTCTCCGCCAACAGAGAAGCTGATCTTTTACATTGGAGGTGCCATATGGTACAGCTCCCAAATTTTTACAGAATACATGCAGGACCTAACCGCTGGGCTCTAATTTTAGATTCTCTTGTCGGCGGTCAGGTGGTTAGTTTCCATGTTCATGATCTTGATAAAACCTTTCGAGATATTTATCGCGTAGGTATTGATTCAGTAAGGAGGGCAGAGATAGAACCCCGTGGGACATATGATGAGTGGTTTATTTGGGGGATGACGGAATTCCATAAAGAGGTTTATGTCTATCAGCCATCGGTGTGCGCCCTTGTCTATTCTTCTAAATCCCGGGAAGGAATCTTTGCTATATGGGAGGGAATAGATAAGATAGTGTGTTCTGATTTTGAGGTTCGTGAAATGTTATTGGAAAAGGAAAGGCTGGTTTCACATCAGGAATTTATTACTGCAACGAAAGATCAGTAGATGTTCCCGTGCCGCAGAATATCGCGGCACGGGTCTTTTATTTTGTGATACCATATTGATATGTCCCGCCATGACTTTTTCCTCATCGGTTGTACCTCACTTGTTTTTGGAATTTTTATCCGATCGTTTATTTCCATCCCTTCCGCTATCAGCGGATTTTTTCTTGCTGGTGCCGTATGCTGTGCGGCGTATGGTTTGGCGCGCAGCCACGCGAAAGCATTGCTTGTAGCATGCTCTATATTTTTTGTCGTTCTTGGTATCGTTCGGTTCGATCAGAAAGAAAGTGGCATTCCGAAAATTCTTCCAGAATTATACGATACGAATATTTCCGCGCAGGGATTTGTCTGGGACGAACCGACACACTCCTCGGCGGGAAACCAGCAGATTAGGGTAAAAGTCATTACGTTTCCGGAAGAATTTTTCGTCATGGCGACAGTGCGGCCGTACCCCGAATGGCATGTCGGGGATGCGATCGCGATCTCGGGGAAAATCACGGAACCGATATCGGAAGGAGATTTCGATTATCGGGCGTACCTTGCCAAGGACAACATCTACGCGACTATGATTTATCCGCGCATGGCGGCGGTCCACGATCTTCCAGTGCCAAAAATACTGAAAGGGAAGATGTTTCTCGCGTCTATCAAGCGGTCATTTCTCGAACGCATTGAGTCGATTCTTCCCGAACCGCAGGCGGGATTTCTGGCAGGTCTTCTTCTTGGTGAGAAATCGGCGATGCCGAAAGAGCTTCTTGAGGAATTTCGCGTTACCGGGACAACGCATATCGTCGCGCTTTCCGGATTCAATATTTCCATCATCGGCGACACGCTTTTGAAAACGCTGCAGTTTCTCCTCATTCCGTTTTCGATCTCATTCTGGATCTCCGTTGCCTTCATTATTCTCTTTACGATCATGGTAGGCGCCGAAGCCTCAATCGTCCGCGCCGCGATCATGGGCATTTTGGTGCTTGCCGCGCGGAAAGGGTCGCGCATGTACGATGCCCGCCGCGCGCTTCTCGGCGCGGCCGCCGCGATGCTTTTTATAAACCCCTCACTCCTTCGCTTTGATGTCGGATTCCAGCTTTCATTCTTCGCGACTGCCGGCATTCTTCTTTTCACTCCGGTTGTCGAAGAGAAGCTCCAATGGATTTCATTGGAGCCGCTTCGCGAGATACTCGTCACCACATTGTCGGCGCAGATCATGGTACTGCCGATTCTCGTGTGGAATTTCGGCGGGGTATCGCTGATATCTCCCATTGCCAATATTTTCATCCTCCCGCTTATCCCGCTTGCCATGCTGTTTGGTTTTATCGCCAGCCTCGCAGGGTTTCTGTGGTCGGGGTTTGGAATGCTCCTTGGCCTTCTGGCATGGGTTTTTCTCTCCTATGAGCTTCTAGCCGTCTCGTTCTTCTCTCGGATACCACTCGCATACCTGGAATTTGCCGGATGGGGGATAGTGGCATTCCTTCTGCTCTACGCGTTTTCTCTCGGGATATTTCTCAATTCAAACGTAAAACGAGTTCTGCATGGATAAACTCCGAATGTATCTTCCGCTGATTTTCCTTGGCGCGCTGGTTGCCGGCGCGGTCGTTGTCTGGAGTCTCGTATTGTATGTGGAAGGGCGTGCCGGGTATCTTGCGCTTCGTATTTTCGACATCGGGCAGGGAGACGGGATTTTCGCGGAGTTTCCGGATGGGAATCAGATCCTGATTGATGGAGGTCCGGACGGAAGCATTCTCGCAAAGCTTGGAAGCACTATGCTTCCGTGGGACCGATCGATCGATGCCATTATCCTTACGCATCCGCATGCGGATCATGTAAGCGGCCTTTTGGAAGTGCTGAAACGGTATCATGTCGGACTTGTGATCGAATCCGATGCACAGTACGGAACCCCGGAATATTCCGAATGGCACAAACTTCTGATACAAAAGGAAGTTCCGGTCGTCCGCGCCGAGGCAGGCATGAAACTTGAAGGACGCCAAGGAACGTTTCTTTTTCTCGCTCCGCAAAAAGATTATTCCGAAATGCCGTTGAACAATGTCCATGATGCGATGATTGTCATGAAACTTTCATACGCCAGTACGTCCGTTCTTTTGACCGGAGATATGGAGAGAAAGCTCGAATACTCACTTCTGCGCAATGGCTCCGATCTCCATGCTGACGTGCTCAAAGTCGGACATCACGGTTCTAAGACATCGACGTCCGATGATTTCCTGAAAGCGGTCTCTCCAGCATACGCGGTCATTTCAGCGGGCAGGAAAAATACGTACGGGCATCCTACGCAGGAAGTTCTGAATCGTCTTGCGGCATTCGGAACGAGAATATTCCGTACGGATCAGGACGGGGATGTGACGTTCATCAGCGACGGGTCTGCATTTGTAACCCCGTAGAAATTCGGCTATGATTTCCAGCATGGAAAAAACTCATCCCAAAAACGAACGGACGCTGGTGGTCATCAAGCCGGACGGCATCCAGCGCTCTTTGATAGGGGAGATCATCGCGCGCTACGAGCGCTCGGGTTTGAAGCTCGTCGGACTTAAGATGGTCGTTCCGACGCCCGATCATATCGAAAAGCATTATTCTTTGGATCCCAACTGGTTCCGCATCACCGGCGAGAAGGCGATCGAATCATACAAGAAGAAAGGGAAGACGCCTCCTTCGGAAGATCCGCTCGAAGTCACGAAAGTCGTTATTGCAAATCTCAAAAAGTATCTGTCATCGGGCCCCGTCATCGCGATGGTCTGGGAAGGAATGCATGCGGTGGGCGTCGTGCGGAAAATAACCGGCTCGACCGAGCCGCTCTCCTCGGATGTCGGCACGATCCGCGGTGATTTCACCATAGACTCGTACGAAGTATCTGACGTCGACGGGCGCGCGGTCAGGAATCTGATCCATGCATCCGGGAATACCAGCGATGCCGAAAAAGAGATTGGCCTTTGGTTCAAGCCAGAAGAGCTTCTCAACTACCGCCTTATCCAGGAGGCGATCCTCTACGACGTGAATCTCGACGGGATTCTCGAATAGGGGATTCTAGAAAATAAAAAAAACGCCCCAACGGGCATCTGTTCTCTGCAAATTCATAAAAATCGCGATGTGGGTACCAAAAACCCGCAGGGGTGAATCCCGCAGGGGTTTTTAGTTCGGTTTCAGAAACGGAAAAGGCAAAGCTTAGCGTCTATAGTTACATGTATGTGCTTTAGAATGCCCACAGGCAATCTATATAGTGCACAAATTGTATTTTTTAATGACTCGGCCTAAGTGCAATTTCCGGTTCTGAAAGGAAAAAACAAAAAACACAAACTATATTCTGTTTTCAGGAACTCTTGGCTGCTTTCGCGTAAGAGGAATATTTAATTGTTCCTTAATGATACTCGATTTGAGCCTTTGGGTCAAGATGGAATTTTGGAAATTTTTTGCGACTTATCCACCAAATTTCGGGGTTTATAAACATTTTGTCCCCAGCTCATACCCATTTCGATAAAAATGGAAAATTTTTGACTGTATCATGGGGACGTGAGATATTGACTACTCAAAATATTTCGGGCTGTAGTATACCGGTAGTACGCGTCCATGGGGTGGATGTAGACCGGGTTCAATTCCCGGCAGCCCGACCATGAAAAGGCACGAAAATTCAAAACGCCGCTTATGCGGCGTTTTGAATTGAGGCAATTACTCAAATAAAGCCTAGGCTTTGTTCTTCGTCAGCGTCTTCATGCAGCGAGTGCATGCTTTCATCCGGCTTTTGCCCGGCAAAGAGACCCACTGGAG
>FKKE01000869.1_pt3 | contig 17484 bp, 35 predicted proteins | sample 1106331 | NCBI WGS metagenome assembly FKKE01 (sample SAMEA3931202, study PRJEB13176) | freshwater metagenome | biome: Drinking water system; feature: drinking water; material: freshwater | place: China | collected 2013-02-06 | reverse complement strand
CCCCTCTGGAGCGTTGTGCAATAAGCCGAGTATGAGATTCAGCTTTTCCTCAACCGCCGCCAATCTGATTTCGTAATCGTCGGGGGGGGTGGGCGCATCGGCCATAGGCATATTGGGGGACCTTGTGCCCTCTATTGTCAGGTAGCATTTTCTCTTCCCGTCCCTCTGCTCGATTCGTATCCATCCAGCCTCTTCGAGCGACTTTAGATGGGATGACACTGTGTTGCGGTGAACCCCGGTGCGTTCAGCTATGCCGATATTCGTTGTCTCGGCAGGCTCCCCATTCTGTCCGGTATCGCAGGCGATCACGCACAGAATGTCGTAACCCCTCCGGTTGATAAACTTACCAATCTGCTTTTGCACAGCCCTTACGTGAACGGACGCCATTACTCTCTCCTATGCTAGTGGGCGCGTTGCCTGTCGCACATAATTCATAAACATGTCAGGGGTAAACTGATAATCCAGGAATAAATCGTCGGCCTTGGCTGGAAGATTCACCATGCGAACCCTCTCTTTTCCGAGCTTGTCCGCCACTCTCGCGGCCTCTGATTTTGTCTGCCTCCCGTCCTTCCCCCGCCTACCGATGTAGGCGTCTGGGTCTAAAGCCAGATAGATCGGGTCGCATCCTGTCAGACGGTTCAGCATCTCATCGGATGGGGTTTTACTGGGAACGGCAACAACACACAATCGGCTATCGGTACGAGCCGCCAACCGGAGATAGACGACTCCCGCCTTTTTCATCCCTTCCAGGACGAGGCAGGGACCTGATGGCGACTCGTCTGGATTCGTCAGCCACAGACCCGGTTTGAGGCCAGAGCTAAAGCGGTATTTATCGTTTGGGCGAGGGGGGTTTGTCAGGCGGAATTGGAGGTTGGTCGCCTCCCATCCCGGATCAAAATAAGGGATAGTTAGAGCGGGTGATGGTATCTCTTCGCTGTAGCGAGCCTTGAAGCCGAGTTGCCAATAGTCCTGAAATTCGTCCGGGATTCCGGCCTGTCGCCACAAGGCTCGATGGTTCTCTCTCATGGCGTCATGGTAGCCCCGCCAGTATTCTCGATCCCTCAATTCGTCCAGACGCTCTCTTAGCCGTCGTTGCTCCTCCGCGGCCGCGATTCGGCGCAATTCTTCTTGCTGTTGGATTCTCAGGGGATCGAACGATTGCGGTTCCCCCTGATCGACCCATTCAAAATGCCCACACCTCCGGCATTTGCCCCTGGCATTATACTGGCTGTCTGCGGCGTGAATATGGAACCGATCTGGCAACCCAGAGCCGCTATCATGTCCTGACGAGCCGCAGTTGGGGCATTCTGAGGCCCACTGGCCGATCCCTATGCAACGCAGGTGGGCGAGATGCCCCCATCTCAGCCTCATATCTTCAGGTAGGGGAATATCCTTGTTTGCCATGTTTTCTCCAGGGAATTATTGTTGTTTTTATAAGGGGTTACATTTGCCTCTCCCGATTTGGCTTCCAGTCCGGGTCTCGCCAGTAAGCAATTCCTACCCCGTCTCGCCGCACCATCGCCCATCCCCAAGTGTTCTGCTCGGCTTTAACCTCTAGCCGCATCCATCTTCCCTTGTGCCGATACGGGAACCCTAGCTCAACATCTCTCAGCATAGAGTCGAGGTCTCTGTATTGGATAGGGTTCTTAACCCATTGCTCTCTATCTTTCGGCAACTCAAAATCGTTCATCTGTTCGTCGCTCCTATTAGCCCATTCCGTTTGCGGCCGCGCATCTTTGCGGTCATGCCCCAAAAGGCGTGTTCGGCTCTATATCGGGGAATATGCGGGAAGCCCTTAGCAAACACCCGTGCCGCGACTCTTAACTTTACCCCGTCATACAAATCGTCTTTGGACCACTCTTGCAGGATGAGGGTGGCCGCAGTTTGCATGGTCTTGTTTTGCTCGGCGTGTTCTTTCGTAAACATGGTGCAGAAAACAAAAAAACCCCTTATGTGCTTGGTTCTGGCGGCTTATGCGTCACGACCGCGTAAGTGCCTTTGGCGAAGGGTTAATCCGCCAGAACCAAATCCACAAGGGGAATTGTCTTTTGTGGTCGTGACACAGCGGATGCTCATGACATCCTTAAATTGTGCCCTAAACGCTCGCCACTTCGTTTAGGGGTAAAGCTCTTTTAGTCTAATCGGAGACGCAACCGTTGTCAATAGGATGTTTTCAGAACGGAACTATTTCATTTCGCATCCCGTAAACAAACGCCTCTCGATTAACCGTTTTCCCTTTGACATCAGCATAGAATTGCTCGAACGGAGCTATCTGCTCCGCGATTGTGCCGATGCCTGAGTAGCGATGTTGGATAGCCTCATCTGCGGCCCACCTGGGCAGAGCCTTCCAGACGTACCCAAAGATGTCAATGTTCTCCAGCTTTTCCCGCGGCCGCATGACAATCTTGTACCCATCCCCCTCAACCTCATAACTGGCCCGATGGGTGACGAGAATCGTCCAGGCGCAATAGGTACAGTCTCGCGCATCTACCCCCTGAGCCGCATAGCGGGGGAGGGTGGAGAAGTGGGCGATAGGCAGTTCGCGGCCGCAGGTCGTACAGACCCGTGTGCCTGACAAGGTAGCGACTGGAGCTAACTTTTTCTTTTTCTCTTTGGGTTTTGCCATCTGCCGTTCCTGCTTGACTCACTCCCTCTGGGCGACCACGCCATCGGCCAGGCCGGGGGGATGACCTGGGCTTTTATTGTCGCGTTCTCTCGTGCCAGGCGTAACAGTCGGGGGAGTTTCGACAACGTGGCCGCATAGAGGGAGTGAATGTTAAACAGTGGTGGCCGCATTTCCGGTTCAAAACTGTCTGGAGTTTTGGGATCGTGAGTAGAAGCTACCACTCCCAACATCTTAAACCCGAATTAGGGGATTGTCAAGACCCAAATACTATGTTATTATGATACTCAATTACTGTAGCGAGAGGGAGGTTTGCATGAAGGCTTATGCAGTTGCAGGGTCCGCCGTGGTACCAGGAGTAAAATTTATCAGCGCGGCCGCAGTTCTCCTGGCAGAAAACAAGTATGAGGCTGAGGGAGTGGGTTTGGCCGCGTTTAGGGAGCGTTGGCCTGCGGCTGATGGATGGCGAAGTCATCAGTGTGATGTTCACGAGATTCGCCGTGAGTTTCTGGCTGAGGTGTACCCGGAGTTAAGAAGTTGATCGATCCACTTTTTGACGACATAACGACAGAGGATATTGAGGCTGTTAAGCGCACCTGTTTGCCAGAGGTTGCCGAACTGATGGGCCGATTGGCGGCACGAGAGCATCGGCCTCTAATGACTCAGAAAGAACGGTTTATTTTGACCCGTCTGTATGGAGTAAGCCAGTGGTCAGAAATCCCGTCAGGTATTCGCCTGCTCCTCAACAAGTCGTTTGAGGAGGGGTGGGAGAGAGATAGAGGATTATGAATCCCATCATTAAGTATCCTGGCAGTAAGCGATGGCTGACGAGCCTGCTAGTTCCGCATATCAAGAGCGTCCTTACCATAGACGGTGGGGCGATGTATTTTGAGCCATTTGTCGGTTCAGGGGCCATGTTCTTTGCCCTTGAGTGGGGGAACTCGGTGATTCGAGACTTGAACCCTCACCTGATTAACGTGTTCTTATCTCTTGCCCGAAGGCCAGACGATGCTATCCCCGCCCTCGAACGCAAACTCGCTCTATATCACATGGGCGACAAAGCCGAGAGGTCTACGCTCTATTACGAGATTCGTTCCCGTTACAATGACGCCTGTGCGGGCAAAGAGTTCATCTGGAACCCGCTTGCGGCCGCATCCCTGCTCTTCTTGCTCAAGACCTGCTACAACGGCTTAATGAGATTTAATGCCAAAGGCGGATTCAATACCCCGCACGGGGACTACAAAGCCCCCCGGTACGACATTGACAACTTGGAGGCCGCGAGTTCCCTCCTGGACAGTGCCCACATTACCGTGGGCGACTTTGAGGGGGCTTGCGCCCAAGCGAGCCGGGGGGATGTGCTCTATCTTGACCCGCCGTACCACGGTGTCTACAACGGCTATAGCGGCAAGGGGTTCTCTTGGGCGGACCAGATTCGTTTGCATGACGCGGCCCTGGCCGCGACCTATCGAGAGGCACACGTCTACGTGTCCCTGCCAGACACGGCAGAGATGCGAACACTGTGGGGGAGTGACGAGTTTCATGCCTACACTATCCCCGTGCGCCGTTCTATTTCCTGTAAAGCTGATACCCGCGGAAGCACGAATGAGCTACTGGCTTTTTGGCCCGAATCAGAACTCCCCGCTTTTGAGAATTACGAAGCGGCGTTTTGATGGCGCGAGAGCGACTTTTTTGGGGTCTAAAAACGATGACGATATACAACGAGGACGATGTTAGCAGGGCAAGGGCGCATGTGGCGTCTGTGGGCAAAAATCCGTATGCGGCCGCGCTTGCCCTCAACGTCAATCCCTACCATATAGATCGGCTTGTTCGACACGGCAAGATTACCCCCACCCTCGGCCGCTCCCTGGCTAAGGCAGGAGTGATTGAGGAAAAGACCTTGGTCCAGGTGGAGGCGTGTCGTCACTGTGGCAAGGCGCATCTGGCAAAAGGTTGCCCATCTAATAGGAAGATAGATAGCCGGAGACGGGCAACCGTTAACCTCGATAAGCCAGAGAATATTGTCAAGGTACTGCGCGACCGCATGACTCCAGAGGCATATCGAGAACTTGAGGCGATTATCGTTTTTTCAAGAATAGTCGAATCGCTGGAGCGCATCTCAGATGATGTCTGGAAAGGCATCCCACAAGGAGGTAAACAGTGAGCGACATTGGAATCCCTGACAACATTGCGGCGGCGTTGGCGGCGAGAGAGCATCCTGGGCGCACGACCGGCGTTTGCTATATCATCTGCGGGGCGGTTCTTTTGGCGGAGCCGGGAGAAAGCATTGTGGTGTATCTCCCAATGTGGCGATGGCTCGATCATGTCGTCCCAACCCTGGAGTGGGCGGCTGAGGAGTACGGCCTAAAAATGACCAGAGATCACCGCCATGCTGTCACCCTCTATGATTCCGAGCATTCCGCCACTGTTACCTTTATTGTCCCGAACGACAAGGGGGTGCTCCGCGGCCGCAACGACACAATTGTTGATGGGTTGATGCGCGAATACGTTGATGGCGGGGGATACGGGGAGTCGGTGGATGCTTGGGAGAGGAGTCTCCGCTAAATAAGAAACAAAAAAGCCCTTCAGCAAAGAAGGGCTTTTTTGTTTTCACCGGATACAGAATGTTGGAACCCGAATCATTGTAGCACCGTGCGGTCAGGGCGTCAGTAAGATATTGCCCACATTTACAAAATAGTATATCCTGTCAGAAAACAGGAGAATGCCATGACTTTAGGTATCCATGTAGCTCAGGGGCCGCGAAACGGCTACGGCCCATTCTGTTCCGCTAAACCTGCCGTTGTGACGGCAGTCAACGAGGGCGGGTCATTAACTGAGGCGAAAGCGAACAGTGGCGGATATACCTATACCGTATTCCGCGATACGACTGTTTATCTTGAGGCTCCCCCGGAGTGGAACACAGCCCCCGACATGGCGGCACTGGCGAGAGCTTACTACCCTCGCCTGAAGGCCAAATGGGACCTAAACCCCGCCGATTGGTACCAGATAACCAACGAGCAGGGTGGGGGAGAGGGGGCTGAGGTTGAACGCAATCTGACTCGCCTCATTGCCTACGAGCGCGAGATAGCACGTCTGGCAAACTTGGACGGCAAGAGGGTGGGGGTTCTGGCATTGGCCGGGGGTTCTCCGGGCGACTTCGAGTTGTGGAAGTGCCTGTGCGCCCCGTTCATTAACGAGATGTGGTTGGCGGGGAATGCGTACCTGCGACACGCTTATGGTACAGGAGACCTGTGTGACGCTCAGGGCAATGTCATCTCTGGCAACCCATCAAGGCCCATTCAAGAAGCTGATTATCTTTACACTCAGGGGTATCGCGGCCCCCTTATCGTTACCGAGGCAGGTATTGACGGGGGGTTTGGCTATGCCGGGACTCGTTTTACCGACCAGCTACAAAAATACAGTCGCGCTCTGCGATCCCACCCCCTGATATTGGGCTGTTGCGGGTGGACGTTAGGGAACTGGGAGAATCAACAACCGAATTGTCAGGACTCTCTCCCGGCCCTGTCTCAGTACCTTCTAGCCAACCCTGTGCCCAAGTGGGCAGTTCCCCCTCCCCCTGAGCCAGAGCCAGACCCTTGCGAAGGTCGGCCACGAGTTCAGTACAAGCGTTCCTATGTTTTACTCCCCCCCACGGCCACAGAACAATGGGCTGAACAGGCACTCAAAGGTTCGTTCGGCCAACGGTTGACGCTGGGCTTCAGTGCTGACGATGCCGGTATCGGCGCCCTTGATGTGCGTAACATTCTGGCCGTCAACCCAGACGATTGGGGTGGAGACTTGCGAGCTTTTTACGAGGAATACTATCCTGGCGTCAATTACATTCCTCTCACAACCATCTCCCCCTACCAGATGCGCCAATATCTCCAGTTCTATAACAATCAGACAGGTGCTCCCCCGGTTCTGCCTGCGTTCACTGCAACCCACTGGCCGACAAACTACCGCACCATCAACCAGCTATTTGGGGCTAATCCCTGTAACTACTGCAAGTTCGGTACCGAAAGCCATGAGGGGCTAGATGTTCAGGCCCCCCTTGGCTCCCCTGTCTATGCCATTGCTCAGGGCACAGTCTATCTGGTTGTGACTAACCCTGCCCCATCCGAGAACTATGGCAAACAGGTACGTGTTCGCCACGCCAACGGCTTTTGGAGCGTCTATGCCCACTTGGAGTCTATCGTTGTCACGGCGGGGCAGACGGTTGTAGGGGGGCAACGTCTCGGTACGGCTGACAGCACAGGGAATAGCACGGGGTCACATCTGCATTTAGGACTTGGGCATGATGACCCCCGCATGGGCGTAGGGAACTTGCGTTATATTGACCCCCTGCCCTATGTGGCTCACTTGATGAATCAACCGCCTCCCTATGTCTACAGTGGCCCCCCTGTAACCTTTTCCCCCTCTCTCCATGCCCCTGGCTCTGACTATGAGTGGGGGATAAAAGCTGTGCAAGACATGTACAAACGCTTGAACATCCCGGTCAAGTGGATGAGTAACGGTGTGAGCGCTAACTACTACCCCCTATTTAATAAGCCCGCATTCCATATCGTGCGCGTGTTCTGGAAACCAGATCGCAAAAAGACGCCCCAAGAGGCATGGGATCAGGACCTCAGAGATGGGGTGATGCGCTTCTATAATGCAGGGGCACGGCGGTTCGAGTTATTGAACGAACCGAATCTCGCGGATGAGGGGGCGGGGCTGGTATGGGCCAATGGCACAGAATTAGGCAACTGGTTGCTCGGCCTCATCAGCATTATGAGAGCCAATTGCCCCGGCTCTAAACTTTATTTCCCTGGCATGTCTCCCGGTGTGCCATGGACGAATCAGTTTGTCTGGACGGACCCGGCGTGGGCAATTGTTAAGTCACAGATGGATGGGTTCTGTCTACATGCGTACAGCGGCAATGCAACAAGCGTGACTGCGGCCGCGAACGAAATCACTTCTCAAGTCATCGAGGCACAGCGTTATCTGAGATTGCAGGTTCCTTTGGTTCTATCAGAATCGAGCGTCAATCGGGCCGCGACTGCGACCCACAAGGCGCAGGTCTACAGGGCTGTTGAAGCCTCCTTGCGCCCCGTAGCGGGAATCGAGGCGGTGTCGTGGTACATCTCCTCGTGGGCCGACGCTCCGCCCGATCAAGACGTGAACCAGGAATCCTGGCTAAAGTATGGGATTGCCGACGCCTACCTCGCCATCCCTTGAGAACCGAGAGCGGCTGATACGGCGACTCGATATTATTGATATGTTGGTCAAGTCGCCGCGAAGCAAGTTGTTAGAGATGGCAGAACGCCGCGATATGGATAGAAAGATGCCTCGCGGACAATTGATTGTTGCTCTCTACGAGGCGATGGTTATTGAGGAGTTATTATGATGGATATGGAAGAATTGAGTGGGCTGGATGGGCCAATTGACGAAGATTCCTATCAGTGGATGGAGGACAACCAGCCCATCCTCTTAAAGGAAATCATCCGCTTGGTAAAAAAGGGCGCAACCCCGGATCAAATTTATGGCTACGTATTCCGCAGAACAGAGCGAACCGGCATCTCGCGGCGATGCCAGCAAGCCGCCAGACATCTCCGCCGCCAGGCATAAAATGATTCGTTTTATAAAGTGGCTAATCGATGCCTACACAGAACAGATAGTCAGTTTCGCTCCAAGACCTGTCGAGTTCTTGTTGGCTTCGATTAGCTTATTTTGGGGCCTCTGGATATTGAATCCAGCCCAAGACTCGTTTCTCCCTCCTACCTACACCCTGGCGGCGCGTATTATGCCAGAGTGGGTAGTGGGTCTCATATTCGCAGTTCACGGACTGGGGCAAATGTTCGCCCTCTACCTGGATGGATGGAGATGGCGGGTACGGATGACAACACTTGGATACACCCTATGGTTTACCATCTTTGTTGTCGTCGTTCTTTCCAATCCCGCCTCGACCCTAATCCCCCTCTCTATCGTTTTGACGCTCCTCTCTGCTAACGCGGCCGTGCGTGTGCGTCACGCTAACGACTATGAGCTATGAGTCCAACCCTTGAATCCATCATAACCCTCGTCGGCACAATTCTAGGCTCCACGTTTCTGATGCGGATATTTGAAATTATTCTGTATCGAAGGGAGGAACAGAGGGCCAGGAGCGCGGCCGCGTCTAAGGGCGAGGCAGAGGCCGATCTGACGAAACTCCAGGCAGTCGGGGTGCAACATGGCTACTATGATGCCCTGTTCGACCGCTATGTGGCCGATATTGCCAGATGCTCCGAGCGATTGAAGGAGATGGAGGCGAACCGGGACGCAGAGCGTAAAGAGCGAGAGGCCAGGACGCTGGAGAGGGAGAAGGAGGGGGCCGAACTCAGGCTCAGACTTTATAATATGGAGTTGATCCTGGTCGATCTGGTGTATGGCGTTAGAAGTCTGAGCGAACAGATGCAAGAGGCGGGGATCACCCCCCGATGGAAGCCGATTATCAAACCCGACCGAATGCTGGAGGACCTTCAGCATGAGGTCCCTGACATCTGGAGACAAAAGAAATGAATAGCAGTGTGGAGATAGAATCCTTCTTGGCTGTGGCGACGGGATTGATTGCCTGGAGCTTGGAAAATGTAGGGAGCTTACATGTCTGGTTCGGCCGCTATACCAGCAAGCAAAAGCAGATGATTATGGCAATTGTGCCGCTGATATTGACTGCGGCCGCGTTTGCAATCGTGTGCCGGTATCCGTCTGCCCTTTCCGGGGTATCGTGCCCAGAGGGGGGAGCGGAGGCTGTATTTCGTTTCGTATGGTCGTGGCTCTTGGCGTTCATTACCGGCCAGGGCGTCCACTACGGGACGAAGAGGAAGGGTAAATGATGGTAACAGATGCGAATGATGAGGCGGTTCCGGCTCCTGACCCGATCCTGGAAGAACTCAGGCTCATCCGGGTAGCTCTGGAAAAGCTGGCTAAGTGCGTCGTCTTAATAGATGACGAGACCGGCGAGTTCCTAATAAAAGTCAATCAGTAGAAACAAAAAGGCCCCTGAGAGAAGGGGCCTTTTTGTTATATTTCGTCTAAACTAACGACACCTATCGTGCGCGTTGTTCTTATCGCCATAACGAAGTGGTGTACCCTCTCCCCGTCTTTCACGTATACACTATGGTCCCCCTCTTGGTAAATCTCCTCTGCCGCGTAGATGGATGCGGCATCGCGGGGACTGGTAGCCTCTATACCGACGCCAATATTTTCCGAGATACGAGGATTTAGTTGACTAACCATGTACCATCTCATTAGTCGTGAACCGCCTTGTAGATGTTGCGCCCTGCGGCCGCAAACACCCCCATACTCAAACCTGTTTTGATAATCTCACTGGCCTTTGTTTTGGCAACCCCCAACTTCTCCTCAACTGTCAGGCGGGTGAAAGGGTCGCCGTTCATGAGTCCGTGGAACGCTCGTACCTCTGGTACATACCTTAAATCAGGGGTATCGTTCGTGGTAGTTCGTGGGCGTTCGTGGACGTTCGCGGCCCTGGCCTCGGCCCGTTTGCCGCTGGCCTCAGCTTTTGCCTTTTCGACCTCCAGCTTCAGAATCTCGATCTGCGTATTCTCTTGTCGAACCTCGGCCGTCTCCCGTTCGCGGCCTAACTGATTGAGAGCCTGAGCTAAATAAGAGCACAGGGCAACGATATACAGACCGATATTGAGAATCTTTTGGAATGTGCCCGCCTCCAGCGTCAGCACCCCAATCGTGATAACTGAGATAGCAATGACCCCAACTGCGGCCGCGACTCGCATCTCTCGCTGTCTGCCCTCTACCCATGCCTTGACGAACATTTTGCCGACCGTGAACTCAACAGCCGTTGTGCCGATAGGGGCGGCGATTGCGGCCGCAAGTTTCAATCCCGCCCCCATCTCTGCGGGGAACGATGCGAACATGCCGAACCCCAACAGGATAGCCGGGGCGACCGGGATAAACAGAGACCCGATCTGTACCATAAATTCCCCAAACGCCTCGTTAATTCCCCTCATTCTATTCATGCGAACCACCTCCGATCTGTCATCTTTTGTACTGCCTGGCCCGGACTGGTCAGCGGGAATCTTTCTGTCCCGTCAGAAGAACCCGAACGGCCTTTTGCGATCCGATAATATTGCCCGTCGTCACAGAGGACAATAATCATGTCGGCCCGATAGATGGCTTCGGGAGTGATGCGGGAAAACTTCGCCTCGTTTATCACAACCAGCATCATTCACCTCCCTCATCCGATTCATCATGCTCTCCTGTCGCCAGTTGATAGTATTTCTTGAATATCTCGGCTACTGGTCGCATGGCATGGTAAAAGGCCAGTACATCGTCCTCGTAACTGGCGTCCGGGTCTACCCATGTAAACACCCCGCCTATCATGTTAATAGTCCCCATTAGCCGGGGAGCGAACCCAGAAAAAACAAGCGTGTACTTTATGTCCCACGAGACACCGCTCTCAATGACTTTCTCCATGAGAGAGAACTCATCTAAAAAATCTTTGCACACGATTGCGGTTCCCTGATCTGCCATCATTCATCTCCTGCGTTCTTATTCGCCAGTTCCACCAGAACTGGATTTGGTTCTGGCCTGAAATCTGCCGTTATCGTTCCATCCACGTTCCCCCAAGAATAAAGATGCACATAGCACTCAACCAGCTTTGCGGGGCTGTTGAGTGACTCGATGTGCCTGAATGCGACAGGTGCTTGACAGTGAGGGCACTTAACCTCAGATGTTACCGCCATTAGGAAGGTCATCACTCACCTCCTGTAAACCGCTCGACTCTCGTAAACGGAACCCCCGCGTCGAGTGCGGCCATCATATCCTCGTCGCTATCTCCAAAATACCGATCCGCTCTGCATAGTCGGAGCATCATCCCTGATGGTTTGCGGGCATTCGCCCCATAAAAGATGACGAATCGTGGCAGTTTGCCTAAAGTCAGGTCACGAATCCCGTTGGCCGCTTGTTTGATTGCCTGCTCCTCAGCGTAAGGGTGATACACACAGACATAAACCGCCTTGATTGCTATCTCTCGACTCGCCAGGAACTCCGCCAGAGCCGCTACCCGATCCACAAAATCTTGTGGCGTTGGCATCTGGTTGCGTCCCATGAAAGAATAGGGGATGCCGCCCTGATTGGTCACAATCACGACCCGATCTCCCGGCTCCATCAGTTGATCGATCAACTTCTCGTTAATCGTGGGCCGCACCCCTCGCGGCGTACTATACCCGATCATCGTCCCATCTAAATCCATGAACCAGTCCATCTCACTCCTCCTCGTCAAAGATACTGCGACCGGGCACAAAGTCCAGATCGGCAACCACCTTGTAAGATGCCTCTCCCCTTGCCCATCGGGGATTAAACTCGGTATCGGAGAAAGTCTGCAAATACCGATTTAGCCCCTCTGGGTCGTCGTCATCAGGAAGGTTGACCCCTTGCCCATCAGAAGTAAATACCACCAGGCAATCAGGGCAACCAAATTGAACAGCATGTGCGGCCGCGACTACCGATGCTACTGTGCCTGCCTGACTTACCATAATCAAGCGCTTCAGCTTGTAGGCATTGAACCCGTTGCATCCGGCGACCGCTTTAACGATCACCTTTCTGTCTTTTACCACTGAAACAATCCCGTTCGTTCCCATCAGCTATAACCTCCAGTGTTCATAATCTCGTTAAACAACCCCAGCCCACTCTTTTGTGGCACACGCATGAGTGCGGGTTTATGAAATAAATCCTGCTCTGTCCCTTTTAGCTCAGGCAGACGATAACCCTTGGCCCCCAACAGATCATCGGAGTTCACGAACCCTAACTTCTGCCCGCCACGAGGGGAAAAGTTCAGGATGATAGCATCTCTTTTCTCTGGGTAACGAGCCAGATCAATTCGCAGAACTCGGCCGACCATCTGCGTGAAAACAGTGGTGCTTTTGGTTGGCTTGAGATTGATCAGGGAGTCAGATGGAACAATATCCACTCCCTCTGTCCAGACGTTATCATTTACCACCCCCTGCAACGTCCCTTCCTCAAACAGGCGCATACAATCGATCCTGTCTTGGCGAGATGTGTTCCCAGAGATGTCGGCAAACATGAATCCTCTGGCCCGAAACGCGGCCGCGATCTCCGCAGACCGCGTTGTGGTGGGAACAAAGACCATCGTCCGTTTGCGGCCAGCTTTATGGACTCGTTCTACCCAAGTATCAATAACCGCCTGCGCGATCTGTTCCTGAGTGGCAGACTCAGGGATAATGAATTTCCACGAGATCGGTTTTGCCAGGTATCCCTCTTGAACCAGGAACTCAATTGAAATAGAAAAGGCAATCTTCTGATAGGTTCTAGCTAAAGCAACCCCGTCACTACGCTGAGGGGTCGCTGTGATCCCCAAGGAGTGCATCTCTGGATTCTCTGCCAAGAGGCGGGTACGGATACGTTGGTATGAGGGAGCAGTGCAGTGATGGGCCTCGTCTGTTATTTCAATATCAATTGGCCCATTTTCGAGAATACTCTCCAGATTGTTCGCAATTGAGTCTTTTGTACCCACGATCACCTGAGCATGAGTCTCGCGGCGATCTGCCTGGACGATACCCACACTCAGGCCCAGTTCTCGCATGGTGTTGGCGGTGGCGTCTACGATCTCAATACGAGGGGCATTGAACACCGCCCGGCCGGTAGAGGATAGAGCCTGCCGTAAAATCCGCGCCGCCATATACGTTTTCCCGGCTCCGGTTGCGGCCACCCCTAGCAGATGTTGGTACTGTTGCCAGAGGCTCAGGGTCTCACCAATCGCCTGTTCCTGATAGGGGCGTTCCTCTTTCATTTACCCCTCCTCGACAATCAAGCCGCCGCCTTGCCCAACCCAAATACTCTTGGCTCGTTTGATGCGAGGACTCCGAGAGCGCGGCTTCTCCATATTCCGCATGACCCGCCAGTAATCCTCTTCTGTTTTCCCCTCCATCGTTAAGACCCGAAAGGCGTGATTATTCCTCACGATATTAGGCACATCGAGAACGATAAGCCCGTCCTCTTGTTCAATCACGCGGCTCTTGTCAAAGCTAATTGCTACTAGCATCTCTCACCTCCTCGCGGCCATTGACCGCCTGTATATTGTTTAGCTCACTCCGTGTTAGGAGAGCCTTCCCCGCCTCAATCATCTTCCCTTCGCGGATCACATAACCGTAACGGTTGATAACACCCTCAGCGATCCCTTTGGTGTGCAATTCCCTAAGAATCGCACGGATTCCAGCGAGATAAGCCAGCTTGACGCACGTCGCCGCCAAGATATTCGGCTTTTCCGGGTCTCCCCCTCTCACAATGTCTTGCAAGTCATACAAGGCGCGACTGTCCGCCGTGTCCATCTGCTCTAACCAATCCCACTGTGTCTCATCCATGCCTCACCTCCTCGCGGCGTTTCCGATCAGGGAAACGCATCTTATTGGTTGTTTTCCAAGCGGGCTTACCGACTCCGATTCGGCGCCGGACTTCGTAACGTGCTTTTGCCAGATAACTACTTTCTCTCAGCGGATCACGTTCTGTTTTCATGTTAGGGAAGTGCATCCGGCACTTGCGGCCGCTGGTCAGCTTGTAGTCGAAATAATACCGCCCGTCTCGCGCTCTGCGGATATGTTGATCCTCGGCCCGTGAGCCGTAGGGGTAATTGCGCTTACGCGGCCCCGTCCCTGGAACCTCGGCGTCAAAAGCCTCGAAGTTCACCTCTTTCTCCAGGTAGACTGTTAGCTCGTATTTCTTGATCCGCAAGGTGTGGGTCGGTGTCTCGCACTGTTGGAGAATCAATTTCACCATCTTACGGGGCAGGGTGGTGCGGAGAACAATGTCATCCAGCGTCATCACCAGCCATCGAGTCTCGTTCCGTTTCATCTCTCGCTCGTCCAGAGGTTCACCCTTCTCCAGAGCCATTACCTCTGGCTCATACCAATAGAGGTAAGTCGCTCTCTTCCCGCTCTGGAAGCGGTGAGTCGGTATCGCCCCTGAGCCGACTTTTTTCTTGAGTGTGCCGACAGGGATTCCCATCCGTGCGGCCGCGTCATTGACATTCACAATCATAATCAGTGCCCCCACAGGAGCAGTTCGGGGATATTTGCCCCCTCTGCCGTCGCCGCATCTCTGGCGGCATGAAAACTGTCTAATGTCCTTCGATCCATCTCGCACCTCTTTAGCGGCCGCGCCGTTGTAGCTCGGCCAACAATTCCTCATCACTATACCCCGCCAGTGGTGATTCCGGTTCCGCCAGCGATAACTCGTTGAGTAAATCGGCAATCGGTTGGCGCAGGCGCAAGGCCCATCCGCGCAACTTGTCGCTATCGGCAATATCCGTTTTGGTCAAACTCCCGTCCGTATTAAGCACCAGCACCGCGTAGTCGGTGTGGTTATTGGCGCGTGAGCCGGTGACGCTGGCGACCAGGATGACACGCGGCCGCGACAGGTCGATGTCTTGTGTTCCATCCTTAATGAAGGTTCCCACGAAGGCGTAACCGGTATCCTTCGTATTGTCCACCCCGTCCACCCACTTTGCCCAGTGGGTGAACCGGTGATCAAACCCCAGGCCACTGGCCTTGTATACGTCTGATAAAAAGTCATTGAATAGCATTATTTACCTCCTGTTTAGCGGCCGATGGTCTCGCCAGCGATCACCTCATTAACCAATTCTTGTAATTCGGCCAACTCTTCATCATAAATCCACTGCCCCGCCCGTCTCATCTCCTCGGCCATGTTTAGCCCAGAGCGAGACAGACTTGCCTGGACGATGAGCAACAGCTTCAGAATGTCGGCGTTGTCAACTGGTGAATCCTCATCCAGAAAGGGGCAGGCGATTAGTTCCTGGGAACACGAGAATAATTCGGAAAAGGTGTTAGCAGGGAAGCCTAATTCCACCAATTTTTCAGGGTAAGCCGTGAGCATTCTGTGGGCAATCGCGGCCACCAGTTCCGTATCGCTGTCAAACATATCGCTAATAAGTTTCACAGTTGCCTCCGTTGGGGAGAAAGCGGCCGCGATTATCGCGTTGCGCCGTTTGTGCCCGAACCGCCCCACCCATCCGCCCGTGCAAACACATGTGTCTGCCGATGTGAGCGAAGGCTTTTTGTTCCTGCTCTGGAATACCCTTCAGCCAAGTGCGGCCCTTGAGTGGCCCATACGTCCGCTTAAAATACCCCTTGAGATCGAAGGTGGTCATAGCGTCCACTCCTCGACCTTTTCCGGTTCCGTCACCGCCACGTTTAACATGGCTCTATCGTAAGCGTCGGTGTCAGCCGTAAGCGTCAACCAATGCCCACTCTCTAACACCAGGGCAATCCCTTGTAGTTCGTTCGAGTAGTTACGCCCGATAACCCGTAACCCTCGAATCTCCTGCCCGCCGATCTGCTCCCAGACGGCGATCAGCGGATTCTTTTGCTCAACCTGCGTTTGTTTTGCTTTTGCCATTTTGCACCTCCGTTTCTTGTATTGTACACCTTCAGTCATGCTGGATGAACAATTATCGTGTTTTGTTAATCCGCCCCTCATATAAAGCGGCGCAAATTCGCCAAAACCCGATTGTCTTTTGAGTCAAGCTGTGAGTTCAGGCGTTCGGCGGCGAGAACGAGACAGATACGCGCCAATCGCTTGGGGCCTTGCGTCTCGGTATCAATCGCCCCACTCTTTATTGCCTCGCGGATATTTTGTTGTGCCAGAAAAAGTAAGTCGGCGCATAACTCAACAGCGATAAGCTGAGAGACAGCAGATAGTTGATCGTCGCTCATACTACGAACCTACCTCGGCCAAGAACACGCGGCCGCAATCGGCACAGCGTACCTTTAACGTATACCCCATCTCCCGATTTTCGTGGCCGCAATCGAGGCATCCCCACTCGTACCCAGAGGCGATCATGTAAACAATTTCGTCCGCCTCGTCCTTATCCGTGATCGGTTTTGGCTCCGGCACGGGCGTATGGTAAGTTGCCCTCCACAAGGCGACATGATCCGCGTCATGCCCCTCTACGACAACGACAAACTCCTGCCCGTCAGGAAGAGGGGAGGGGAGAGGTTGCGGCTTGGTGCAATCCAAATGGGGCAGGTTCTTAGCCAGCGCACTCTCGACCCACCAGTTACGAAGTCGGCTGACAAAGCTGGAATCAGTGCCCATCCACGCACTCCAAAGTTGATCCGGTTGTGTCGGGTAAATCTCAAACCGTCCTGACGCAATCGGTAAAGCATCCACAAAGTAGACGTTCATTTGGCCTCCTTAATCATTCGAGACGCCTCCAGGCGTACCCGATAAATGGTATCTGTTTGCGGGACACTATTTTCATAGGTCTCGTGAATAACCTCGCCCGCAAGCCAGGCTACCCATCCCCCATCGTTCATGATCCAGGTAATATCGTGATACCCCCCGTTGACCTTGATCTCATCATGAAAGCAGATATACCCGTTATCTACCCAAAACTTAACCTTTGCGTAATCAAAGCCCTTATTCATCATCGTCCTCCGAATCGCCGTACTCATAGACGGGCGTGTGCCAACTCCAGGTCTCAGGGAAAGCAAATTCCTTTTGCCCCGCGATATAGGCCATCGGCGTGGCGGTGGGATTGTGGAAGACGGGCAACCCCACGATATAGTCCCCCTGGTCTCTGTACCAATAGCAATCAGCCGTATATTCCTCCAGCCGATGCCACACCGGGAGGCCGGTACGCGGATGAGTGAGGCCGTCTACATGCGCCCTTGCCAATTCCATACTGTCAAACACCCCGACAATATGCACTGCCCCGTCCTCGTTATCGTTGAAATGTAGTAAGATAATCATTCTTTCTCCTCCTGGCAGTCTGAGCACATGCCCAGAATCGCCCACTCTTCCCATGTGATATAGTTTTCTTCACATAGCGGGCA
>FKKE01012630.1_pt1 | contig 17532 bp, 15 predicted proteins | sample 1106331 | NCBI WGS metagenome assembly FKKE01 (sample SAMEA3931202, study PRJEB13176) | freshwater metagenome | biome: Drinking water system; feature: drinking water; material: freshwater | place: China | collected 2013-02-06 | reverse complement strand
CGGCACAATGCCGCCTTTTGCCCATGCTGTTTCAACGAGTTCGTCCAGGATCAAGTCGTCAAAGCCATCAAGACCCAGCGGATGTTCGGCCCTGAGGATCGGATTCTCGTCGCGGTGTCCGGAGGCAAAGACAGCTTGGCGCTCTGGGATATTCTGCTCAAGCTGGGCTACAAAGCCGACGCGCTCTACGTGAATCTCGGCATTACCGGCTACTCGGACCGGTCCCATGAAAAAGTCCGACGTTTTGCCGAGACCATCGCCACACCGCTTGGCGCGACGATGCATACACATACCGTCGAACAGGAAGAGGGAGCCGGAATCCGCGAACTCGCCATGGCCGCCCATCGACCGGCCTGCAGTACGTGTGGGACGATCAAGCGCTATCAATTCAACCGGGCCGCAGTGGAACACCAGTACGACGTGATGGCCACGGGGCATAACCTCGACGATGAAGCGGCGCGCCTGCTCGGCAACGTGTTGCATTGGCAGGAGGAATACCTGGACAAACAGAGCCCAAGTCTCCCCGCGTCGGTCGATGGCTTCGCGAAAAAAGTGAAGCCCCTGTACCGGCTGACAGAGCGGGAACTCGCCGCGTATTGCGTGCTGAACAAGATCGATTACATCGTCGACGAATGCCCGATGGCCCAGGGCGCCCGTACGCTCCTGTATAAAGACGTCCTGAACCGCCTGGAAACCGAATCGCCCGGCACGAAACAGTCGTTCTACTGGAAATTTCTCGACCGACAGAGGAAGGCCGCCGTACCGCAGGCCGACATGACCACGAAAGACCAAGCGATGCTCCACCCCTGCGCCACATGCAGTCAGCCGACAACCGGTGAGATCTGTTCCTACTGCAAACTCATGGCGCGGGCGAAACGAGAAGTTTCACACTGACAGCTGGCAGATACGGAGATGGCCTCGAACTCCCGCGACTTCTACCAGATCCTCGGCGTTCCGAAAACCGCCTCGGCGGACGAGATCAAGAAGGCCTTCCGCCGCCTTGCTCGCCAATATCATCCCGATCTCCATTCGGGCGGATCGGGCGGGAAAAAAGCCGAGATGGAGAGGAAGTTTAAGGAGCTGAACGAGGCGCACGAGGTCTTGTCCGACCCGGAGAAGCGCAAGAAATACGACCAGTACGGCACCGATTGTGATCAGGCAGAGGCCTTTGAACGGGCTCGGCGCCAATCGCGCCCGCAGGGATTCGGTGGACAGGGTGGGTTTGGCCGCCAGAATACCGGAGGCGGATTCGAGTCCGAACCGTTTTCCGATTTCTTTGAAAGTCTCTTCGGCGGGAACAAACGGGCCGATCCCGGGACCAGTCCTGGTGCCGGTTCCGGTTTCGCCTCACCCGGTGAGGACCTCGAAATCGATGTGGACTTGTCGTTGCGGGAAGTGCTCACCGGTGTCACCAAGCGTGTGAACCTCCGCGAGCCTGAACAGTGCAAGATCTGCCATGGCATGGGAATGCTCCGCAACCAACCCTGCATGACCTGCCGGGGGACCGGGGTGACCAGCGAAATGAAAACCATCGAAGTGAAAATCCCTGCTGGGGTTCAGGACGGGACTCGCGTGCGTGTCGCGGGAAAAGGCCAGACCGGAAAGCACGGAGGCAAGCGGGGCGATCTCTATCTCCACGTCATCATTCCTGTCGATCCGATTTTTCGGCGGCATGGTACGGATGTCCACGTCAACCTCCCCGTCTACCCATGGGAAGCAGTATTGGGCGCGGATGTCACCGCCCCCACCCTGACGGAACCGGTGAAAGTGAAAGTCCCTCCCGGCAGCAAAGCCGATGCAAAACTGCGGCTCAAGGGCAAAGGCCTTCCTTCTGCCGCCGGGGGGCACGGGGATCTGTTTCTGGTGTTACAGATCGTCATGCCCAGCACAGTTACAGAACAGGAGCGGACCCTCTACGAACAGCTCGGTAGCCAGCGGCACCCGGATCCTCGTTCAGAACTGCTTTCGGCTGCCCAGCGACGGGCACGTGAATAGTTGCGTTGCGCCGATTGCTATGGCAAGCTCTTGCTCTGAGGGCATGTCTATCAAGCCAAGGAGGAATTCATGAGACCTACCATCAAGACAACGACGGCCTGTGCGGTACTTTCCACTTGTCTGTTGGTGCTGGGCATCCCCAGCCTTTGGGCCAATGATCCCAGCTATTATGGCCATGGCGGAGGCGCACACGGGGCTGGGGGCGGACACGGATATGGCAAGGGCATGATGCACAGCGGGACCGGCCATTTGATCCGGCACTTATTGAAACACGAGAAGGATATCGGACTCACGGCTGACCAAGTCGCAAAATTGAAAGAGCTCCAATTGGGTTTGGACAAGGCCCGCATCAAGGCCGAAGCGGATATCCAAATCGCAGAACGAGAGTTAAAAGCGCTCACGGATGATGAGAAATCCGATTTGGCGACGGTCGAAGCCAAGCTGAAGCAAAGCGAATCCCAGCAGGTAGCCCTACGCATGACCTCCATCAAGACTCGGCGGGACGTGATGGCTGTCTTGACGCCCGAACAGCGAGAGAAGGAAAAAACCGAGCACGATAAGGTCATGCAGCAGCACGGAAAGGGCCACGCGAATCCGCATGGAGGGGGTTCGTACGGCGCGTATCCTCACGGCAAAAATCCGCATGATGGGATGGGAAGCCCCGTGCCTCATCCACCGAGCAACATGTCCGTGCAATAACAGAGCTGTGTAGTAGACACCCGATCAGGCGCATTGGGTGGATGGGTCAGAAAGGAAACGGACGGAAGTTATGCCGAAGGAACTGAAGCTGACGAGTCATGATCTACTGAGCGGGCCATCACGGGCGCCGGCTCGAGCCATGCTGAAAGCAGTGGGCTTTACCGACGACGATCTCTCGAAGCCGATCATTGGAGTCGCGAACACCTGGATCGAGGTCATGCCCTGCAACTTCCACCTCAGGCGATTGTCGGAACGGGTGAAAGCAGGCATTCGCGCGGCCGGCGGAACCCCCATTGAATACAACACCATTGCCGTCTCTGACGGCATCTCGATGGGCACCGAGGGCATGAAAGCTTCGCTCATCAGCCGTGAAGTGATTGCCGACTCGATCGAACTCGTCGCCCGCGGACACCTCTTCGACGGAGTCGTGGCTTTGTCCGGCTGTGACAAGACAATTCCCGGAACCGTGATGGCATTAGCGCGGCTCAACCGACCTTCGCTCATGCTGTACGGCGGTTCGATCATGCCCGGAACGTTTCAGGGGCATGATGTCACGATTCAAGACGTGTTTGAGGCAGTCGGCAAACATGCGTCGGGCAAGATGACCGACACCGAGCTCAAAGATCTCGAGGACCATGCCTGTCCTGGTCCTGGTGCCTGCGGCGGCCAGTTCACCGCCAATACGATGGCAATTGCGTTTGAATTTCTCGGCATCTCCCCGATGGGACGCAACGGCGTACCCGCCATGGATCAGCACAAAGATGACGTTGCGTTCGAGTGCGGCAAAATGGTGATGGACTTGATCCGGAAGGATCTCCGTCCCCGACAGATCATTACCCGCAAATCCTTGGAGAATGCCATCGCTGCCGTTGCCACAACCGGAGGTTCGACAAACGCCGTACTCCATTTACTTGCTATTGCTCGAGAATCCGGCATCAAGTTGGCCATCGACGATTTCGACAAGATCAACCGGAGAGTTCCCCTGCTTGCTGACCTGAAGCCGGGAGGCCGGTTTACCGCCGCGGATCTCTATGCCGCCGGTGGCACGACCCTGGTCGCCAAACGCCTGCTGGATGCCGGTCTGCTCCACGGCAATCAACCCACCGTCACCGGAAGGACGATCGGGGACGAAGCCGCGCAAGCCACGGAGAAGGCGGGCCAACAGGTCTTACGACCACTGGCCAGCCCCATCAAGCCCACCGGGGGACTCGTTATCCTGAAGGGTAATCTCGCGCCGGAAGGTTGTGTCGTCAAAGTGGCCGGTCACAATATTCTGAAATTTCAAGGGCCGGCGAAAGTCTATGACCAAGAAGAAGACGCCTTTGTAGCCGTCAAAGCAGGACAGATCAAAGCAGGCGACGTCGTTGTCATCCGGTACGAAGGTCCGTCTGGAGGCCCTGGGATGCGCGAAATGCTCGGCGTCACCGCCGCGATTGTCGGGGCTGGACTCGGCGATTCGGTTGCGCTGCTGACCGATGGACGATTCTCAGGCGCCACCCATGGCCTCATGGCCGGCCACGTGGCTCCCGAAGCCGTCAAAGGTGGACCCATCGCCACGATCAAGAATGGCGATCTCATCACCTTTGACATTGCCAAACGCCGGTTGGATGTGAAGCTCACACAGAAGGAAATCTCGGCCCGCCTCAAGAAAGTCAAGCGGCCGACTCCCCGCTACACCTCCGGCGTCATGGGGAAATACGCGCGGCATGTGTCGTCGGCTTCTGAGGGAGCCGTCACCAATTAGTCGTCGAATCCCCGCGCGCAACGACACAATCCAGTCGGCGCACGAGAGGCTACACCAACGGCTATCTACTCGGGAAGAATCGATTATCGGATTGCCCAGAATATCTTCTAGTGAACGGTCTGGGCGACGACTCCGGTTCGATGTTCAGTGAGCAGCTGCTCATAGATCTGTTCATATTGCCGCACGGTTTCATCGATAACAAATTCGTGCGGTAGGCGAGCAGGCTTTGCGAGGCGCACCTCCGATAATTCCGTCTTGTTCGACAGCCTGCGGGTGACGGCTGCCGCCAAGCCCTGAATGTCGCCAACCTGGCAGAGCTCTCCCACCGACGGATCGACAACGACTTCGTCAGCACCACCCACGTTTGTTGCGACGACGGGCACACCGACAGCCCGCGCTTCAAGCAGCACTCGCGGCAAGCCCTCCCAATGTGACGTCAGGAGAAACGCATCAAGCGCATGCATGATTGTCGGGATATCACGTCGCCACCCTGCCAAATACACGCGATCTTGAATCCCGTAACGAGCGATGAGCGATTCAACTTTTGCCCGTAGCTCGCCGTCTCCGACGAGCACGAATCGGGCATCGGGAAGCGCCGCAATGACCTGATGCGCCACCGCGATGAAATCCTCTGGAGCCTTCTGAGGTTTGAGGCAGGCCACACTTCCCACCAATCGTGTGGTAGCCTGAGCCCCAAACTCCCTTCTGATTCGCTCACGCTCATCCCTGGCAACAGCTCGCTGAAACGGTTGCGGATCGATCCCTGGTCTCACCAACACCACATTGTCGCGGAATAAGCCCCACGAACGCCCCTTGCGAATGTCGGCCTGCGACACAGCAATCCAATGTGTCGTGATCCAGCCAGTGAACCGTTCGATCATGATGAGAAGGCGTTGAAGCCAGCGCGGCTGTGCGGGAGTGATGCCATACCCATGAATCGTATGCACGATGACTGGAACCCCGGCCATCCACGCAGCCCACCGCCCGAGAATTCCTGCCTTGGAACTGTGGGTATGAACTACGGCAGGACGAAGACGCCGCAGCAGTGTGGTCAACTTTACCAGCGCTGTGAGATCCCCTACGAGACAGATCGACCGTCCCAGCTCAGGCAAAATCTGGACATCCACATGAGAGAGCCGTCGGGCTTCATCCGTCAACAAACCGCCTGGCCCAGCAATCAACGCCGTGCGATATTTTGAACGGTCCAAATGTGACACCGCATAGAGGGCAACCTCCTGGGCGCCGCCCAATTCCAGCTTGGTGATGATATGGCAAACGACGTCCACGGATGGGCTCTATGCAGGAATGGCCTGTGCGCCCGGTGTGCGAAGCTGCTCCGCCAGTCGCTTTCCCTGCCCGATCGCATCTTCCATCGACGTATGCTCCCAACGCCCATACCGCCCGATGGAGTAGATCCCTCGGCGCTCTAATTCAGCCAGAATCGCAGGGACTGCGCGCGCGCGATGCTGATCGAAATACACGTAGGCATAATGCAGGTCCTTGACATCGGCGACGATCAGTTCGTCATCTGGCTTCAGGATTCCCGCCTGCTCCAAACCCTGCCTGGAGCGTGCTATCAGTTCTTCATCTGATAGCTGCTCGGCGGGCCGATGGGAAAGTTCCACATACATGGAACTACATCCCGTACGTCCCAATGCGGGAGAAAAGTTCATGGGGAAACCCACGCGATAGAACGGATAGGCTGGCTCCGGGAAGTAGAGCCAGTGTTTGTCAGACACCTGTTCGCGCGCCACCGCCAAATTGACGTTGGACACAGAAACCCAGCGCAACGCCGCCGCCGCGTCCTTCAAATGCTGTGGGAAGTCCGGGCATCGCTTGAGGAGTTCTGGAATCGGGATGGTAGACACCAATGACTCGTACGCTTCTTCCCGGACTTGTCCATCGACCCGATGGCGAAAGAGAGCCCGCCTGCGTTTCGTATTGACCTCCATCAGCTCCATTCCATGTTTCACGCCATGGATGCCGGGCAGAAAGGATTCCGGCAACACCTTGATGCCGTTGGAAGCTGGATACAAGAACGACGGATTGTACCCGAAGGCCTTGTCCTTGATGCCTAAGGCCCCATTGACTACATCGTTGAGTTCCGGCTTTGGCACCAGCCACGACACCCAATCGGATGTCAGTTCGTCCAGCGACACCTTCCACAACTTCTCGTTGAAAGGCACCATGAAATGCTTGGCCATTCCTTCGCCAAGGTTGTCCAAGATCCAGTCTTTGAACGACCGCTGGATGGGAAGACTGGAGGCAGCTGGCTTGGTCAACGTTTGGATAAATCCCAGCAAACATTCCCGAACGACTTCCGGAGGCAGACCGAACGTATTTACTTGAAAGGGATATTCTGTGTAGGTCTGATGGGAATAGATGAATGACTTTCGGGCATGCCGCTGGAGTTGTCCGGCGAGGAGATGTTCGACCAATGCCTTAATTTCTGGTTGCCGGAAGTGCATCAAGTGTCCGGTATAATCGAAGGTAAATCCGTCTTTTTGATATGAACGACAAAGTCCACCCACCTCCTGCTCGCGTTCATAGAGCCGATAGGGGATCCCGGAGAGATGGTACGCGGTGCTGAGTCCGGCCAAGCCGGCGCCGACAATAACAATCATGCTGCCTGGTTTTCCTCCACTACCGGATGGCGATCCCGCGCGCTAGGCACCGGCCGGCGCACATCGATTTTTCCAAGAACCAGCGTGGATATGCCCAGAGCTACGGCAGTGCCCAGACAAATGATCACGGCCAGGGCGAGATCGACCGCCATCATCAGCAATCCCAGCCCACCCATGAGCGCGGTGGCGAGGCAACTCAATAGAACGATCTGCTGAACTGAGAGTCCCCAATGCCTCAATCGGATGACAATATGGTCTGGGCTTCCCCAAAAAATCGGTAACCCTCGCCGATAGCGGATATACATGACAAACAAGGTGTCAAAGATTGGAATCCCCAGAATAAAAACAGGGGTGAGGAGAGAGAGCGGATGTGCGCTTGGATATTTGCCGATCATCGTCATGGCCCCTAGCAACAGGCCTATGAACATGGCTCCGGTATCGCCCATATAGATTTTCGCCGGCTGCCAGTTATACTTAAGAAACCCGACCAGGCTGCCGATCAAGGCCGCCAGCATGAAGGCAATCGTCTGATCTCCTTGCAATAACGCAACCACAAGCAGACAACCCGCGCTCACGGCGCCGACACTGGCCGAGAGGCCGTCCATGATATCCAGCAGATTGAAGGCGTTGATCAGGCCCACCATCCAAAATACGGTCAACAACAGGTCGAGCCACTCAGGAAAGGCGGCGATTTCAATTCTGATTCCGCTCTTGATCAGAACAAACACGGCCAGGAGCTGACCGGCGAGTTTGGTCCACGGCGTCAAGACGCCGAAATCATCGATGAGCCCCAACATCACGACAATGGTCCCGCCCAAAATAATGCCTAAGACATCGTGTCGGAACTCAAAGGTGAACGCGAGACTCACCAAGAAGGCAAGATAAATCGCCAGCCCACCGAAGTATGGGACCGGCTCCCGCTGATGCTTGAGCTTGCCGTCCGGCGCATCAACAATCCCGTATTTCAATGCCGCTTGACGAGCCAGTGGAACTCCGTAGATCGAGAGGCCACAGGCCAACATAAAGGTCAACAAGAAGGCCATCAGCTTCCTTTATTCAATCCTTTAATACGAAGGTTCAGGAGGCCTTATTGTCATCAACTTGCGTGACAGCTTGGTAATCTGAGATTAGCCCAGGAACAGCCAAAATCCTATTTTTTTCAAGCTTATAGAAATCCGCCGACCATCTACGCCATGATACTCATTCGGTAGTATGGGACCATGACCTGTGACTCCCAGTGACAGGACGCTGCGGACTTCCTGCTGCCATGATCGTTTTGTAGTGTTCTGCCAATCGCCCACCCCACTGGTTCAACGAATACTGCGATTCAACGGTGGCGCGCGCGGATCGTCCAACACGTTTCCGAAGCTCAACATCGCGGCAGAGCAGGGCCAAATGCTGATACCAATCCTCCGCCGCCTTTGCCAGGAATCCGTTGTCTCCTTCCCGCACAATTTCACAATTAACCCCTACAGGCGATGCAACAGACGGTAAGCCTACAGCCATGTATTGCAACAACTTCAATCCACACTTCCCCTGTGCCCACTCATTGTCGATCAGAGGCATCACGCCGATATCGGATTTCTGCAAATCCTCCACTTCGGTCTCATAGGTCCAGGGACGGAATTCCATCCTGACATCTGGGAGAAGCGGCGGGCGAGAGCAGATAACGCGGAAGACAATGTCGTATTCGGACTGCAACCTTTGGAACACAGGAACCAGCATTTCGACGTAAGCAAAATTGAACGCCAGTCCGATCCACACGATGGTAATCGACTTGTCGACTGACATCGAGGAAGAGGCCCTCCCCACGGGACCAGGCCGGAATCTGTCAGTATCCACCACGGTCGGAAACACTGACACGGTGGACGTGTGGGTGCGTGCATACCGCGCCAGCATGGCATTTCCCACAATGGCACCGGAGGAGAATCGCAAGACTGCGGGAATCTTCCGGCCGTGCCAGGGCGTTAGATAGATCGCGTCATCCAGTTCAACGATGAAACGGTTCCGCCGTGCCAGCATCTTTTCTACGATCGGAGGGCAGTAGGGGAACAGCTGTCCCTCAATGACGACAAGATCACCAGGACTGATTGAGAGGATGTCGAATACCCGTTTTAGAAATCGAAGGATCGTATATGCCATCTTCACGAGTGTTTGCACCCACTTCGGTCGCACCTCAATCATGGTGAAGTACGCAGGACCAAATAACGGATACACTTGTGTCCGGATTCCGGCAGCACTGAGATACGGTAAATACTGGTAGATGCGATAACGGCTGCTTGGACCAATAGATGCCGTTTTGGGGAAAAAACAGAGTTTCATTCCAGTCCTGTCTCGCCGCATCACAATCGCAAGCTCCAGTCTTCACGAAGGACCGTTAGGTTCGGATTGTAATAGGGGTCGCCGCGTTCGAGCAGGTCGCCCCACAATTCCTCCATAATTAGGCGGTCTTCGGTGGAGCGTCCACTCTTTCTCGTCGCATTCTCGTCATGCCAGAGAACCACGCTGGGGTCCAAAACAATGCGGAAGCCTTGCTGCCTGATACGCAGGCACAGATCGACGTCGTTGTATTCAACCTTCAATCGCTCGTTGAATCCACCGATCCGTTCGAAGAGTTGCTTTGACATGAGCAAACACGCAGCAGTCACCGCGCTGCAATTCCGCGTCAGTTCGGACAGCCCGTGGGATGCACGGTCTTGCAGATCGCAAAACCTGAACGCATGGCCTGCAATTCCGCAAACCCCCAACACGACCCCCGCATGCTGAATAGATCCGTCGGGGTAGAGGAGCTTGGCACCGACGGCCCCTACCCCAGGTCGCTGGACTTGTGCCACCATAGCAGCCAGCCAGTTCGGTTCCTGTGCCGCTGTATCGTTGTTCAGAAATAGAAGGAATTCACCGGATGCGTGAGCCGCACCGATGTTATTGATCGCAGAATAATTGAACGCTCCTGGACACCGGATGATGCGATGTTGACCAGCGATCGAGTCGAGGAACCCGATCGTGCGATCCTCCGTGCTGCCGTTGTCGATAACGATGACTTCGTAGCGCACGCCCGGCGTGTGCTGTTCGATACTCTCAAGGCACCGCCTAAGCAGTTCGCTACGATCTCGGATGGGAATGATGATCGAGACAAGCGGCATACCTTGTGTCTCAAAAGTGACGCGATAACGGCCGGAAGTGATACGGGCCACAGTCCCTCGCTCTCCACGTCGTCGCAACGCCTCACCAACAGGATCTGCGCCATCATCCACGCATAGCATTTCAGAACAATCCTCTGCCGTGCTGTCTCCCTGACAGCGCGCATGGCACAGAACCTTAGGAATGTGTTGCACGCTTCTCGCGCTTTCGGTGACGCGGAGCAGGAGTCCATGGATGCCCTCGCGTTGAGAGCTCACTTCCAATCCTGCTCGCTCGATGTGAGTCCTTCGAATAAGACAGAGGGGAGAAAGGTAATTAGTCGAAAGCAGCAAGTCCGGGTTCCATCCCGGCTTAAAAAATGGATCTGTATACTCGCCGTCAGGGCTGATCGTATCATGGTCAGAAAACACCACGTCCGTGTCTGAATCGATACTGATTCGCTTGGCAATTTCGAAACAGGCCTCGGCAGCGAGCACATTCTGTGGCCCCATCACACCCACAAATGTCCCGCTCGACAGTGCGCGCAGCATATGTCCGATGGTCGCGCTACCCTGTTTGTCCCTCATGAGCTTGATTCGGGCGTCTTTTTGAGCGGCATTGCTAATAATTTTGACGACAGCTGGATCGACCAACCCCATGGGATAAACCCATAGTTCCCAATGGGGATATAACTGATTCAGAAATGAATCCACTGCTCCGGTGACCCATTCGGGACGGGCGTGGGACAGCGACATAGCAAATGAGAGGATCGGAGGCGATTCAAAGGTACTCTGCTCTGTCCTGATCGCATCAATCTGCTCTATTGTCAGTACATGCTGCTGTCGCCACCGGCGGTATTGCTGCCCTCGATCAACGGTGGCGTAGGGCGTCAGGGCTGATTCCCCCCGGATCACCCGCGTGAGTTTGTCCACCATCCGATTCAAGGCAGCAGCGATGCCCTCTGTCCGCAAGACCGACTTGCCCCGATTGAACAGCCAGCCACAACGACTCAGCCAGCTATTGATCATGACACTGTGCATAAGGCAACCAGACCTTGATCTCAGCAATGGACAAAGGGATCAGGACAGGCTGGAGACGAACCGTTCCATCGTCACAAAGCTCTCCCTGGCTCTTTCCCGCACTCTCTCGAAATCGAAATCCCACAGCGTATCCAATTCTTCAGGTGATCCCGCAGGAAAACCGAGATGCTCGATCATGCCGGACGAACGACCATCGATGGGGACAAGGTAACTGCGCTTGTTCCGACTTAGAAACAGGAGGTGTGCATGCAACCGGCTCCCAACATGAACGTCCACACGATCATAAAATTGAAGGCATTCGTCGGCATCACGGGGAATCACGATTTCGAATCCCCGCTTTCGAGCGTACAACCGCAATCCTTCGACTCGATCCGTCATACCTTCAGGATTCCAGCCCATAAGCCGGTGACGGATCTCTTCACACGCTCTGGGAGGCGAACTATTTTGATGTGTCACGAAAAACCGGCGCGCGCGGGAGAATCGTCTTGCAACAAGATCGATAACGCCGGTCTCCTGCGCCCAAAAATCCTGTCTTTCTGTCGCGGTCACCGCAACAGTTCGTTCGGCAGAATCAAAGCGAGAGGACTCCAGGAGCGGGCGGTCGTAGAGAACAGGACAACCCGTCATAAGGAAACGGGACGCCAGGGATGGGACCTCTCGACGAAGGAACGCGACCGTGCGTGGACAACGCCATGAGGAATATTCGATCCGTGTGTGGACCGCTTCCAGGATCTCGCGTGTCTCGTCCGACAATTTCAATGTTTGTGCCGGGCTGCCGTGCAAACCGATTCCAAAAGGCACCAATCGCAATGTCCCTCCCCGGATGCGCGCAGCCGTAAGTCCTGGCCAGACGGTATAGGAGTCCGTTAACTGATTCGCTCCCGCCAGGATCACCGCAGGACATTGTTCCAGCACACTGATGACATCTGCGGTCGGCGTCAGACGGGGTGAGAAAACACGGGTCGCTGAGAACTGCCCGAGGAGCCGTTCAATAGCGCGAAGGATGAAGCCGTCTCCAAGATTCACTACTTTCTTGCTGCGCAACGCAGCTGGCACAAGATAGGGAGTCAATGCCGCGAACTGGGTACAGCGCACTTCCGAATAGAGCTTTGTCCTCACTTGCGACCTGCCACAACAAGGTACGGGTTCGGATAGCGCCGCACAAGGACTTCGTCGGTTACCGCCTGGTATCCTTCAAAAAAGACGTCGCGTACGGCCTGCTCACTGAACCGGTAGAAATCCGCGTTATAGGCCAGCCCGTGCCTCGCATAAGTCAACGTCGTATATCGATAATCCGTCGGTAAGGTCCGATAGATTGGGACACCGACAATAAAGAGGCCACCCTTCTTCAGCACGCGTCTTGTTTCGGCCGCTGTTTTCCAGAAATAGGCATCATGCTCCATGGCAGAACAGCTCATGACACAATCAAACGATTCGTCCGGGAACGACAACGAATTGCCGTTGCCGATCACCAAGTCCGCCTGTTTCGATAAGGACTCCGGATCGGAAAACCGGAGATTGAGCGCAACCTTCGTGGCATGTGCCAACATCGGAATCGCCAGGAGCGTCCATGTGGCGGCTCCGACCTCCAGAACGGCGCAGCGGTCGGACAGCCCAAACCGTTTCTGCAGGATATCGACAAAAGTGGCGAAAACCTTCGGGCTCATAGCGTTAGAGAGGTTTCAATGGCTTGCACCGGTTTCACATCCAGCCTGCCGATGCTGCTCCATTCGCAACGCAGCGCGAGCGACAGGCCAGGAGGAGTGTCCGGTTATCCGATGTCATCCCTCTACGGACGACTGTCAGTCCCGCTCTGTCCAACATTCGGATCAGCTCTTTGCTGGTCAGATGGTTCCGCCACCCAAGTTCAGCAAGCCGCTCCGCTGTGTAGTATTCGCCCTGCTGAATCACGTGGCTCAAGAGCAGCCAGGGGGCCTGACGCGCGAGCGAGGCAAAGACCAGTTCGACCTGCTCCAGATACTCGACGACCCCGAGCAGCGCGACCACTTCGTATGCATTGGGCAACACATCAGACCGCACGTCGAATTGCACCACATCGCGATCCTGCGGCAGGAGATCGTACCCTTGATACCGGCAGAGGAGACCTCGTCGCCTGATGGCCTCGAGAAGTTTTTGATCTCCGCAACCGATGTCGGCAATTGACACCTCTAGACCGGGCCGCAATTCCAGGGACGCCAACAGATCGGCGCACAACTCGGCTCGCTCCCACCAGGTCAGATTGCCCTGGTCCTTGCAGTTAAACGGCATCCGTGACGATGCCGAACCTCCGTCGCTCACGATTGTTCCATCGCCTCCAATTCGACCGGCAAGTCCGAGACACTCCCGCCAGCAAGATTCCACTCACGGGGTTGGAAATAGAGACAGTTCTGTCCCAACCCCACATCGCGCACCAGAAGCTTAACGTCCTCGACGACGTCCAGGATATCGTGCATCGGCCCGGAAGAAAGACTGATCTTCACGCGGTACGCACCGGGACGAAGTCCGACCGCCGGAAACGTCAGACGAATCTCGGGCCGTCCTGATTCGAGGCGCACCCACCCGATATCGCGTTGTGACGTCATGAATTGGACCGTCTCTCCGACTTGAAAAGTCAGGTCGGTAATGATGACATTGACGCTGACTTGGTCTAACGACTGGGCACAGCCCAGTGTGAGTGTCAGGGTTCCTGGTTTACCGGTCACCCAGTCCCCTTCTTCGGAAAAACAGGAACCGCTGAACCGCACTTCGAGAATGTTTGCGACGGAATCACTTCGCCCAGGCGTGGGCGTCGGACAACCGGCTACACGGGCGGCATTATCAGCGACAAGGCTCTGTACGATCTCGGATTCGTAGAGCCCCAGCACATGTTCGGGAGTCCCTTGAGCGATGACCGCTCCCTGTTTCAGATACAGACACTCATCGCACAGCGCCTGGATCAGGATGGCGCTGTGGGACACGAGCAACATTGCTGTCCCACGCTTACGGAGCTGATTGATTCGATTGCGGCATTTGGTCCGAAACTTTGCGTCCCCGACGGCCAGGACTTCGTCCACAATCAAGATTTGAGGGTCTGTGTGCACGGCACACGCAAACCCGAGTCTAGCGACCATTCCGGAACTGTATGTACCGATCGGCGCATCGATGGCCTCACCGATTTCCGCGAAATCGACAATGGCATCAATGCGGTGGCAGATTTCGTCGTAGGGAACGCCCAGGAGTGACAAATTCAGGACGATGTTTTCCCGACCGGAGAGGACAGGTTTGAATCCAGCCCCGAGCGCAAGCATAGGTGCAATCCGTCCCTGAACCTCGATCCCCCCCCTGGTCGGCACGAGCACGCCTGCAATCAACCGCATGAGGGTGGTCTTACCGCTGCCATTGGCTCCTACGACACCAATCGAGCGCCCGTTTCTCAGCTCGCAATCCACATCTTTGAGCGCCCAGAACTCGCTCTCACGGAGTGTGGACTGCTCGGTTTTTCCACACAGGGCACGGCCAAGATCATAGGCACCATAGATCATCGACCGCTTTAGCACGCGTGAGAATTTCTTCGAAACTCCCTTCACTGATACGCAGATATCCGACGTAGGTTGCATCACCGCCCCTCGATAAGCATCCGCTCGATAAGAATCGGGGTGGCCAGACGGATCATGAACCAGCCCGCAACGACACTGACCACCCCAAGTCCCAGAACCAACAGGAGGTAAGATGCCTGAGAAAGCGCCATTCCCGCCGCCGCATCACGAGCCGAGCCCATCAGCGGAGCAAGCGGCGAACACTGGATCACTCGCGCAAATAGACCTGATCCCTCCGGCGTGTAGAATGCCGGAGTAAGAAAGACGCCGAAGGTCAATGCGACTCTGACGGCATGCTGAAGATCACCGAAAAGGATCGTGAATGGCATCAGGAGCGCCCCTATTCCGAGGCCCAGCACGACGGCCCCAGCAAAGCTCAGCGCAAGAAGTCCCCAAGCCAGCCAGCCCCCCTGACCGAACATAGCCACCAACACGATCAGCAGCGTGAGCCTGACCACGGCAACAAGCAACGCCTCGTACAACTGTGCCAGCACGATTGCTTCACGGGCGCAATTCACTTTCGTGAGATAGGAACGAGCCCCGTCAAAGGCTTTACGAGAAACATCCACCGAGTCCGCGAATACCTGCCAGATCAGGATACCCACGAATAGGAATAGTGGATACGGCAACGGCGTTTCCCCCGGACGGATCACTCCCGATTGGGATGCTAGGGATACACCGCCCGTGATGGCCACGGCAGGGAAAATCATCCAAAAATATCCCAGGAACGACCGGCTGGACTTGGCATTCAGTGTTCCACGGAAAAGTCGCCACGATAATACGAGTGCTGAGGCAATGGCGTTCATACGGAGCTCTTCACCTGGTTGGACGTCATCGCTCCTACACGAGCCCGCTCTTCCTCAGCGCGGCGGGCAATCCAACGCCGCTGTCGCCATCCGAGGAGCTGTACCCACGGCAAACATGAATGTGCGGGATGCAGCCACGCGCGCCAAAAAGGGATCATCAACCGTTTCCGCTGTCCTTTGAAGTGGAGCACAGCTTTGTCCTCCAACCGCGAGCAGATGGATCGATACCGATTTACTGGAGAAAAGTTGTAGGTGTGGCACGGCAACAACAACACGCGGCAGCCGTCACATTCCACAACCACTTCTTCGCTGATGTGCTCAGCTTGCATTCCCACGCAGTCTCTGAGCGCAAGCTGATCCCCGAACCAGCCCCCTTGCGCACTGTACCGATCCTGATAGATCGAAACGAACCGGTTGAAGAATGCTTTTGAAATGTCAGGCCGCTCACTATTGAGAACCATGAACCCCCCATTGATGGGCATTTCATCATGAGATCGCCAGGTCAAGGCGACGTCAAACGATCGATTAAGAAGATCGTCAAGGGAACGGTTTAGCAAGATATCGGAATCCAACAACACCATTGGAGACGTCATCCGGCTATGAGCAATGTATCTCTGCTGGGCAAGCGCGCGTTCAAGCATCAGATGTTTTGGATTTACTTCCTGAATAACGCACTGATATCGCCGCGACCATCTACAATTCGCGGTGCGCGGATCTGTCAAGAGCGTAGTGGAGGCCCCAGCATGGAACAACCTGACCGAGGCGGCCATCGCTTGAAGAATATTTTGTTGCTCCCAATCCATGAGTGCCTGGTTCGGATGTACGCTCTCATTCGGACTGAGATTCACGTGAAACGTTACAAACTCAACCCTTCCCCGGCGCATACTCGATGTCATCGTTGCACTAGTTGTCGTCATGGCACACCGCCCATATCACCTTCCGCTGTCTGTGCTGCCTGGATCTCGATTCACAGGCTACAGTTTTGACTTGATGACGAGATAAGCCACGCTTGTCACCATCATAAAGCCGATCGTGGCAAAAAGGCCGACCCGCCATTTAGCATGGTCGTAAAAGTACACCCGTAACCGCTGCACAGGAAGTTCAAAACACCGGAATGAGATGGCTGCGAGCAAGAATGACAGCCCCACATACGTCGTCGCGGCCATCCACGGATCTTTCCCGATCGTCTTAAACGCAAGGGTCGCGACGAAGAAGTGGATGAGGTATAACCCGTAGCAGCGCTCGCCAGCCAGTGCGAGAGGTCTGCTCAGAATCAACGCTCTCCCATGAATAGTCTGATATACCAGTAGCACCAACCCGGCGGTCAGACCATAACGAATCCACCGAAATTCCTGTGTCGCATCCAGCCCGGCCTGGACTAACCACCAGAGAAGAAAGGCGCCCCATGCCCCAAGAAGATACGTGAAGCCCTCGCGGCCGAACGCGATCAGCACTCCCATCGCGATGTACTGCATCGCACCCTGCGTGGTGACATGGATGATCTTCACTCCTCCCCCCGGAAGCAAGCCGGCATCGATGCCCAACCCCGTCAGAACGATCGCCGACGTCGTCCATAACAACACCTTCCGGGTTAGCAGCCAGACCACCACCGGCCAAAACAGGTAAAACTGCTGTTCAATCGCCAGTGACCACATCACATCCGTCCTGACTGGCAGATCCAATTCCATTGCGTAAGCGTAATTATTGACCAAGAGCAGGTTGTACAGGACCGGACGGGCATGGCTCGGCCAAATGGCCACACTCACGGCCAACGCGAGCAGCATCAGCGGCCAGATTCGAAAGAGGCGATTGATATAGAAACGGCTAAAGTAGTCCGGTCGGTCCTTGCTCTCAATTAGGATGCGCGTGATCAGGTACCCACTGATCAGGAAGAAAAGGATGACGCCGTGCAACCCGTATCCGGCAAAT
>FKKE01015098.1_pt1 | contig 17558 bp, 44 predicted proteins | sample 1106331 | NCBI WGS metagenome assembly FKKE01 (sample SAMEA3931202, study PRJEB13176) | freshwater metagenome | biome: Drinking water system; feature: drinking water; material: freshwater | place: China | collected 2013-02-06 | reverse complement strand
GCTGTCCCCCGCGTTCCCCCTAGTTCTTGCGGTATTTCTGCCTCACCTCGATCATGGCGTCGTCGTGGTTCTTGCCCGCCTTGACCAGCGCGTTCCATTCCTTGTGCATCTTGCCGAGGTCCATTATGTCGATCTGGACACCTGAGCAATGCTTGTAGAACGCGGCGTCGTGGGCCTTCTCCAGCGCCTTCTCTTCCTTCGTCATGCGTGCCATTGACTTGTCCTCATCAGGGGTTTGACTTGTCACAACTTATAAGGTACAACCGCAGTTATTAGAGGCTAATTAAAAAACGCGGGGTTGGCTGTCCCCCGCGTTCCCCCTAACGAATACTGTCGAGCAGCTTCCGCCACTTTTCATGCTGCTTCCAGTGGGCGCAGACCTCTTGCTTCTTGAGAAGCGCGTCCCGAATGCGCTGCTTCAGTTCCCGCGTCTTGTAGTCGTAACTGCAAGACTTCCAGAGGTTTGCGGAGAAGTCGATCAGGATGATTGCCTCATCGAACTTATCGCTGTCGATCAGGTCGATGATGTGGTTTTTTTGGGCCATGAGAGCGTTTTCAAAGTCGTCGTTCATTGCTTTCTCCTGTTAGGGTAAGAAGAAAGGTACAACTGGAGTGTTATTTCGGCCCGCCGCCGTCATCGCAGCACGGGCACGGCTCATCACACTGTTCGCAGCGGGGATTGCCGTTGCAGTCCTTGTAGTGTTCTTCGCCGCATTCGCAATAGGTCGTTTCGTTCATTGTTTTCTCCTGTTAGGGCAAGAAGAAAGGTACAACTGGAGCTTACTTTGGCACTTCCAGCGTGCATTCGACAACGTAGACGGGATCAGTCGTCTTCTTCACAGCAGCGGCCTTTGCTTTTTCAGCGGCCTTTGCCGTGCCGTAGCACTTGGCATTATAAGGACGCAAGCCCCACTTGCGGCCTTCCCACCAGTGCAACGAACCCGCCCGCAGCATGTAGATTTTGTATCTTTCCATAACCTTATAGGTACAACCGCAGTTATTAAGAGACAAATAAAAAAAGGCAGGGTTTGCGGTCCCCTGCCTTCCCCCTAACGCTCGTACACTGTCACCTCGATTTTGAGGTTGCCGTCCTTTGTCGGGTTGACAATATCGGCGGCGATGGTTTTGGCATGTTCTTTGCTGAGAATGCCTTGCACCGCGCTGTCGAGGTAGAATGTGGGGACTTGATGCGTCGTAGTCCAGCCGTCCCGCTTGCTGGCCACTGTTGCCGTCACACCGTAAATCATTTCATTACCTCCAGGGTTAGGGGAAGAGGTACAACTGGACTTAGTTGTAGGCCAGTCGGATGAACAGTGCTTTGGCCCGTTCTTCATCGTTCTTGTTCAGACAATCGACCAACGTTTGCGCGTCTTCGGGCGGCGTGTAGGGGCGGTGCCGCTTGTAACGCTTGCCGTTCTTGTCGTGGTTTGCCTTGTGCCAAGCGTCCAAGTTCAGCTTGGCAATGATAACATGTGCCTTCTGTCGCCAGGGTAGCATAGTAAACCTCCTTATGCCCTTATAGGTACAACCGCAGTTATTAAGGGACACAAAAAAAAGGCAGGGTTTGCGGTCCCCTGCCTTCCCTGGAGAAACTACGCTGCCTTTTTCTCGGTCACGTCGTAGGTGAGCCATTCGCTGGCGTTGGACGGCGTGATATAGAAGTAATCGTACAGGCCGTGCTTGACGGGCAATTGCCAGTCGTCGGGACGAGTCTTCCATGTCTTCAGCTTGCCGTTGACTCGGCAGCGCTTGGCCGTGCCGTCCGCATTGCGGGCCGTCTTGTGGTAGAGCTTCTTGCCCTTGTAGAAACCAGCCGCTTGTTCCTGCGTCAGCATGTTGCCTCCAGGGGTTAGGGTTATACCAGTTAAGGTACAACTGGAGATTTAGGCGACCTTTTCGGGACGGGTGAATTCTTCCAGAATGGCGTACTCGGCTGCGCCTTGTCCGAGGTCACGGTCATAGAGCGCCGTTTCCAGATAGTCGCCCTTGAGGTCCACCTTCAGCACGCGGCCCTTGAGGTAGTCGAAATAGGTCTGGCCACAGTCCAAGACCTTCCGCGCCTCTTCGTCCGTCATGGGCTTGGGGTCATAGTGAAACATGCCCATGCCTTGCGGACGGGAGCGGTTGTAGAGCGCCTTCAGCACGCGGGCCTTGTCCAGATTGCGAATGTCCATGATATACTCCTGACAGGGGTATCACACTTCTTTGAGGTACAACTGGAGAAAGAGAGAAGCCGTGCAGCAAATCCACGGCATGGCGGTTGCTTTTTATACCGCTTTCGCTACCAGCATAGGGCGAAATATGCTATTCGGTAACTCCACCCAACGCCACCCTTGCGGGAAATAGGACAGTCGGGATTCATTTGGCGTGATTTAACCGCCCGTATGGTCGATCACCTCACGCAACTCGGCCAGCCACTCCGCAATCTCTTGCTCACCCATGTCGTCCTCCTTTGTTACATCTTATAAGGTACAACCGCAGTTATTAGAGGAACGATAAAAAAAAGGGCAGGGGAACTTAATCCCCTGCCCTTGCGGACTAGGCCGCGAGCTTGGCAATGTTGGCGTTGTAGCCCTTCTCATAGTTGAACTTCGTGGGGTTCTTCTTGAACTCCGCGAGCGCGGCCTTGCTGTCCCATGCGCCAGGGATGGTGCGGGTGGCGACGGGCGCGTAGGTCACGCCCTTGCCGAACGTGGAGCGAATGGCGGCGACAATGGTAATGTCGCTCAGCTTGGAGAAGCGGGGCTTGTTGACCCCGTTGCCACGGTTCGCACGGACGTTGATGCGAGCGGAGAGAGTCACCATGATGAACTCCGTTGAAGGGGAAAAACTTGTCACACCCTGAAAGGTACAACTGGACTATGCGGGGAAACTCACGTCGCGGATGTGGTCGCCCTGAAAAGGCTGACCCGTTTCCTTTTCCTTGAGCTTCGCGTGTTCCTCGATGATGCTGATGAAGTGATTCACGTCCTGCGCGGGGCAGAGAAACCGCCCATTGCCGCAACGGACCAGCACCAGCATCGAACGGTCGATCTTTTGCACCTCCTTAATGTCGTTTTCATCGAGGAACGTGTGCTGGCTGACGATCTTTTCGGCCAGTGCGGGGTTGACGCGGGCGACTTTCTGCACACTCTTGTTGTCGTGATACATGTCCTTCTCCTGTTAGGGTTGCCTTATAAGGTACAACCGCAGTTTAGAGGACAAATTAAAAAAGGCAGGGATTGCTCCCTGCCCTCCATTCTTTAGCGTCTTGTGGTGGACTGCCGCGTTTACATCGGGGCTTCGATGGGCCGTACTTCGCAGGCTCCCCCGCTACGCCACGTTTTTAGTGCGGGGTGACGTGGCATCCGACCCCTTCACTATCCTTTGAGGTACAACTGGAGTTAGGCCAAATACAAGCCGTTGTCGCTCTTGACCAGCGTGACGCAATCGGCTTCCGTTTCGAGGATGCTGGCCTCGTTGCTGGAAACGACGTAGCTGCGCCACTTGCCGCCGCTGCCCTCGTTGTAAGGCTTCCACTTGTTCCACATCTCGTTCATCAACTCTTCTTTGTCGTCCATTGTTTTTCCTCCAGTGGGTTATATCATTCTAGGTACAACCGCAGTTTGCCCTATAAGGACAAAAAGAAAGGGGGCTTAAAGCCCCCTCCCCTTAGTTGTTGCCCTTGTCCCCGAAGTTCTCGTTAAAGGGCTTGTCGTATTCGCCCAGCAACGCATCACACTGAGAGCGCCGCCATTGCGCCGCAATTTCTTCCTGCGCCTTGTCGTAGGCGTCGTAGCAATCTTCGTTGCAGAAATCGCGGTCCCCGCAGTTTCCCTTGCACCACAAGCACGGCATTGAACACCTCCAGGGGTTAGGGTTATACCAATTAAGGTACAACTGGAGTTACTGCTGCTGTTGCTTCTGTGCTTCGCACTTGTCCAGGGGAACGATAACGTCCCCCGTTACTAGGGAAGTGACCTTGACGACGCGATTACCGCACCATGCGTTGTAGGCGCGGGGCAGTTCCGCCATAAGGCGGGCGCGGGTATCTTGCCCCATACTGTAGGCGAAGTAATTGAGCAACTGATCTTTCTGGTAGTCGGTCAGGTTGCGAACGTCCATCGTAGCCTCCAGGGGTTCGGGTTATACCAGTAAAGGTACAACTGGACTATGATTCCAGAACCTTTCCGAGTTCCGTCTGATTGCCGATCTTGATGGCGTGCCAATAGCCGTCGATGTGGTCGCGGATGAACCGCTGGGCCTTGATACGCTTGGCGTTGTCCGTGCCGTGGGCGATTTCTTCCAGCGCCGCAGCAATTTCCGCCGTTTCGTTCTTCAGTTTCTCGGCAGTCTTGCGGCGTTCCTTGTCGTCAGTGGCGTAGTTTCGCCCCAAGATGCAATCGGCATCGTAGGTATGCTGTTCACTTGAGGAGCAGCAGCCAATCGTATCACAGACTTTGCAAGGCATTGGACACCTCCAGGGTTAGGGTTATACCAGTTAAGGTACAACTGGAGTTTAGAGGTCTTTTTTCCGTGGGACGTTGGCGGCGTTGCGTTCGTAGCGGATATTCTTCCGCTCACAGTAACGCCAGAGCGCTTCATGCCCACCGTTGCCATACTGCAAGTCAGGAATATAACCGTTTTCTTGCAGCCAGCGGAGGGCAGTTTCCTCATACGCTTGGTCATAACCATAAGCGTAAGGAACCGTGTGGACGCAAACATCGTCCACATAGATTTCTACGCTATGGTAGGTTTGCCCTTCACGCCGATTCAACCAACGGCGGGCGAAAAGCCGCAGCGCGTGCATCTTTTTCATGAGTACATGGCCTCGAATTCGTTGGGGCAATGCGGGCAGGCGATTGCGCCGACACCAGGAACGGCAGTCTTGCCACGGTAGGAATTGGCCCGCACGCGGGTTTCCTTGCCGCAACTGGCACACTTGTAAATGAACACGGTTCGCCAGGGCGGTTGGAAGCCACGGACACGTTCCGAACGGACGGGGGTTGACAGGTTGATGATGCTCATTGTATTCCTCCTGTCTTTTAAGGTACAACTGGAGTTTTTATAGGCAAATTAAAAAAGGGCGGGTTTGAAGTCCCCGCCCTGCCCCTTTATTTCAGGTAGACGATACCCCACGGCGTTATCGCCTTGTCGAAATGGTCGTTGAACACGTTACCCCGTGCGACCTTGGCGGGAGCTTTCCAGCCAGCGGCCTTGTGAATGTCGCCCGCCTTGAGCGTGCCGAGCGATTTGGTGAAGCCGTCTTGCAGGCAGACGAAGCCATAGACGGAAGAATCACGCGGCGCTTGGTCGGGCCAGTGTTCGACCGTGACGATACGGCACCACTTGTCACTGATGTAGTCGGCCCGATGCGTGGGCGGCGCAGCATGGGTGTAAGCCATTTGCTGCCAATACCTTGCCGTCGCTTCGTCGGCCTTTTGCACCAGCAGATTGATACGCTCACGCAAATCCAAAGTCGTTTCCACCATGATACACCTCCAAGGGGATTGGGTTATATCAGTTAAGGTACAACTGGAGTTTGGGTATAAAGAGAGAAGGGCAGGGGAACTTAATCCCCTGCCCTGATTGACTAGGCGGCGTTGCGGAGTTCGATCAGGTCGTTGACGGCGTTGCGGAGTTGTTCGATGGAATGGAACGCATCGGGACCGTTGCCCAGCAAGTTGATGATGCTTTCGGGCAGCACCCGCCGCAGCCCCAGCAAATGCTTGATCCGCTTGACTTGGGGGAGCGTGGCGCGGTCGTCGTTGAGCATGTTCCGCCGTGGCTGGCCCTTGTAGGTTCGGCAGTCCACCTTGATCTTGTTGTCCTTCTTGTAATGGTTGCGGTAGACGCCGACGCTGAGAATGTTCAGCGTCTCGCCCGCGATCAGGGAAGCCGCCTTCCAAAGTTCCTTTCTGCTGGTCCGCACGCCCAACTGTTCGCACGCCTGATAAACCGCGTCCTTCACCGTCATGACTCAGACTCCGTTAAAGGGTAACTTATCACACAACTGATTAGGTACAACCGCAGTTTTTAAGAGACATTAAAAAACCCACGGGAGGTTAGTCCCGTGGGTTAGTGGCTTAGACGAACTGAGCCGTCAGCCAGGCGCAACAGTCTTCGACGCTTTGCCCCGTATAGACGGGTTCCGTGTTCATGGGGCGGGTCAGCACCCAGCCAGCGGCCATGCGGGTCACGTCGTAAACCCTGCCTTGGAAATAGACGTGGCCCGTTTCATTGTGGACCATTTCAACGTCGGGCTTCGGCATTGCACCACTCCTCATAGTTAGGGTCCAATGATCGTTGCACCTTTTCCGCCAGTTCCGCCATACGGTTGACGAAACCCACCGCTGGCTTCCTACCATTCAGGAGGTCGTCCCGAATAATGTTCGCGTAGCCAGTGATGTAATTTAGGTCAGCAATCAGGTCTTGGTCAACATTCATCATCTTCCCCATCTCACAGAGGAAATCTTCCCGCGTCCATCCTTGACGTTTCTTCTCTTCCAACCACTGCTGAGCTTGCTTGATGATGTTTTCCATAACCTTTAAGGTACAACTGGAGTATAAGGGAGCGGGCGAAGGCTCCCTCTAGCCCTCGCCGCCGTGTTCCGTGTAGAAATCACGGTCAATCCAGTCCACCTTATCCCGCCTTTCGTCGGTCGTTTCGTTCGTGGTAACGGTCGTCTCGCCGTTGCTCTGCTTCATGTCGTTCCTTTCTTTGTTCATGGGAATCCTTCTGCCCACGGTTCTTGGGACGAACTTTCTCAGATTGCCGCCTTGACCAGCCCATTGCTCTCTCCGAATGTACAACTAGAGTTTGATACAGAACCGAATCAGCTTGTACGCAAAGCCGCCGAACAGCAGGCAGTACAGCACAATGTACCAGATGCTATTTTCCACGTCGCCACTCCTCTACGTTGGAGAAATCGGCTTTGCCATCACACTCCAGAACAGCCGTATACGACGGCGGTTCCGTAAACCGCAAGCCGATTATCTCGGCATTCCAGGTGCGGTTAAACTCATTGTCGATGACAAGAAAGTGTTTCATGACTCTCCAGGTACAACTAGAGTTTCAGCTTCGCCACCAGCGCATCGTAAATCATCTGCCCGTTCTCCGTCAGCGTCTCATATTTCAGGTCAGGACGGAGTTTGAACCCCATGCGGTGCAACTGCACATGCGTTGCTTCCTTCCGCCGCTGGTTGCTGGGCCGCTCCTGAAGCCACCCGCTCACATTGTAATCCACCTCGACGCAATAGTAAGCTTCCGCAATGTCAAATCGGTCGAACATGTTTCACTCCTTTAGGGTAAAGTGAAAGGTACAACCGCAGTTTAGAGGATTAAAAACCTATAGGGGCAGGGTTTGCTGTCCCCTGCCCCGCAAATTTAATCTTAGGTTACAACGGGCGGACCTCGTATGGTTATGTTAGTCTCACCATTCGGGTCCATGTTCGCGTCGGACTCGTTCGGCTTCGTTCCATTTGCGGCGGTTCGCATCCGAATGTAGCTCAACTTGTAGCTGAGCGTCCTCGAAATTGAACAGCGGGCAATCAGGAAAAGAAGCAGGACCGCAGTAGTCACAATCATCCTTTCCGCATGAACACGTCATTTGTTACACCCCGAAAGGTACAACTGGAGTTACATGTCCCGTTCCTTCATTTCGTCCTTCCATGCGTCCCAATCGAAGCCGCTGTCATCGTTCGCGGCCATCATGCGGGCCACCGCTGCCCATGAGCCAACAGGCGGTTCGATGCTGGGCTTCGGGTTGTGTTCGGGCAGCGGCTTGCCGTCTTTGTCCAGCGGAGCGCCGCAATCGGTGCAGATGGTCTTGTTCATGGTCTTGTGCCGATGCTGGCAGGGTTGACCACTGTTCTTGTCAACGTGGTCAATGGCCAGCGGCGGCAGACAGCAGGTGCAGTGCTGGTGACAGGCCACCGTGTAGTCTTCACACGATTTCCCGTCAACATGGTCAGGATGCGTGCAATTCATCGCTTCTCCAGGTTAGAGTTAGCCTGAAAGGTACAACTGGAGATTAAGACGCCTTTTTGCCACCGATCACCGCTCTGGCTTCCCCCTCCAAGGTTCGGGCAATCGCATCTTCCCGATCACGCGCCTGAACCCAATACAGCGTCATGAGGTCAGGCGACAAGGTATCGCGGTTCAGCGCCCCCCGCTTGCGAAACACGCGGAACTTCAAACCGCGACTCGGAAACGGTGGGTAGTACACCTCGATGTAATACTCTTTCATCATGTCCGTCCTCCAGTTAAGGTAAACTGAAAGGTACAACCGCAGTTTTTTATAAACGAAAAGTGGCAGGGGGTTTAAGCCCCTGCCACAGAAATCACTTTTTGCCGAACAAGCCCTTGAGAATTATATCCTCGGCTTGACGCCATTCTTCCTTGAGCGGCGATTTCTTCTTGCGTGCGTTGAACAACAGGCCAGTGAACTTTGTTTCACCTTCAATCAGGATGGCAAAATCCTTTTGGTTTTCTTCATCCTTGACCATGTGCCACAACGATTCCAATTCGTTGTATGCTTTCTCCACCTTTTCCTTATAGTGGTGGAAGCAATCCGTGATTTCAGGATACGTTGCCAGCAGTTCGCCGCCTTCCCCTTCCAAGATGAACGGCAGCAGCGTGGACGGGTTGTAAAGCGCATCGCCGTTTGCACCCTTCATCTTGTGCAGGGCCAGATAACGCTTGTTCTTGATCTTCCAACGGCGGTTTGCATCATCCTTGACTACGCAACCTTCCCACGTCGCTTCAGGCTGGCTATTGACGTATTCCGTCACATCGTCCGCAGAGTAAAGCGGATACGTTCCCACCGTGCGAAACAACTTGCACGCTTGCGGGCCGACTTCCTCTTCGCCACAGAATGCCGACAACTGATAGATGCACGGCGTCTTATACTCCCGAACTACCTTGTTCCAAAGAGAGCAGAACTCGCAAGCGTAAGCCAACTTACGGTCAAGATACTTGTCCAGTTCAGACAAGCTATCCAGCCCTAACGCCGCCAGAATGCCTTGCTGCCAGGTCCAATCCATCGGCATGTTGTGGAAACGCGCTTGCCATTCGGTGTTGAACATACCGCAGTTCGCAAACGAACCACGGGTATTCACTCGCCAGCCGTTCCAGTAATAGAACGTCACCAGCGAACCGTCCACCTTTTCCAACGCTTCCGCCTTGGACCAATTGAACAGCGGCATTTCATCCGCCATTTCGCCCCAATTGAAGAAGCGATAGAACGAACGTGCCACCAGCGTCATATCGTCCGTGTTGATGCAAAGCCCACGGCATTCCCGAACAATCGGGTCCGACTTCGGGCTATCAAGCTGGCTGTAGTTCAGGATTGCCAGCGGCAACGTATCATGGCGGTTGACGGAGATGTGCAGTTCAGCCGCCAAATCGTCCAGCGTCTTGTGCTTCAGGTATTCCAGGGTCTTCATCATACTCCTCCAGGTACAACTGGAGAAGAGTAATGTTACCCTCGCTCCAGCAGGACGAACTCAAAATTGCTGTCTTTGTGCCAGAAGCCGTCCTCATGGCCGACTTGCCCATTTTGGACGTAGGGCCGACGTAGGTAAAAGCCGCCGTCAGCTTCCCTCACCACTTCATGGTCCCCAAAGGGAAAGCGGTTGGATGTTACCTTCATGCCGTCGCGGTGGGCGAAGCAAACCACGTCGCCAATCTTCAGTTCCGCAGGTTTCACGACTATCATGGTGTCCTCCTGCAAATTAAGGTACAACTGGAGATTAAACCGCGATTTTCCGCTCCACCCACTGCGGGATGTTATCCTTCGCCTTTATGAAAATGTAACGGCCTAACTCGCAATCCCACTTGAAAAAGTGAAAATCGTCGTTGCTTGCGTTGTAAACCGCTACCTCGTCAAGACTTATGGGAATGAAATGGCGGACGCAATAAAGCTGGCATATTCCTATGACAGTTTTAAGAGCGTCCGTCATCGTTATTTTTCCCACGGTGCCCTCGCGTTCAGACACGCTTCCACCGTGAGAGGTTCGCACCGATTCCGCATGGCTTCGACCTTATCGGGCGGAACCCCGTGGACATTGTTGAACTTGCCATGACACGGCACGAAGAAGACGGGAACCCCAAGCTCTTGCGCCATCTGGACATACGGCTTGGCTTCCCACGCTTGCGTATTCGTGTTATCCACGATAACGCTAGTGCCCCATTCCAAATGGTAACGGGCTTTCTTCTGATTCTTGACGTGGTTTTCGGCAATCTTGGACGGGTCGAAATGATACGCTTCACCAATACCAAACTGGTCATCGGTGGAACAAATCTGGACTTCCTGCCCCACAGCTTCCAGCATGGCCTTGATGTTACGGGCCATCGTGGACTTGCCCGAACCACTCGCCCCTTGCATCACTACGAGAATGTTCATGTTACCTCCAGTTTAAGGTAATATATCAGGTACAACCGCAGTTTGCAAGTGAAACGAAAAAATGGGGAGTTGGCTGTCCTCCCCGCAACCTATGCGAAAGCATTCAAAAAAATAAGTGGATTTGATTTCGGGCGCTAGGGTCCATACGCCCCTAGCGCCCAGCTATCAGACGGAGAATAGGGATATTACGTCCTTTCATGGTCATGTTAGTGGTCCTCGGTTGTTACGCTACCTTGCGTTGCCCGATGTGATCGTTCAGGGCCGAAATGCGGCAGCAGTCGTGGTAACGCTCGATCAGACGTGGCCTCCATCCCTTCGCGTGCCAGATGTTGGCAATCGCCATGCACGTCGCCCGCTCGTTCTTCGTGAACTCCTGATAAAGCTCACCTTCGATGGGATGCGTGCCCTTCAAACCGTATAGCATGACGCCTCCAAGAAAGAGAAAAACTTACAACACAAAAGGTACAACTGGAGTTTATCGGCCTTCCGTCAGCTTCTTGTAGCCCAGCGGCTCAACACGCCAAAGCTCCCCGTTCACCTCCATTACGTCCCCTACGGACGTGGAACGGGTTTCCTTCATGCACCGAACCCCTTCATTCTTCCACCACTCCTGATGAATGTGGTTCGTCCACTCATACGCCTCTGCCAGCTTGTCCGTCTGGACATAAGCGACTAGCTCATAGTCGGCTGGAAAGGACGGGTTGCCGAGTCCGAAGGACGGCACTTTGTCATGGTAGACTTTAATCATACTTACCTCAGGTACAACTGGAGAATGTTGTAGGTCGAAGCGACTTATACCACTTCCGCCGCTCGCGGTTGCGCTAGTGGCTTTGCTCGCCTAGTCCCTGCATGGGATTTCGGCTCGAACCGTTGCCGTCTGGAGGTTTCGGCAGTGCGCTTCGGCTTAACGGCTCGCTTCAAACCTTACAGTAGTGATTTGTGGGCCACCCCTCCCTCTTGGGGAGAGTGTTTGCCCAAGCCCACGGCCCCAAGCCGCTGTTTCTACTTGGTACATGGGATGGCCCAAATACCGCCAGTGGGACTTGAACCCAACATCGCCAGGTTGAAAGCCTAGCATCCTGTCCTTTAGAAGATGGCGGCAACTGCCCACAACAAAAGGTACAACTGGAGTTTTATGGTCGCCCATGACAGTCAAGGGCAGCTTTCTCTTCTTCCGTTCGGACGTAAAGCGGCCCCTCCACTTCACTTAGGGCAGCTTCGTCCCGCTGGACTTCTTCCCAGGCCCGCTTACACTTGTCACAGTTCATGCAAAAGGAAGGACAAAACTTGTTCATCATCCCTCCTTGTAGTAATCGTCGGACGGTTGCCGCATGTCGAATGGGAAGTATTCCCTGCCCGCCAGCGGCATGTCCATCACGTTGATCGGGTCGCCGTCTTCCGTTTCGTACTCAACGCCACCGTGGTCAATGACAACGAACTCTTGCTTGATACACTCGCCAGCGTCGTTGAATGTTTGTTCCACAACGCCCGTGGTGAACTTCTTGAACAGCATGGTCATTTCTCCAAAGGACAGGGGCGGTAAACTTCGCCCCATGTCCTTTCAGGTACAACTGGAGTTATGCAGCCGCCCGAACCGCCGTGGGAATCTCGTAAATCTTCGTCGGTTTCCCCTTCTTGCCCTCCACCTTGCGGGAACCGACTTCCGCCGCCAGTCCCATGCGGACCAGCATCTTGATGTAGCCCTGCGCGGTGGGATAGTCCACCTTCATCTTCTCGGCCAGTTCAGCCGATGACGTGCGATACGTCGGCAGTTCATACACCTCGAAACCAACAGTCGTCTCATTGCGTGCCATTTGTTTCCTCCTTACAGTGAAAGGTACAACTGGAGTTACTTCATGCCAGCATTGCCCAGCGCCCGCTGCAAGTAGCCCAACACATCCTTCCCAACTTCGCTGGGATATTGCTCCAGAGCATTCTCCAGAGCATAAAGCTCGCCCCGCGTCATCACCAACTCCACCTTGTAAGTGTTGTCAGTGCCCTTGACCTTCGTGACCTTGTTCTTATCCCACTTGTCCATCGTTGCTACTCCGTGACTTGGTATTCGTGGTCTTTCAGTTCGATGATCCCCCCGAAGAACCTCCACGTCGGGTTGTCCGCCAACTCCTCTTCATGAGCCGCCAGCAGTTCGGGCATGTCAGCCTCAATCTGCTCTTTGGTCAAATCCTTCTTGTTGTGGCGGTTGTAAGCTGCGATGATCTTCATGTTGACCTCCAGGTTAGAGTAAACTGAAAGGTACAACCGCAGTTTATAAGACAAACAAAAAAAGGGGGAAGGGATTTTAACCCCTTCCCCCATCGGACGTTACGCGGCGGGCCGACCCCGCTTGAAGGTCAGGCCCGCTTCGGCGGCGACGGCACGGGCCACCGTCTTGCTGATCTTCAGCTTCCGTTCCTTGCGGAGAAACTTCAGACCGTGCGTGTAGCCGTACTTCTTCAGCGCGGCGGCGATGATGCGACGGTCCTGCCCGTCATACACGCGGGGCCGACCTGGACCACGCTTGGCCTTGCTCTTGGCCTTGCTCTTGACAGGCTTGCGGGGGCCACGCTGCACGCCACGGTCGGAACGCGGCATCCGAAAGACGTAGAAGCCTTCCGTGCTGGCCTCGGCCACGACGCCCTTGCCCTGATGGTTGAACTCGTTCGCGCCACTGTGCTTCAGTTCGTTCTGGACCATTGCGGAAAAACCTCCCTTAGAGAAAAGAAACATTGGTTTCGTTACACACAAAGGTACAACTGGAGTTCTATGCCACTTCCACGTCCTTGCCGTCCTTGTCCGTCACGCTCAACACCTCGAAAGTATCGGAAACGTATTCCGCTTCCTCACTTTCAGGGATGTTAATGTCGGAAACCGCATCCGACAAATCTTCGGGCTTGCACTTCACCTTTGCCCGCATCGTGACCTGAAACTCAACCGTGTATTCTTGTTCCATTCGTCTTCTCCCTTTAAGGTACAACTGGAGTTCTATTCCTCTTCAAACTCCATTTTCGTCCCCGCCTCAATCTCACTCTCCGAACGCTCAGCATTGTATTCATCACACTGCTGCCGCGCCTCAGCCAACGTCAGCCCCGTATCAACCTCTTTCTTTTCGGCAGAAGAAAACTCCTGCCAATTGCGGGCCGAACGGATGAAAGTGCGATAGGTCATTGTCATGCTCCAAAAGGTACAACTGGAGTTAAGGTTTGATTGTCACCACTTGATCGGGTGCCTTATAGCGGTTGTCCCAATTGTGGTAGACTTCCACGTTCACCTCTTCCTTGATATATGGCTTGACGCCATACCGCAGAAGATTCTTTAGGGTTTTATACTCGCCCGTGACAAAGAGCGACAAACCCCGTGGCCGTGTCACAAATGCTTTCATTTTCATTCCCCTTGGTTACATTATCCAAGGTACAACCGCAGTTTTATATGAGCGCATAAAAAAAGGGCAGCTAGAGCAATCTAGCTGCCCTTCAGGACAAGAGAGGTTACTTCGCCGCACCGATCATGTCCTTCGCATACTCGGCCAGCTTGTCCAGCTTGCCTTGCGGCGTCTCACTCAGCCCGACCTTCAGGTGAGACAGGAAATGCACGGGCCGCAATACCTTGATGCAGGCCATGATTTCCGCCTTGCTGGGACAGTACATCGCCAACCGCTCGAAGAAACCATCCTTGATTTCGTACTTCTCCACGGGCGCAAGCATCAGCTTACGCTCATCCTCCGTGAAATTCTCCATCAGCAGCTTCATTAGCCGCTCGGCAAGCTGCTGCTCAATGGGTGCCCCTTCAATCAAATCGGAGAAAGGCCGAATCGTGGTCTTGTCGGCGCACGCAACCTCATTGCTCACAACCTTTTCCGCCACGTCAGCCGCCAACCCCGCCTTTTGAAGCGCGGATACCAGCTTTTCCTTGGCCCCACCCTGGCACTCAGGGTCAGCTTGCGGATAGAACTTGCTCTGCACTTGGAACAGCCCTTCACAGTCGGGCTTGCCGTCCTTCGCCGCCGTCAGACGGGGATTCGCGGGCTTGCACTTCATCTTGGACAAGCTATCCGCGAAGCTGTTGATTAGGGTATCCTTCAAGATACCCTCTTCTGCCTTCATCCGCGCCTCGGCAATCTCTTCGATTTCCTTGGCGTAAGCAAACCGCTGAAAGGCAGGCTTCAGCGACTCATCGACGGGAACCTGCGGACGATCTTGCTTCTTAGCCATCTTCGTTCTCCCCTTTGTTTAGAAGTGTCGGAACGATACAAAAGGTACAACTGGAGTTTAGGCGGGGGGCGGGTTTGCGGTCGGTCGCATTGGTCGTGCCGCAGATAGGTTCCCCTAAATCCCCCTCTTATCTAACCCTTGACCTAAATGGACCAGCAGGGAATTGAACCCTGGTCCAGTCGTGTTGCTAAAGCGCCACGGTACTTAGTATAGGCATCTTTCCCGTTTAGACCTACCACGGTCAAGGCACTTCACTAGGCACGCTGTCGAAACCAGTCTGGCCCAAGACTAAAGCCCCGCCAAGGGATTTCAACCTTTGCATATTGTTTTAGGCGGGGCTATACCCCATAAGGTACAACCGCACTTTCCAATGTAAAAAAGAAAAAAATAAAGGGCAGGGATTTTACTCCCTGCCCTTTATTTTTTACGCCGCCATTTGAACGGCAATGGCCAGCGCCTCCTTGTTCATATTCGCGTTCTGGCCGAACCAGAGCGAATTCAGACGGTTATCCTCATTCCGCCCGTTGACGTAGCTCAGATACTCCGTCACGCCATTGTAAGCGGACCAGAGCGTTCCCCGAACGGAAGGCAGGTTATTGCCCTTGCCCACTTCACAGAGCTTGATAACCTCGTCCAGAATGTTCTTCTGACGCTCGGAAACGATTTCCTTCATTTCCTTGGAGCGATCCCCACCCGTCCAGATGACGTTATCCTCGGCGTCAATCTTGAACACCAACTTGACGTACTTCCGCAAGTCGGCTTGATTGATCGTCTTCTTCTGGAGCGCCCGATACTGCTCCGCTGTCGCCTCGAATTCCGCATTGACGAGGTTCATCACGTCCCGCAGATTGTCCAAATTCTGATGGACATTCTTCGAGTGCTTCAAGCGGATGAGCTTGGACGCATCCGCCTTGTGCGCCATGCTCAGCGTATTCCAGCACACAACGCGAATCGGCGTGAAACCGACGCGAATGGCCAGCGAACCGTCGTGACTGTGGCTAAGAAGAACGTACTTCTCCACCACGTCGCCCGCCGCAATTTCCATCGGGTCGCGGGCCAGCTTCGCCAGCGCCCAAATGCGGGAACCACCGAACAACGCACCACCCGTATGCAACGCCGCTTCCTTCGCGTCCAACCACTGCTGGAACCACCCGAACGCCTCCACGTTCTGCAAGATGGTATAGCGCTCGCCCACCATGTCGGCCAGCACCTTGCCATCACTCTTGCGAACCACTTCCCACGCATTCGCGGGTTGCATCAGCGAAGCACCATCGCTGCCGATGACCAGACGGTGAAGCTGACGCTTCTCCGCTTCCCAATTCAGGCCGCACTTCTCGATGAACAACTTGTGGTCGTACATCGCCGCCTCTTCCGTCACGGCATTGCCCAAACCGTGCCAGGGAAGCTCGCCCACGAAGCCCATCGTCTCGATTGCGTGCATCATTCACCTCTCTTGAAAATGGTTTCTTGTCCTGCCCTGAAAGGTACAACTGGAGTTTGGCCAAACCTAACTGCACTTACTTTAGGCCAGAAAACGCCATTGTAAAATCACGCCGCCGCTTTTTCCAACTTTTCTGGTGGACATGTTTCCAGGTCGATGCACGCCTGTTCAGAATTCTGAACGTATGGCTTCAACCACTTGAGAAACGCCTCACGGTTGTAGCTGCCTTCCCGCACCATCTTGCAGTCCGAATCCTTGATCGGCGTCTTGTCCCACCACGGACGCTCTGGCTTCTTTCGCATCTTCACCGAATACGAAATCTCACCCTTCCTTTTGACCAAAGTAACGCGGTAGTAGTCCGTGAAAATGAAATTGCCAGAAAGGTGCATCTTGCGGATAGTGACGGGAATCTTGACAGGCTTCCCCTTCCCGTTGAACTGCCCACTCTCAACAAAATAACGCTGACACTCAACAAACCAATCCGCCAGCATTGCCGTTCCCCCTGAAAACAGAGTTTTTGCCTCGCTGAACCGAAAGGTACAACCGCACTTTCCAAAATTAACTTCACAACTCTATTGGCTGCCTTGGCTTAGGATAGGCCAGTAACCCCTATCCACTGTCCATGTAACCATCTCCTTTATCACCCTTAATTGGATTATTTCCTTGCTGGCAAACGACTTACGCCGAGATCAAGGTACAACTGGAGTTTGAGTGAGTGCAATTATTCCCAGGAGTGCAACCAGGATGTGCCAGAAATCAACAGAGTTCAAAAAGAGATCACTAACGGTCGGATTTGCTGCTTGTCCGATTATTCGGCATTTTTATTCCCTTGTAGGGTAACGACTTAGGGAGAATAAATTTTTGAGGTGATGCGCTGTCATCTCGAAGGAGTGCAAAAAATTTGATTTGGGTAAGAAGGAAGGATGTGGGGGAAGCTGCAAAAAATTCCAGAATTGCCCTTTGACTTTGGAAGGGAAACGGGTAGAGTAAAAGTGTAGTCCAAGCGTGATTGGGCGACACGTCTTGGGCGAAGGACCAAATAAGCCTAACCGTTTATTTGGTCCAATAAGAACTTGGTTGTGGGTAAATCCAAGTTCGATATGCAACGTCGCATATAGCTGGTTTGCCCTAAACTTAAACAGCTTTTGTGGCGGCGCATATAAGGGTAAAACCTTCCAAAAGGTTTTGGGTGCAAATAAGCCAGACCAGGATTGGTCTGGCTTATTTGTTTTTATACCCCTCACGCGGGCATGTATGCGGGCATATACACACATTTTATATGCGTGCCCAGGCACATCACAAACGCATATATCGTGCCCATTATACACGCATCACAGACACGCATCACACATTTAATGTCACATAACACAAGAAATCATCCTGAAATCCTTTCCATGTGACTAAGAAATCTTTTCCTGTGACTGTAAATTGTGACTAACACTAAAACGGGTTAGACCCTCCACTTACCCCCATATTACCCCACCATTTCCCACTTTTCGTAACCCCTTTGTGACTAAAGAGTTA
>FKKE01007258.1_pt2 | contig 17572 bp, 15 predicted proteins | sample 1106331 | NCBI WGS metagenome assembly FKKE01 (sample SAMEA3931202, study PRJEB13176) | freshwater metagenome | biome: Drinking water system; feature: drinking water; material: freshwater | place: China | collected 2013-02-06 | reverse complement strand
GAACATCTCGAGCCAATTCTCACTCGGCTCGAAATCAATCCAGAACATTGGCTACTTGCTTCTACGAAATTTGGAAACTTCTTCCCCAGAGTCGCAGGAAGCGTGGAGAAAATGCGACAAGCTGCAAAGTCTGCTGGTAAATCATGGTTTAAGGGCCTTTCTGCCGCCGCGATGTGCTTCTAAACAACTCTTTCAACTCTCACCTGCCACTGGGGCACATGCAACCGACCTATAGTACGTTGCTATAATCGAAACATTGCGAAGTAACACATAAAGCGAATTACTCTCCCCAGGCTTTTACACGCATTAACTTCGGAAGGGAGAAACGTGAAGTAACTTTGGGCCAAATGAATTAATGGGTGTCTCTAAATCAATCTATCCTAAATCTAAAATCTACACATCGGCAACGAACTTAATAATGGCACTTCTCCCTCGGGCAGTGAGATTTTCCGTTGCCGTGACGTATTCTTTATCACCGAGGTTTAGGAGCTCAAGAATTAATCTATAATTACGCTTTGCGCCTGCTTCGATTCCGAGGCTCACATTGAGCGTGCCCCAACCACTCTTATGAATTACTTGTCCAGAAGTATCTAGTTCATCTGAATCTGTTGCACAGCGGATGTAGAAATCTGCCCAGCCGGTTAGCATTGACGAGAACTCCTCTTCGGCAAGGAACCCTGCTCGGCCAGAGATATCAGCTAGTCCCGTCTCGTATGTGGAACGTTGGCCGGTGTCAAACCGCCTCCGTAGCCAAGTCGCGTTTAGATACGGTGTGATCAGCCCGAGATGTGCCTCGGTAACCAACTCGATGCCAAATGTTTTCGCTTCGCTAATATTTACATAGACGCGGTCACGTGCGCCGCCCGGTTCAATGCACGCGGCAGCCGTTTCCGCACACGCAATGTGGTCGATGTAATCCTCGGCGAGCGTATAGAAGAATGCCGTATCGAGCAGGAATTTGCCATCATCGAAGCGCATACCGAGTTCGACACTATTGGAAGTCTCCGGATCTAAATCAGGATTAGGATTTACATAATTCGGCCCGGCAAACGCTCCAGTGGCAAGGTTGACTAAGGTTGGGAAGACAAAGCCTTGCGACCAACCCGTCCAGAAGTTGGTGTTTTCAATGCCGAGGAACTGAAGGCCAACACTTCCTACGGCATGCCGATCTGAGTTTGAATCCGGGGTGAGACCCACCCGCGTTGTCTCCTCTAAATCCGTCTCAACCCAGTACCCGCGCACACCTCCACGAAGCACCCAATCCTCTGACAAGCTCCAGCTATCTTCAATAAAAGGCTCGATTGCGGCCTGCGCCGCATCATCGATTACAGTCTCAAGCGGGGAACTCACCCTCGCTGTCGTTACTTCCCGATCTCGCTCCTGGTTTAGCTCATCGTTTTTTGCTTCGAGCCCTATAATCAGGTGATGTGCCGATGAAAGATCAAGATCAATCTGAGCGTTCCCTCCAACCGTCGCAAGGACCGAGTGAGTGAAGATATCAGTGGAACGAACGAGCGGTTCCATCTCTGGAATCTCAATACGCACCTCTGAGAAGGTGTTAAATTGCCGCTCACTTTCTTGGTAGTAGGTATCAACATGGAGCTTTGTGATCGTGTTACTTAGGTCCGTGCTATCGAAAAACATGGCTGCTTTGGAGCGATCCCGGATGGGAACATCAATTTGAAAATCGAGAAGCGGCGGAGTGGTTGCAACTACTGGGTCGACGAATACCTCTGAACTAGAATTGTAGTCGTCATAACTCAATCCAACAGTATGATTCCCCCAATCCTTGGAGATGTAAGCCGAGAAGCTGTCGTTCTCATATGAGGTATTATCGAGTTCTCCATCGGGAGTTTCTCTGTCATCGGCCTCTCCGAGCAAGCCGGAGAGGCGGTAGCCGTAACCATCGTGTGCCCCGTAGAGTGAGGAGTAAAGCTGATACCCATTCGTGCTGCTATCAAAAAGAGAGCTAACTGTACCTTGAATTGGGTGATAGCCTTTCTTCTTCGTAATGAAGTTCACCACTCCGCCAATTGCCTGCGACCCGTGAAGAACCGAACCCGTACCGCGCACTACTTCCACTCGCTCGATCATTTCTGGAGCAATGAGTAGCGGCGTCCCCACTTCACGCTGATCAGCAAACTCCTGCCCATCGATAAGTATTGCAACCCGTCTCGAGTCCTCCCCTCTGATTCTGATTCGCTTATGCCCCGCTTCGCCGGCGTCGGTGATCTCCACACCCGGCACATCACGCACCACCTCGGCAACACTATCTCCCCCGGCGCGCTTCAGTTCTTCTTCCTGTATCACGGCAACAGCGGCAGGCGCCTCACGGATATCTTGCTCTCTCCGGGTCGGTGTAATCACAATCACCGGGCTTTGTTTTAGCTTGGAAAGACACTCGGCCTTTAACATCTCGTCGACTGGTTGCGCGCCGTGAAGGATATCATAACAGTATTCTCCGAGCGTTTCCCGGTCCGACGCATATGCAGGAAGGGAGAGGAAAAAACAGGAAATCGCCAAACGATACAACCACCTCATAGGCCCCTCCGCAAGCAAGGAAAGAATACGTTCTTACCCCATCCCGAGCGAATCAATAAATATCATGCACTGTATTATGAACGTTAAATTTTCCGGTAGGAGTAATTATCTTAGGCCCCTTAATTACATGTTTCAGTTTCCGCGTCCTGTCGTCTACCACAACAATTGCTGATTCTTCCTCTTTTCCGCTCCAAACAGAAAACCACACTTCTTTCCCATCAGCGCTATACTCTGGATGAACTACACGCTTTGGCCCAGCTCCGACACCGGCCCATTCAGCAATCGGAAGCACTTCATATCCGCTGCCAAGATTGTCAATATTAAAGACGGCTATCGTCTGACTGATTTTTGGATCGGGGTTAAGCGGCGTATCGACCCACAGGTTTTTTGATTTCGGATGGGTTTTTACAAAGAGTGAGCCGCCTCCCTGACCCTCAAGCACGTGCACAACTTTCCAGGCATGTTTTGGGTGATCCTCCGGATCTGTCCCGATCAACGTTACCTTGTTATTCCCGAGCGCGCTTGTAACCCATACCGGACCGTACTCTTGATGAAAAAAATTCGCTCCTCGTCCAGGATGGGGAATCTTATCCACGTCAATCATTGCGGCTAGTTTCTGCTCCTTGGAATCAACGACCGCGATTTTATCGGATTGATTTGCCGCGGTAAGAAAGTAGCGCTTCGTCGAATCCCATCCGCCGTCGTGGAGAAAAAGTGCTGCGTCGATAGTGGTAACTTTTAAATTGGAAATGTCCTCATAGTTTACCAGCAGGATGCGACCTGTCTCCTTCACGTTTACGATAAACTCGGGATGTTGGTGTGAGGCTACGATAGCCGCAACCCGCGGCTCTGGATGATACTCTTGCTTATCAACGGTCATCCCGCGAGTAGAGACAATCTTTAATGGCTCGAGGGTAGCACCATCCATGATTACGTACTGCGGCGGCCAGTACGATCCAGCGATCGCTAACTTATCCTCATAGCCTTTGTATTTTGAGGTCTCTACCGAACGGGCCTCAAGGCCAATTTTAATTTCTGCAACCGTTTGCGGTGGCGACATCCACAAGTCAATCAAGTCAAGCTTCCCGTCACGGCCGATGGTGTAGACGTAACGCGCCGAGTGTGACATACGGGAAATGTGCACTGCGTAACCAGTCTTGATTACGTTTACAATCTCTGTTGTGTCTCCATCGATAATGGCAACTTCTCCGCTGTCTCGGAGCGTCACTACGAAGAAGTTGTCGATATTAAGCTTATGCATCGGCTTGGTCGGTCGCTTCTCCACCGGAACGAAAATCTTCCAGGAAGCTTTCATCTCTGGCATTCCGAACTCAGGCGGTGCCGGAGGCTCGTGCTGTAAATATCTCGCAAGTATATCAATGTCCTTAGCAGAGAGTTCCCCGGAGCTGCCCCAATTGGGCATCCCGGCAGGAGAGCCATAATTGATCAGCGCTTTTAAATATTCTGTCCCCTTGGAACGGGTAATGTCGGGGGTAAGCGGCTTTCCGGTCGCTCCTTTTCGAAGTACTCCGTGACACCCTGCGCAGCGCTCGAAGAAAATTTGCTTTGCGCGCGCAAACTCCTCGGGTGCAACCGGTGGTGCCTCTGGAGAGAGGCTTACTTTTGCTGTCTCCGCGGGCACAGCCGCCGGAGCAGCCTTGTAGCGAAGTTCTGCTTCGGTGGTCTCCGGGTGTCGTTCCCCTTGAGACGGATCTGTTTTTGCAATTTCTGTTCCCCGCGCCTCCTTGACCTGTAGTGGTGCTACGTTGCCACCGGGATTCTTCCAGCTATTCACTACGAAGGTGAGAATTTGGGCGATATCTTCATCGCTTAAGTGACTCATCCCGGGCATGACGTTGTTAAAGGTTTGGCCATTGACCGTGATCGGCCCGCTTCGGCCCTCAATAATAACCTTTATTGCTTCGGTATAGGGCGGCTTTAGGAAGTCAGAATCCGCAAGGGGTGGAAACGCTCCACTCAATCCTTTACCGTCTGGTTGATGACATGCCGCGCAGTTAGCGAGATAAGAAGCCTTTCCAGCCTCAATGCCTTGTTTCGGAAGTCGTTCATTCGCCGTATCATCTTCGGCGAACGCAGTAAACGAACAAAAGGAAACCAAAAAGCAGCTCACCGCCAATATCAGCACCAGTTTCCGAACGAAGTTCATGTTATCCCCCAATTGCAAAGCAATGCCCGTGCAAATCAAATACTGGAACTTACCTACTGACTTTTTCGCACCTTATGACAACCATCACATAGTTTGAAGATAGAGAGTTACTTTCCCTACACCCGTTTGGTACTTATGTGTACAAAGGCGATAACTCTTTGCTATTGTTAAGAAAAATTGAGGTTTTGAGTCATTAAGTAATCGCCCATTCCTACCGGTATTCCCCAGGCACATGAAGGGCTGATTGGATAACGAATGAGTTAGACGAGTGTCCAATCAATCGGTTTCTTTCCGTAACGCTTGAGCGCCTCGTTGCACTTGGAGAAGTGCCGACAGCCAAAGAAGCCTCGATGAGCTGAAAGTGGCGAGGGGTGTGGTGCTTCGAGGTAGGTGTGGATGGTTCGATCGATCATCTTTACTTTGCGCTTCGCATCAGCACCCCAGAGGAGAAACACGAGCCCACGAGTCCGCGTCACAAGTTCATGAATCACGCGGTCTGTGAACTGTTCCCAGCCGAGGTTTCGATGAGATTGCGGCCTGCCAGCCTCTACAGTTAAGACAGCATTCAGGAGTAATACTCCCTGGCGAGCCCACCGTTCGAGATTCCCAGAACGTGGAACTGGAATGCCGAGGTCTTGCTTAAGCTCGGCGAAGATATTCACCAACGAGGGCGGAAACGCCACACCCTCTCGAACAGAGAAACACAATCCATGCGCCTGATTTGGGCCGTGGTAAGGATCCTGCCCAATGATCACGACTTTTACCTGTTCAAACGGGGTAAGATGAAGCGCATTAAATATATCTGCGTTACTTGGATAAATCGTCTTCCCCCGCGCACGCTCGGACTCAACGAACTGAAGCATCTTCTGAAAATATGGCTGGTCCCGCTCGCCTTGGAGGACCTCCTTCCAGTTGAGCTCCTCAGTGGGTTTTGGTTGGGGGGAGAAGATATTCATCTGCATCGTGCTCACCTATGACAACACCTTGGCGCTAAAAGGCGCTCGGTAGATGATCTCATAACGGGGACCGTCATTTGTAAGTTCCGCTTGAACGAGACAGAGTTGATCCATTACCTGAGTGACCGGCGTGAATTTGATCCCATGCACTCGTTTCCGAAGATTCCCTTTTGCGCTCTTGTCTGACACGCGTCCGCAAGGGATATGAGGCACAAATTCCTTCTCGTCTCGGGGAACGCCAAATAACGAGAAATGTTCATCACAATCGCGCTGAAGACGGGTGAGCATTCTATTCGAGAGACTCAACCCCACCCAGATTGTTCGCACGGGATCGGTATCCGGGAAACAGCCGACTGAGTCAAAACAGAGCTCGAGCGGTGCGACGCGCGCTGCTACACCTTGGGTTTCTCGTTTGAGCTGACGTCGTCGCTTTGGAGGAACGAATCCGAGAAATTTAATTGTGAGGAACAATTGTTCAGCGGTGAGCCAACTCGCCTCTTTAAAATCTTCTCGGAGCTGATTCTGGAACCCGAGCACGGCCTCCTTTATCTGCGGCTCTAACTCGAGCGCTAAGGAGTAGCGCACATGCTACCTCCGCTTTGCAGCCTTCTTCTTGCGTTTGCGTTTCGTCCGCTTCCGGAGCCTCGTATTACCGAACGAACCACGGATTCGTTTCCCCTTCCCACTACGCATATCGCCTTTTCCCATAGGTCCTCCTTTTAAAAATCTTTGCTCGCGCTAAAATGCTTCCGGTAACATTTTTCTTTGGACATTGCAATTCACGCATTCGAACCCGCGAGATAGATCTTCACTGCGTCAATCTCCCGCCGATGAGCAAATGCTCGGAAGTTTGGCTCAAGCTTTCCTTGCTGGTTCGCCCAGTCTGCATCGACACGAAAGAACTCCGGAACGACCGGGAATAATTGCGTTGCTCCTTGAACGAGAGCAAGGCTTGCACCGTCGCTTGCAGAGCCTGCCGCCGAATCATGAAGCGCCACTTTCCGTAATTCGGCTAAGTAGTACAATCCAAGCCGATAGAAGACACCTAATCCAAACTGAGTGAAATACTCTGCTGAAGAGTGGGGCCCGAATTCGGCCATTCCCTCGAGGCCGATATTAATCGCTCCCTTCACCTTCTCGATGAGAAGGTGCATTTCGTCAGCATCGGAAAAATTCACCGAATAGAATGACATCGCGGCATTAAGCAGCAAGGAGAGCTCCGTGACGAATTGCTCTGTGGAAGCATTATCAGCGAAGATTTTCTCGATAAATTCTGAGAGTGGCTGGAGTTCCCTCCCTTCGAAAATTGCCGGATGAAGCATTGGTCTAAGGTCTTCCCGACCTGACAGTGGTGCTACGATTTTGATTTTGTCCGCGTAATCGGCGCGGAGCAGTTCTGGTGAAAGCGGTGTATTTAGCTTCCAGGCGGTTTCTTGGTTCGGGAAACCGGCATCGGTGAGTCTCCTCGTTTTCGCAGCGTAAGCGTCCTCTTCAAGCTCCGCTCCCGTTGCGCTGCCAAGGTCACCGACGAGCTGGTAAAATTTCGGTGCATCTGTTTCGAAGAGAATTGCAAGTACTCGACCAAGCAGTCGATGGCGATCGGGACTGAGCTCAACGATACTCACCCAGGTATATCCCCCGTCCGGCGTATAACAGTTCGCCGTCGGCGGCTGATCGGTTCGTTCTTCTGGGAAGTACGCGCGCGTATATTGGTTCAAGACAAGCATGAGGAGTTGGACATCAATCCGCGCAAGAAACTGCTGGAGAAGTTCATGTGATGTATCCTGATCGATAACACGTAGCAGATTCCAGAAATGGTCTTCAAGAAATTGATCGCGATTCCAGAATTCGAAATCCAGGATCAGTTGATACTGTTCAGGAGATAGTTCCTGAAGTACTTCAGGAACAGATTCGAGACCAACCGCAGTCAGCGCGAGATAAATTGTCTGTGCTGAAAGCTGGTGAAGTGTCTCGGGCGACAATTCGCCTTGTGTAATCGCTCGACCCAACCCACGGAAATCACGCCGCTGCTCGGGTAGGAAACTTTGTGAAGATTTATCGCTTGAGATCATTGCTTCCTGCTAACTGACGAAGCGCCTCGCCTGAGATAACAGCCCAAGCGAGAAAATTTGCAAAAAAGGTGTACCTCCCCTGATACGTTGTAAGGAGAAAATACGTCGCGGCGACGTAGACCGCTGCCGAAATTGAACCGCCGATGAGTCGATCTCGTATCTTCCAGATATAGAGCACCGGCAAAATCAACCCTACACTATAGTGCTGCCACGTTGCGGGGTAAAGGAGCAGCGCTACGGTATATGTGGAGAGAAACGCGAGGTGCTCATCCACAAGACTTCGCTTCGAGATGAGCACCGCCGTGACACTGAGGAGTATTACCGAACAGGTGAGAAACCCCGGATTGTATATTGGAACGTTGCTCGTGAGATCGTAATTGGTGGCCCGTAAAATGTTACTCAGTAAAGATTTATTGATGCTCTGGATATAGACATAACGAGGGAGCGCGGTAGCTACATTCGTTTCGAAATAGCGAGTAGTTGTTTCCCAGCCAAAGATAACGGCCGTTACCAACATGCCCACCGTTATGCCCGCAACGCAACCGCTGAACGCGCGAAAGTGCCGGCGGAGGAAGAGGAAGAGGAGGAAGACGCCAACAAGCGGTTTTACGAATAATCCAAACGCAAGAGCAAATCCCCCGGCGAATGAAGTACGATATCGCCATACGAGCAGGATTGCGAGTAGAACAAAGAAGTTCGTCTGCCCAAACTCAATTGTTGAATGGGTCGGTGGAAGCAAGAGCAGTAATGATAACAGGAGGAGGAGCACCGCTGGTCGCGCTTCAGGAAGGTAGATTCGCCAGAGGAGCAAAACGCAGAGGAGCATTGTAACAAGCATCACCACGTACCAGAGTAGGTAGGCGGGGGCATAATTGAAAAATCCGAGAGGGAGGTAGAGAAAAATTGCAGGGGGGAGATAGGGGAACCCTACCTTCATGAACTCGTTAACGAATTCTTCGTTTGGGATAAGTGGAAGCGTAGTTCCATGATACGAGGCAGGATCGTAAAAGTTAAGTTTCTGAGCTGCAACAGTTCCAGATAACCAGAAACAGAGAAAATCCCACTCCTTGGGCAAGGTAATGTTGTTTATCATCACGAGAGCAATATCGATGAATTGAACAATCAAGCCACCGACAACGATTCCGAAGGTAACTTCGCGGGCCTGCCAGATAAGCTTTTCGCCCACGAGCAAGGTAAAAAGTGTCACAAGCAGTAAGAAGAGCACTACACCGGTGTGATTAATGACCGCGCCGAGAGAGGAAATGAGTATCGCCGTAGTTGCGGCCGCTCCAGCTAGCAGGATGCCACGACCGTTTAGTATCGGTATAAATCGAGCGCGCATCGCTCAGCTCGCTTCGACTTCTTCCTGCCGTCGGCGCGCAATTCTTCGCTGATTCGGTCGGCTCGCCTCGCGTTTATCCCAAGGGAAACTTAGCCAGCCGCGCTTCCGGAAGGCGAGAATCATCGTGAGGGCGCTCACGATAATCACCCCCCATACTGCTGGATACGCCCACCAGACATCGAGTTCTGGCATGTATTTGAAATTCATCCCATAGACGCCAACGATGAAGGAGAGCGGGATGAAAATCGTCGAGATAATTGTCAACACTTTCATCACCTCGTTCAGACGGTTACTCGCACCGGAGAGATAGATTTCGACGAAACTTCCGGCAAGCTCTCGGTAGTTTTCGATCACATCGATAACCTGCACGAGATGATCATAGCAGTCACGAAAGTAGAGCTGGGTCGACTTCCCAATAAGCCGAGAATCATCACGCATGACGAAGCTCAATGCTTCACGCTGAGGCCACGCAGTTCGGCGGAGTGTAATGAGCTCTCGTCGGACTTGATAGATCTCAAACAACGTGTCCCGAGTGGGATAGTCTACAATTTCGTCCTCTAAGTCCTCGAAATATTCACCTAGAAGTTCGAGCACGGGGAAGTATCCATCGATGATGGCGTCGATGATGGCGTACCCTAGATAATCAGTCCCGCTTTTACGAAGAGTTCCTCGCCCGGAACGAAGGCGGCCACGCACCGGATCGAGCGCATCAACATCTCGCCGCTCCTGCATCGTCACGACGAAATTCTCACCGATGAAGAGCCCGAGCTGCTCTTGAACCACTACCGGGGGCACGTGCATCCGAATCATTGCGGTTATAATAAATAAATGATCGTCATAGTCCTCGGCCTTCGGTCGATTCGGAACATTTACAATATCTGCAATAGCGAGCGGATGGAGACCGAATGCATCCCGCACTCCCCGTAAGACCTCGGTATCACCAAAGCCATGAATATCAATCCAATTCATTAACCCATTCTCTCGGATGGCGGACAGTTCGGAAACATCTGTGAGCTCTCGCTCGTGGATTTGATTTAGGTCATAGCTAGTTAAATGAATGGTGGGCTTTGCTGCATCCTGAGGGATGACGAGGGTCCCTGGGCGGGCACCAACGGGGGGACGAGTTTTACGAAACAACATCATCTCTCGCACCAGATAGGATGAGATTAGGCTTTACGTATCGAACTTTTAACAAATGAGCCTGGGATTCACCAGTTTAAAATGCCGTGATATTTGAGCGACTGGCGAATGCGCGGGTGCTGTGTGCAATAAATAACCACTCTGAGGAAGCGCACTTCCTAAGAGTTACGTGCGAACGGCAGTGACAGAATTCGTCCCAGGTAGCCTCAGGCGACAATTTTTGTTCCTTTAAATCGATTTTATGCAGCATCCACAGCGTTGTAGGCGGATCTGATCGATCCATGGGCTCTCACGGGCTTTAAGTTGGTATGCATCGTGCACCTCTGCTGAGAGCGAACGGCAGCTACGGACGAAGGAGAGATGATATGCTACGCGATGACTCGTTCCACTCGATGAAAGGCTTTCTCAGGAAATGCTACCAAGTCGGAAGCAAGCCAATATGGCCAGCGAAGCGCAGTGCTCAACTCAAGCGCAAGTTTGCCAAGGTCAATCCCGAGGGTGTTCATGATGAGCGTTTTGCTCAGTTCACGCTCCAGGGCGAGCTCAAGCCCGGGAACCGTAAGGCGTATGCGATCAATGGCGAGGAATTCGACGTTGATGAGGATACGTTCGTCGTCGGGGTGCTGCGTGTCGGATGCACCGCCAAAGTTCGCGGAAATATCAACCCCGGTGTCGGCAAATGCGCGACGCGAATAGTAGTAGTGAAGTAACTACAAGGAAACAGTCTCAAGTGTGTTCTATGCTGGTAAGTCTCATGCCTGAAAATGCCAAGGTGCTGTGTGATAGATACGATCTCTCATATGTGCCTCGACTTGGGCTTTCGCCCTAACTAACCGACTAGATGCTACCAATGCCTTCATCTCCTGTGGCCACAATCTCCCCTTGTGGCCACAGTCTTTTCTGGCCGCAGCTTTTTCCCGCACTCTGCGTTGGAAGACCGAAAATTAGGGCCTCGTTTACATTGAGTAAAGTCGGCCCTAATTTTCGGTCTTCCGCCTTGATTGCGGGAGAAAATCTGCGGCCAGAACATCTTCGCGCACATTGCTGGTCCTTTCGCTGATTGTTGGATAGAATTATTCGATCTGTCTGCTTCACGAGAAGGATGGAAAACAACAATGCCCATTGCTCCAGTTCAGCCTGACAAGGAAGCGAAGTTGCTTGCGCGGATGACGCAACTTGGAATTTGGGAGCAAGATCTTATTGAGAAGTTCATTCGAGGATCCGGGCCTGGCGGGCAGAAAAAAAACAAGACGTCTTCCGCGGTGTATTTAAAACACACTCCAACGGGAATAGAAGTACGTTGCCAACTCAGTAGATCTCAATCCCTCAACCGCTTCCTCGCCCGACGTGAACTCTGCGATCGGATTCAGCAACGCTTCACCGGCGAGAAAAGCAAACGGCAGCAAGAAGCAGAAAAGATCCGCCGACAAAAGCGCCGCCGTTCTAGGAAACAAAAAGAGAAGATGCTCGCAAAGAAACATCAGGTAAGCGAAAAGAAGAAACTTCGAAGAAGGGTTGGGCTAGAAGATTAGGCAGAGGCAGAGGCAGAGAGAACGACTACGACGAAGACGATGGCAGGGGCAAGGGCTGAGGCTGAGATTTTTTTTCGGCAATCTTTGCCGCTGCCCCTGCCTCTGCCAAACAAAACTTAATTCGTCCCAAGAGCTTGAGTCATCGCCCTACCAGCCACTCCGTCTCCGCAGTGACGTGATATGCGCCACATGGTGAGAGCCATGCCAGGCATACATCGCAAGCAACTGATCCAATCGGATCTTCCCGTGTTCAGGATGACGAAGAGTTCGCGCGTACTCCCCGTCGCCCAACGAGCGAAGGAGGTTCACCCAACGAATGTGGAGCGCGACCAAGAGATTTAACGAGACGTCTGCTTGCGTCTCTTTCACATCTGACAGCTTCGCCCAAAGCGCCTCCTCATACGGCTTCACCGTCGGTTCATCCTCGGTGAGCGCGAGCTTGAACCGCACGTAAGCGTTCATGTGGCTATCAGCGAGATGGTGGACAACCTGCCGCACCGTCCACCCGTCTGGTCGATACGGTGTATCAAACTGCGCCGGCGAGAGACCAGCAACGGCAAGTCGGAGATCTGACGGCGTTCGCGCGACAATGTTAACCGCAACCTCCCGTTCCACAGATGAAAGCGAAGCGGTCGGCCAATGAAACTTCCCAATAGGAAAGCGAAGCTCGTTTAGTTGCTCGGTGCTAATCATAATGTGCTCATATAGCACGAACTCTAAAATTGTGGAGTTGTCCCGAAGTGCTGATTTCGCTAATACTAAAAATTACAAAAGCAATCAGCAAATGGGAGAATTTTATGACACGAATCATTTTTGCACTTTTCTTGTCGGTCTTCGCCGCCGGCTGTTGTCCAGCGATGCGCGGTAAACATCACCACGGCGATGCGCATTGCGGAGAGGGCAAGGAAGCGAAAGCATGCGAGGCCTGTGACCATTGCATGGAAAAATGCAAAGAGTGCGGCTCGAAAAGCGAGGCATGTCCTGGAAAGAAATAGCTATTCTTATACCCTCTGCGGCTCTGGTGCTCCGGTGCTCTGTTAACTAATCTTACGTTATTATTACCGAGTGTTTGGGTTACGCACACATCACATTGTGGGCATTCAAGCGATTAAAAAAATCACAGAGCAGCAGAGCACCGGAGCAACAGAGGAATTAATTATCCGATTTTCCAAATCGATTAATTATCTTCTCGCATTCATGTGCCGACAACTTTCGCCAACCTCCCGGCGGGAGTTTCTCCAAGCGAACATCCATCACCCGGATGCGCTTTAAGTGCGTGACGGAAAGACCAAGCCGCTCCGCCATGCGGCGAATCTGGCGGTTCTTCCCTTCGGTGAGAATTATTCGTGCGCTATTTACTCCCTTCCGAAAAACCTTTGCCTGTTTCGTTCGATAGCCTCCAATATTGACACCCGATGCGAACTTCTTAAGCGCAGAATCGGGAACGGATTGTGCAAAACGAACTAAGTACTCCTTCTCGATCAACTCATCACTTCTCGTGATTCGATTGGCCACTTCTCCTGCGTTGGTAAGTAATATGAGACCTTCTGACATACGGTCGAGTCGTCCAACGTAGAATACCCGCTCAGGGAAACGGACAGCAGCAAGAATATTCTGCGAAACAGCTTTGTCGTGAGTGCATTCGACGCCGACTGGCTTGTGGTAGGCGAGAATTACCGGGAGCTTCTTCTTTGGCCGAAGCACCTTCCCATCGAAGGTGACAACATCCTTATCGCCAACAACCGCGCCGAGGAGCGCCGGCTTCCCATTAATTCGCACCCGCCCTTCGCGGATGTATCGGTCCGCTTCGCGCCGCGAGGCATAGCCGTGTTCGGTAAAGTATTTATTGATTCGCATGAGACAAGCTAGACAAGAGCAAACAGTCGGGTAAGTCCTCCCGTTCCCTCAGCCACCTTCGGTGCTCCAACGATCAATGTCGCGCCTGCTGCAGGAACAGCCGAGAGATTCGCTACGCACTCGAGTCCCCACCGATTTGCCGGAAGCAGTCGCGAATGAACCGAAAAAGTAGTCGATTTACCGATATCTAAACTCAAGGTGTCTACCGCAATCCCGTTGATGTTCCGTTCCTCGAGCAAGAAATCGACCGCGTCCTCGTGAAAGCCAGGAAAGTGGAGCGTGCCCTTTTCATCTGCATTACGAAAACCGGGCCCACCGGCCTTTTCTGCCCAGCCAGTATTCATCGCTACACAAGCTCCGGGCGGAATCGGACCATGCTTTGCCTCCCATTGCTTTAAGTCATCGACCGTGAGTTCGGAGTCAGCGTTCACCGATGCTTTCGCCCGAATATCCACAACAACAAGTGATACAACTAACGCTTTCGCAGGAATCTCACCAACGCTCAATCCGCCCTTCGAGAAATGAATTGGAGCGTCGATATGTGTCCCGGTATGTTCCGCAAGGGTCCAGCGCTTGCCGCTGTAGCCATTTTTCTCGTAGGTCGCTAGCGGCTCCAGGCTAAATTGCTCCTTCCCACCATAGGTAGGAAAGGTCGGTGTGAGAGTATGGGTGAGGTCGACCGCCATCGTCACAGCACGATTGAGGGGAAGCGGCGACTCCACGGATTTTGCTAGCGGCCGTGCACACCCAAGACCCATCGCGGCAATACCACCGCCCAGCGCTTGGAGAAACTCTCGTCGGTTTTTGAGATTCTGCTCGACTACTTCACTACATGCTGGAAGACACATGTACTCTCCTACTTTTGAATCGACTTTAAATACTCGAGTAACACTTGGACCTTCCCACGCGAGAATTCATCACCGATGGAACCACCGCCAGCAGCGGAAGCGAACACCTCACCCCAGACTGGCATTTCGCGGGTGCCGTGTGCGCTCACTTCGGCTCGCCCATCGATGAACGAGGCGATTTCAGCGTCATCAAACTTTCCACCACGGCGAGTAGCAAGCTGAGTCAGGTCCGGCGCTTTTGCTTTTAGCGCTCCGGCCGCTGGGCCATCGCCTTTACCCGCGAGACCATGGCACGACGCGCAGTAACGTCGGAAATGCTCCTCGCCAAGATTCGGCTTTCCGATACCCACCGGTGATGTTTCACCGACCGCAATTTCGGAATTTATCGCGAACAAGACGATCGCTATAATCAACAACTGGTATGGCTTCATAGTTATGTCCCCCTTTCCCCTCTCATAGCACCGGACAGCGCTGTACGCTAACCGTTAAGAAAACCAAATTCCACCCGGCAATCCATTGCCGGGTGGAATAGGGATGGTTGTGTAGTCGGCGCTTGTTACGTCGCCGCTTTCTCCTTCCCGCTGGGACGCGTTAGCTCGTTCCAGCAGATGATCAGACACAAGGCCCAGAGTAACACCGAGGCGAGGATATTAAAGTTCCCCGCCGGTAGTGTAATCTGTTGCCATGCTTCTGAAGTCGACCAAGTGAAGGCCGTTTCGCGAAGGCTCGAGAGATCGCTGTCCGCAGCTAGCGCGAACATTACTCCGAACGGAAAGGCCTGCCACTTGAGACGTTTTGCAAGAATGATCGTCGTCGCGATGACAACGATCCCATTGATCCCTTTCATTATGAGTATCGGGTCCATATCAATCTCCGAACCCGTGGCCGAAGCCAGGGTTTAGCCGATGTGGGATCTCGTGACACTGGATGAGGCGGTCCTGTGCCCTGAGGTATTCCACCTGGCACTGCCGCTCAGTAAGCTGCGGCTGGTCAATGTGCTGCCACTCGGCAAAGAGCAGCAGCGCGAGGGCGGATACTGCCAAATCCTCGCCTCCCTCATCGACAGCGGCGTTCCAGTGCTCGCCGGTGATGAAGGAGTGGTGGATAACGACCTGCTCGAATAGCCGCGATGCGGCGAACTCGATGTCATCCTCAGAGGCCTGGTAATTGATCCGTGGGTTTCCAAGCCACGGATTATAGAATTGGAGGTCCGACAGCCTGAACCAAGCGTCCTCGAAGACGCTGTCGCATGAACCCCACTCCTCCAGGCGATCCATCGCCTTTCGGATTCGAACCTCTTCCACCGAGCCATCTTCGATGTCAGAACTTCCAGCCATAAACCCGCTACGATTTACGTTCCGGCAGGTGCTCTGAACACAGGGTCCGATGATCAACGTGATAACGACCGCCGCGATGGCGATAGCCACACTGATCTGCCGGAGGTTCCATCCTCCTGCTACGACGCCCACGTCCGAATCAAGTCCCTCCCTGAGGGCAGAAACAGGCCTCGGAAGTGCGGCGATTCCGCTTGCAAGCGACACCACCTCGCCCGTTCGAGCGGAGCGGATTTCGCTACTTATGCGTTCACGTGCAGATCCACCACACGGAACGTTCCCGAGTCCGGTGAAATTGTTCTGGAGAGTTGCCCAATCACGGAGATCGAGATCCCAGTCTCCATCAGTATCGCCGTAGATTGAGTCATAATCCCAGATGTCAACTCCAGGACCAGCGATCCGCGGTGCGTACCAGAGGTGATCGGGAAGTCCAACGCGAGAATCGCCATTCGCATCCCCAATCCGTTGCGCGCAGAGCGGCTGAAACTCGGCACGAATGCCGAAGTTTCCGTTGAGGCCCGGACACGGCTGGAGCCACGTCTCCGACGCTGCATCGAAAACGTGATTGTATCCTTGCCAGCACCCTGCACCGGACGTAAGGATGTGTCCGCTGCCTTGAGAGATCGGTGGGTTCGCCGCGAACTCGGTGAGATACTGCACAGCGATCGCGATCGGACCTCGATCGAAGATCACCTGGCATGTATCACACTCGACTCCGAGGCGTATCCGATTGAGACCCGAGGTGAGCACGGCGCCCTCGAGCACGTACTGGGCAAAACCGTCCGCGTCGTAGAACACAATGTTCGTAGCGACATGGTACGGGCTCTGCACCTCACTCGCCCACCAGACATGCACCTCCGTAATCTCGGTGGGAAAGAACATCTGGGGTATATCGATGACTCCGAGCGCGAGGTCCCCCGAGCGGAACCCCGTCTGGATGAATGCGCCTTGGCCGTTACCAATGCGCTCAATTTGCCATCGAAATTGCAGGGGCTCTGTTCCTCCAGCCGCCCGTGCTTGCAACACTGGTCCTACCGACCAGATCGCTGGTAGGTAGGTGGCAAGGCCCGTCATGAGGGCCCGGCCAAATCGAGTTTTTAACCACTTCTCCATCTCACAATCCTCCCATCGTGCGGCAACAACGCGTCGCCGCGAACCCACAAGCCGTCCATGATGGAAATCACGACGTTTCATCCAAAGAAACGTCCCACGCTAGCGTGGGACTCATGCGCTGTTCGGCGCCAGGAATGAGGCCACGTGAACCGAGACAAACCTACATACAGCACTGTCCCGGAACCTGCGCTCAGTTACTCCCTGGAGCGCAAATTCTGGGACAGGAATTCAACGTCTTGACCCACGAAGATTGGGAAAGAAGTGCTATAGTTATAGCATACTGCTGTAGGCTAAATCATGTGTGGGAACAAAGAAAAGACCGCTTATTCTAGATTGAAATTGACTTTAACAAACTCTGCGCTTCGCTTGCTGCGGCGCGGTCAATACGCTGGACAAACTTTGGGGCGTGCTTGAAATCTCGCAGTGTAGACTCAAGGAGGGATTTCGCCTCGCTCTTTCGCTCAAGTCGAACGAGGTACTTCGCAAGTGAGGCTGCGGGTTGAAGACGTTGGGTTTGCTTCGCAATGCGCTTCAGTAAATCAAGGGTTTTTTCCTTCTGATCGAGCCGCCAGTAGATTTCGGCAAGCTCCATTGCCGTGTCGTAGTCCTTGTGTGAAGGTTCGATGCTGATAAGTTTTTCGAGCGGTTCTAGCGCTCCCGCCATATCGCC
>FKKE01003001.1_pt1 | contig 17578 bp, 18 predicted proteins | sample 1106331 | NCBI WGS metagenome assembly FKKE01 (sample SAMEA3931202, study PRJEB13176) | freshwater metagenome | biome: Drinking water system; feature: drinking water; material: freshwater | place: China | collected 2013-02-06 | reverse complement strand
AATAGCGTCTAGTATCCTCAAATGAAAAACACCGCTGAACAGAGTTCCACCGCCGAACCACTCTCGGTACCTATCTCGACGAGATCGAAATGGGAAATTCGCTTGAACATCCTTCAATTACTCCTCCTCTGGTTCATTCTCGCCGCGGCAATCGTTGGTGTATTCTTTGTTGGTTTAATTGTTGGACAAGATCACGGTCTCCAAACAGCGCTCAACGAACAAGCAAAACAACTGCTTCGATTCCCAGTTGATGTTCCGCCTGAGCGTGTAACAAACGACATTTCGGAAAATGATGTTGCCGAAGTCGATAAACTTGCGTCCGTGAAAACACCTGAAAGTGCTACGCGGCGCGCTCCTGTGATTGAGCAGAAGACCGAAGTAGTTACTAGCGTTTCGCCGCCAGAAACTCCAGCAAAGGACGTGCGCGAAATTGTTCCACCGACTGCCGCTAAGTCAGTTGTTGCCGGGTTTAACGCGCTGCCCGCAGGTGAAGAATTAAAGCCAGTCGAGCGCGCCCCCGCGAAATCAGATGAGCAGATAAAAATTGGCGACACGAGGAATGAAGCGGCCGAGGAGCAAGATGACGAAGGTGCTTCGGCACAAGAAGCGACACCACCACCAATCGCGACGACCGCTCCCGAGCGAGAGCAGAAAGTGATCACAGCCGGAACGGCAAGAGATAATTCTCTCGCCGAGCCAACTTCGGGATGGTACGTGCAGGTGTCAGCAGCAAAATCCAAGCAAGAAGCATTGTCGATTCGCGATCGGCTTGAGGCTACGGGCGTGCCCTCGCGTATTCAGCAGGCCCAGGTAAAGAACGTTCTCTATTACCGAGTACTCGCCGGGCCTTATAGTGAGCGGAAACAAGTGGAAGCTGCTTTAAGTCGGATAAAGGGACTTCCGATGACACGTGGCGAGCCGTTTATCAAGCGTATTGGATAGCGCCCTGACGTCAACGCTCCCAACACCTCTCGCTTTGTGTTTCACGGGAACAGTGAGCCATTCTATTTTCAGCATTAATATCGTGAAAAAAGGTCAGGTTCTTCGCGCCTTTCCACTGGTTTCTAGAGTCTAATTGTCATCTGCTCGAAGATCTTACGAATTATTGGTACATAGCTTAGGCGCTGCTAAAAGCGCGAACGAACACTCAGATTTCAAAGAGAAGATCATTGGCTACTGCGCACAACACTCCTCAGTCAGGCACCGGCGAGACTTACGAGATTCGCTTTGCGGTGAAGAGTGATATCGGACGTCGACGAAGTGAGAACCAAGATGCCTACGGCTACGTAACGAACAGTGGCTATCGGCTCTACGTGGTTGCCGACGGAATGGGCGGTGCAAAGGGTGGAGCTACTGCATCGGCAATAGCGATTGATTTGATCACCAAGTACGCGGCCGACGAAACCGGCCAGATCACCGAAGCATCTCTCCGTCAAGCAATCTTACGAGCGAATGCTGTAATATTCCATGAGGGTCGAAAGAGCGAGCAATTCTCCGGAATGGGGACAACCATGGTGGCGCTCGCGATTGTGGGGAATGACGCGTTTGCCGCGCATGTTGGCGACTCTCGCCTCTATCGTTTTCGAAACGGTGAACTCGACCAGCTCACTAACGATCACACGTTGGTGCGAGAGCTTATCGATTCTGGTGCGATCTCTTCACAGCAGGCGGAGAACCATCCGATTTCACACATGCTCACTCGCTCACTTGGCCCGACCGCTTCGGTTCAAGGTGATGTGAGATTGCTTGGAGGCCTTGCTACAGGGGATAAGTATCTCCTCTGCTGCGACGGACTCTATAATATGGTGAAGGAGAAGGAGATACTTGAAATCCTCTCCCGCTTTGACGTTGAAACTGCAGTTGGAGCGCTCGTGAATCTCGCCAATGAGCGGGGCGGAACGGACAACATCACCGTTCAACTAATTGAACTGGTGAGCGCTGAGCCGAATAAAACAGCTGATAAAGAACCGGAAAAATTGGACCGCTTCGTATCGCGCACAGTTGAGTATTCTGAAGACTATGAAATTCCAACTGGAATTGATGAAACGGAAGGAGACGATTCACTTGGAACTGGGGCATGGCAAGCAGCAATCACGGAACCACTCACAGCATCACCGCCGTCATCAGCAGAAGCTTCCAGTGAGTCAGTGGAACCACCGAGCTTAGAGGAGCTCCGAACTACTGAACCGCCGCTCGAAGAGCGAAAAAGTTCAGATGGAGAAGCAGCCGCGACAAAGCGCGAGCGGCCTGATACCACCCCAGTGGCAGTCGAATACCCTCCAGTAGATTTTTCGAAAGGAATGGAGAAATTCGAGCAGCACAGTAAGCGTCTCTACGTGCTTCTTGGGTTATTCTTACTGATCGTCATCGCACCGGTGTATCTCGTGCTCTTCCGATTGGAACAGAGAGACCGAACCGGCAGCTCCACCGGACAAGAGGACGCTTCGAGCTTAGAGATGCGTGAAGCGACAAATCAACCGATTCGCGAAACCGTTACTACTGTTCCCCCTTCTGAGATTGACCTTCCTCAGCCGGAGTTAGTGGTGCTCGAGGGAGTCGATGACACACCGAAAGAGTCAAGTCCTCAGGATGAGCTGATAGCGGGAGTGATTACCGAAGCCTCAGAACTTTCAATTCCGCCCCCACCCGCCATTGCAACTCCTGCTCAAGGCGCAACGACGGAAGCGCCGGATCAACCTATTGATTGGGAGACCGAGGCGCGGGTAAGCCGTGAAACAATGGCTGCCCAGGGCGCGCAAGAGCAAGGTGCAACACCGGACAGCGTAGCGGTGCTCTCACCTGCTGAGAAAGAAGAGATTGTTCGCGAAAAAATTAGAGTTCGGGGCGAAATTGCAGATATCGACGAACGCATTCGCCTCTATAACGTCCAATCGCAAGAGCAAGTATCAGCGCGGCAAGCTGAACTTGAAGGACGAATTGTGAATATTGATCTCGCGGTAGGTCAAACGACAGAGAGCCTCGAAGCTGCACGACGGCGCGAGCAGGTATGGCGCGGACGTCAGAACGCTACGCGGAAAGGTGATCCAAGCGCTCTCGCGCGGGAAGTGTCGCTCAGCAGTATCCAGGTGAAGCGAAAGAAGGAGGCATACGAGATTGCATCACTCCGTTACCTTGATGCTGTTGAACTCTGGCGAGAGAATCCAGCCGATGAGAATATTGCTGCACAGATGGCTGCACTCGGACGCGAGTTAAAGAAACGTCGAGCCGAGTTAAAAGAGGCAATTGTTCAGGCTGTCGATAGTGCGGTAAGACAAGCAACGTTCGATGTTTCTGAGTTTTCACTCGTCCTTGCAGACCTCGAAAGACATCGTGCGCGTCTCCATCGGCAGATCGGCTTTGTAAAAGCTTTCGGCGAACCGTCAGCTGAAGAGCGAAGCGTACGCCAGAACGAACTCATGGCTGAGCGTCGAGCTCTCGTAGTCCAATTACACGAGCTCCAGACGAAGGTGAGCGACGAACACGAGATGGAGATTCGGCGCGACACTGTGCTGAAACAGCTCGAAACCTAGAAGTTTAGCCACCGCTTTACTCTAGAAAACCTCCCGTGCTAGCCTGCGTTTTTCAGATCAGGGAGAGTTTTCGTTGACCCATTACGCATTGCTCAGTGTCAGTGACAAGGAAGGTTTAATTCCTTTTGCGAAGGGACTCGTTGAGCTCGGCTATTCGATCCTTTCGACTGGCGGAACGGCGAGTTTTCTTAGCGAAAACGGAATTGCGGTGACACTCATTAGCGATTATACCGGCCAGCAGGAAATTCTCGATGGGCGGGTGAAGACGCTCCATCCAAAGATTCACGGTGGGATCCTTGCTCGGCGAAATCGTCCGGACGATCTCAAACAACTCGCAAATCAGGGTATCTCGCCGATTGATCTCGTCGTGGTGAACCTCTATCCATTCTCACAAAAAGTACGCGAGGTAAGCGAAGGAAAGCGAGCTGGGCATGAAACGCTCGTTGAATTCATCGACATTGGTGGTCCGACAATGATTCGAGCAGCGGCAAAGAACTGCGCTGATGTACTGCCGGTGATCGATCCAAGTGACTACGCTCCACTTCTCGACGAACTTCGAACGAAAAATGGAGCATCGCGACAAACACGACTTCGACTTGCGGCAAAAGTCTTCTCGACGATGGCGGCCTACGATGGCGCTGTGGGTCGATACTTCTCCCTTGAAGAGAATCTCTTCGATGAACATGCGCAAGCGATAGTGCTTGCGCCAGTCGAAACGCTCGTGCTCGTTCGGGAGGAGGCGCTCCGCTACGGTGAAAATCCCCATCAACGCGGCGCATTCTATCGCCCACTTGAGTTAGCGCCCGCAACGGACAAGCGACCATGGAAACTCCATCAGGGGAAACAATTATCCTACAACAACTTGCTCGATGCTGAAGCGGCAATTGACCTATTTATCGAGTTTCTGCCCGACGTGAGCGATCGTTCTCATCTGGCAGTAGTAATCAAACATTCAAACCCGTGCGGCGTGGCGATGGGGGAGACCCCGGTCAATGCTTTTACCCGAGCACGTGATTGCGATCCGCTGAGCGCGTTTGGCGGAATCGTTGTGGTGAGCGGCGCCCTTGACCGCGGGCTTGCCGAGGTAATTCTCGAGGGATTCGTCGAGGTAGTGATTGTGGGGAGCGTGACGGATGCAGGGCTCGAAGCGTTCCGCCGGAAGCCGAATGTTCGGCTCATTGAGTGTGATTTCTCGAGTGGCGGGAAGTTGTTCCGAACTTCAAGCATGATGATTCGACGAGCCCTCGATGGCTACCTGCTCCAGGAGCCCGATCATCAACTGAGCCCGCTCAGTTCGGGAAAAGTCGTTGCTGGCGCAGGCAATTTGGATGCAGTGCTCCGGGACCTGCAATTTGCCTGGCGCGTGTGTAAGCATGTAAAATCAAATACTATCGTGCTTGCAAAGGAGTTACGTGCCATTGGCGTGGGAGCTGGACAGATGAGCCGAGTCGATGCCGCGAAATTGGCAATCCAACGGGCACGTGACAATGGACATGAGGTGAGCGGCTCGGTAGCAGCGAGCGACGCATTCCTCCCGTTTCCTGACACCCTTGAAGTGCTAGGCGACCAAGGCGTAATCGCGCTCGTTCAGCCCGGAGGCTCAGTGAAGGACGACCTTGTCATTCAGGCTGCAGTGAAGCGAAAGATGACGATGATTTTTACGGACGAGCGGCATTTTCGTCATTAGCCCAACCTTCGCACTTTTGCGCTTCGCGCAAGTGCTTCGGTGGGCTAACCCTCCGTAGCTATTACGTTTCGATTTTAGATTGTGCATGTGGAAATTTTTTAGCCTTTAGTGATATCAATGTGTTACGCGTATCTGCGAAGGACGGGTTTGCAAAAAAAGGAAGGATTCATCCCTCGGTAGAGTCGTATGAAAGTTCTCATTGTTGGAAATGGCGGACGAGAGCATGCCCTTGCATGGAAGATTTCACAGAGCCCGCTACTAAAGGAACTCTACTGCGTACCTGGAAACGCCGGGACGGCGCAGCTTGCGACAAATATTGAGCTTGATCCAACGAATACCGGAGCGCTCGCCCTCTGGGCAGTAGAGAACAAAATTGATCTCACCATTGTTGGACCTGAGGCACCGCTCGCTGAGGGGATCGTCGACGTATTCACCGAACATGGGTTAAAGATTTTCGGCCCAACACGCGCCGCAGCTCGTCTCGAATGGTCGAAGGCATTCTCAAAAGAGATCATGCTCAAAGCCGGGGTGCCAACGGCGAAGGCTGGAATTTTTTCAGATTTTACGCTCGCCAAGCAATACGTTGAAGAACGTGGTGCTCCGATTGTGATTAAGGCCGACGGTCTCTGTGCGGGAAAGGGTGTTGTTGTTGCCGAATCAGTAGAGGAAGCAATTGGGGTGCTCGAGGAATACATGGCCCGTGGGCGGCTTGGGCGAGCGGGACAGACCGTAGTAATTGAAGAGCGACTTGTTGGTGAAGAAGCCTCGGTGATAGCCATCGTCGATGGCCATATGGTGATCCCGTTTGTCGTCAGCCAAGATTTTAAGCGGGTGTTCGATGGAGATCAGGGACCAAACACGGGTGGTATGGGCGCGATTTCACCAACACCAGTGCTCGGCGATAAGCATGTGGAGCAGCTCGTCGAGCATATTTATATGCCGGTGCTCCGTGAGCTCTGGGGTCGCGGAATTCCATACGTCGGTTTCCTCTACGCCGGCGTTATGGTGGATCGCAGTGGCGGTGTTCGGGTGCTCGAATTCAATTGTCGGTTGGGAGACCCTGAAACGCAAGTACTCATGATGCGACTTCGCTCTGACCTGCTTGCCACTATCGCTGCTGCAATGGTTGGAGATTTAGCATCGGTCGAACTGAAATGGACTACCGATGCGGCTGCCTGTGTCGTCGGTTGCTCCGAAGGATATCCCGGCGAAGTGCGTGACGGGAGGGAGATTACTGGAATTTTTCCAGGAACTGACGATCTCCAAGTTTTTCTCGCTGGCGTTCCTGAAAAGTCGACACCATCAGGGAGGCTCTTGTCCAAGGGCGGTCGCATTCTCTCGGTAACTGCTCTCGGTGAATCCCTTGATCAAGCACTGAAGAAAGCATATTCAGGAATGGAACAGATCTCGCTTGAAGGAATGCATTATCGTCGGGACATCGGCGTGACGAAGAAATCATCACGCTGAATCAAAATGAGGAGTTCATGAGCGTAGGAATTGTGCTAGGAAGTGTTACTGATCTTGAGGTGATGAAAAACACGAAACAGCTCCTCGAGGAATTTGGCGTCCAGGTGGAGCTTCGAGTGTTGTCTGCACATCGCACACCGGAGGAGACGTGCGAGTGGGCGAAAACGGCTGCAGCTCGTGGAATGAAGGTGCTGATCGCAGCGGCAGGGCTTGCCGCACATCTCGCTGGAGTGGTTTCTGCCCACACGCACCTCCCCGTCATTGGTGTTCCGATGGAGGGTGGGCCACTCAATGGTTTTGATTCGCTCCTCTCTACCGTTCAGATGCCGAAGGGTACCCCTGTCGCAACAGTAGCAATTGGCTCCGCTGGCGCAACGAACGCAGCATTGCTTACGGTTCGCATCCTCGCTCTGTCCGACGAGAAGCTTCGCGAGAAACTTACTCAGTGGCAGGAGAAAATGAAGCGCGAAGTGCTGAGCACAAAGGTGTAGACCAGTCTTGTTGTGACCCGCTCATCTCCAGTGATTGATCTCAACGAGGCGACAACGCTCCTCGAGAACGGGGGAGTACTCTCCTATCCGACGGAAACATTCTATGCTCTCGGAGTCGATCCGCGGAACGAAGATGCAGTTTCGAAGTTGCTGAGCATCAAGGGACGTGATGGGAACCAAGGAGTCTCGTTGATTGTCGATTCGGCGGAACGAGTTTGCGAATGGCTGAGCGAGGACGGTGACGGGCTTCGAATTCGACGTGAAGCCGTGCTCCAACAGTTCTGGCCGGGGCCGCTTACGATCGTTATTGCCCTCAATGAACAGGTGAAGGAAAAATTCTCCGCCCAAATCTTTGGGCCAAGAGAGACACTCGCCGTGAGGCTTGCCCCGACTCGGTTAGGGACCGAACTTGCGCGGTCAGTTGGCGGTGGCATTACAGCAACAAGCGCAAACCCAAAGGGCCAGTCGCCTGCAGCGAGCGAGGAGCAGGTCCACGGTTATTTTCCCACGATTCCCGTGGTTCGAGATCGAATAGGAGGAGCTTCGAGTGGCAAGCATTTCGACCGACCGTCTACAATTCTCGATGTTTCACGATTGCCATTTACGATCTTGCGTGAGGGGGCAATCTCCGCGAGAGAGCTTGCGCCCTGGCTGTAGAGCAACCCAGCACCTCGTTCTCGCTAAGGTCTGCATACTGATACTGATCAGCTCGGTTTCCGGGTGTCGTACGGTATCGTCCCCAATAACACACGGAAGTGCGCCGGTATTTCTTATTGCTGAGGACGCATCACGTGATTGGATATTAATCGATAGTAAGCAACGGAATCTCTTCGTCATGAAGGGGATAGATCCAATCACTACCTTTGAAAAACTTGCATTTGGGAGTGGTGGGGTCGGTATGAAAGTGAAACGTGGTGATAATATTACTCCGAAAGGCACGTTCGCCGTTGGGTGGGTGAATGGCTCGAGTAAGTTCAACATCTTCATTGGGTTGAACTACCCAAATCTGGAGTATGCTGAACGCGCCTATCGATCAGGTGTAATTAAGGAAAAAGCTTTTCTCCAAATCAAGGACGCGCTAAACGCTGGTCAGACTCCTCCGCAGCACACACCACTTGGGGGCTACATTGGAATTCACGGGGTAGGGAAAGGAAGTCTTGAGATACATCAAGCGATCGACTGGACCAATGGCTGCGTCGCACTTGATAACGGACAGATTACTAAGCTCGCAAAAGTCGTTCGGAAAGGTATGGTAGTTCATATTCGGTGAAAATGAGGGAGGACTTGTATGGATACTACAGTAATCATTCGCTCGACGGCAGCACTACTCTTCGTTGCGACTGCGACTGGTTGTAGTTACGCATCGAAGGAGGACGTTGAAATGCTTCGAAATGATCTCGCCCAGGTGCGACGAGTTTCAGAACAGGCACTTGACACGGCGAATGAAGCTCAGAAAACAGCGATGGATGCGGAGAAACGGTACTACAGAATCGAAGAGTCGATGAATCGAAGTTTTAAGAAGTCGATGTATAAGTAGAGAATTCATCACTCACGAAACTCTTGTGCCGGAGGGAGTAGCGTGTTTGTGCGCGCGACGACGACTGGAATTCCAATCGCACCACGCGCAGCTCGCGCTACTTTCTCCAGATCGATTTCCGTTCCTGGGCCTGCCTTTTCGCGGAGCACAGCGAGTGCTCGTGTCTCGGAATCTGCGACGTTCTGCCCGTCTTCTTCCAGATCCGAATGAACTTCGAGATAGAGCTCTCCACTTCGCCAGCCTGCCTTTACTGGCTCATTCACAATATATACAGGCGTCCCCACGGGAACAGCACGGTAGAGACGCTCAATATCTTCGGGATACATCCGCACGCATCCATGTGTCACCTGCATGCCAATACCAAATGACTTTCGTTCATCTGTCCCATGAATGAGGTACCCTTTGATTCCAAGACGGAGTGCATATGCCCCGAGCGGATTTTCCGGATCACCTCCAGGGATTACCTTAGGGAGAACCTCTCCCTCCATCGCATGCTCGTCACGAATAGATTCCGGCGGATACCAAGCTGGGTTTTTCTCTTTGGCGATAACCGTGGTGCTACCAAGCGGAGTCTTCCAATCCATTCGGCCGATGCTCACTGGGAATGTCATCACCACTTTCGGCGGTCCATCAGTTGGTGCCGGGTAGTAATAGAGCCGGAGCTCACCAACGTTTAATACGAGCCCCCGTCGTGGAGCTTTCGGAAGTATGTACCGGCTAGGAATGAGCACTCTGGTGCCGGCTCCAGGGATCCAGCGATCGACAGCTAAGTTTGCGCTAATAATTTCATTGTAACCGACATCAAAATCCCGAGCGATGTCGACAAGTGTATCCTCGTGTTCCGCCTGGGCATAGCGAATCTCACCGACTACAGAATCACCTTCGTCTCGGGGAAGAGCGTAGAGCTCGGCAAACGCTTGCGGTGAGGCGAGCACAGCCCAAGAGAGAAGCCCAGAGAGGAACGCGAGCTTTGTCATATCTAGGCTCTACCAGAGCCTCGCGTCCTTGGCCAAATTTGTGTAAAAAAGTATACATGAAGCTGAAAAGTGCCGTGTTGCCCTACCTGAGCTTGATCATTGCCACGTCGCTCTGCGTTGCCGATCCAGCAGCTCCGCCGACATCCTCGCTTCGTTTTGTAAGAGACGGTACAACAGAGCAACTCCCACCCCAACTAACGAGTGAACTCACCGTAGACGTGCTCGAGATGCTTCGCTCAGCGAGCCACGAACTGAGTGAGGGAGAGAGGGGAGCCGCAAGCTGGGAAGATCGAAAAGGAAACACTTATCTCCATCTGTCCTATGACCGACCAGTGAAAGTAAAGGTGCTCGGGGAACAGGAAGCTGATGGGACTGATATTGTGCTGCCAATTCCCGCCGATTCTCTCGTGATAGCCAATCGCGAGCTGGAGACGTATCGTGCTTTTTCCAAATATTCAGGCGAAGCAATGGAGCGACTGGTGTGTCGTCCAGAACTGAAGCTTGAAACTTACCATGCACTGTGCACGAAGCTTGTAATTGACCAAGAATTCTTAAGTTCGGCTGAAGTAGCGGAAATAATAAACAAGACATGTGATCGCTCCAAGGGAGCCGAGCAATATCGAAAGTGCGTCGAGAGTGTGCTCCATAACCTCTGGGAGGAGAAGAAGATCCTCTATACCGAGTATGATGAAGCACTCAGAAAAGCCTGGGCAAGCACAGAGGTCGCGAACACAACGTACGATACGACACCTCATCTCTTCGACAAATACCTCGAGCAAACGAAACTCGAACGGGAGATTCAAACTGCCTATGCGAACATCATTCGGGCGCGATTTGCGCAAGTATCTGCCGCGCTCGCTGATGGCGGGGGAAATCTAAAGACTGACGAGAGCGAGCAACAACACCGCGCTTACTTTCGAAAGTTGCAGCTAATACTTAAGGACCTATTAGCGAAGAACCCTGACCTTCCGCCAAGTCCGATGCTCCACCCACCATATACTCTTGAGTCAATTGATAGCTCCCGCCCCTCAGGTTTCGTTGAAGTTCCCGGGGTACTCAGCGATAAGACATCGACTACTTCGAGCGTAGTTCCAACACCCGCTCCCGTATCGCCAACGGTTCTCGAACGGATGAAACAATTTTTCCGTTCCGACCGTGAGGCACGAACGAAGGCCGTCTATGTTCAAGACGAAGTCGAGAAGCGAAGGAAACGAATATTCCAGATCACCGAACAGATGCTCTATGACCGCAACTTAACTGAGGCCAAGAAAAAAGAGTTGAGTAGCGAGATGACTCGACTCCAGAAAGAGATCGAAACCTTGGTGCGAAGTGTTGCACCACCTGAGCAGCGTTAAGGCCTCATGGAAGCCCAAGAGAAGAATAAGAATCAAAGCTGTGCAGTTTGCAGACAAACTTATTCCATCTCCGAACGCGACTCGAATTTTTATCAAAAAATCGGTGTTCCATCACCAACGCTCTGCCCGACATGTCGGATGATTCGACGCCTGAGTTATCGCAATGATCGCAGCCTCTATCAGACCACGTGCGCACTCACTGGGAAAAAGATGATCTCAATGTACAACCCGGACAATGGGTTTACGGTCTACGAGTACCGGGTGTGGTGGTCGGACGACTGGGATCCGTACCACTTTGGGCGTAACTACGACTCTTCGCGTTCGTTCTTCGAGCAGTTTCGCGAGCTCCAACGTGCTGTTCCGCGTTTTAATCTGTTTAACCGGGACTCGGAAAACTGTGACTACGTGAACTACGCCCCACACTGCAAGGATTGTTACCTTCTCTTTGGCTCATGGTTTAACGATAACTGCTACTTTGGACAGTCACTGAATGAGTGCAAGGATTGTGTCGATAATCTGTTCCTCGACCATGGCGAGCTCTGTTACGAAAATATCGATTGTCGCCGGAACTATAACTCATGCTTCGTGCAAAATTCTAGCAACCTCGTTGATTGTTCCTTCTGCTACGACTGTCATCAGCTAAATAATTGTATCGGTTGTTATAACCTTCGCCAGAAGGAGTATCATATTGATAACAAGCCTGTCTCGAAATCAGAGTTCGAAAGACTACGTGAATACTTCGGCTCGTATCGATATCTGACGGAGTATGCTGAACAATTTCACGAGAAGCGAAAGCGAAACGCGATTCATAAATATGCGACAATTTTAAACTGTGAACAGGTCACGGGTGATTTCATCTTTGAGAGCCGAAACGCACTCCATTGCTTTTCAACATATCGAAGCCAAGATGTGGCACATAGCACCCGTTGCTTCGACCAGAAGGATTCCTACGACTTTGAAGGTGGGGGCAAAGGAGAGTTGGTTTACGAAGGGATGAGTAATGACTTTGCCTACAATTCTGTGGGGAGCATGACCTGTGAGAATCTCGTGAATGCTCATTACTGCGACCTTTGCTTTAACTGTGAGAACTGTTTCGGCTGTGTTGGTTTACGAAATGCGAAGTTCTGTATCCTAAACAAGCAATACCCCGAAGCCGATTATCATCGAATTGTGAAACAGATTACTGCGGTGATGACGAAGCAGGGGGAATGGGGCGAGTTTTTCCCGACGGAAGCATCACTCTTTGCTTATAATGAGACTCTTGCGCAGGAGTACTTCCCACTCGATGCTGACGTAGCGCGAAGTCGCGGATATAGGTGGAAGAACGAAATTCGACAGAGTGTCCCCTCAGCCGTTTCTCTCCCTGACCGAGTGGGCGACATGGATGATACGGTTGTTGGGAAAACTCTCGTCTGTAATCGGTGTTCAAAAAATTATCGGTTGATCCTTGCCGAGTTACAATTCTATCGGAAATTTTCAATACCAATTCCTCGCTCCTGTCCCGATTGCCGGCATTTTGCACGAATGGCAGCAAGGAATCCACGACGATTATGGGCTCGATCTTGTGCGAGTTGCGAAACGCGCATAGAGAGCTCCTTTTCCCCCGACGGCGTAGAGCAGATCTATTGTGAAGCCTGTTACCAGAAGCTAATTATCTAAGAGTCCCTAACAGAACAAAGACGGTCATTTCCGTTTTCTCTGTTGCTCCGGTGCTCTGCTGCTCTGTGCAATAAAAAAGCCTACGTAGCCGCTTCAAACGCTTCATTTTGTGGAACAGAGCAACAGAGCACCAGAGCATCAGAGAAAGAAATTTTCATTTTGTTAGACTCTCTAACTTCACCAACGCTTCTGCGTGAGGAGCAACAGACCAACGCATGTGCAGACGACACCGAGTAAATTGCCCGTTGTAAGCCTCTCACGAAATATAAATAGCCCGAGGGGGACGAGCAGCATTGCTACGATCGCCTCTACCGTGATCATTCCGAGACTTACGTTCATCTGACTCCGATAGAGCAGCAGATACCCGAGCTCGATTCCAAATATCCCGATGGCAAGTCCAACCGTTGTCCAGTTTAGTTTTGCGATTGAGGGAGTGACTTCGCCGGTAGCTCGAGTCAAGAATAGCGCAGCAATCGAGAGGACGATTGCTCCAATGTAAGACGCAATCAGCACAACAAAGAGGTTAGCCGATTCTGGAGTTGTCTTCGAGGAGAGGTGGTAAATAAGCGTGGCGAAAGCAGCTACCCAGAGACCAGCGAATGGATGTGTCACGTTTTCTCCCGTATTAAACTTTACTTACCCCATCGCCACCGCGGTGGCTCTCCCTTAATCCAACATATTCCGATTAATACAAGGCAGGCCGTGAAAACATAGAACACATACGACAATGGAGAATTAATCGGAGAAAATATGAACGCCCCAAGACCAATGAATATAAAAAACGCTATCAACACTACCCATCCCTGCCATGAACATGGGATTCCCCATCCCCAACCACAACACTTCGCGGGAAACCAATATTTCTTTTCGTTTTCCACCATGCCTCTTCCTTCGCTAAAATTAATGTTTGGGGTTACTACCACGACTCCAAGGGATCTCGTGAATTTTACCGTTGCGTAATTGCTTTTCCAGCTGAAACATATCCTCAGATATTTTCTCACTTTCGCCGTGCTTTTGCTCAATAGACGCGCAACATATACACTCACATCGCATCCCTGTAACGACGCTAACCAGGGTCTCTGAAGTACTGCAACCATCGCCGCCCATTTTGTTAACAATCCGTCCGCCTCGCTTAGTGCAATCCTCGGAAGTTAGAGTTGGCGTACCAGTGGAACCGTTACCGGCCAAGCTAGGCGCACCAGATGAATCCTCCGCGCTTGCTGAACGTAGCAAAAGAAGGAAGATAACTAGTTTAAAGAATGGGATGCGCATACTGTGTCAGTGCTGAGCCTCCACTTCGCCGTATCGATCGCCATGGTAGCATGATTCACACAATATTTGTTCAGTTTTACTCGGCGCATAACTTGTTTGAAGTGTAACTTTGCATCGGCTACAGCTCCGCTCCCACAATTGCTGAGGGTTTCGAAGCGCCATACGATGCCGATATCGAACTTCCGAAGAGTAAAGCGGAACAGGTAGGTTCTTTCGTCGATAGAATCCAAGCTCGGCGCTGGTAATTCGAAATAGCTGTCCGGTTTCTTCGCATTTAATTACCTTTTCCAATAGAAGATCAGAAATTACGCGAATGTCATCTTCCGGTCTCGTTTGCGCTCCACTTGCGATAGGTGCCTCGTAACTCGACCAGGGAATATTTTTCTGTGTAGCTTCTTCACGAGTAATCGGAAAGAAGTCTTGCGCTTTGGACTCGTTGTATCCGAACGGGGAGCACCAGAAGGGGAAAAACTCTCCCCATTCGCCCGTGCTTCGAAGATGCGTAATAAGCTTTTGCACGGCTTCATTGTACTGTTTTTCCGTATACTGTTTGTTAAGGATACAGAATTGTTTTCGCCGTAACCCTACGCAGCCGAATAAATGCGAGGACTCAAAACAGTAATCGCAATAGTTGCACTCATTGACCTGCCGGCAAACATTCATAAAGCGGCTTCGTTTCTGACCCTGTCCGGCGTGGATCTCATAGATCAACTCCGCCTCAACGAGTCCCGGTTGATAGCAATCATAGGCGTCTTTACATTCATCACATTCATACATGTACTTACAATCCCAGAGACGGATGCTATCAAATGCATAGTGCGCATTCTTGCATTGATGAAGATGATCGCCGCTGCTTTCTTCGCACTGAATGAGCGATGCAAAACGATGCGGTACGGCTTGGCGAATTTCCTTAAACTGTCGCCAAGCTTGCTGTTGCTTCAGATAAGAAAATTGTTGTGACTCAAGGTGTGCTTCAAACGCCTCCTTCCCAACGAATTTATTGTACAGATAGTAACGTTTGCCACGAAGACCTGTACAACCAAAGCAGTTTTCACAGTTCTGACAGTCGTAGCAGTAATAGCAATCGCGGCACTGCTCACAATCAGTACAAAAATCGCAGTTGTAGCATCGTACGCAGTAGAGTACGAAGTAGCATAGCTCGCAGTAATCGGAGTAAGAACAATCAACGCAGTCTTTGGAGTTTGTTAACCAGTTTGAGTAGAGAACGTCTTCGCATCTCCCTAAATCGACTCCCAAGTAACAATTCTTGTTGTACGCCGAATGATTGGTGTAGTAGCTATTTTCGCTTTGGACATTAAATAGCGATAGTCGTGGAACGCTTAGCTGCAAGTCCCTAAACTGCTCAAAGAAAGGTCGATTGAGATCAAACTCTCGTCCGTACTCAATTCCATCCCAGGCATCGCTCCAAAAATATTCCTGGTCAAAGATCTTAAAGGGCTTATCAGGAGAGTACATCGAGACAATTCTTTTCCCCGTTCCATCGCAGGTACGAGCGTACAAGTTCCGTTCGTTACGAAAAGCGGCCCGGCGACGTTGTCGATCTTTTGGGCACAGGCGAGGTGGTGGTACATCAAGGCGATCGTAAAACTCTAGATCCCTTGCAGTAAGTTCGAACGTTCCTGCGCAGTGCTCACATATGACCGTGCTGGTGTGCATAGAAGTTTTCTCGTCGACCGACCTGAGTTGCGCACGTTATGGTCGTCTACTGAACTGCCTCGAACGCTTTCTTGTGTATCCGGAAAGTTGCAAAACTTGAGTCGATATCTCCATTTGCATCAAACGAAAAGTTTCCAGAAGCTCCCGGATAGTTGCGTATCTTAAACAACTCATCTTTAAGACATGCTGGACGAGGGCTTTCACAAGCTTTCAACGCGACAGCGGCCACCATAAAAGAATCGTATGCTCGCGCAGCATAAATAAGTTGAGCGGGTGCTTCCTCGGGATACTCTTTCCGATATCGCTTTGAAAAGTTCGATTCTTCAGCAGGGATAGAAGAAGTGACAAGTAACCCTTCGGCAGCATCTCCGGTTAGTTGGAAAAAATCTTTCCCTCCAATAATGGCCACTGAACTGACAAACTGACGATCGATTCTCATCTGCTTTGCCTGCTTTAGTATGAGAGCACCGTCGGTCGGATAGACAGCTAAATACACACCCTGAGAATCGGAGCGTTTCATTTTTAACAGAAGGGGCTTAAAATCGGTCTCCCCTGGAGAGAAGGACTCTTCAAATGTTACCTTTCCTCCTCGTTCGGTAAACGCGGATTTCATGGCAGCCGAAGTTCCGACGCCGTAGTCGTTCTCAATGTTAATTATGGCGATCTTTGATAAATGCAGTTTGTTGATAAGTTTATCTGCCAGAAAATTTGTCCCAATACTCGCTGACGGAAAGTTACGAAACGTAAAGTCCCCCGCGCTGGTGTATTTGGGTATCGCTGTCGCGATACCCATTTGAATAACATGATCCAGAGTTAACTAATGGACTCAATGCCATCCCAACTCCTGAACCGAATGTGAACACCACTGGATGTTTCGCTCTCAGTTGCAATGCTTTATACGCTTGAACAGCAGTTGCTGGATCACCGCCTTTAGAGTCCTCATAAACCAATCCTATTTCAAAGTCAGACGACGCCTTTAACTCAGCTCGTGCAATCTCAAATCCACGTCGCGCCCATTCCCCTTGGTCAGCCGCGTTTCCGGTGAGAGGAATGATCGCTGCGAAGCTGGTCTCGGCACTTGCTGTAGGAAGATGAGAAAGCAATGCTATTGAATACAATACCAAGAAGATGCTTCGGTTCAATTTCATGCTTTATCTGACGAGCCTAACGGGTAGTCACATCACTTCGTAGGAAGTAATATTTCATATCTTGGCTAATATCTCCATCGCGAAAATGTGACGTCTTGACGTTATGACGTTTTAATGCTATTCTGCATATTATGAAAACAAGCACAAAAAGAGCAACTATTTATCTCGATGGAGAAATTCACCAGGCGCTTAGACTTAAGGCTGCCGAACAGGACCAGTCAATATCGGACTTAGTGAACAATGCGGTGAAGCTGAGTCTTGCAGAAGACGCGATTGATTTGGCAGCGTTCGAAGCAACGAGGAATGAGCCAAGCCTCAAGTTCGAAAATGTGGTCAAGAAACTGAGGGCGCGTGGGAAAATATAATGTCCTAATCAAGTCTTCGGCAGTTAGAGCTCTTGAAAAAATCCCAAAGAAAATTGCACAACAGATCGTAAAGCGTATCAATTCACTGGCTCACGATCCTCGTCCCCATGGCAGTGAAAAACTATCTGGCGAAGAAAAATATCGCGTTCGCCAGGGAGATTACCGTATTGTGTATGGCATCGACGACAAGCGTCAAATCGTTGAAGTTGTCAAATTAGGACATCGTCGAGAAATTTATAGATAGCTTCTCCTGAGAGTATAATAAAATGTCCCCTCCTTTTTAAACGGCTTCAAAAGAGCCAAAGTGATGGTGTTAACGATCACTTGAAAGGAGGAGACGATGGAAGATGTTAGCGTAATTGGGTTGGATATTGCAAAGAACGTTTTTCATGCATGCGTTATGCAAGTAGGAG
>FKKE01000039.1_pt2 | contig 17585 bp, 14 predicted proteins | sample 1106331 | NCBI WGS metagenome assembly FKKE01 (sample SAMEA3931202, study PRJEB13176) | freshwater metagenome | biome: Drinking water system; feature: drinking water; material: freshwater | place: China | collected 2013-02-06 | reverse complement strand
CAATGTACTGGCAAGCACGACTGCTGATCGTACGGAGGCTGCGCCGCTTTCTGAAACACAGAAGATCTTCCATATTTATTCCGAAACGCATCTTGGATCACCAGGAGGGCATGTTTCTGAAGGCAACGGTCAAAGCCCTCTTGTCGGACCATCGATATGTGGCAACCATCCCTCATATCACGGCCCTCTGTGTGCATGATCCGTTGTCAATCGGGAAAGCTGCGCTGAGAAAGATGCGAAGGAAGGGGCGGCACCTTGCTATGGAAAAGAGCGAACGCCTCGTCGAACCAACAACGGCCTGTTCTCCCGACAAACCTCTCAAACTCCATCTTGGATGTGGCGAAGTCTATTTACCTGGATACATTAATGTGGATTACCCGCAGACCCGGCACTCCGTTCAAAGACACGCGAAGGCAGACATTTGTGCCGACTTGTCACAGCTCTCGTATCCAATCGGCACCGTAGACGAAATCCGGCTGCATCATGTCTTCGAGCATTTTGAACGACCCGTCGCATTGCGACTGCTGATTGACTGGTATGGCTGGCTGAAGGACGGGGGACAACTCATCATCGAAACTCCGGACTTCCATCGTTCTGTTCAGGAATACCTCCGAAGTCAGGCAATGAGTGACCAACTCAAGATTCTCCGCCATCTTTTTGGATCGCATGAAGCCGGTTGGGCAGTCCACTATGACGGTTGGTATTGTGAGCGGTTTACCCACGTTCTGACCGCATTGGGTTACCGTAATCTCAGATTCACAACCGGAGAATGGCAGGGAACGTATAACATTACCGTCTGTTGCACAAAGGACAATCCTCATCTATCGAGAGTGGAACAGGTCAGCCAGGTGAGAGAGCTCCTGCGATTGAGTCTGGTGGATGGGTCCCCAACAGAAATGCGGATGCTTGAAACTTGGATGGAGCAGTTCCAATCAACGGGACATTGCACCCGGGCTGCCTAGCGTCAGGTTCACACATGATTGAACCGGCAAGCCGCACAGGCAACGGCAGGACTGACACAACACAAGGTGGCTGACGTCGTGAACATACTGTTCTGCTGCGAATTCTACGCGCCCAGCGTCGGCGGTATCCAGGAAGTCATGCGACAAGTGGCGGAGCGACTCGTCTCCCGGGGCCATGATGTCACCGTCGCCACATCACACCTTCCGTCCCGCACATTCACTCAGCTCAACGGAGTGAGAATCGTGGGGTTTGATGTGTCCGGCAGTTATGTGAAGGGGTTGAACGGTGACGTGACACACTATCAACGGTTTGTATCAACAGGCAGTTTTGACGTTGTCTTGATCAATATGGCGCAACAGTGGACCCTTGATGCCTTGATTCCCGTCCTCGGCAAGATCCCCTATCGCAAAGTTCTCATTCCCTGCGGATTCTCCTGCTTCTATGAACCGTCCTATAAGACTTATTTCCGGCAGATGCCGGACGTCTTACGCCAATTCGATCATCTGATCTTTCATGCCTCCGAGTATCGAGACATCAGCTTCGTAAAGCAGTGTGGGTTGGAACAGTTTTCCATCATTCCGAACGGGGCGAGCGAAACGGAATTTGCTCAGAAGAAAGATCCTGCCTTTCGAAAGCGACTGGAAATCTCCGATCAGGAGCGCCTCTTCCTCACCGTAGGTGCCTTTACCGCGGACAAAGGATATGTGGACTTATTGCAATCCTACCTCACCTGTGACTTTGGAAAACAAGCCTCGGTATTGCTCTTGAACGCGAACGCCTACATTGCTGAACCACCCCAGAGGAATTCCGCAGCATCGACAACTTCATCAGAATTATTGCCCCATCATCACACACGGATCTCTGCTGAATCTCGTCCGAATGAGACAACAATTCGCGCCATATTGTCACAGACGTACCGTGGTCTGCTCGGTTTCATCACAGGGCATAAGCCCGATCAGAATCCGCCGCCGTTTCGCGATGAGATACAATCCCTCCTGAAACAACTCAATCAGCCCGGGACCAACAAGAGGGTGATGGTAACGGATTTGCCTCGGCCGACACTCGTGCAAGCCTATCTGAACGCCGATCTCTTTGTCTTTGCCTCACGTATCGAGTATTCCCCTCTGGTGCTCTTCGAGGCAGCCGCGGCCGGCACACCGTTTCTTTCCGCCCAAGTCGGCAATGCTCAAGAAATTGCAGAATGGACCGGAGGCGGCATAATCGGCCCCTCGCTCATCGATACGAGAGGATACACACGAATCGATGCCACGCGATTCGCTGAGCAATGGGTCCAACTCATCAATGACGAAGAGAGAAGACGCGAACTTGGACAAAATGGAAGACGAAATTGGGCTACCCAATTTACGTGGGAACGCATCGCTCAACAGTATGAGAACAGGCTCCAACAGGTCTGTACTGCACCAGCGGTCATGAGCGAAGCGATCCGAAACTGTTAGCAGGACTCAGCGGTATGCGCATTTTGTATGTCGCGATGAAATACGACTATGGCCGCCCGAACCAGGGGCTTAGCTTTGAACATTACAATTTTTACGACTGCTTGCGCCGGATGGGACATGACATTGTGTACTTCGATTTCATGACCCTGATGCAAGAACATGGCCGATCCTGGATGAATAGCCGGCTTGTGGAAGTGGCCCAGCAGGAGAAACCGGATCTGATGTTCACCGTGCTCTTCACAGACGAATTTGATGCATCGGCGTTGCGCCATGTAACGGAAAATGTCGGCATTGTGACCCTCAACTGGTTTTGCGACGATCATTGGCGATTCGAACAGTACTCTCGCCTGTGGGCTCCGTGCTTCCGATGGGTTGTGACTACGGCGGAAAGTGCTCTCCCTAAGTATGCGCAGATTGGTTATCCCAATGTCATCAAAAGCCAGTGGGCCTGCAACACCTTCCTGTATCGCCGGATGAACCTCCCCATGGAATATGATGTGACCTTCATCGGTCAACCGTACGGAGCTCGCCGAACCGTGATTGAGCAACTGCGGCAGGCCGGTGTCAACGTCAGAACCTGGGGGCAGGGATGGGATTCTGGAAAGGTCTCGCAGGACCAGATGATCAGGATCTTCAGCACAAGCCGCATCAATCTCAATCTCACAGCGGCATACGGCTCAAGCTCCGCTGATGGGCTACCCGTTTCGTCATCGGGGAGACGTCCCCTTCGACGGCTCTTCGAACAGATCCCGTTCGTAAATGCCCTGAGCAAACGTGCAACAGCCTACGGCCAAGAACGCTCACGATCCCAGTGCGGTCAACCACCGATACCGGCAGCAGCCGAGCCCGCCGAACCCTGCACCGAACAGATCAAGGGACGCAACTTCGAGGTCCCAGGCACCGGAGGATTTCTCCTGACGCAACAGGCAGCCGATCTGGAACACTACTATGATCTCGGCAGAGAGGTCGTCTGTTTTCACTCTACTCAAGAAATGATTGAGCAGGTCCGCCACTACCTGACACATGATGATGAGCGCACAGCTATTGCTGAGGCAGGATACCAGCGAACGGTGAGAGACCACACCTATCAACAGCGTTTCAACAAAATCTTTGCCCGCATCGGGCTGGCTGCGCGTGCAACCCCGGCACACGGCGCCCGGTCAGCAGTCGCTGGACAGACGCAGGAGGTGCGATAGACCGAGGACCGTGCGAGTCCGTTCTTGCTACTTGACCGAGAGAACATGACATGCCCATGAAACAACGATTGCGACTGGCATTCACTGATTTTTGGGAAGGATTTGACTGTAATCCTACCGGGAAGTCCTGCTTTGACAACGTGCTGTACAAAATTTTATCGGAACGCTTCGATATTGACATCTCGGACGACCCCGACTTTCTGATTTATAGCGTATTTGGATCTCAGCACAAGCACTACACATGCCCCAAGGTCTTTTACACGGCCGAAAATGTCAGACCTGATTTTAATGAGTGTCAGTACGCCATCACCTTTGACTATCTCGATGACGCTCGCCATCTGCGGTTTCCCTTGTCGGCAGTGACCCTGTACGAATGGGGCATTCTGGATGACTTCGCCATCTCCATCGATTGCGAGCGGATACGAGCCGAAAAAACACGATTTTGCAACTTCCTGTTTTCCAATGCAAATGCTCGTGAAAGAAATACGTTGTTCCAGAAACTGTCGAAGTACAAACGAGTAGACTCGGGAGGCCGGGCGCTCAACAATCTTGGGTACTACGTTGAAGACAAGATGAACTTTTTGAGCCAGTACAAATTCACCATCGCGTTTGAGAACAGCGAATATCCTGGCTACACCACCGAGAAGCTGGTTCACCCCAAGTTGGTCAACAGTATTCCCATTTATTGGGGCAACCCCGATGTTCACAAAGACTGGAATACACATGCGTTCATCAATGCCTATGAGTTTCCGAACATGAAACAGCTCATCGAGTTCATTCAGGAGGTTGATCGGAATGACAACCTGTACTTTAACTTATTAAGACAACCGCATTTTACCACTCCGAAATCTCGTCATCTCGATCGGCAGACCCTCATCACATTCTTTGAACGGATCACACATTCATGACGAGCGATGAGACATAACGTGCGTGCTGGACTCATGACCGTCGCGACAAGACTCAATGCGATGCTCAAACGATTTGACATGACTATTACACGACACAGTCGACTTGAAACGCTGCGGCAGCGGCTCAATGCCGTCAGCGACATCGATATCGATCTCCTCATTAATGCCCCCGCTGAACACACTCTCGACATCGTCAAGTACCTGCCGCGGTCCACTGCTCAGCACCGGCAGGACATATTCGTCCTCTCACAACTCCATTTCAAACGAGGTGGGTTTTTTGTTGAGTTTGGTGCCACCAACGGCCTCGATCACTCCAATACCTATCTATTGGAGAAAGAATTCGGCTGGAACGGTATTTTGGCAGAACCGGCCCTCTGTTGGCACGACGCGTTACGAAGGAACCGCGAGGTCTCGGTTGATACACGGTGTCTCTGGAAAGAATCGAATCAGACCATCTCATTTTATGAAACCGATGCCGCGGATCTCTCGACGATTGAAATCTATCGAGAACATGATCTCCACGCACGCAGACGCGCGCATGGAACACGGTACGACGTGCCCACCGTTTCCCTCCAAGACTTGCTCGTACACCACAAAGCTCCCCAGCTCATCGATTATCTTTCAATTGATACCGAAGGGAGCGAATTTGAGATCTTGAACAACTTCGACTTTGAACGACACAGGTTTCGTATCATTACCTGCGAGCATAACTTCACCCCGGCACGGGACAAGATTCATCGCTTACTCTCCAAGCAAGGGTACACACGAGCCCTTGAGCGCCTTTCGAAACAAGACGATTGGTATGTATTGGTAGGATGATCGGCTGAAGTCACCGACATCGACACGAATAGTCAGACGCGTTCCTCGCCGAGCACTTTCGCGGCGCATTGTCCAGCAGAGGAGCCTCGCAATTGCATACAATAGGTTGCCCTATCCCGGCGTCGCCTCGCATCAGTTGTGTATTGGCGGTATGTAATGGGCAGGCCCATCTTCCCGAGTCCATTCGCAGCATCCAAACCCAGACATTCCATGACTGGGAACTCATTGTGGTGGATGATGGGTCAACAGATCGTACGCCACAGATCCTCGACCAGGTACAACATGAAGATACCCGTATACGCGTCCACACCCAGTCGAAGCAAGGGCTCGTTGCCGCATTGAATCAGGGCATCATGATGGCCAGAGGTGAGTATATTGCCAGGATGGATGCCGATGATATTAGCATGCCTGATCGCTTTGCGGTTCAACTTGAATACCTGGACGATCATCACGATATCGGAATCTGCGGATCATGGATCGAAACATTCGGCGCCAAAACATCAGAAATCGTGGAATATCCAAGAGATGACGGGGCTATTCGGTGCCAATTACTCTTCGCCCCATCGTTGGCTCACCCCGCAACGATGTTTCGACGGAGTCTGATCGTTGATCATCATCTCTTCTACGACGAACGGGCAGTCCACGCGGAGGATTACGACCTATGGGTACGGGCCTCTCGGCATACCCGTTTCGCCAATGTACCGATCACCCTGCTTCGGTACCGGATACATCCGCAGCAGGTCGGTCATCTGTTTGAAGCAAAAATGGATGAGACAGCACAAGCCATTCGCATTGCTCAGTTGGCTCGTCTCGGCATTACCCCGGTACCAGATGAAGCACACCTGCATCAACAGATCAGTCGGTGGAAGTTTGAACCATCAACGACATTTCTCTCGGCGACTCGTATCTGGTTTGATAAGCTGATAGATGCAAATCGGATGACCGGAGTCTATCCGGAAACTGAGTTTCTTACGGTATTGGGGACGTGGTGGAGCAATGTGTGTCTCGTGGCGACGACCGAAGGATGGCGGACGCTGATTGAATGTTGGCGTGCTCCGCGCTTAGCCCGGTCCGCATGGAGCCCATGGGAACATCTGAAGTTTGCCCTGAAATGCCTGTTCCGAAAACATCCACACACGAAATTCTTAGGGATGCGTGGCGTTGCAAACTGAATCACTCCTGATTAGCGTCGTGCTCTGCACCTACAACCGCTGTGACCTGATGACCGCGGCGTTGAAAAGTGTATGTGAACAGTCTTTGCCTCCGTCACGCTATGAAGTTCTCGTGGTTGACAACAATTCATCGGATACGACGAAGCAATGCGTACTGGCGATGAGTCGTCACTACCCACACGTACGATATCTGTTTGAGGACAAACAAGGCCTATCCCACGCACGTAACGCTGGCTTTCGTGCCGCACGAGGCCTGTACGTCGCCTATGCGGATGACGATGCCACGGTCCCCACGGATTGGTTGTGCGTCGCCCAACACATTATTGAACAGACAGCCCCTGCCATGTTTGGAGGCCCCTATCGCCCGTTCTACAATGCCATGAAACCACCGTGGTATCGGGACAAGTATGGGAGTTATGACCTGGGAGTGGTAGCAAAAGAGCTCACCAAGGACGAGTACCTTTGTGGAACAAATATGTTCTTCCGCCGAAACCTACTCGAACAACTTGAGGGGTTTAACACAGAGGTCGGCATGATGGGGGAACGATTGGGTTACGGGGAAGAGACCGTGATTCAACGACGAATCTGCAACGAATATCCCAAAGAAGTCATTTACTACGATCCAAGGCTCCTCGTATCGCACCTTGTGCGTCCTGAGAAGATGAGCATGCGCTGGTGCGCCAGACAGATGTTTGCGTCTGGACAAGCCTGGCAACACGTGTTGCACGAGACGGCTACGGAACGCATCCATGCTGCGCGCTCCTGTCTTCGTGGTCTACGGGCATTGGCCCAACTGACCGGAAGCCTGGTCCTCGGAATTCTGGTGAGAGATCGTACCCGATACCCTTTCATCGAAAACTACCTCTATGAAGTGGTCTTCGTTCAACTCCAAACACTCGGGAGCACATATGCACAACTCGCGCGTCGCACCGACTAAACGGCAGTGCAACCCGATTGGATATGTTATCGACGGCAATGACAACAAGGGGCATCATGTGACATGTGTGGCATAGCCGGAGTCGTCGCTGCAGAACCTCTGACACGAGACACCCTCTCCCGTGTCATGGAGATGAGTGCCGCAATGGTCCATCGAGGACCCGACGGGCAGGCGGATTTCCATGATGGATCGGTCGCCCTGGCCATGCGCCGATTGAGTATCATTGACCTTCAGGGCGGGCGGCAACCGTTTTTCAGTGAAGATGGGACACTGGTGCTGATCGCAAACGGAGAGATCTACAATCATGTCGAACTCCGGGACCAGCTGCGAGCGGACGGCCATCAATTCAGGTCCGCCAGCGATTGCGAGGTCATCGTCCATCTCTATGAACAATATGGATTCGATTGCGTCCACCACCTCAGGGGAATGTTTGCCTTTGCATTATGGGATTCCCGGAACAGGCGGTTGATGCTCGCCCGCGATCGAATGGGGGAAAAACCGCTCTATCTGTACCAAAATGGCACCGCATTGTATTTTGCATCGGAGATGAAGGCGCTCCTCGCCATGGGGTTGGTGCCATTCGAGCTTGAGCCTGCGGCAGTCGATCTCTTCTTCCAGTACAATTATGTTCCTGAACCGATGACACCCATCCGAGGGATCCGAAAGCTTCCTGCGGCCCATATCCTGCTCATTGATGCAGCAACAGGGGCGCAGCGGGAATGGTGCTATTGGCATATGGAGGATGCCCCCGTTGTTTCCGGTCCCCCCCATGAATTAATTCGACAGGAACTCGAGCGCATCTGCGAATTCATTGTGCGGTCCGACGTTCCTGTTGGAGTCGCCTTGAGTGGCGGTTTGGATTCAAGTGCGATCGCGGCGATGGCAGCTCGGAAATATCCCGGTGTCATGCAGGCATTCACCGTGGGCTACAACATTGCCAGTCCATATGATGAACGGGAAGCAGCCAAACGATTTGCTCAATATCTCGGCATGTCCATTCATGAGGTCATCCTCCAATCAGAAGAGGTGGGGTCGTTTTTCCCCGAGCTCGTCTCCTGGCTTGATGATCCGATCGGGGATATTTCCGCGTTTGGCTACTATTCCGTGATGAAAGCCGCCAAGGCTCACGGGGTATCGGTCATGCTGCAAGGGCATGGAGGAGATGAGCTCTTCTGGGGGTATCCGTGGTTACAGCAAGCGGCGGCGCAAACCATCAGGAAGTACAATGGCCGCCTGACGGGATCGCCGAAGTTTCGTGACTATCTTGCACTGACAGGACCTGAGTATTGGTCGTTGTGGGGAATCAAAGAATGGGTGAAGGGTGGGGCAGGTATTGTGCCATCGTGGGAGGCGTATGCACGTGATCGATCCAGTCCACAAGAACAGACCGTGTTTTACGACATCACCCCGGATTTTCGTCTTGCTCAACAGGGCATGAAGGCCATCTACACACGTTCCTTTGCCGACGCTCTTTGCGCCGGCAACGCCTACCGCCCATTCACCGCCCCAACTCCGTGGTCGCACATCGACGTCTTGCTCACGCAGCTCATCTGCAAAACGTATCTCCTGGAAAATGGTATTGCTCAGGGAGATCGTCTGAGCATGGCGTCGTCCGTGGAAGTGCGACTGCCGTTCGTCGACCATCGGTTGGTGGAACTCGTCATCGGGTTACGTAAAGCCTCCCCGGATCATGGGTTGCCGTCGAAGTTTTGGCTTCGACAGGCTCTGAAAGATGTCCTGCCGGACTGGGTGCTCAATCGACCGAAGCGGGGATTTACTCCTCCGCTGCATGAATGGCACGAAGCAATTTTTTCCAATCACGGGGCCAATTTGGAGAACGGATTTCTCGTCAACGCGGGAGTCTTGACTTCGTCAGCCGGCAGAGCATTGGCGAGAGGGCCTTATCCTCCTAGAGCGTGCTCTCCCATCTCCTTCAAAGCGTTGACCCTGGAGCTCTGGTGCCGGACGCTGAGATCACGTTCGATGACAGGCAAGACACAAGAGGCCGCCTCGCGACGGGCACAGCGGGAACCACATCCCGTCACGTCTGCTTCAGACTAGGCCGACGTGTCTCCACTTTCAAGGTGCGCCACGATGTCTCTCGCTCCGATTGCACTGTTTGCGTACAACCGGCCATCACATCTGGCCCGCACGCTCTCGGCCTTGCGTGGCAATCCAGGCGCCCGAGAGTCGGACTTGTTTATTTTTAGCGACGGGCCAAGAGACGCTCATGACGTGCAGGCCGTAAAAGACGTCCGGAGAGTCATCAGGCACATAGAGGGCTTTGGTCATATCTCCATTCGTGAGGAGCCATTCAATCTCGGACTCGCTCAATCGATCATTCGTGGGGTGACCCGGCTTGTGGAGCAATATGGCCATATTATTGTCCTGGAAGATGACCTTGTTGTGGCGCCGGGTTTTCTCAGCTTTATGAACCAGGCGCTGTCGCGGTTCTCAATGGAACCCCGTGTAATGCAAATTGCAGGAAATATGTTTTCTTTTCCGTCTACGGCAGGGGTAGGGGATGTTTTCCTCTCCAGAAAGGCAGCCAGTTGTGGATGGGCAACCTGGTCGAGAGCATGGAGACATTTCAATGCTCAGTCCCATGAATTGTTAGCACAGATTCGTCTTTGTGGTAAGCAACATGCCTTCGATATGGATGGAACCTATCCCTATTTCGAACATCTGACGAAAGCGGCCGAAGGACACCTGGATGTGTGGGGAGTACGTTGGCATGCCAGCATGTTTTTGAAGCAAGGACTCTGTCTGTATTCGACGCTACCACTCGTATCGAATATAGGGATGGACGGAAGCGGAATGCATTGTGAACCAACGACCGCGTTCGACGTCTCCTTGAGCTCCCGCACTTCCTGGAATTTCTCGGTCCCCATTGAGGAATCGTCGATAGGGCTCGAGATATGGAAGCACTTCGCGGTGGAGTCCCAACAAAGGATGCGTCCATCCGTGATGCGGCGAATCGCAAGGACACTCCGTCGATTCGCAAAATGTTAAACGGTCTTTTTACCTGTCATGACGGAGTGCCACGGATGAAAAGTGCTGTGCACGATCATGGCGAACACACCCGAATGCGGCCGCGTTTGTCCGTCGTGATGCCCTCGTTCAATCAAGGGAAGTTCCTGGAAGATGCCATCAGGTCTGTTCTGGATCAGTCCTACGAAAACCTCGAATACATCGTCGTCGACGGTGGGTCAACGGATGAGAGCCTCGATATTCTACAGGCATACGGCCCTCAACTCACCCATTGGGTCAGCGAACCGGACAAGGGCCAGTATGATGCCATCAACAAGGGCTTCGCGAGGACGACCGGTGACATCATGGCTTGGCTCAACAGCGACGATAAGTACATGCCATGGACGCTCTCGCTTGTTGCGGATATCTTTGCCGCGTTTCCACATGTGGAATGGCTCACCAGCGTGCGTCCGGTATTGTGGAACGAGCAAGGACAGCCGACAAAGATCGACTGCACCGGCGGAATCAGCCGCCGATCCTTCGCAAAAGGCGGGAACTTTTCCGGGAAACGATCGTTTGGGAGACGCTGGATTCAGCAAGAGTCCACGTTTTGGCGCCGTTCGCTCTGGGAGCGGTCCGGAGCAAGACTGGACACCAACTATCCTCTTGCGGCTGATTTCGAGTTGTGGGCGCGATTGTTCCAACACGCCGATCTCTATGGCGTTGATGCAATACTTGGAGGATTTCGTATGCATGGCGACCAGCGATCCGTTCTTCAACACGAACGGTATCTTCAGGAGTGCGAACAGATCCTTGTCCGCAATGGGCACTGGCCCTGTTCACTGGCTGAGAGCCTTCTCAGAGGAGGACTATGGACCATGCTGCGGCCATGGTCCCTCACCTTGCCCCCCAGCCCGTTCGACCGAATGCTCACGGCGATGGGGCTTCTCTATCCCGCGCCCATCGTTGCGTGGTCTGGAAACAATTGGGAATTGACTACCGGTTTCTCCCTATAAGTAGTACAGATTCTCCTTATGCGTATCCTGCAAGTCAGTACGGCCGACCAGGGGGGAGGAGCCGAGAGTATCGCCGCCGGCCTGCACCAAGCCTACCGGCGGCATGGGCATGACGCGTGGCTCGCGGTCGGAAGTAAGCAGACGGATTGTCCCCACGTCTGGGAAATTCCACAGGAACCGTACCGGTCGATGTGGGCCAGATGGGTCAGAGAAGTCTCGACGAAGCTCCTCTCATCCGTCCAAGGGCTTTCCCATGGTGAACGTGCGATCCGTCTTCTTAGCATGACGTTGTCGGAACCTGCCCGCACGCTCAATCGGATCCGAGGAAGAGAAGAGTTCTCGTTTCCGGGAACCTATCGGTTGTTAGACGGCGCGCCGATCACGCCGGATGTGCTTCACTGTCATAATCTCCATGGAGCATGGCTTCGGGAGGGTGGATACTTCGACCTTCGTGCGCTTTCAACACTAAGCCGGGCTGTCCCCACGATTCTGACGCTCCACGATGCATGGCTGTTGAGCGGACATTGCGCGCATTCATTTGAGTGCGACCGTTGGAAGGCCGGCTGCGGCCACTGTCCGGATCTCACCATTTATCCGGCGATCCGGCGGGACGCCACGGCCGGCAATTGGCTGAGGAAACGGGACATTCTTTCACGGAGTCGCCTGTTTGTTGCGACACCGTCCCAGTGGCTCATGAATAAGGTCAAGGAATCCATCCTTCTTCCCGGCATCGAAGAAACACGCGTCATCCCACATGGGGTCGATCTCACAGTGTTTCGGCCCGGTGACAAACGGGAAGCCAGGGAATGCCTGGCATTGCCTCAACAATCCTGGATTGTCCTCTTTGCAGCCAACAGCATCAGCAAGAATCCATGGAAGGATTTCAAGACACTGCGTGCAGCAGTGAAGCACCTTGCGGCACAAGAGAAAGACAAACCAGTGCACTTCGTTGCCGTGGGCGAGGGGAACGCGTCCGATAAGGCGCAGGTGACCGATGTTCAGTTCGTTCCGCTCGTACGCGATCCCCTGTCGATGGCTCGGTACTACCAGGCCGCCGACATCTATGTTCATGCAGCCCGCGTGGATACGTTCCCCAACACGGTCATGGAAGCCACCGCCTGCGGCACGCCGGTCATCGCCACCGCCGTCGGAGGAATTCCGGAGCAGGTACTCGATGGCCGATCGGGGTTTCTTGTTCCAGCAGGCGATGCCGAAGCAATGGCTCGACACGCGCAATTCCTGTTCGAGAACGAAGAGCGTCGCCGAATGATATCAGCTCAGGCGGCTGAAGTCGGGAAAGCGCGCTTTGATCTGAATCGACAGGTACAGGCATATCTCGATTGGTATGAACAGCTCGTGATGTCCTCTGAGAGGAAAGGCGTACTCTCGCATGCCTGCTAAGGTGATGTTGCTCACTGTCGGTCTCGGAGTTGGAGGGACGGAAACACATATCGTGGAGTTGGCTTCGCGGCTGGATCCCTCGCGGTTCACGGTGACGGTCTGCTCACTCAAAACAGGCGGGATCATGGCGCAGGAACTCCACAAGCGGGGAATCAGGGTTCTCTCATTGGGCGGTTTCGGGAAGCTCGATGCCCGCATCATCGTGAAACTCTTCACGCTTCTTCGGGCGGAGCGACCGGATGTTGTGCAGGCATTCCTGTTCTGGGCCAATATCGCCGCCCGTGCATGCGGACGCATTTTGCGGGCATTTCCAGTGATTTCGTCATATCATGATGAAATCGTGAGTGAAGGGTGGCTCGTGCGCTGGGTGGATCGGCTTACGCTGAATTGGACGGACCGCATCGTCTGCTGCTCCGGGGCGGTCGTTCGATCCGTCGTCTCTCGAGTCGGTGGAAAGGCCGAGCACTGTACGGTCATCCCGTTCGGCGTGGACATCAACCAATTTGTGCCTGCTGCCGCCACGACCAGACGTGAACTCGGCCTTCACGATGGCGGGAAAGTCATCGGGACAGTCTGCCGTCTCGTCGAGCCAAAGAAGGGTCTCACAATTCTCCTACGGGCAATGGCGAAATTGGCCGAGCAAGATGGGCACCCTCCTTGCCAATTATTGATTGTCGGGGACGGGCCTGCACGGCAGGAACTGGAATTACTGCGGGAACAGTTAGGGCTTTCATCCTGGATCGTCTTCGCGGGGTCGCGACGAGATATTCCCCGTGTTTTGCATGCATTAGACGCCTTTGTACTTCCCTCGTTGTACGAAGGGTTCGGCATTGCGATTCTTGAAGCCATGGCGGCGGCAAAGCCGGTGATCGCCACCTCGGTAGGGGGAATTCCTGAATTTGTCCTGCCCGGTGAAACAGGACTGTTGGTGGAGCCTCGCAATGTTACCGCGTTGGCTGACGCGATCAACTGGCTCCTGAAGCATCCCCAGCAAGCTCGGACCATGGGAGAGAAGGGGAGAGATCGAGCACGGGAACAGTATCGTATCTCGGAAGTCGTTCGGCAACATGAGCACGTCTATACGACCTGCCTTGCGCAGGTCTCATGAGGCCGCTGGTGATCTCTCGGCTTCAACCGCCTGTGTCCATCGTCATGCCGTGAACTTATAGGCCATGTACTTATTGAGCTCGACATTCCTGCTGGCCCTCTTTCTGTCGCTATATGGTGTTCCCATTGCACGACAAGCCGCGTTGAAATACGGCATTGTCGATGCCCCTGACGGACATCTCAAACATCAGAAGGAACCAGTCCCGTACTTCGGAGGGCTGGCAATCTATCTGGCCTTCTTGATGAGTCTCGCCTTCACGTTTGAATTTCGGCAGGACGTCCTGGGCATCATACTTGGCGCGACGATCGTGGTCATGTTAGGGCTCATCGATGATTTTGGTGTACTGTCGCCCACAACGAAGCTGATCGGCCAGCTCCTTGCCGTGTTTGTACTGATCAAGAGCGGCATCCGCATTCAGATCGCGGCACTTCCGGAATGGGTCGACCTCGTATTGACGGTGTTTTGGATGGTCGGGCTTATCAATGCCTTCAACCTCCTGGATATCATGGATGGCCTCTCCGCCGGGATTGGGGCCATCTGTGCGGCCTGTTTGCTCCTGGCGGCTCTCCTTCAGGGTGACCAGGTCGTCGCCTTCATGCTGGCCGCGTTGATTGGAAGCCTCGTCGGCTTTCTGAAATATAACTGGCAACCGGCCAGGATTTACATGGGCGACACAGGAGCCATGTTCATCGGGTTATTGCTTGGCGCCATGGCGATGATCGGGCAATTCCCAAGCTCGCACCCGCTTTCGCTGCTCACGCCCGTGTTCATCTTGGGCATTCCGATCTTTGATACTCTTTTCGTCATGTATATTCGCTATCGACGAGGCCTCCCGGTATTCCTTGGGAGCCCCGACCATATCGCCATCCGACTCCGACATTGGGGGCTGTCCACGACACACATCGTGATCGTCAGTTATCTTGCCACCGCCGTGATCGGGGCTGTCGGTCTCACGCTCATGATGGTTTCGTATGAGGTTGCATGGGGCCTTTGTCTCGGGACCATGGCGATACTGCTCGCCCTGACGCTGAGGTTGAAACGAATCGAGGTCAAGAAAACTAACAGAGTGAACGTTGAGGCTCCTCTGGAGGAAAGAAGACGAGCGGCATGATCGTAATCGTTGGAGCCGGCCTTGCCGGGTTAAGCACCGCCTATCATCTTGCAGGAGTTCCGTACCGACTCTACGAACGAGAGTCGGAAGTCGGGGGGCTGTGCCGGTCCTATCGCAAAGACGGGTTTACCTTCGACTACACCGGGCACCTCCTGCATTTCCGTCAGCCTGCGATCAGGACTCTCGTTGAGCAATTGCTCGCGGCAAAGCTGCATCAACACAGCCGGAAATCGTTCGTCTACTCGCATCAGACCTACACAGAATATCCGTTTCAGGTGAATACTCACGGGCTTCCTCCTGAAGTCGTGCAAGAGTGTCTGATGGGGTTCATCACGACGCTGTTACAACCCGCATCCACGATCGACCAGAAGGATCGCTCGTTCAAACAGTGGATCCTGAGCAATCTCGGGGAGGGGATGGCGAAACACTTTATGGTTCCGTTCAACGAAAAACTGTGGAAGGTATCGTTGGATGAACTCACATCCGACTGGGTATCATGGCTCGTCCCAAAACCAGAACTGAAGGACGTGGTCAATGGTGCGTTAGGCATTAAGAACAAGGCCTTCGGCTACAACCCCTCATTCCTCTATCCAGCCGCCGACGGCATCAGAGTACTGCCGGAGTCTTTTCTGCCTGGCATCACGAGTGTGACCAACAACATCGAATTGATCGAAGTCGACACCAAGCGCCGGCATGCTACCTTCCGGAATCGCTGCAGCGGAACCAGTGTGACCGAACACTATGAGTCCTTGGTCTCGACGATCCCGGTTCCGGAACTTGTGCGCCGGTGCCTCGACCTGCCCGCGCCTCTCAAGACTGCCGCTGAAGGACTGCGATGGGTATCGGTCTACAACCTCAACATGGCCGTGGCACGTGAGCAGGTATCGGACAAGCATTGGCTCTATTTCCCTGAACCGGAATTTCCATTTTACCGAGTCGGTTTTCCCATGAATTTCTCTCCGTCATTGGGACGACCAGGCTGTAGCTCGATGTATGTTGAGATCTCACACCGACCGATGGAGCATCAACCGGTCGACCAGCTTGTCGCTCAAGCCAGAGCAGGCTTGGAGCAAGCCGGAATCCTGCGTCCCAGTGACGACATGGTCGTTTCAGATCTGAAGGATTTGCACTACGCCTATGTCTACTTCGACCGTCATCGCGCACGGGCCATTCCCGCCATCCTCTCCGAGCTCGAGCGGAGAGGTATCTACTCCATCGGCCGATACGGCCGTTGGGAACATACCTCCATGGAGGATGCCATCGGACAGGGGAAACAGCTCGCAGAACGACTTCGATTGGAACAGAATCACGCCATGTCCGCATAGCGGCAAATGTCGTGGATACTATTTGCCATATCATCACCAAGCTTGAACTGGGCGGAGCGCAGGAAGTAGCCCTCCATGTCGTATCACATCTCGACCCCGCGAAATATCGGGCAGTGTTGATCAGCGGACCCGGAGGACTCCTGACAGAAGAGGCCCGGCGCTTACCTCATGTCGAGGTCAATATTGTTCCCGCATTAGGCAGAACAATTCATCCGTTCGCGGATCTCGTCGCGTTCGTCCAGCTGGCCAAACTCCTTCGCCGGATTCGTCCATCGATCGTCCATACCCACAGTTCAAAGGCAGGGGTCCTCGGCCGATGGGCCGCATGGTTCGCCGGAATTCCAGTCATCGTCCATACGGTCCATGGATATGGCATCACACCCCTACAACCTCGCTGGTTGAAATCCCTGTTGGTCATGGTGGAGCGGATCACCGGATTGATCACCACGCAGTGGGTGGCTGTCTCGCAGAGTGATATCAAGAAGGGGCAGGCCTGGCGTCTGTTCAAAAACAACGTCCTGTTGGTCAGACCAGGCATCGATCCCAAACCGTTTCAGCGGATGATGACGGCGGCGAACCGGGAGCAATTGAGGAAGCAACTCCGTGCAGAACCAGAAACACGACTGATTGGAACCGTGGCATGTCTTAAACCTCAAAAGGCTCCTGAAGATTTCATCCGGGTGGCAAAGATCGTCACCGCGTCACGTCCCAACGTCCGGTTCGTGCTCGTCGGAGACGGCGAACTGCGAGCAACGGTCGAATCGCTGATCGCGCGCTATGGTCTTCACGAATACGTGCATCTGGCCGGCTGGCGGCGTGATATTCCGGCCGTGATGCATGCGCTCGATCTCTTTCTTCTGACCTCACATTGGGAAGGACTGCCTCGCGTTCTTCTTGAAGCACGAGTCGCAGGCCTGCCCATCGTCGCCACAAACGTCGGAGGGGCTGATGAAGTCGTGGTGGGAACGGCGATCGGGGAACTCTGTCAAGCCGGAGACATCAACGGATTAGCCAACGCAATCATTCGCATGATGTCTTCCTCGGTAAGACCATCGGAGGAAGGGAGGTGCCGTACAACCCTGCTCCCATGTGAGTTTCACATCAGTGAAACGGTTCTGCAATATGAACGAATATATGATCGTTTACTGAGATCCTATGAAGCCGAATCGCGGCGGAAAATTGCCGCTTGAGCGCAATACGGC